>Ga0226835_1000149_pt1 | contig 122544 bp, 106 predicted proteins | sample LAC_MetaG_1_FD_163627 | JGI IMG/M metagenome (GOLD analysis project Ga0226835, IMG submission 163627) | Anaerobic ammonium oxidizing microbial communities from anammox membrane bioreactor (MBR) in UC Berkley, California, United States -... | ecosystem: Engineered > Bioreactor > Anaerobic >... | reverse complement strand
GCTCATCCAGACTGCTGAAGATCTCTTGCTGATATCGATTTGCTGGTTTTATCTCTGCCAATTTCTTTTTCCTTTTTACTCTAATTTATTAATCAATGCTTTTTAAACCTAATTTTCACACAGCCTCAGGAATAGAAGGGGCAGATGTTCCCTCTCTTTTTAAGAGAGGGAAGAAGGGTGAGTTAGATTGATAAAGAAAAAACTTTTCACTTAAAAAACTTCTTATAGAATAAAGTTATATCAGGTTCTTTGAACTCATCCCCGCCCCCTTCTCTTGAGAAGAAAAAGTGCAGGTGTTCTCTCTCTTTTTAAGAGAGGGAAGAAAGGTGAGTTAGATTGATAAAGAAAAAGCAAATGTTCAAAAAAATAAAGCAAGTTTATATTATGGCTTTATTTGTCGTGTATTTGTGATTACAATGAATGGAAATTTTTTAAAGGTGATTATATTATTTTTTAAACAACACAATTCTGTTTGTGTTGGTTCCTTTCCTGTTATTGTTTATGCCCCAAATATTTGCTGTTTTAGTAAAGACCTGTTCATTTATAATAATTGCAATTGCACTAAAACCAGCTCTAACCCCTAAAGGTAGAATATGTTCATCAAGATTTACTTTCCCATTTTTTACTTCTCCGACTTCAAACGCAACATATCCGTCTTTTTTAGTTATTCTAAATAATTCATAAAAAACATCCTGCATAATGGTTATCCAATGTTCAAGAGTTTTTGAAATTGTAATTCGCTTTTCAATTTCATTAACATTAATTCCATTAAACCAGCAGCGCAGCCAATTATCCTGTGCGTATTGAACAACATCTAAAAACGGCGGTGATGTAACTGTCAACTGAACAAAGTTATCAGGAATAATTTTAGTTAAACGCGCATCAGTATTTAAAAAAACAGCAGTCTTATTTACATCTGCCAATCTTATTTTCTCAAGAGGTGTTATGTCTTTTATCAAACTTTTTGTTTTACTAAGAATAATTTCTTTTACATTCCTGTAATCTGGTCTTTGATTGTATTTTTTATTTATTCTGATTTGTCTCTCGGAAGAAACAGCCTGATTTGGAGGCATCGTATAAACTGAGAAAAATCCTTTTGAATGACCGGTTAGTCTATTGGTTGAAATCATTCTTATCCATTTATCTAATTTATTCAGACTGTCAGAGTAAGACTTTTCTAAAAGATAATTTTTTAATGATACAATTTCACCTTCAGTATCCTTATGATAGAACATCGACAAATCAATTTCGGCCCTAAGATTTTTATAAACCGGAATACTTTGCAGATATTCCTTTAACTCATTATAGTCGGGTATCAGGAATCTCGGTTCGCTTAAAATAATACTTAAAGGATTTATATCATTACCAATAACTTTTCTGTTTAATAGTCCGGCTTCGATAATGGTTGTGCCTCTTCCTAAAAAAGGATCATAAATAAAATCACCTTCATTAGTTAATCTGTTGATAAAGAATCGCGGTAACTGAGGTTTAAAACAAGCACGATAGGAAATTTCGTGTATGCTGTTTGCTTGTCTTTGCTTTGAAGTCCAAAATTCATTTGTATATCTGGTTATTTCTATATTATCAATATTAACCTTTTCAATACTGGTTTTTGAAGTATTTACTTCTTTTAAAATATTTTTATTATCAGTTTCAAACCCTTTTAAATATTCAATAAACATATTTTCAGTTATTAATTAGAGCTATTGTTTTTATACTGCAAGGAAACAGCTTTTATATATTTATTATCAAAATACATAAAAACATTTCTTACATCAATTATCAGACTTCAAGTTTATATTGTTCCAAATTAAAACAGGATATTAGTGATTGTTGTTTATTGATGAGAAAATCTCGATTAGCAAGTTATTGTGGCTTTCAAATATAAAAGTGGAATGAGAAAGAACTTTTAAAACAAAGCTGGCAGTTATCATTTAAAAAATTAAATCTAATTTCTAATCTGAAGAATATAAATCAGAATACATGACTTAAGTCAAGGAATAGGTTTTAAAGGAAGAATATCTTTCAGGTGTTTATTCCAAAATTTTTTTAAGAAAATCTTTCTAAAAAAAAATAAAAAAGAAGAGTCAAAAGCTTTATTTATTACACAATTGTTGAAAAATTTGAATGAATTTTCAGTTTTTTGTTAATTTTTAATATTCCTTCAACATTATGATTAAATCAATAATCATTATCTTTGTTTAACTAAATCAAAAAGAAAAAAAATGTCAGAAAAAATCAAGCACGAAAAATTAATCGATTCAATAAACTATCAGGATGGTTCAATTGTTAGCAAGCAGATAATTAAAAAGCCGAATGGGAATATTACGTTGTTTGCTTTTGCTAAAGATGAATCATTAACTGAACACACCTCGCCTTATGAAGCCATAGTTTATTTAGTTGACGGTGAAATGGAAATAGTAATCGGAGGAAATCCGCATTATATAAAAGCAGGAGAGTATCTGATTATGCCTGCGGACATTCCGCATGGATTAAAAGCAGTTTCAAATTCTAAGATGTTGTTAACAATGATAAAGTAAAAACAGCAAATGGAAGAGAATAAGTACACAAAGATAATATCTGATATGAGCGAGTGGGGGAATATAATTTCATCACTAATATTTTTTCAAAGAGAAATCTGCAGTATGAATAACTGGAGCTATTCTGAGATATGGCAGTTAGCTCAATCTAAAAAGTTTATGGTTTGGGCTGGCTATTGGAGTAATAACGACAGTCTTTTTGAAAAGTTTTCCAAGTACAGCTCATATTTTAAATTTGCAAATGGAATTGGAATTATTGGAAAAGCATGGCAAGAAAAACGTCCTGTAGTGTTTGAAGATTTGGTGAATGAACGTACATTCTTAAGATCAGAAATATTGATCAAATCCGGTTTGAATTCCTCAATAAGTATTCCGATTATTCTTGAGGGGAAAGTAACAAATGTAATCTGTATTTACTTCAACAAAATTGCAGATAAGGATAAAAAAGAGTGTGAGTCAATTTTTAAATCGTTGAAAGAAATCTCTTTGAATAAAAATCTTATTGATCCGGATAAAGCAGATTTGACAAATTTGAAATAACTAATTAATTTAATCGGAGTAAAAAATCCGATTATGTTTTCTTAATAAAAAAATATAATCGTTCCTTAAATTACAATCATAGAAAAAATATTATATAAACTAAAAAGGAGTATTTATGTTCTTGTTTTCATCGAAAGTAAAATTTTTATTTACCTTGCTGCTGTTTTTTGGATTAGTTGTGTTTACATCTTGCGGCGATAATACCAATAAAGAACCATCCAATAATGATAAAAAAGAAAATACAAGCGGACTCACGGACTTTGAACTTGAAAACGGTATTGGTCCGGTTAAGAAAAAATTAGACTTAGGTCCTATTGATCCGGTTCTTGTAAAAAAAGGGCAGGAAATATTTGATACAAAGTGTGCAGCTTGTCATAAATTAGATGAACGATATGTTGGACCTGCACAAAGAGATATAATCAAAAGAAGAACTCCGGAATACATAATAAACTATATGTTAAATCCGGAAGAAAACCTTCACAGACATCCTGAAGCAAAGAAATTACTTGCCGAATATATGACTCCGATGCCGAATCAGAATCTTACTATAGATGATGCTAAGGCATTACTTGATTATTTTAGAAAAGTAGCTGAAGAAAAATAAAACTAATTAAAAAGGATCGCGTATGAAAAACATTTCAAAAAAATTTCTGTTTGGTGCATTTGGAGCTTTACTGCTGATTATTCTGGCTTATGTCGGTTGTAATCAGTCTAAAAGCTCTTTATCAGGTAACGAAGCTGAGAGAGTTTATGTTGCCCCCGGTAACTATGATGAGTTTTACTTGTTTACTTCAGGAGGGTTTAGCGGGCAAATGGGAGTTTACGGGCTTCCTTCAGGGAGACATTTTAAAACCATCTCAGTTTTTTCTCAGAATCCTGAAACAGGTTACGGATATTCTGAAGAAACAAAAGCAATGTTAAATACTACCTATGGATTTATTCCTTGGGACGACTCACATCATCCGGAACTTTCTATGACTGATGGTGTTCCTGATGGCAGATTTATTTTTATAAACGGAAATAATACTCCGCGTGTTGCAAGAATTGATCTTAAAGAATTTGAAACGAAAGAGATTATTGAAATACCGAATTCAGCAGGTAATCACGGTTCACCTTTCGTTACTGAGAATACAGAATATATAGTTGCTTCTACAAGATTCAGCGTTCCGATTCCTCAAAGTGATGTGCCGATTTCTTCATATAAAGAAAATTTTAAGGGAACTATTAGTTTTATTAAGCTTGATCCTCAAACAGAAAACATGAATCTGGAGTTCCAGATAATTGTTCCCGGTTTTGATTACGATCTTGCTCATGCTGGTAAAGGTCCTTCACACGATTGGGCTTTCTTCACAAGCTATAATTCAGAGCAGGCAAATACACTGTTAGAAATTAATGCATCAAAAAATGACAAGGACTTTATTGCTGCAATTAATTGGAAAAAAGCTGAACAATATCTAAAAGAGGGTAAAGCTAAAACTGTTTCTGCTGAGTATTACAGAAATTATGTAGATGAGAAAACTCATACAGCAGTCAGCCAGCTTAATAAACAGGTAAAGGTTCTTGATCCGAAAGATTGTCCAGGAATGATTTATTATCTGCCTACTCCAAAATCACCTCACGGAGTAGATGTTGATCCAACCGGTCAATATATCGTTGCAGGCGGTAAATTAGCTACTGTTATTCCTGTTCATTCATTTGATAAAATGATAAAAGCTATCGAAGATAAACAGTTTGATGGTGAGATTAATGGAATACCTATCCTAAAATATGATGCTGTTGTTGCCGGCGAAGTATCAAATCCGGGTCTTGGACCATTGCATACAGAATTTGACGGAAACGGTTATGCTTATACCTCATCGTTTATTTCATCAGAAATAGTTAAATGGAAAATAGGAACATGGGAAGTTGTTGATAGAATCCCTACTTATTATTCAATCGGGCATTTATGTATCCCTGGCGGTGATAGTAAAAAACCCTGGGGTAAATATGTTATAGCTCTTAACAAGATTACAAAGGATAGATATCTGCCAACCGGTCCGGAACTTACTCAATCAGCACAACTAATTGATATCACCGGCGACAAGATGAAATTGCTGCTTGATTTCCCAACTGTTGGAGAGCCGCATTATGCACAAGCTATTCCTGCGGAACTTATTATGAAAAACTCTCAGAAAATATACAGGATTGAAGATAACGGAAATCCTTATGCAGTTAAATCTGAGAAAGATACCCGTGTTGAAAGAAAAGGTAATGAAGTTCACGTTTATATGTCTGCAATCAGAAGTCATTTTTCACCGGATAATATTGAAGGTATAAAGATTGGTGATGTGGTTTATTTCCACGTTACAAATCTTGAACAGGATTGGGATATACCTCATGGCTTTGCAATGAAGGGAATGAATAATTCTGAGTTATTGATAATGCCGGGTCAGACACTTTCAATTAAATGGGAACCGAAGAAAGTTGGCGTTTTTCCTTTTTACTGTTCAGATTTCTGTTCAGCATTACATCAGGAAATGCAGGGATATATCAGAGTATCACCGGCTAATTCAAATGTCCAGCTATCTTATAGTTTAGGAAAATAATGAGTTGTTAAAGAGGAACTGGAAAAACAGTTCCTCTTCTTTTTTGAGGAAAATATGAAAACTAAATCGGCTGTTTTAATTGCCATCGGTGCACTAATACTTATTCTTACCTTTTTCTTTCCGCTCTGGACAATAGACCTTGATGCACCACAATATCCGGAGGGACTCGGTTTAAGAATCTGGCTTAATGAAATTTCAGGGCTAAGGCCAAACGATCTTCAGAATATTAATGGTCTTAATCATTATATAGGTATGAAAGTAATTGAGCCTGATGCAATTCCGGAATTGGAAATTATGCCATATATCATGATTTTTATGATATTATTTGGTTTGTTAAATGCTTATCTGAGAAATAAAAAACTTATTTACATCTGGCTGATACTTTTCGTTATACTTGGTGCAATAGGTATCTATGATTTTTATATGTGGGCATACGATTATGGACATAATTTAAATCCAAATGCACCGATTAAAGTTCCTGGAATGACATATATGCCGCCAATATTCGGCTCCAAACAATTATTGAATATAAGTGCTACATCATTACCATCTGTTGCAGCTATTGTAATTTTTATTTCGATTCTTTTAAATGTTGTTGCTTTGTATTTGAGCAGAGAAAGTAAAAATGCAAAATAAGTTTAAGTATATTTTTTACGTTCTGATAACAATACTACTTATCGGATGCAGTAAGGAACCAAAGCCAATAAGTTACGGTGAAGATGAATGTGAGTTTTGCAAAATGCTTGTAATGGATAAGCGATATGGTTCTGAAATGGTTACTGATAAAGGTAAAATTTATTTTTTTGATTCGATCGAATGCCTTGTTGGTTATTTAGAAAATCAAAAAATGACAAAAGCTGATTACCATTCTCTTTGGGTAAGTAATTATTCTGACCCCGGAAATATCATTGATGCTGAAAAAGCAATTTATCTTAAGAATGATTCATTAAGAAGTCCAATGGGTCTAAATGTATTAGCAGTTGAAAATGAAGCACAGTTAGGTCCGATTCTGCAGGAGTTTGGCGGTACACAATTAAAGTTTAAGGATCTGTCCGAACTTGTAAGAGAAATGTAATTGAAAATTTATTTTAGCATATCGTGTATATTTTTTTTTCTACTGGCAATTCAAATTAAGATTTATGCTGATAAAATTATTGTTGATAAAAACACTGCTGTAAATTCTGTCTCTAAAGCAATTGAAATTGCAAAACCCTACGACGAAATAATTATCAAATCCGGTAATTACAAAGAAGGTAATATTATAATTACAAAGCCGTTGAGATTTATCGGCGAAGATTCTCCTGTTATTGACGGTGAAAATCAGTACGAAATATTTACTGTCCATGCAGATGATGTTTCAATATCCGGAATTATATTTAAAAATGCGGGCGTTAGTTATCTTAAAGAAAATGCAGCAGTAAGATTTGAAAATACAAAAAACGGAATTGTATCAAACTGCAGGTTCTTTGGTAATTTCTTTGGCGTTTATCTGGCTAAATCCAGAAACTGCAAAGTGATTAATAATTATTTTGAAGCTTATGGAAAGAAAGAAACTTCATCGGGCAATGGTATTCATTTATGGTATTGCCGCGAGAGCGAAATTACCGGAAATAAAATAAAAGGTCACCGCGACGGTATCTATCTTGAATTTGTTACACAAACAACCATCAGCAAAAATTATGGAGTAAATAATCTGAGATATGGTCTGCATTTTATGTTTTCTGATAGCTGCAGATATTATACAAATCATTTTGAAAAGAACAGTGCAGGGGTTGCTGTAATGTATTCACGTTACGTTGATATGGAAGGGAATATGTTCAGTAATAATTGGGGACCTGCTTCCTATGGATTACTGCTTAAAGATATTTCCAGAAGCAAAATCTTAAAAAATTATTTTATTGAAAATACAACCGGAATCTTTATCGAAGGCTGTGATGGCTCCGAGTTTTTAAATAATCAGTTTGAAAAAAACGGATGGGCAATCAAATTAATGGCAAACTCAATGGAGAATATTTTCAGCTCAAACAATTTTATTGCAAACACTTTTGATTTATCAACAAACAGCAGACAGAATTTTAACAAGTTTAATGCAAATTACTGGAGTAAGTATGACGGCTATGATCTTGATAAAGATGGTATTGGCGATGTTCCTTACAGACCGGTTAAACTTTATTCAATTATGGCTCAGCAAAATGAGCCGTCACTGATCTTACTAAACAGTTTATTTATTGATTTGCTGAACATTGCTGAAAGTGTGTTTCCTTCATTAACTCCTGAAACTTTAATTGATCAATCGCCTTTGATGAGGAAATTAAATTGATTGAATTAAAAAACATAGAAAAGAGTTTCGGTAAATATCAGGTTTTAAAAAATATATCCCTAAATATTGAACCGGGTAAAATTACTGCTATTGTCGGACCAAACGGTTCCGGCAAAACAACTATTATTAAATCAATTCTTGGTTTAGTGCAGCCCGATAAGGGAGAAATTCTTTTTAATAATAAATCTGTTATTAAAGAGTATCTTTACAGAAAAGATATCGGATATATGCCTCAGGCTGCCAGCTTTCCGGATAATCTTACAGTCAATGAAGTATTTAATATGATCAGCGATATAAGAATGCAGCAGATGAATGGTAATGCTGAGTTAATTAATATTCTGAATCTTCAGCCCGAACTTAACAAAAAGATCAGAACCCTTTCAGGCGGTAATAAGCAAAAGGTAAGCGCCTGTATTGCTTTAATGTTTAATCCGAAAATAATCATTCTTGATGAACCTACTGCCGGACTTGATCCGGCTGCCTCAGCAAATCTTAAAAAGAAAATAGTAGAACAAAGAGATGCTGGTAAAACCATAATTCTTACTTCCCATATTATGGCTGAAATTGAAGAACTGTCTGATAATATACTTTTCCTGATTGAAGGTAAAATTGTTTATGATGGCTCGCTTAAAAATCTTGTTGAGTTAAGCGGACAGGCTAAACTTGAAAATGCAATTGCAGCTATGATGAATAAGGAGTTTAGATGGGACTGATATTTAAAATCATAAAGTTTGAATTTAGCAATGCACTGAGAAGTAAATGGATAATATTTTACTTCTCATTCTTTTTAATCCTGTCTTTTCTGATGTTCAACTTTGAAGATGAAACAGGCAAAGCAGTTTTAAGTTTGATGAACATTGTGCTGATAGTTATTCCGTTGGTAAGTATAATTTTCGGAACAATGTATGTTTATAACTCGAATGATTATATACAAATGGTTCTCTGTCAGCCTCTTGACAGAAGATCGCTTTATTTCGGTTTGTATCTTGGTAATGCCGTTCCGCTTGCTTTAAGCTTTGTAGCCGGAATATTTATCGGATTTGTTTTTACAGGTGCAGATACAGCGGGTATAACTCCGGTTTTAATTCTTACAATAAACGGCTTTGCCCTTACACTTATATTTACATCAATTGCATTTTTAACTGCAATAAAGTTTTCTGATAAGGCAAGAGGTTTAGGTGCAGCAATTCTTATCTGGCTTATGCTTGCAGTTATTTATGATGGATTGATTTTATTTGTTACATATTTTTTCAGAGACTACCCTATTGAAAATATTATTCTTGGGATTAGTTTAATTAATCCGATTGACCTGGCAAGAATATTCTTTATACTTGATTTTAATATCTCTGCTTTAATGGGATATACAGGTGCACTGTTCAACAAATTTTTCGGTACTTCATTGGGTGTTTTAGTATCCGCTGGATTAATGATTTTATGGTTTATCATTCCGTTTCTTTTAGGATTAAGAAGCTTTAACAAAAAAGATTTTTAACCGGTTTATTTGATGGCGTCATTCTTTTCAAAAAAATGTGAGTATGGGCTGCAGGCTGTAATTTATTTAGCATCAAAGCAGGAAAACAGGTTATGCTCTGCAAAAGAAATTTCTGAAGAGCTTAATATTCCCAAAGAATTTATATCTAAAATTTTACAGGACCTTACAGATAAAGGAATAATATTTTCACGTAAGGGAAGAGACGGCGGGTTTAAACTTGCAATTAATGCTGATGAAATAAAGCTGATTGATATAATCAAAGCAGTTGATGGATTGGATATTTTTAAAAGATGTATTCTCGGATTTCATAACTGTAAGAATTTTAAAAAGTGTTTTCTTCAGGATGAATGGCAAAATATATTAAACCAGACTTATAATATGCTGAGTAATGAAACCGTTGGAAATTTTAGGGAGAGGATTTACCATACATAATGGTTTTAAATAAGAGTTGTGATTATTTGCTCAACTGTTGATTAATAGAAGCGTCAAGATAGAATCATATACATCAGCACTTATTTTATTGTTTAGCTGATTTAATGTATTGCCGTTAACACTCTGATAACTTTTTCAGTAAACCATAGATTACTGCAGGTTTATAGTATTATCAATCGTCAATCTCTAAGTGCCAAATCTAATTTATTCAACCCAAGCTACAACTCGCCCTCGCCGTCACGTTCTTGTTTCAATCTGTATTTTTCTAATTTCTCTTTCGGAATTGTCTGCAGCCAGGATTCAGGATAACCAATTTCCTGTGGTCTCCCTTTTTCATTTTTTATATAACCATCATTGTATTTTGTTATCAGAAAATCACCAAGCTCCCACCACTTTTGAATCCCTGTTTCGGCACTTTCTACACAATATTCAGTTAAATATTTTTCAACTTCAGCGGGATTTTCTTCTAATAATCTCTTTGCTTCAGCTTCAATCACTGATTGTCTGCCGAAGAAATCATCTTCAATTTCTTTCTGCACTTTTTGAATATCCTGAATCATATAACTCCATCTTAGATTTGCATAATTAGCAACAAAGTTAAAAGCCCACCATGCAGACTCGCGGGTAAATTTACTTAACTTACCGACTGTATAAGATTTTGGTAAAGAAGTTATTGAAGTATAAAACGGTGCGAAGAAATTCGTGTAAGGATTATCCAATCCATACCAATATATTCCGCCAATTTCATCCGGCAAATCTGCGCGCGGTTCTGCAGCAAAAACAAAAGCTGCCTGCTGAGTAGCAATTGGTCTTTCCCATGCGTATTTATTTCCATCAACTTCCCATTTCATCGGACGCCATTTATCGGGTGCATTAAAAGGACCGGCTGCTAAGTCCTGTGTCATATCAAATTCAGTTCCTTCATAATGATCTCTGTGCAATGCAATTACATCCTGAACATCAAGTTTTCGATCAGCTTTAATATAAAGCGGATAAGGCTGAGTATCTTTTTCATAAGAACTGTATGCAGAACTAAGATTTAATGATGGCGAAACTCTTCTGAAAATACTCCATACTCTTCTTGCAGAATAACGTACCTGTTCTTCAGTAGGCGGATTGTATGCATCTGAAAAACTAAACGGTTTTCCTTTTGCCGGATCAAAGTAACCCTTCTCGGTTGCAAATGAAATAACATTTTTTGAATAGATACAATTTTCAGGATCGTTAAGAGGAAATTCGTGTATGCGTGACATATTTGCATGTGCAGAAATGCAGCCGTCCGGAATTCTTATCGCAACCCAGATTGCACCTTTACCACCTTCACCGGGTCCAATCATTTCCATTATCCATGCTTCTTGTTTATCAGCAATAGAAAAAGATTCACCAGTACTTGCATAACCATATTCTTCAACAAGCGAAGTCATAACATCAATTGCTTCGCGTGCAGTTTTTGAACGCTGCAGAGCAATCATCATCAAGGTGTAATAATCAAAATATCCTTTTGTATTTTCAAGCTCAGGTCTTCCATCCCATGTTGATTCACCGATTGCAACCTGATATTCATTCATCAAACCAACAACTCTGTATGTATGTTCAACCTGTTTGATGCTGTATTTTTGACCATACCAATTAGAAAGCTCAAGCATCTCACCCGGTTTATGATCGGCTGCTGGAAATAAACTCAGTATCGGATGAAACTCACCATCGCACGAATAGGTAATAATTGGTGAGCCGGTTTTTGAAACGCTTTTTGTAACTATTATAGAAGTGCAAGCAAAACTTAATGATGGTATTAAAAGGGAAAATAATGCAATAAAGACAAGTAATTTGTTAAGATAAGTTTTCATCTGGCAGTGTCTTTCAATAATTGTCTGATTGTTTTTGCAAAACTAAAAAATATTGGTTAAGAAATAAAAGATTTATCAGAGTAATTCTGCTTCTCTCAAACTGACAGAGAATCCTGATAATAGTTTGAAATCAGATATTATTATTTATAACCGGATTTATCATAAATATAAGACTTAAAGGTAGTTTATCTTTTGTTTTAACTCTTTTCGGATAATAAATAATTTATTCATTTTTTTTCAAGAAAATAAAGCAAACAAAAATAGATTTTTAGAAGCTCATTATTTGCAATTTATATTTATAATAATTATCTATGCTCAACCTTAGAACAGGTTTTTAGCACGGAGCAGATATTATAGTGTCTTAATTAACAAAAGTTTATTAATCATTTGTATTTGAAAGGTGAAAGATGCTTTATACTTCTTTTAAGAACTACAATGAAAAATTACTCACCTTCACAATTTTGTTATCGCTAATATTCAACCTATCAGAGTTTTTATATCCGCAATCGGCAGGTGAAACAACTTTCAAAGGTATTTGTCAGGCTTGTCATACTATAGGCAAAGGAAGATTGGTTGGACCCGATTTAATAAATATTCAGGATTTAAGAACAGAAAGCTGGCTGATAAAATTTATCAGATCATCTCAAAGTATGGTTAACAGCGGTGATGCTGATGCTGTTGCAATTTTCAATGAATATAATAAAACAATAATGCCTGATCAGAATTTATCTGATGCTGAGATAAAAGATGTTTTAAGTTATATCAAACAGCAATCAACAGGTGCGGTTGTTACTGAAGTTCAGCCAATTGTTTTAAGCACAGGATTAACTTTAGAACAGGCACGTGATAATGAATTTACTATCGGCAGAAAAATCTTTTCCGGCGAGCAAAGATTAACTAACGGCGGACCTGCATGCATTTCATGTCATAATGTTCTTAACGATGAAGTAATGAGCGGCGGACTTTTAGCACTTGATTTAACAAATGCTGTTACCCGCCTTGGTGTAAATGGTGTTCACTCCATCATTTCAAGCCCGCCATTTCCGGTTATGAAAGCAGCTTATTCAAATCATCTGGTTACCTCAGATGAATCGTTTTATCTTACTGCATTTTTAAAGAATGCTGATTTTGTAGTTTCGCTGCAGGAGCCCGCAGCACCTCAGCAAATATTTTTATATGCTGGAATTATTGGCGGAGCTGTTCTTTTCGGTGTTTATGGAACTATCTGGTGGAACCGGAAAAGAAAAAGCGTTAATGATTCAATTTTTAAAAGACAGTTAAAATCAATTTAATATTTATCTAACAGTGAGAAATTTTCTATGAGTTGGATTAAGGATTTAATATCACCTCAAACCCGTAAGTGGGAAGAGTTTTACAGAAATCGTTTTCAGCACGACCGTATTGTAAGAAGTACGCACGGAGTTAATTGCACCGGCGGCTGTTCCTGGCAGGTTCATGTTAAAGATGGAATAGTTGTCTGGGAAACCCAGCAGCTCGATTATCCGCTATTGGAAGGCTCGCTGCCGCCTTATGAACCCCGCGGATGTCAAAGAGGTATTTCTTTTTCGTGGTATTTATACAGTCCGCTGAGAATTAAATATCCGCTTATCCGCGGTGCACTGATAGATGCTTTTAGAGAAGAAAAACTAAAAACCGGTGATGCATTAACTGCATGGGAAAATCTTCAGAACAATAAAGAGAAAAGGAAAGCTTATCAGACAGCACGAGGTAAAGGCGGATTCAGAAGAGCTACCTGGGATGAAGTACTTGAGATAATTGGTGCAGCTAATATTTATACTGCAAAAAAATATGGTCCGGATAGAGTTATTGGTTTTTCACCAATCCCCGCAATGTCTATGCTTAGTTATGCTGCAGGCAGCAGGTTTCTTCAATTGTTCGGAGGTGTTAATCTTAGTTTTTACGATTGGTATTGTGACCTTCCTAATGCATTCCCTGAAATATGGGGTGAACAAACCGATGTTTGTGAGAGTGCCGATTGGTATAACTCTAAAATGATTGCTGTAATGGGTGCAAACCTTAATATGACAAGAACACCAGATGTTCATTTCTTTGCTGAAAGCAGACACAATGGTACTAAGACAATTGTTTTTTCACCGGACTTTAGTCAGGTAGCAAAATTTTCTGATCAATGGTTTCCTCTTCACGCCGGAAGTGATGGTGCATTTTGGATGGCAGTAACACATGTTGTTCTAAAAGAATATCATCACGAAAAAAAGTCACCTTACTTTATAGAGTATGTAAAGAAATATACAGATTCTCCATTCCTTGTTGAGCTTGAAGATAATAATGGGAATTATAAACCGGGCAGACTTGTTCGGGCAAACAGAATATCTGAATATAAAGATATCAACAACGGAGAATGGAAATTCTTAAATCTTGATTCCAAATCCGGTAAGCTTGTTGTTCCTAAAGGTACTATCGGTCAAAGATGGGATTCAAAACAAGGTAACTGGAATCTTAAATATGAAAATGAAACTGATAACAAAGAATATGATCCTGTGTTAAGCCTTGCCGGGTCTAATGATAAAATATTACAGGTAGAGTTTATTGAGTTCGGTTTAAACACAAAACGTTTTCGCGGAGTGCCTGTAAAACTTATTGAAACAAGCGATGGTAAGAAAATACCTGTTACAACTGTTTATGATTTGATAATGGCACAGTATGGAGTTGACAGAGGATTAGGCGGCGATTATCCAAAGGATTATTCTGATAAAGATTCTTCTTATACTCCAGCCTGGCAGGAAGTTTTTACTGGCGCTGATTCAAAAGCAGTAATTAGCTTTGCAAGAGAATGGGCTGAAACTGCAATAAACACCGAGGGCAAATGTATGATTATCATCGGCGCCGGTGTTAATCATTGGTTCCATCAGAATCTTATCTATCGTGCAGGGGCAATGGCACTTATGATGTGCGGATGTATCGGGAAAAACGGCGGCGGCTTAAATCATTATGTCGGTCAGGAAAAATTAGCACCACAGGATTCATGGTCAAATATTGCATTTGCAAGGGATTGGGTTGATGCAGTGCGATTACAGCAGACTCCTTTGTGGCATTATATAAATACCTGTCAGTATAGATATGACGGAAAGACTTCAAAATATAATACTGTACCGGATAATGAATTGGCAAACAAGCACATGGCTGATATGATATTTAAATCAGTACGAATGGGATGGATGCCGTTTTATCCGCAGTTTAATAAAAACAGTCTTGAACTTGCCAAAGAATTTAATACTAATGATCCGGATGAATTGAAGAAAATTGTTTTGGAAAAAATCAAGAATAAAGAAATTGAATTTTCAATTGCAAATCCTGATCAGGATACTAACTTTCCAAGAGTTTGGTTTATCTGGCGTGGTAATGCAATTGCCGGAAGTATGAAAGGACACGAATATGCCCTTAATCATTATCTTGGAACTCACACAAATATTATTGCAAAAGACAGCGAAGATAAAACCGAAGAGGTAAAGTGGCATGATATAGCACCGGTTGGTAAAATGGATTTAGTCGTTGATTTGAATTTCAGAATGGACTCGTCTGCACTTTATTCTGATATTGTTTTACCTGCAGCTTCATGGTACGAAAAGGATGATTTAAACAGTACAGATATGCATTCGTTTATACATCCGTTATCTGCTGCTATTCCACCTGTATGGGAAGCAAAAACTGATTGGGATATTTTTAGAAATATTGCCTGGGCAACCAGTCAAACAGCCAAAAAGCATTTAAATCAAAATCAGGTTGATATAGTTACAAGCCCTCTTTCACACGATTCGCCGGATGAAATTACTCAGCCTTCAATGAAGGACTGGTATTTAGGCGAGTGCGATATTATAGCGGGGAAGACAACACAGAAAATTACAGTTCTTCAAAGAGACTTTACCAAAATTTATGATAAATATATCTCGCTGGGTCCGAATATAAAAAGCAAAGGGTTAGGCGCTCATGGTAATCACTATAAATGCGATGACTTTTATGATGATATGATAAACTCTTATCATTTTCCGGTTGAGAAAATCGATGGGAAAACCTATCCATCAATTAAAGAAGATGTTTCTGCTGTTAACGCGGTTCTTTATCTGTCATCTCTCACTAATGGCGAGTTAGCATACAGAGCTTATAAATATATGGAGACAAAAACAGGACTTGTGCTTGCTGATCTTGCGGAAGGTAATAGAAATGTTAGAATAAACTTTAAGGATTTACAAGCGCAGCCAAGAAGATATCACAACTCCCCGGTTTGGTCAGGTCTGATGAATGACGGAAGAGCTTATTCAGCATATACATATAATGTAGAGCGTTTGGTTCCATGGCGTACATTAACCGGAAGACAGCATTTTTATCTTGATCACGATATGTATCTTGGTTTTGGTGAAAATCTGCCAACCTATAAACCTTCTCCAAAGTATCAGGCTTACGGTGATTTAAAAGAAACTTTGAAACACGGTGATGCCAAAGTATTAAACTGTTTGACACCTCATGGTAAATGGCATATTCATTCAACGTATATGGATAATATAAGAATGCTTACTCTTTCGAGAGGTATGGAGCCATGTTGGCTTAATGAAGAGGATGCTAAGGAACTTTCAATAAATGATAATGACTGGGTTGAAGTTTTTAATGATCATGGAGTTTATTGTACCAGAGCTGTTGTAAGTACACGAATACCCAAAGGTGTTTGCATTGTTTATCATACCGTTGAAAGAACAATATCAATTCCGAAATCACAAGTTCGTGGAAACAAAAGAGCCGGTATGAATAACAGCATAACAAGGATTCATTTAAAACCTAATCTGCTGGCTGGCGGATATGCTCAGTTTTCGTATCACTTTAATTATTGGGGACCTTCGGCACCGAACAGAGATACGCACGTTGTTGTTAAAAAGATGGACAAAGTTAATTTTTAATTAATCTATAGAAAGTGATGATTTATTATCCTGAAAAAACAGGATAAAAGAAATTGAAAAATCAGATAGAAAACAATAATCATTAATAAATAATAATTAAAATATTATGGATGTAAGATCACAAATATCAATGGTGTTTCATTTAGACAAATGCATCGGCTGTCATACTTGTTCTATTGCATGTAAAAATATATGGACTGATCGTAAAGGTGCTGAATATATGTGGTGGAACAATGTTGAAACAAAACCCGGTACCGGTTATCCTTCTAAGTGGGAAGATCAGACAATCTATAGAGGCGGCTGGGAAAAAAATAACGGAAGCATTTCATTAAAAGGTTCCGGAAAATTTAAAGGACTGGCAAATATTTTTCATAACCCGTACCTGCCGGTAATTGATGATTACTATGAACCATGGACATACAAATATCTTGATCTTATCGAATCACCTGAACTAGATGATCAACCGGTTGCAAGACCAGTATCACTGATTACCGGGAAACCGATTGATATTAAAGCCGGACCTAACTGGGATGATGATCTGAGCGGAACACCGGATTATGCAAGAAATGATCCTAATCTGGAAAATCTTTCTCCTGCTGAACAGGAAGCGATGTTTCAGCTTGAAAAAATGGCAATGTTTTATTTACCGCGGATCTGTAATCACTGTCTTAATCCTGCTTGTGTTGCTTCTTGCCCGTCAGGTGCAATTTATAAAAGAGGTGAAGATGGAATTGTTCTGATTAATCAGAATGTATGCCGTGCCTGGAGAATGTGTGTTACTGCCTGTCCTTATAAAAAATCTTATTATAACTGGCACACAGGGAAATCGGAGAAATGTATTTTATGTTATCCCCGGCTTGAAGCCGGATTAACACCTGCCTGCATGCACTCCTGTGTTGGAAGAATCAGATACTTAGGTGTAATGCTTTATGATGCCGATCGTATTCATGAAGCAGCTTCTGCCGATGATAATCATCTTATTGAAAAACAGCTTGATATTATTCTTGATCCGTTTGATGAAAAAGTAATAGCTGCTGCAAAAGCTAATGGCATTGCTGATTCAACATTACATGCAGCACAAAATTCACCGATTTACAAATTTGTTAAAGAGTGGGGACTTGCTCTACCGCTTCATCCCGAATTCAGAACCTTACCTATGCTCTTTTATGTTCCGCCATTGTTGCCTGTTATGGCATCCTTGAGCGACGCAAAGAATGGAGCACAAAACGATAAACTGAATCCGATTGCCAAGAGATGGGACGATAATTGGTTATATGATACAAGCACAGAAGAACTTTGGGGAACAATTGAAAAAGCAAGATTTCCTTTGCAGTATATGGCAAATCTTTTTGGTGCTGGTGATACTTCTAAAATAAGTCCTATTCTTAAAAAGATGATGGCTGTAAGAATTCACAGAAGAAGTGTAACTGTTGGCGATCTATCTGCTGAAAAAGTCAATTCCGCATTAACAGATACAGGATTAAGCCCTGAGCAGGCAGATGCAATTTATGCTTTAACATCACTTGCAAAATTTGATGAAAGATTCGTTATTCCGCCGGCTCATCGTGAACAAGCAATTGAAATGCTGGAGAGTACTGCTGATGAAAAGGGTTCAACAGGATTTGGATTTAAAGAAAGACCGGCTAGAGGAGTGTGATTTTTTTAAGCTAATAATTATTGAAGTGAATAATAAATCAGTAAACAATTTTAATATGGTTGAAGTTTTTGTAATAAATATTAACCCGGACTGAGGAATGAGTTTAAGATCAGAAATTTATAGATATTTTGCCTCTGCGTTAACTTACCCTGATGAAGAAGTGCGAAAGACTGTCAGTCAAATGCATAACGCATTGAGTATTAATTATCCTGATGCTTCTGAAATGATGGCTGAGTTTTTTGAATTCACGAAAACAACATCAATTTGGAAATGGGAAGAAATATTTACGCGCACTTTTGATGTACAGGCTATATCAACACTTGATATTGGTTATACTTTGTTTGGTGATGATTACAAAAGAGGTGAACTTTTAGCTAACTTAAACAGAGAGCATATTAAGACAGGTAATGATTGTTCTACGGAATTATCTGATCATTTACCAAATGTTTTGAATTTATTAAGTAAACATGAAGATGATGAGTTTAAAAATGATCTTGTCGGATTAATTATTAAACCCGCACTTAAAAAAATTATTGATGAATTTGAAAGTGTTAATATCGATAAAAAAAACAAAGTATATCAAAAGCATCATAGAACAATCATACAGCAGGAAAAGAAATACGGAACTGTTTATCAGTCTATTTTAAAAGCATTATTAATAGTCCTGAATACAGACTTTGGCGGAGATTATAAAAACTCAGCCGATGGAAATAATTTTAAAACTGAGTTTGCTAAAGAAATGGAATTACCTGAATAGGAAAATATTATGACTATACTAAATAATTTTCTCTTTATCGCATTACCTTATATAGCACTTATAGTTTTTTTGATTGGTACTATTTATAGGTACAAAAGTAAAAAGTTTAAGTATTCATCTTTATCATCTGAGTTTCTTGAAGGAAGAAAACTTTTCTGGGGCTCTGTTCCATTTCACTATGGAATCGTTTTTCTGTTCTTCGGTCATTTGACTGCATTTCTGTTTCCTAGGGAAGTGCTGTTATGGAACAGCCATCCGGTAAGATTGCTGATACTTGAGGTAACCGCTTTCATTTTTGGTATCACAACATTTGTTGGATTAATACATCTTTTTATCAGAAGAAAAACCAATCCAAGAGTTCAGATGGTTACAAACAAAATGGATTTGATAATTGAAGTATTGCTTATTGCAGAAATATTTTTAGGTTTGTGGATTGCATACGGTTATCGCTGGGGTTCTTCCTGGTTTGCTTCTGTACTATCTCCTTATCTGATTTCTGTTTTTACTCTTAATCCTCAAATTGAACCTATTATTAATTTACCGCTTGTAATTCAACTGCATATAGCAACTGCCTTTTTAATTGTACTGCTTATTCCATTTTCAAGATTAGTGCATTTTCTTGTATTTCCGCTAAGTTACTTATGGAGACCTTATCAAAAAGTTATATGGAACTGGAATAGAAAAAAAGTTCGGGATCCTCGTTCTGTTTGGTCGGTAAATAAATCGAGAAATAATTAATTAACTATTTATTTGGTAGTTACAGGGTGAGATTAATTTTATGAACACAGAAAAAGCCGGTTTCAGATCATATAAAATTTTGTTTCTTAGTACTCTTGCTTTTATGTTGTCATTTTCTGCCTGGACAATCAACGGTATATTAATAGCATTTCTTGTTGATAATAATATTTTTAAATGGAGCAGTGTTGAAGTTGGGTGGCTGCTTGGTATTCCGGTTTTATCTGGCGCTGTTTTCAGATTTCCTGTGGGAATTCTAACAGATAAGTTCGGCGGGAAAATTATTTTTACTTTACTATTGATGTTTTGTTCTGTACCGATGTATCTGCTTTCATTTGCCAACGATTATTTAGTCTTTGCAATATTAAGTTTTTGTTTTGGGATAGTTGGTTCAAGTTTTGCCTGCGGAGTAGCCTATGTTTCCCTTTGGTTTCCAAAAAAGCAGCAAGGAACCGCTCTTGGTATTTTTGGGGTAGGCACTATAGGTACGGCTTTAACAGCACTATTCGCACCTAGATTATTAAATATGCTAACTGATCACGGAATGAATACTGAAGGATGGAGATATCTTCCTCAAATCTATGCTGCGGTTCTGCTGATTATGGGAATTGTCTTCTTTCTGTTTTCAAACAAAAGGCTGCCTGAAAAGATAAAATCTTTTAAGGAGCTGACTAAACCATTAAAGCAAGTTCAGGTTTGGCGTTTTGGTTTATATTATTTTCTCGTATTCGGATGTTTTGTTGCTTTCTCTCAATGGCTAATTCCTTATTATGTGAATGCATATTATATGTCTCTTATTACGGCTGGACTTCTTACTTCCGCTTTTAGTTTACCATCAGGACTTGTTCGTGCTTTAGGCGGATGGCTTGCAGATAAATTTGGTCCGCAAAGAGTTTTATTTAATGTTTTCAGTGTATCAATAGTTTTATCATTTCTGTTAATATTTCCGAAGATGGAGATTTATTCCCCCGGCTCTGGCATAATGGCTGATCAAAGCGGAGTAATTACCGAAGTTAATGAAGATGAAATTATTCTAAATAGTTACAAATATCCTTTGATAAAAAAATCTCCTGATTTTAATCCCGAATCAAATCAAACTTTTGTTTTTCCAAGAATAGAATCCTGGAATGAACCGGTAGTTAAAGAAGGTGATCAGGTTCAGAAAAGGGAACTGCTTGCTAAAGGTGTTACAAGGATTTTCTTTCAGGCTAATGTCTGGATATTCTCAGGATTTGTGTTTTTAATTGGCATTGCCTGGGGGCTTGGTATGGGCGCAGTGTATAAATTTATTCCTGAATATTTTCCAAATGAAGTTGGCGTTGTTGGAGGAATGGTTGGCGTGCTTGGCGGTTTAGGTGGATTTATCGCACCTATAATTTTTGGATATGTACTCAGTTTTTCAGGAGTGTGGACTTCCAGCTGGTTTATGATGCTTATTCTTTCAGTCATCTGTTTAACATGGTTACATAAATCAGTAACTAAAACTTTGGATCCAAAAGTAATTGAAGGTATGGAGTAAGTTCAGTGCAAAAAAAATCTTGTTATTTACTGATTGAGCAGGGTTCTTTATAAAGATTTAATAAAAAAAGATTCGCATTTTTAGTTAATTAAATTTAAGAAGAAGATATTTCTGATATTAAAAATTAGATCATCTAAACCGTACTTTTACTAATAAGCCATTTGAATTGAGTTAGAACCGATCTGATAAATCCTGCAAATGCTGCTAACCAAGCCAGAAGTGCTATGTAAATAAAATACTCAGGCACATTATCTAAAAAATGAATATTCAATGCATAAGCCATACGGAATGTACAAGCAGTGTACATTCCAAGAGGGAAGACAGCACCCCAGTATAAGGGATCATATTTAAGCGGAAATCTTTTATAGATATGTCTCCAAATTGCAAGTATGAACAGCATTGGTATCCACCAGGTACCTGTAACCCAATAAAAAATTGTAAATCCTTTTATAAATGGCAGCAAGGATTGAACAAAAGGAGCATTATCAGTTTCTAAAATTAAAAGTGAACCCGCAAGTGTAGAAATTGCCATTGCACCCATGTTTATCCAGTATGGTGGCGATAAGTCTCCGGGAACAAATTTGAAAAAAGTATAACGATAAAAGATAAGCGATATCATCCAGATATAAAGCATACCACCCCAGAGCCACATACAAAGAGCTAAAAAATTCATTTGTAATTTAAATGGCTGCGACAGATTAGTTGCAAGTAATGTGCTAAGTACTGCAATAGATTGTGTTGCGACAACTGCCAGAAGCCATGCACCGGTAATTCCTTCGTCCAATGGCGGTTTATTTTCTTTGACAGTAAATCCAGTAAAGATTGAATAGTTTAAAATAATCCAGGCAGCAAGTCCGATTATCCAAAGAATAAATGATGCTGAATGATTATCATAAATAATTATAAACTGACTGCCAAGAATGCAGGAACCGGCAACAATGGTAAAAAAACCCGGTCCTTTCTGATGATCAATCATATCCTTTAAGAAATCTTTGTGAAAAAAAAGAAGTCTTAAAAGAGTTAATACAACAAGTGAAATATAAAACCATAAGTTCAGCCAAAAGAGCATATAGGCTATCCAATTAATCTTAAGAAGATAGCAGGAAATAGAAATAATACCCGTGGACATAACCATCGCGAAATATGCAGAAGGAAGATTTTTTATAATCTCTTTTAACTTGGTTAAAGAATTACCACTATGTAAAGTATTAGTGTTGTTACTCATAGTTAAGTTAAAATTAGTGAATAATAAAGGAATGTTCCAAATTCTAAAAAAAAATATTGCAAAAGAAAAAAAATTATTTTGTTCTCCAATTGAAATTTTCTAATTTTATTATGAAATATGGGCAATACCTGATAAGTTTACTATATAAGCGAATGAGTGTGTCAGAGATTCGCGGTTATAAGTTGGTAAATCCTATGAGAAAAAATTCACATAAGCTACACTGATCTTAATCTTCTCCTGTCTCAGAGGCAATATATATTCATAAAAAAGACCCGCGATTTAAATTTCTATAAATATATTTAATACCATTAGTGTAATAGCAGTAATTTATTAATTCAAAGTAAATGTAAGATTTTTGCAGAATGAAAATCAGGAAGTAGAATTGTTTAAAAAAATAGAAAGGGTTCAAATGAGAATATTTTAGCAAGCAATAATCAAAGCCATAACTTGTAGATGTAATATTGAAATTTTAATGAAAACAAATTTATCTCCGCTTTATTTATAAAGGGAAGAGCAGTAAAATAATACTGCAGCATTAATAGAATATCCGGGTTAAGTCTTTAATAAACATTCATTATTAAAAAATATAAGGAATTAAATATGGCTGACCAAACAATTAATTTTTTTCATCTGCTTGGTACATCAGTATGGATCGGCGGTATGATATACACTCATTTTATTTTATTGCCATCAGTATCCAAAATAGATCCTGGTGAAAGCGGTAAACTACAGGGCATAGCTGCTAAAAGATTTTCTATAATTGCCTGGGTTGCAATAATAATTCTAATTATAACTGGTTTCCTAAAAACTCCTGGTGAAATGTTGTTGAATGTTTCAACTCAATTTGGTGTCGTTCTTCTTATAAAACATATTTTTATCCTCGGTGTTGTTTTGGTTGGAATTGTAATCGGCGGAATAGTTGTTCCGGGATTAAGAAAAAATATGCCAAATCCCGGTGAAAAGCCCAGGGAAAAATTCTTATTATTCAAAAAAAGATTAGAGTTACTTGCAACAACGAATTTAATTCTTGGAATATTGATACTAATTTGTGCATCAATGCTTTGGTAATGAAATGAAGAGTACTTTATAAAGAAAGTTTAAAGTAAAAATAATTATTTAAAAAATTTTATTATTAAAAAGGAGCAACAAAAATGGGAAAGCCATATTTTCCAATTGAATCACTCTATAGAATGCCATGGACAATACCAGATAACGGTATTACTTGGCTTGAACCTACCTCGCAATGTAATTTAAACTGTTATGGATGCTACAGGAAGAATATCAAAGATTCACATAAATCCATTGAACAGATTAAACATGAACTGGATTTTTTTCAATCTCAAAGAAAGTCAGATTGTATCTCAATAGCTGGTGGTGATCCTCTTGTATATCCTAATATTATTGAACTGGTGAAGGAAATAAAATCAAGAGGATTAAAACCGATTATTAATACTAATGGAATAGCTCTTACAAAACAGCTGCTTCACGAGCTTAAGAAAGCCGGGGTATTTGGCTTTACATTCCACATAGATTCAAAGCAAGGAAGAGGAAGAGAAGAAAAATGGCGAAACAAAAATGAAGTTGAGCTTAACGAACTTCGTCTTTATTATGCAGAAATGCTTGCTGCTGAAGGGGGAATCGCCTGTTCATTTAATTCTACAATTTACAGTGATACATTACAATATGTCCCTGAACTTGTTGACTGGGCTCAAAAACATATTGATATAGTTGATACGATGGTTTTTATTTTATTCAGATATATAACTCCAAACACCCCGTTTGATTTTTATATTGGTGACAGTAAGATCGTCTGGACAGATATTCATTATCATTCAGAATATGAAGAAATTGTTGATCTTAAATCACCTATGATTGTAGAAAAAATCAGGGAGAAGTTCCCCGATTTTACTCCGTCTGCATTCTTAAACGGAACACATAAAGCTGATGATTACAAATGGCTGCTCTCAGAAAGAATCGGAAACAGAGATAAAATTTTCGGATACACTGGTAAGAAGTTTATGGAACTGGTTATGATATCCTATCATTTTATGTTTGATAAATATCTGAGTTATGCTTCTCCAAAAACATTACGAATGGGCAGATCAACAATGTTTCTTCTATCTGTTTTTGATAAAGGAGTCAGAAAAGCATTAAAAAATTATCTTAAATATCTGGTGGTAAATCCATTGAGATTTTTTAAAAGAGCACATCTGCAGTCAATACTTATTATACAACCTCCTGACTTAATGCCCAATGGAGATCAGAGTATGTGCGATGGATGTCCTGATATTACTTATTGGAAGGATAAAGATGGAAAAGAAAAACTTGTTTGGTCCTGCAGGCTGGAAGAACCTATGAAGTATGGTGATTTTCTTAGGATGGTTCCCAAAAGAGAAAAAGGCACAGAGAAAGAAAAAGAAAATGTTCTACACTACAATTACAATAATTTAGCGGATTAAACTTTTTTCTTATACAGGCGGCTGCTAAAAAATTCCTTTGTTATTTATAATTGAGTAGTAATATATGTGTTTTCAGGATACTCACTTTAATGTGTTTAATAGTTATATTAAAACGTATTATTTCAGAAATATAGGCTAAATAATTATTATGGACTCAGATAAATTAAAAAACAATGACCCAATTAAACGCTTTGTAGAAAAAGACACCGGCAGTGAAGAGCTTTCGCCAATGGATCCGCCCGATGCTTATGATCCACAAAATATTGAATCTGTTCCTTATGAAAATATGCATCCGTTTCTTCAGAAATTAATGGATGAACATAAAGCATTTTCAGAAGTTTTGAACAAGTTTGAAGAAGCATTATTTAATTGGAAAAACAATAACTGGATTTTTAATGATGAGATTAACAAAGGGTTAAAACAATTTTTTACTTTTTTTGATGAGAAAGTTCCGATTCATAACTCTAAAGAAGAAAAAAAATTATTTCCGCTTCTGCATAATAAACTGATTGAGACTGGAGAACACAACTCCGCTGATTCATCTATTACCGGTATTAATGTAATGGAAGATGAACACATAAAGGTTGCACAGGTTGCTGCTATCGTTTTTAATTTTCTTGGTTTAGCTGCACGGCTTCCGGACCAACGCTCAAGAGAAATTACTTATCAGTCTGTATTTAATCAGGGAATGGCAATAATTGAAACGATGAAATTGCATATCTTTAGAGAAGAAAATATTTTATTCACACAAGCTATGCAGTATTTTACTGAACAAGAATTCAATAGCCTGATCGATTAGAAAAAAAATTGACTGAAGTTAAAATTCAAGCACAATCAGAAAACCTGTATAAGGAATCATTTCTTTCTTTATCAAAAGCAGGAAGGATTACAGCACTTTGGGCATTAAGCGAATCAACTCTGGGAGGATTGCTTCATGCGTTAAAACTACCTTTCAGAGGTATGATTATATCAAGTGCTGCAATCATTCTTATTGGAATGATTGCAAAATTTTCTGATAAACGCGGACAGATAATTAAATCCACACTTGTTGTGATTTTTATTAAAGCAGCTATTAGTCCGCACAGCCCTGCAACCGCTTATCTTTCAGTTTTAATTCAGGGTATAATCGGGGAGTTTTTATTCTTTTCTAAAAGATTCACTTTAATCTCTTCACTGATATTCGGGATAGTTATCTCATTACTTAACGGATTCCAAAGGGTTTTGGTTTTAACACTGATTTACGGCAACACATTGTGGAAAAGTATAGACCATCTATTAAATTATATTGCCAAAGACTGGCTTTTTATCCCAATCGATAATCAAATTAAGTTTAGTTTGTTATTAATTATTTTGTATGTAGGAATGCATTTACTGATTGGTATTACTGCTGGGATATTTGCATATACAATTCCAAAATCAGTTGAAAAAAAACTCGCTGAACCGGCTTTATTTATTCCCATTATTAATGCAGATTCAGAGGAACAGAAAATCAAAAAAGCTAAAAAAAGGAAATGGCTAAAACCATCAGCAATAGCAATAATACTAATTGCATCAGCAGTGGTTATCCTTAATTACTTTTATCCTTTATCTGATAAAATGTTTGTGAATGATATTATAATTATGATAGTCAGATCGATACTGATTATGTCATTATGGTTTTTTGTATTTGCACCAAGAGTTAAGAATTATATTAAAAAGTTTTTCTATAACAGACAGAATAAATACGCAAAGGATATTAATCTGTATTTAACTTCAATTCCAACCTTAAAAGGATTGATTGCAGCCAGTTGGAAAAGCAGTTCAAGTTATAAAGGAGTAAAAAAGCTTAATCAGTTTATTATTACTTCATTGGTTTATCTTCTTCAGGACTATAAATCCAATTGATTCTAAAAATATTTAATAAATATGGCTTATAAGAAATGTATGATGATATAACTGGAATAATTCTTTCAGGCGGCAAAAGCAAAAGAATGGGCGTTAATAAAGCTATGTTAAAGATCGGGAATGAAATGCTGATAGAAAGAACCTGTAATTTGATGTCAGGTTTATTCAGAAAAGTCCTGCTGATTACAAATACTCCGGAAGAATATAGATTTCTGAGATTAGAAACTTTTGAAGATATTTATAAAAATGTTGGTCCCCTTGCAGGCATACATTCAGGATTATTCCATTCATTAACAGACAAGAGCTTTTTTATCGCTTGTGATATGCCGTTTGTAAATAAAGAACTAATTGAATTTATTATTGATTATAAAACGGATAAACTTATCACAATTCCCAAAGCTGAGGGAGGTACCCAGCAGTTATGCGGAGTATTTTCAAAAAGTATCTTGAATGACATTGAAAGAATTATTAAAGAAAATTTGAAAATCAATAGTGAACAAGAGTTTAGAAAAAATATCAGTTTTAAAGTTCAGCTTCTGTTTCAAAACATAAATACTGAGATAATAGATATTGAAGCTAAATTTGATAAATACAAAAAAGGGATGTTCTTTAATGTAAATCAGAAAGAAGATTTAGAAGAAGCCGTAAAAAGACTTAACGGATAAACAAGCCTCCGGTTCTTTGGGGATGACGAAGTATTTTATTTCACATTAAGATGTAAATATCTTTATCTGTTACTCGGGCAAACAGGTTGATATAGTTTGATAGTAAGAAAAATATTGATCGTTCGTTTCTTAATTTGAAATGATGTCCAAAGTAAGAATTAATCAAGTTACTCTTTAGTTTTATTTCCCAGTTTCTTTTTCTTAAATCGCCAGTCCAAACTCAATGAACCAGAACCAAAAATAAAATAAATTAAAAGCAGAACTAGAACAAGAACTGATAATTCCAGCGACTGTCCGACCGAAAGCAACCCCTGTTTAAGATGAATAAGAAATACTGCACCAAAAAGAATTGGAATCTGAATAAATGCAGCTAACCGGGTAAGAAAACCAATAGCCAATAAAAGTCCGCCAGCAATATGAGCAATTGTTATGTACGAATACCACCAATATATTCTTTCTTCACCGGCAAGGCGGGTAATAGTATCAGGGTCAGAAAAAAGCAAAATACCTCTTACAAAGAGTGCAGTGCCCAAAAAAATTCTTATGAGAGAATAAGCAAGTGAACTATTATTATCTAAAATTGACCAAAAGTTTTCAGATTTCATCAGCTATCCTTTAAGGTTTATTAAATATTTATAAACAGTAACAAAGCGGACTAAATTTATTTTTTATTATTAATATCTTCCTGTACTTTTGTCAGAAGATATTCAGCAACTGCTTTCGCTTCATCAGGTTTTAATCCGGGATTCGGCATCGGGGGATATTCTTCATTAACCCGAACCGGATTTCGAATAAACGAAATTAGCTGGTTTTCTTTATTAAAATATTTTGGGATTACTTCATCGTGAGGCGGTCCAACTAATTTTCTATCAAAAAGATGACACGGAGCGCATCTCACTGCATAAATTTCTTCTGCATTAATTACAGTTGATTTATCATCACCCTTTAATGCTGCCAGATAAGTATCATATTCAGTATTGAGTTTTACAAAATTAGATTGGTTAGCACCATAAATAATCATCTGATTATTTAAACCATAAGTAAGTAAAAAGAGTATAAGTGCAGCTATCAAATAAGCGGCAATAGTTTTATTAATTTTTTTGTAGAGCAGATAAAAAAGATGATAACAAATAAATAGAAAGATCAGACCAAGGGTTAAGTAAAGGAAATATCCTGCAGTCAGATAAATATCAGGCATCATCATCATATCCATAATAATAAATAAAGGAATCAAACCGGCAGCTGTAAAAGCAATATTTAAAATAAATTTTTTTGCTATTTCAGTGTATTCCTCATCATCTTCTTTCTGTGTGTTCTTAATATTGAAAATACCAAAGGTAAGATATGCACCAGTAATAACAAGAGAGATCAGTAATAAAAGTACAAACCTGATCAAAACAACTGAAGTGAACAAATATCCAATTGCAGTCGTTGTTTGTGTTGACTCAATAAATACTGAATTTGTAAGTGCTGCTATAAATAACCACAAAGAGAAAAACAGACTTATTGAACCAATCAGACCGGAATAAATTTCTGATTGCTTAAAATCATCTAATGAATTTTTGTAACTGTAAACTAAAAGCAAACCAATAAGCGAAAATATCAATGAGTAAACAAGATATTCTTGAACAGAAGTATTTTGAGACTGAAACAATTGAGAAAAAATGATAATCATCGTGATAATTGGGATAACACAAAATGCTATGCCGGTTGTTTTATTAAATAAAACGATATCCATAATTTCTTTAGAGAGACGTCTGTAATTTGAATCCAGACTTTTGCTTACATTCTTTTTTAAATAGAATGATAAAACAGTACCCCATAGAGCAAAACTGCTGAACAAAACGAAAAGAAAAATCATTATTAACAGCATATAACCTAAAAGTTCAATATGCTCAAATGACTGTGGTAATGCAAGTTTATTAAGCCAATCCATTGGTAAAAATTTTTTAGTTTGAAAATAAATTTATAAATGATTTTGATTTCAGAGTTAAGACGGCTGTATCAAAATAAATATAAAAGATAATTAATTAATCATAATCAGATATTAAAGTCGTGTTTAAGATAGCACTATAATTTATTTCTGTCAACGGTATATCTTACTAAAAAATAAAGATAATTAAGACCAATCAGTATAATCTTTCTTGCTTATCCAACATAACTTTTTTATTTTTAATCAGACAAAAATATCTGATTTTTTAGTTTTTATATGACGGTTTTGTTTTCTAAAAAATGTGAATATGGTTTGCAGGCTATTTTATTTATGGCGGCTCTGGAAGAAGATCGTATTTGCTCTGCCGAGGAAATCTCAAATAAATTAAACATCCCTAAAGAATTCACCTCAAAGATTTTACAAAGTTTAACAGCAAGCGGATTAATTGAATCGAAAAAAGGGAAGACCGGCGGTTTCAGACTTGCAATCCATCCTTCAAAAATAAAATTAATTGATATTGTTGAAGCGATTGATGGACTTGAGAGTTTTAATTCCTGTGTGCTTGGATTTTCCAATTGCTCACCGAAAAATCCCTGTCCTGTTCACAAGGAATGGGGAGAGCTAAGAAACAAAGCCTATGAAATGTTAAGCTCAGAAACGATAGATAAATTCAAAGAAAAAACATTAAATAAAATCAGTGTTCTTTAAGAAGTATTTTTTAAGATAAATTGAGTTGATAAAAGTGGATAAGACAAAAGTAAAATTGAAGAAAGCGAAAATAATCCGAAATGATGAAAAGGGGATTCAGAAAACAAGATTTATTATTCAATCTTTATTTGCAGCACTGTGTATCTGGATTGGAGTTGAATTCTATTTGTTTACACAGTATCTGGAAACGAATGGTGCGGCAGCATTTTATTCCAGACCACCGGGAGTTGATGGATTTCTTCCCATAAGTTCTTTTATGAGTTTTTATTTGTTCTTAAAGACCGGAATAATACATAATGCTCATCCGGCGGGATTTTTTATTTTTTTTGCAGTCATTTTAATTTCACTAGTCTTTGGCAAATCATTCTGCAGCTGGTTTTGTCCGATAGGATTTATTTCTGAGCTTATTGGCGATTTTGGAGAAAAGATTTTTAAACGGAGATTAAAACTTCCCAAATGGCTGGACTATCCTTTAAGAAGTTTAAAATATTTATTGTTAGGCTTTCTTGTTTACTCGGTTGTTTTTGTAATGACTGAAGCTGCTTTAAAAGCTTTCCTTAACAGCTCATATAATTTAGTCTCCGATGTTAAGATGTATTATTTCTTTGCAGATATATCTCAGACTTCTTTGATAGTGATATCTGTGTTGTTTCTACTTTCAATATTCATTAGAAATTTTTGGTGCAGATTTCTTTGTCCTTACGGAGCTTTACTTGGGATCTTATCATTGTTAAGTCCAAATAAGATTCAAAGGAATGTTAAAAGTTGTATTGACTGTGGACTTTGCAACAAAGCCTGTCCATCATTTATTAAAGTTGATAGTGTTAAAACTGTTATATCAGATGAATGTTCAACCTGTCTTAATTGTGTTGATGTTTGTCCGGTAAAAGATACTTTAGAGTTGAAAACAATTTTTCCGGGAAAGAAAAGAATAAGCAAGAGAACTGTAGCAATTGGTATTGTTTCAGTTTTTATGATAGTTACCGGATATGCAATGTTAACCGGCAACTGGCAAAATAGTATTACTAAAGAAGAATATCTGAAGCACTATAAAATAATGAACAGTTATGGTCATCCTACTGGAACAAGAGAATTTAAGCAACTCAATAAAGATGTTGAGATACAAGAGAAAAATTTAGGGAGATAAAATCTTTATAATCAGGTATCAGATATAATTGGCTATTGATTTTGTGCTTTAATTAAATTGTAATTTGAATTGCTGTTTTGATAATTAAAAAAAGAAAATTCTAAAGATGACCGGTTGTTGCTGAAATTCTTTCAGGGGCTAAAGATTTAGAAAAACAGTATATTTGCATTAGCTGATAAAAATAATTTTTTATCTAAATTTATACTTTGATTGCCTGCCTTTGTCTTACATTAGACAAAGAGAAAAAATTTAAGTATGAGAGTTTTAATGTTGCTTAGTTAAGAGGAGTTTGTTTTAAAAACAAATAGTAAGCAAAACAATTCCACAAAAAAATCAAAACAAAATAAAACAAATTTCATACACCTATGAAAAAAGTTATAGATAAAATCAAACCGCCTCCCAAATGGAAGATACCTGTTTTATTCAGTCTTGGAATAATAACCGGACTATTTTTCTTTATATTACATGCTGCCAGAGCAACATCATATCTTTCGGATAAACCAGAAGCCTGTGTAAACTGCCATGTAATGACACCGCAATTTGCAACCTGGGAAAGAAGTAATCATGGTAGATTTACTGTTTGCAACGATTGTCATGTTCCTCAGGATAATATTATTAAAAAGTATTACTTTAAGGCAACTGATGGATTAAGACACTCGTATATGTTTACTTTCAGACTTGAGCCTCAGGTTATCAGAATACACGAAGCAGGAAGAAATGCAGTTCAGCAAAACTGCATTCGCTGTCATATAGAAACAATTCACCCGATATCCGTAAGAGCAATAAGCAATCAGAAAATACAGGAAGAAGGTGATGGATATTGCTGGGATTGTCACCGGGAAGTACCACACGGAAGAGTTAACAGTTTATCATCAACTCCTTATGCAAGAGTGCCTGTTTTAACATCACCGGTACCGGAGTGGATAGAAAAAAGTTTAGGAATAAAAAAGAATTAATTAATAATAAATCAATCAGGATAAGTTATGAAACCAATTAGTGAAGTAGTAAAAAGCAAACCATGGCTTGGATGGCTTTTGTTCTTTGCAACTGCAGTAGTAGTTTTTTTAATAGGATTATTTGCTTCTTCAATCATTGAAAGAAGAAGTGAATCAGCAACACTGCAAATTGTTAAACCAATAAACGATTGGGAACCAAGAAATGAAGTATGGGGTGAAAATTATCCACGTGAATTTGAATCATATTTAAAAACATTAAATACAGATTTTGCCAGCAAACATGGCGGGTCAAAGATGATAGACTATCTTGAAAAATATCCTGAGCTTGTTGTTATGTGGGCTGGTTATGCTTTTTCAAGAGAATATAATCAGGGCAGAGGTCACGGCTATGCGATAGAAGATATAAGAAATATCTTAAGGACTGGTGATAATCAGTATTCTCCGCAGCCAGCAACTTGCTGGACTTGCAAGAGCACAGATGTTCCAAGGGTAATGAATGAAATTGGTGCTGCAAACTTCTACAAGAAAAAATGGACTGACCTGGGCTCTGAAATAATTAATCCAATCGGATGTCAGGATTGCCATGACCCTAAAACAATGAACTTAAGAATTACTCGTCCTGCCCTTATCGAAGCATATCAACGGCAGGGAAAAGATATTACGCAATTTTCCAGACAAGAGATGCGTTCACTTGTTTGTGCACAATGCCACGTTGAATATTACTTTAAAGGTGATGAAAAATATCTGACATTTCCTTGGGATAAAGGATTTAGTGCAGATGATATGGAAGCTTATTATGACAATATTGAATTTACTGATTGGACACATGCATTAAGCAAAGCACCAATGCTAAAAGCACAGCATCCTGATTATGAATTATTTATGACAGGAATTCATGCAATACGCGGCGTTTCCTGTGCTGACTGCCATATGCCATACAAGAGTGAAGGCGGAGTTAAGTTTACTGATCATCACATTCAATCACCGTTAAATAATACTGCAAATACTTGTCAGGTTTGCCATCGTGAAGAAACCACGAGATTGATACAGGATGTTTATGACAGGCAGGATAGAATCGAAGAGATAAGAAGAATCGCTGAAAAGACTTTAGCTGCTGCTCATATTGAAGCAAAGGTTGCGTGGGATAACGGTGCAACAGAAGAACAAATGAAACCAATACTAAAACTTATTCGTCATGCACAATGGCGATGGGATTGGGTTGCTGCAGCAAATGCTTATGGTTTTCACGCACCAGTTGAAGCTCTTCGGGTTCTTGGCACTTCAATTCAAAAAGGAGAGCAGGCAAGAAGAGAAATTGCAATCCTGTTTTCAAAACAAGGCTGGAAGTACCCTGTTGATATGCCTGATATTTCTACAAAAGACAAAGCTCAAAGATTTATTGGACTAAATCCTGAAAAGATGAAAGCCGATAAAGAAGAATTTTTGAAAACCACAACAGTTAAATGGGATGAAGAAGCAAAACAGCGACAAGGGTTTTTATACGAATATAAATTAAGAGATTAAAGATTTCGGAAAATTTTATTTCACTCTGTTTCGCTTTTCAGAGAACTATTAGTGAAACAGAGTGTAAACTTTAATATAATTGATTGATTTCAAGTATTGGTTAAATTTTATTCCCACATAGGTGGGAATTTTTTTTATTCATTATATTATCATTGCTTATTAACAATTATTTAGATATGTTAATCCTGAGATGTTTAGAAAAATTAAAATATTTTCCTTTTTAAGTCTGTTTGTCATTTCAACAGCAGGATTACCGATTACAATAAGTCTCTGCAAAATGGCAGTTTCTGAAAGAGAGCAGTGTTCAATGCATAATGAGTCTGTTAATTCCAGTTGCTGTAGCAGCGAAACTTCTGAGCAGGGACCTTCTATTTCTTTTGATCAATCCAGCTGCTGTCAAACAGAATTTGTGTATAAAAAAGTTGAAGATCAATTTCTTACTAATAAAAATAGTTTAGAACTTTCAGCAAGTGGAAATATTTTTAATTCTGTAACAATCACTTCTATGCTTACAGAATTATCAAACAATTTGTCCTTTTACAATGGTTCCTCACCGCCATTTTTAATTGATCCCGATCTGCATATTACAAACTCAATACTTCTGATTTGATCATTCTGTTTTCCTTTTCTTTGGACTAATGGAATCAGTCCATTATACTTTTAATATTTAAAATTAGTTTACTTCATTCGCTTTTCTTTTTATTGCATTAAAAGGAGAGCCGGAGGTTAAAATAATAACAGGAAAATTAAGATGAATAAAATCAGAATATTATTTATTGGATTAATAATTTTTATAAATAACTCCTTTGCACAGCATCAATCACTTCAGAGTTTGATTGATACGGCATTGCAAGTAAGTCCGGAACTGAAAATGTATCAGGCAAAAATCAATGTTTCAGAAAACCGGATTCAGCAAAACACTAACCTTCCGGATCCGATGCTTACCCTTGGTGTGATGAGTCTTCCGCTTCCATCATTTTCTTTTAATAAAGATATGATGACGGCAAAAGTTGTGGGAATAAGTCAGGAGTTTCCCTTTCCGGGAATGCTGGGTGCAAAAGAGAATGTAAACAGCAAAGATGTTGAAATTGTAAAACAGGAGTACATTGATAAGCGAAATGAAATTATCAAAGATATAACTCAAAGTTATTTTGAATTGATTTACATCCGTAAAGAAACTCAGTTAACTGAAGAATCACTAAAACTGATGCAGCAGATACTTGATGTTGTAAGATCTATGTATTCAGTTGCTGAAGCTAGCCAGCAAAATATTTTCAGAGTTGATCTTGAGATCACCAAAATGTCAGAAATGATAGCAGCATTGAAGAGCGAAGAAAACGAACAATTATCTGTAATTAATTCGCTGCTATTAAGAGACCTTACAGCAGAATTGGAAACAGACTCACTTCCGGAAATAAAATCAGCACAAATAAATGTTGATGATCTGATTTCAAAAGCCGAATTAAATCGTCCTTTTTTAAAAGGTATTAGAATAGCTGAAGAAAAAGAAAAGTTAAGTCAATCAGCAGCAGAATATGATTACTATCCGATGTTCAAACTTTCTGCTCAATATGCTTTCAGAAGTGAAGTTGAAGGAATGAAGCCTGACAATATGCTTTCGGTTATGCTCGATGTTTCTTTACCGTTTAATTATGGCGGGAAAATTAGTGCAATGGTTGAGGAAACAAAATCAATGCAGGAAATGTATCGTGTACAATACTCCGCTTCAATTCAGATGCTTAGACGGGAATTTGGAATGAGAGCAGCAAAACTAAAATCTTTGGAAGAAAGGATAAAGCTTGTTGAACAAGGCTCTTTTATACAAGCGAAAGAAAATTTTAAATCTGCGCTTGCTTCCTATCGGGTCGGTGAAATTGATTTTATGAACGTAATGGAAGCACAGAATAATCTCTACACTATTGAAAAAAATTTATATCGTCTTAAAACTGATTATTTAAAGCAAATTGCTGAACTTGAATTTTTAACAGGAACAAAAATAAATTGAATTATCGCTCTCTGACTAAGGATAATTTAATTTTTTGATTTTCTGTTATAGTCTTTTAATGACTGACTATGCTTTCTGATTAAGCAAAAATTCAAGTTAGTTAAGAAATGAATTTTAGGAGTTAAAAAATGAATAAGAAAATATTAAGAATATTTATAATAGCTGTTGTAATACTTGTACCGGTTTACTTTTTATTTATTACGGGTGATTCATCTGAAACCGCTTCAGGAGAAAAACAATTGTACACCTGCGGAATGCATCCGCAAATAATTTCTGATGAACCAGGCATTTGTCCTATTTGCGAGATGAAATTAGTGCCGATAAAAAAGACAAATCAAAAATCCGGCGAAAGAAAAATATTGTTTTACCGCAATCCAATGAACCCTAATATTATTTCTGATCATCCTCAGAAGGATGAAATGGGAATGGATTACGTTCCGGTTTATGAAGAAGACGAAGGTTCCGAAAGTGTTGTAACAATTGATCCTCACGTTCAGCAAAACATGAATATTAAAACTGCGATTGTAGAAAACAAAAAACTATCTTCGCAGGTTACTACAAATGCGGTACTAGTTACTGATGAAACTCAGGAATATATAGTTACCACAAAAGTTGATGGCTGGATAGAAAAACTCTATGTGAATTATACTGGTCAGAAGGTTTTAAAAGGTGCCAAGCTGATGGATATATATTCACCGGTGCTTGTAACTGCACAACAGGAATTATTAACTGCGCTTTCATATCAAAACTCACTGAAGGGAAGTTCGCTTGCAGAAATTAAGAACAGCAGCAACGAGATGCTGATGAATGCAGTTAGAAAATTACAGTTATTAAATGTTTCTGATTCCGAAATTGAAAGACTAAAAGAAACCCGTGAAGTGAAAACTTATGTTACATTGTTTGCACAAAACTCAGGAACTGTTTTAGAAAAAAATATTCTTCAAGGACAAAAAATTATGGCAGGCGAACCACTTTTGAGAATTGCAAATTTAGCCAATCTATGGTTAACTGCTGAAATATATGAATATGAAATTCCAAAGGTTACAATAGGTTCAAAAGCAAATATCAATTTTGATTATCTGCAAGGGAAAACATATCAGGGAAAAGTCTCGTTTATTTATCCTACCCTTGATGAACAATCCCGCACTGTTAAAGTAAGAATAGATGTTCCGAATACAGGAGGAGAACTTAAACCTTCCATGTTCGCAAATGTAGTTATTGAAGGACCTTCATTGAATCCTGCACCCGTTATTCCTGAAAATTCTGTAATCAGAACAGGAAAGACCGATATTGTAATAGTAGATCTCGGTGATGGGAAATTTAAACCTCAGCAGATCAAACTTGGGATTTATTCTGATGGTTATTATCAGGTTTTAAATGGATTAAAGGAAGGAAATAAGATCGTTACATCTGCACAATTCCTGATTGATTCCGAAAGTAATCTTAAAGCTGCTGTCAGTCAGTTTCAAACAGGAACTGCTTTTCATTCTTCTGACAAAATTGAAATGCCTGGGATGAAAGACGAAAAACCAAAGGCGATAGACGAAAAACAAAAAACGCAAAAGACGCCGGAAATTAAAATAGATGAACAAGATCACGATCATTCTTCCTCAATCGTTCATCAAGGTATAGTTGATGTTGAATCAATCGATAAGAATAAAGACGGAAAGCTATGGGAGTGTCCGATGGACTGGAATGTAATTTCTGATGAATCAGGAAGATGTCCATTGTGCAATATGAAATTGAAAGAGTATTCGATCGATGAGATAAAAGCTAATCTTGATAAATATGGTTATAAGTTCAAATAAACTCAATCGGGGTTCCTCTATTGGAAAGAGATGGACTTTTAAAACATCTTCTACATCAAATAGAAGAGCAAGCTGATGAGTTTACTTATAAATTAAAGTTTTGGAGAAATTAAATGATATCAGATCAAAATAAAGAAGGATTGATTGCCAAACTTATTGAATGGTCAGTCAACAATAAATTTTTAGTAATCGTTTTTACCATTGCGCTGATCGCACTTGGTATTTGGGCATTAGCAACTACTAAGGTTGATGCGATTCCCGATTTAAGCGATGTGCAGGTTATTATAATGTCTGAATATGAAGGACAGGGACCTCAGATAGTTGAAGATCAGGTAACATATCCTCTGACTACAAAGATGTTATCAGTTCCTTATGCAAAAGACGTAAGAGGGTTTTCTATGTTTGGCGTTTCAATGGTCTATGTAACCTTTGAAGATGGAACAGATATATACTGGGCGCGAAGCAGGGTTTTAGAATATCTAAGCACGATTCAGGCACAGATGCCGCCCGGAGTTAAAATGCAGCTTGGACCAGATGCAACAGGACTTGGCTGGGTATTTCAATACGCACTTAATTCAGATAAGCACGATTTACAGGAGTTGCGCTCAATTCAGGATTACTTTCTAAGATATGAACTCAATTCAATTGAAGGTGTGTCTGAAGTTGCAAGTGTTGGTGGATTTGTAAAACAGTATCAGGTAAATATTGATCCGACTAAACTTGTGTATTACAACATTCCACTTCAGATGGTTGAGATGGCAATCAAACGAAGCAACAACGATGTTGGGGGCAGAGTTATTGAAATGGGTGAAATGGAATATATGGTGCGTGCTCTTGGTTATATAAAAAGTGTTGATGATTTAAGAAATACCGCAATCGGAAATTCACCTAATACCGGAGCTCCGATTTATTTAAGAGATGTTGCTGCTGTTGATATTGGTCCAGAGCTTCGCAGAGGACTCGCTGATTGGAATGGTGAAGGCGAAACTGTCGGAGGAATTATTGTTATCCGTTATGGTGAAAATGCTTTATCTGTAATTGATAAAGTAAAAGAACGGCTTGAAGAATTAAAAAAATCTTTGCCTGAAGATATTACAATTGATATTGCCTACGACAGATCTACACTGATAAATAGCGCAATCGATAATCTCAAAGGAAAGTTATTTGAAGAGACTTTAATTGTTGCACTTGTGATTATTGCATTTCTTCTGCACATCAGAAGTTCGTTTGTTGCCATCTTTACTTTACCTACTGCAGTTCTGTTTTCTTTTTTAATAATGCGGCTTCAGGGAATTAATGCAAACATTATGTCGCTCGGCGGAATAGCAATTGCAATCGGAGCAATGGTAGATGCATCAATTGTAATGGTCGAAAATGCTGCTACTCATCTTTCTACCGAAAGAGATAAACCTGTCAACGAAAGAAAATCTCATTGGAAAGTTATTCTTGAATCAGGAAAGGAAGTTGGACCTTCGATTTTCTATTCGCTTTTAGTAATTACAATTTCTTTTCTTCCAGTCTTTACATTAGAGCAGCAGGAAGGTAGAATGTTTAAACCGCTTGCATTCACAAAAACTTATGCAATGGCTGGTGCGGCAGTACTTGCAGTAACAATTGTTCCTGTTTTAATTGGTTATCTTGTCCGCGGTAAGCTGAGAAAAGAAGAAGATAATCCAATTACAAAAGTCCTTATTAAAATCTATCATCCGGTTGTTGATTTTGTAATGAACAAAAGATGGTGGGTGATGGGAGCAGCTTTAGTGATAATTCTTGTTACTATAATTCCATATTCTAAACTTGGTTCTGAATTTATGCCGCCATTGTATGAAGGTGATTTGCTTTATATGCCGACAACACTACCTGGAATTTCAATTACGAAAGCAAAAGAAATACTTCAACAGACTGATAAAATCATAAAAACTTTTCCTGAAGTAGAATCAGTTTTCGGCAAGATAGGAAGGGCAGAAACAGCAACTGATCCCGCGCCTCTAACAATGATTGAAACAACAATTCGTTTGAAACCTCAGAAAGAATGGCGACAAGGAATGACACCAGATAAACTAGTAGATGAACTTGATAAAGCTGTTCATATTGCCGGTTTAACAAATTCCTGGACTATGCCTATAAAAACACGAATAGACATGCTTTCAACAGGAATAAAAACTCCGATCGGTATTAAGATCGCAGGACCAGACCTTGAATTGCTTGATGAACTGGGTGTAGAAGTAGAAGCGTTGGTTAAAACGGTTAATGGGACACGATCTGCTTTTGCTGAAAGATCTTTAGGTGGAAATTATGTTGATTTTGAAATTGACCGGAATGCAATTGCAAGATATGGATTAACAGTCGGTGATGTTCAGGATGTTTTTATGACCTCAGTTGGTGGAATGAATCTTACGCAAACCGTTGAAGGGCTGCAAAGATATCCTGTTAACATGAGATATCAGAGAGACTATAGAGAAAATATTGATCAGCTTAAACGGGTTCTTGTTTCTCTGCCAAATGGTGGAAATGTTCCTCTTGAACAACTTGGTAAAATTATTGTGCGTGAAGGTCCATCAATGATCAAGTCTGAAAATGCAAGACCTAACGTATGGGTTTATATTGATATTCATGATATTGATGTTGGTACTTATATTAAGAACGCAAAAGAAGTTGTTGACAAACACCTGACCCTTCCCGCAGGATATTCTATAAAATGGAGCGGACAGTTCGAGTATATGGAAAGGGCTGAGTCGCATCTTTTGCTTGTGATTCCCCTAACACTTTTAATCGTTGTTGTTTTGTTATATATGAATACAAAGTCAGCAGTTAAAACAGGAATAGTTTTGCTTGCATTGCCTTTTTCAATGGTGGGTGCAATTTGGTATTTGTATTTAGCAGGGTTTAATCTTTCAGTTGCGGTGTGGGTTGGAATAATTGCACTGCTTGGCGTTGATGCTGAAACCGGCGTTGTGATGCTTCTGTATCTTGATATATCTTATGAAAAATTTAAGAAGAACGGATTATTAAAAAGTCTGGATGATCTTCGTGAAGCAATTTTTGAAGGAGCAGTTAAAAGAATCAGACCTAAGATGATGACGGTGATGACTACTCTGCTTGGATTGCTGCCTATCGTAATAGGATTAGGAACAGGTTCAGATGTGATGAAAAGAATCGCTGCACCGATGGTCGGAGGAATTTTAACAAGTATGATAATGGAACTAACAGTTTATCCGGCAATATTTTATACAATTAAGAAAAGAGAGTTGAGGAAGATAATTGAGGAGAGTAACTAACTGAACTCAACCCGAAAAGGTACCTTCTTTTTAAGAGAGGGATTTAGGGTGAGTTAGGATTAGGGACAAATATAATGAGTCTTAACAAAAAAAGAGAGCTTAGGGTATTAGCAAAAGTTGTTTGTAAAGACTTAAGAAAAAATTCAACTGAAGCTGAACAATTATTGTGGAAATTTCTTCGTAATCGAAAGTTGGAAGGAAGAAAGTTTTTGAGGCAGCATCCCCTTTTTTACGATTTAACAGGGAGGGAGTCCTTTTTTGTAGCAGATTTCTACTGTCACGAGGAAAGACTAATTATTGAAGTTGATGGTGAGTATCATAAATATAGATTAACTGAAGATAATATAAGAGGTAATATTGTAAACTATCTTGGAATAAGAATAATAAGATTTACGAATGAAGATGTTTTAAATAATTTGTCTAAGGTAATAAAAGAGATAAAGAATAATTTATTGGTTAACTCAACCCCTCGCCCCTTCTCTTAGGAAGAGAAGGGGAAAAAGTCCTCTCTTTTTAAGAGAGGAATTTATGGTGAGTTAGGATTGAGTAAAGGAAAAATTAATAATCCAAAATAAAGTCTTGGTTTATTTTGTTTCAGAAAATAATTGAAGGATAATGTTTTTAATAGTAGTAAATAGCTAATGAACTCAACCCCTCGCCCCTTCTCTTAGGAAGAGAAGGGGAAAAAGTCCTCTCTTTTTAAGAGAGGGATTTAGGGTGAGTTAGGATTGAGCAAAAGAAAAATTAATAATCCAAAATATAGTCTTGGTTTATTTTGTTTCAGAAAATAATTAAAGGATAATGTTTTTTATAGTAGGAAATAGCTAATGAACTCAAGCCCTCGCCGTTTCTCTTAGAAAGAGAAGAGGAATAAGTCCCTCTCTTTTTAAGAGAGGGATTTAGGGTGAGTTAGGATTGAGTAAAGGAAAAATTAATAATCCAAAATATAATTTTGATTTATTTTGTTTCAGAAAATAATTGAAGGAAAGTATTTTTAATATTAATTGCTTAATGAACTCAAGCCCTCGCCGTTTCTCTTAGGAAGAGAAGGGGAAAAGGGTGAGTTGATTCTGAAATAATATTCACGAACTATTTAATTCAATGATGATGTACTTAATTTGATAATAAATAACACTTAATATTAACAATCAAAAAAGGAGTAACATAATGTTAAAACAATTTGTAATCGCTTTTGTATTTGTTTCTTTTTTCGGTGCTTTTATATTTGCACAGGAAAAACCTAAGACGGATAAAAAAGATGAACATCATAAAATGGAGCATATGAAACACGATTCTACAATGCAAAAAACACATCACGAGATGAATCACAAAATGCATTCGGAATCCAAGGTTGAAAACTCAATAATTCGTGAAGGCGAAATTAACCTTGCTTCAATTGATGTTAATAAGGATGGAAAAGTTTATCAGGATCAGATGTGCTGGAATGTGATTTCTGATGAACCAGGAGAATGTCCGCAATGTGGAATGATACTCAAGGAAGTATCGCTTGAAAAAGCAAAGGAAAATCTTTTAAAACATGATTATAAAGTGAAAGAGGCTAAATAAAATGGAGGTAATTGTAGGAATTGCTTTTATTGCGTTAGTAGCTTTTATTGGATTTATGAAATTCAGGCGTGTAAGTAGTGGTAAAGATTGTTGTAAAAAATAATCGTCTCAATAATTTAAACTATTCAATAGCTTTGAATTTATATTAAATCAATATAGAAAAGAGAAATTCTGTAATTACTCGAAATTGAAAAAACATAACTAACTAAATATCTCATAACAAAAAGGAGCAACTAAATGTTAAAACAACTAATTCTTATAACTGCAATCATTTCGCTGACAGGAATCTTTGCATTTTCACAAGATCAGACAGCAACAATTAAAAAAGAAAAAATGGAACAAACTAAAGATTCAAAAAGCTGCTGCTCAACTGAGAATTCAAATAATAATATTCAAATAAAACAGAGTAGTAATGTTTCGGATCCTGAAATCTGGAATAAAGTATGTCCGGTAACAGGTGATGAATTGGATAGTGATGCCAGAACAGTTGAATATAAAGGCAAGACAATCGGGCTTTGCTGTAAAAAATGTGTTAAGAAATTTGAGAAAGAACCTGAAAAGTATATGAAAAATCTGAATAAAGACGGCTCTGAATTTATTGGCAGTTAATTTCTTAAACAGGGATGTGGTTTACCGCATCCCTTGCTTATTTGTATTTTTCCAAATGAACTTTGTTGTGTTTCTTCTATCAGGTTTTATTTTAGTTTGAATGACAATTAACAAAACTTATCAATCGTTTTCATCTTATAAAATCAATATCTATATTTGAATCAAGATAATTATGTTAGTTAACCACATTAAAAATTTATCTGTTTTAATTATAGTTATTTTTGCTTTCAACTTTATCCATTCTGAAATAATTGATCAGCTTGAAGGTAATTTTAATTGTAAGATTGTAAACGATTACTGCAAACTCGTTGAAGCCGCATCATTAGTACGCCATAATGGTTTTAAAAGTGTTCCTAAACAAATTAATTTCTCTGAATCAGTTTTTCAGGATAATCTGGAGAACTATATCACCAGAAATCCATTGTTGGATCACTTACAAAACTCTTCATTTAATCATTTAAATATTCTACCAACTTATCTAATCAATAAATCACTGCTGATCTGATTTTTTTATCTCAGTTCAATTTCAAGTGATACTTTTTCTCAAGTAATTATTTTTGGTAAAACCGGAGTTTTTCTATGAACAAACTTTTAGTCTTGCTCGTATCTGTTTGTTTTTATTTTATAGGATATGCACAGGAAAATAATGATACAATTAAAATATCCTTAATAGATGCTGTTGATATGGCGTTGAAGAATAATCCTAATCTCAGAGCATATTATTATGATATTAATTCATTGGAGGGCATTAAAAGACAAGCAGGTCTGCTCCCAAATCCAGAAGCAGATCTGGAGATAGAAAATATTCTTGGTGGTAAGGAATTAAATGGATTTACAGGAGCAGAATATACTCTATCAGCAAGTTATCTTTTTGAGCTAGGAGGCAAAAGAAATAATCGTGTTAACCTTGTTAATGAAGAAATTAATTCAGCTAAAAGTAATTATGAATTATTAAAACTTGATATTATTTCACAGGTTAAGAAAACATTTATTGAGCTTGTTAAAATTCAGCATCAGATAAAATTGCATCATAAGTTAGTGAATTTGAATGAAGAGATATTAAAAATAATTTCTGAGCGTGTCAAAGCCGGCAGAACTTCATTTGCAGAAGAATCTAAAGTTAAAATTGAACTGATAAAGAGCCGAATCGAGTTACAGCGTTTTCAAAGAGATTATTTATCTACTCAAACTAAAATAAATTCATTATGCGGAACTTCAGGCAAAAACTTTGTTCCTTCATCCGATTTGTTTGATGCACTTCTTTCTCCGCCTAATAAAGAGGAAATATTTCATGAGATAGAAAATATTCCTTCAATAAAATATCTTAACAATGAAACTAATATTAGGAAAGCACAGCTTGAATTAGAAGAATCAAACTCGGTACCGGATTTAACTGCAAGCTTAGGGATAAGGTATTTAAATGAACTTAAGACAAATTCCTTTGTCGCGGGGTTATCGATGCCGCTGCCGTTCTTTAACAGAAACCAGGGAAATATTCAGTCTGCAGAGATAAAAGTGCGGCAGATGGAAGAGCTGATAAACGCACAGAAACTTTCCATTATTGAATCGGTGACTGCTTCTTTTAATAATTTAGTAATTGCTTACAACAATGCGGTTCAGTTTAATGAAAATATTTTACCAGAATCTGAGAATGCATACGAGATTACAAGTAAAGGATATTTACAAGGCAGGTTTGCGTTTATTGATATGCTCGATGCTCAAAGAACTCTGTTCGATACACAAGCACAATATCTGCTTGAACTTTCTGAATATTATAATTCAATAATTGAAATTGAAAATCTAACCGGAAAGAATTATTTAATAATTAATTAAAATCTATATGATTCTCAGTCTAAAAATTCTATTAATATATTCTTGATTTATATGAAGAGAATTAAATTTTGCGGTTAAGAAAATCAGCAATGTAAAAAAGAGAGAAAATAAAATGATAAATAAAATAAGCAACGTAAATTCATACAAATTATTTGGGATAATAGCTGCATCGTTATTGCTATTCCTATCAATCAGATGCAGTGATAGCAATACAAATGAAGATACAAATAAAGCTGAAGTACATAATGAATCAGAAGAACATTCTGATGAAATATTTATGACCGAAGAAACAATGAAAGAACTAGGTATCGAAGTTAAAGAGGCTGGTTCTGGTGTAATTAAAAATTATATCGAACTTACAGGTGAAATAATTGCCGAACCTTCCAGAATCTCTCATGTAATTCCGCGGTTTGAAGGTATTGTTAAAGAAGTATTCAAAACAGTAGGTGATAAAGTAAAAAAAGGCGAGGTGCTTGCTTTGATTGAAAGCAATGAAAGTTTAGCAACTTACGAAGTTCAGTCGTTGATTGATGGGACTATTATCGAAATGCATATGACTCAAGGTGAACTTATTGGCAATGAATTGCACGCATTTGTTATTGCAGACCTGAACAAAGTCTGGGCTATTTTTAATATCTATCAAAAAGATCTTGGTAAAATAAAAGCAGGACAGAAAGCTATTGTATCTATTGGAGCAAATGACTCTCAAGAAACAGGAACTATTTCTTATGTTAGTCCCGTTGTAAATGAAAAAACCAGAACAGCTTCAGGAAGAGTTATATTAAATAATCAATCAGGCAGGTGGATGCCGGGGATGTTTGTAACAGCAAAGGTCCATGTAAGTGAAAAAAAATATCCGTTGGTTATTGAGAAAACTGCATTACAGACTTTAGATGATAAGTTAGTTGTATTTATTAAAGATGAGGATGGCGGTTTCCATCCAAGTGATGTAAAAACCGGCAGCGAAAATGATGATACGATTGAAATTATCTCAGGCTTAAAAGCAGGAGATAAATATGTATCAAAAAATTCATTCATACTTAAGTCAGAGATTCAGAAAGAATCTTTTGGCGGCGGGCACGTGCATTAAGAGGTATAATATGGATAGAATTATTGATTTTGTTTTGCATAACCGTCTGTTAATAACAGTGCTTGCATTTATTATTATGGCAGCAGGTTACTTGAGTTATAAGCAGCTTCCAATTGATGCTTTCCCAGATGTTTCTCCAACACTTGTTCAGGTGTTTACAATTACCGAAGGGTTAGCACCGGAAGAAATTGAAAAGTATGTTACGTATCCTGTTGAAACTGCAATGAATGGTTTACCGAATCTTGAACTTATCAGGTCAGTCTCAAACTTCGGTTTATCTGTAGTGAATATTTATTTCGAAGATGGAACTGATATTTATTTTGCAAGACAGTTAGTTAATGAAAGACTGATTGAAGCTCGTGAACAAATTCCGGAAGGTTTTGGTGATCCGGAAATGGGTCCAATTTCTACCGGTATGGGAATAATACTTTTTTATTATCTCGAAGATGAAAGCGGTAAGTATTCACTTGAAGAATTAAGAACAATACAGGATTGGCTGATAAAATATCAACTTCAAACTGTTCCGGGAGTAACTGAGATTCTTGGTATCGGCGGCTGGGAAAAACAATATCAGGTTGTTGTTGATCCAAACTCGTTACTTCGGTACAACTTAACAATCAATAGTGTTGTAGAAAAAATTAAATCTAATAATCTTAATGTAGGTGCTCAGTTCATTGAAAAGAATGCAGAAGAATTTATTGTGCGTTCTACAGGACTTATTTCCAATATTGAAGACCTCGAAAACATTGTTCTTAAATCTGAAAACGGAATTCCTGTTTATTTAAATCAGATTGCAGATATAAGAATCGGCGGCGCAATTAGAAGAGGAGTGCAAACTGCTAATGGTATTGGCGAGGTTGTTTCCGGCATGGTTGTAAAATTATTTGGAACTAATTCATCTGCGGTAATTCAGGCAGTAGAGGATAAACTGGCAGAAATCAATAAATCACTTCCTGAAGGAATTAAAATCATTCCTTATTATCAGCAGAAGACACTTGTAGAAGCCGCAGTAAAAACTGTTACTAATGCTTTGCTTGAAGGAATTGTTCTGGTGGTAATTATTTTGTTTGTGTTTCTTGGTGCAGTTAGACCTAGTATAGTTGTTGCATTTGCTATACCTTTCTCGGTTCTGTTTACAATGATCGGGATGTATTATTTCGGTATCTCAGCTAATCTGATGTCTTTTGGCGGATTGGCAATTGCAATAGGAATGATAGTGGATGGGGCTGTTGTTATAGTTGAAAATACGGATCGTCTGCTGCGTTCAAATTATTCAGGCGAATCAAAAATTAATGTGATTGCTAAAGCTTCTAAAGAAGTAATCAAACCGATAACTTTTGCCGTAATAATTATAATAATTGTCTTTCTTCCTCTCTTTACACTTCATGGAGTTGAAGGAAAAACTTTCAAACCACTTGCTTATACAATCGCACTTGCTATGTTCGGCTCGCTTTTGTTTGGGATTTTAGCTGCACCTGTTCTCTCTTCATTCTTTATGAAAACTCCCTTAAAGAAAAATCTAAATGAAAAGAAAACTGAAGATATTGATAAAACTAAAAATTCTGAAAGTGAAGATGGTGAGCAGATATGGATTCTTAAAACTTTAATAAAAGTTTACAAACCAATTGTAACCTTCTTTGTAAAGAAAAGAATAGCTGCAATAGTGCTCGCTGTTATTTTAATAATTACCGGTGTGATAATCTTTCCCCGTCTTGGTTCCGAGTTTACTCCAACTCTGCAGGAAGGTACCTTGGTTTTAAGAATGACTATGGCGCCTTCAATATCTTTAACCGAAAGCACACGACTGACACTGATCGCTGAAAAAAGATTAATGAAAATTCCGGAAGTCTCAGGAGTGGTAACAAGGATTGGAAGGGGCGAAGTTGGTGCTCATGCAGATCCGGTTAATAATGCTGAAATGCTTATCCTTCTTAAACCAAACAGTCAGTGGAGAAATAATGCTTCACAACAAGAACTTGAGGAAATGATAAGAAAAGATTTTGGTGATATGCCGGGAGCACTAATAAATTTTACCCAGCCTATTCAAATGTCTGTTGATGAACTGCTTGAAGGGGTAAGGGCTGAGCTTGCAATTAAACTCTTTGGTGATGACCTTGACGTACTTAAAAAGAAAGCCGGTGAAATTGCTGATCAAATCAGAAAAGTAAAAGGTGCTGCCGATGTTCAGGTCGATCAGGTTTCAGGTGCTCCTCAATTGAGAATTGTAATTAACCGAAATCAGATTGCCCGCTACGGAATTAATGTTGAAGATGTTCAGAATACTATAAGAACTGCAATCGGTGGAGAAACTGCCGGACAAATATTTGAAGGCGTAAAGCGATTTAATATTTATGTACGGTTTGATGAAGAATTTAGAAAAGATATCAACTCAATCAGTAAATTATTAGTTGAATCCCCGAACGGTATTCAGGTACCATTAATTCAACTCGCTGAAATTAAAGAAGTAGTTGGACCAAGGCAGATTACACGTGAACGCAATCAGAGATTTATTACAATTCAATGTAATGTTGTAGGAAGGGATATTGGTTCGTTTGCAGAAGAAGGACAAAAAATTATTGATGGGAAAATAAAACTGCCTGCTGGATATTTTGTAACCTGGGGCGGGCAGTTCAGACTTCAGCAGGAAGCAAATGCAAGATTGATGGTTGTTGTGCCTATTACATTATTTATAATTTTTATCATGCTTTTTTCCAGTTTTAATTCTTTAAAAAACTCGCTGCTTATTTTTCTTAATATACCCCTGGCATTGGTTGGCGGTATTGCCTCTTTGTGGATCTCTGAACAAAATCTTTCCGTACCTGCTTCGGTAGGATTTATTGCTTTGTTTGGAATTGCACTGCTTAACGGAATTGTTTTGATAACATATTTAAATCAATTGCGGATACAAGGATTGAATATTGATGATGCTTCAATACAGGGAGCTTGTTTAAGAGTCAGACCGGTTTTAATGACTGCTTTAACAACAGCAATTGCCTTAATACCTTTACTTTTTGCTACTGGTACAGGTAGTGAAGTACAAAGACCACTTGCAACTGTAGTTGCCGGAGGGCTTCTTACATCAACTGTTGTAACTTTGTTGGTACTGCCGGCATTATATAAATGGTTTGCAGTTAAAACTGAAGATGATGAATCGTAAGTAAATCATGAACAGAAATTTTCTAGCACAGATTGATAGTCTGTGCTTCAATTAAACAATAAAAAATTATTAAAGAAGCAGCGTTGCGACAAATAACAATACCAGGATCAAAAGGTTGTATTCTTAAATCCTTTTCATTATATATGTATCAGAATTGATTCAAAAGATTTTTTTAGAATGGTAGAAAAAGATAAAATATTATTAGCAGCCGAATACTTTGATAAAGCTTTTAAATTTCATTTGGATGGAAATATAAACGAAGCAATTGAAGCATATAAAAAATCTATCGGTTATTATCCAACCCCTAAAGCACATACTTATTTAGGCTGGGCATTCAGTCTTAATGGAAAATTTGAAGAGGCGATTGAGGAATGTAAAATTGCAATTGATTTGGACCCGGAATATGGAAATCCATACAATGATATCGGCTCTTATTTGATTAATCTTGAAAAACATGATGAAGCAATATACTGGCTTGAAAAAGCAATTGAAGCATCTGATTATCAATCAAAACACTTCTCCTTTTATAATCTGGGAAAAATTTACGAAAAGAAAGGAGCCTGGTTTACTGCTCTCAGTTATTATTCTGAAGCTCTGAAAATCAAAGCTGATTATCAATTAGCAAAAGACGCATTTGTAAGATTAACTTCATTAATGAATTAAAGTTACAATTACTTTAACTATTAATTGTAAAACTATACTTCCATCGTTAAATTTACTCAGGTAAATTCATATAATTTTTAATTTCTTATTTGAGCTAATATGAAAGTAAGTGATCTGCTAAAACCGGAGTTTGTTGTTCCTGATGTAAAAGGCGTATCAAAAGAAGATGTGATTAATGAATTGATTGATCTGTTTAAAAATGATAGTAAAGTTGAAGATATTGAGAAAGTAAGAGCTGCAGTTCTGGATCGTGAAAAAATTATGTCCACCGGGGTTGGAAAAGGATTCGCGATTCCGCATGGGAAAACAAATGCTGTAAAAGATATAATAGGTGCCTTTGGAAAAATTAATGAAGGAATTGATTATGATTCCCTTGATGGAAATCCGGTACAATTAATTTTTTTATTAGTAGGCAAGGATAATTTGATAAGCACGCATATTAAGCTTCTGAGCAGAATATCCAGATTAATGAATAAAGATGATTTCAGACACCGATTGCTTGAAGCAGATACTAAGGAAGATATAATTAAATTGTTTTCTGAAGAAGAAGAACATTTTCTTGAACTTTAATAATTGTTATCCTGAGCCGGTCGAAGGATAACCTGCCTTAAATAATTATTACTCTGTCACACTTCGACATTGCTCAGTGTGAAAATAAATCCAACTGATAAATGATTAAATCAATAACAGGGACAAAAGATATTCTGCCGGCTGATATTGCAAAATGGCAGTATCTTGAAGAACTATTAAGAGAAACTTTTCGTCTTTTTAATTACAAAGAAATTCGTACTCCGGTCTTTGAAGAAACAGCTTTGTTTATTCGTGGAATAGGTGAGGAGACTGATATTGTAGGAAAAGAGATGTACACTTTTAAAGATAGAAGTGAAACAAGCTTAACATTAAAACCTGAAATGACAGCACCGGTTGTACGCTCTTATATTGAGCATTCACTTGGGGCACAACAGCCGCTTACAAAATTGTTTTACATTTCACCGATGTTCAGACAGGAAAGACCGCAGGCAGGCAGACTAAGACAATTTAATCAGTTTGGTGCAGAAGCAATCGGCAGCAGGTCTCCTTTGCTGGATACTGAAATGATTCAATTGGCTTACGGAATTCTCAAATCACTCGGATTAAAGAATCTTACTGTTAAAATAAATTCTTTAGGCACACCTGAAACAAGAGAAACTTATAAAAAGCTGCTTAAAAATTATCTTGAAGATAAAAAGAGTTTGCTATCCGAAGACAGCAGAAGAAGATTTGATACTAATATCTTAAGGATATTTGATAGTAAAATCGAATCAGATCAGAATATTATAAAAGATGCACCTAAGTTAATTGAACATCTTGATGATGAGAGTAAGCAAGATTTTGAAATGGTAAAAAACCAGTTATCAAAAGCCGGAATTCCTTTTCAGATTGATACCGCACTTGTCAGAGGGTTGGATTATTATACAAAACTGACTTTTGAAATTGACAGCGGAAGTGTTGGAGCACAAACAGCATTATGCGGCGGTGGAAGATATGATCTGCTGATTGAAACACTTGGAGGTAAAGCAGCTCCGGCAACCGGATTTGCTGCCGGGATAGAAAGAATTCTTCTTGCTTGTGAAAATGAAAAATCACTTAATATTCCTGAGCAATCAATTGATGTATATTTGATAAGAGTTGATTCTGGACTGGAAGATAAGATCGCTGAATTTGCTTCTGTTTTGAGAACACAGAATATTAGCTGCGATTATGATTATCTGAATCGAAGCGTAAAAGCACAAATGCGTGAAGCAAATAAAATGAATACAAAGTATGTGTTATTTGTCGGCGGCGATGAATATAAAAAAGAATTACTGAAGCTTAAGGATATGTCATCTGGTGTTGAAGAGATAATTGCTCTAAGCGAATTCAATACACTTTCTGCAAAACTTAAGTGAAGAACTGTTTAGTATTAATAGTGTAGAGAAATTAAAATTATTAGTTTGATATACGGTACCTCAGTTTTGCTTAACGCTATAATTAAGAACTCCTGAATATTTTATGAACATAATAATCGGAAGAAAACCTGTTTTAGAAGCATTAAATTCTGATGAAGATATTTCTCAGGTTTATATTCTGTTTGGTCAGCAGGGGGGAATAATTGATGCAATTCGTATTGCTGCTAAAAAAAAGGGAATAAAAATAAATCAGATTCCTTCCGATAAGTTTAAACTTATTACCAAAGATAAAATCGCTCAGGGTGTTGCTGCTGTTAAATCCTCGTTTAAGTTTTATTCACTTGATGAAATTATCAAAATTTCAAAGTCGAAAGAAAGTGAAGCTCTTCTTCTAATACTTGATTCAATTCAGGATACACATAATGTTGGCGCAATTTTACGCAGTGCGGAGTGCAGCGGCGTTGATGGAGTTATTGTTACCAAACACAATTCAGCACCTATTAATGAAACAGTTGCAAAAACATCTGCCGGTGCAAGTGAGTATATTAGAATAGCTCAGGTTAATAACTTATCTCAGGCAATTACCGAACTCAAAAAAAGTGGTTTCTGGATTGTTGGCTCATATCTCGAAGGTGCTAAAGATTATACAACAGTTGATTACAAAACTCCGATTGCATTGATAGTAGGTAATGAAGAAAAGGGAATCAGAAAGCTTACTGCCGATAACTGTGATCACCTTGTCCGTATCCCGATGAAAGGGAAAATTCAGTCATTAAATGTTTCAGTTGCAGCGGGAATATTGCTTTTTGAAATAATCAGACAAAGAAATCTTAGCAGTTAACTTACTTTATGTTTTTGCTTAGTAAGCATGAATATTATTTTTAAGAAAACAGGATAAAATATTTAATGTTATCTCCAACAGTTGTTAACTTTTCATTATCACAACAATTCCAAATTCAAACGGACAAACAAAACTTACAATTACTTTTCATTTGATGCTTTGAGCGTTACAAAAACATTTTCCACTCAAACACCAGTAACTTTTTATGTATTATTATCAATTCACGGTTGGACAGAATATTGATTTATTCTACCAGAAATTACTTTAAAAACTTTTTGAGTTTAATCAAATGAAGTTGCAGGCTTGGAAAACGAATGTAGAAATTCCTGTAGTTATGATCCGAAATTTATTTAAGTAACATATTTAGCTACAGACAAGGTTTGCAGAGTGAGATTCGGTTTAAAGGATTATAATCGGTAATTTTATCTAAACAAAAGATAAATTTTCTCAAACAAATTTAAGGGATGAAATGAAGATAATTTATTGTATAACGTTTTCTGTATTAGTCTCATTTAATTCATTTACTCAAACATTACCGGTTCCCCCAAGATCACCAAATGCGATGTCTGGCTCTTCCTTTGTAAATTTAATCTGGAGTATGTCTTTAGAGGATAGAGAAGAACAGATATACTCTCAAATTACAACCGGAAACATTCCTGAGTTTATGAGACAATTAAATTCAATCACAGCTAATGTAAATATCGGGGGAAATAATCATTCAGTAAAATATTTTGCCATTCCCGAGTATCTTGCAGTTGGATCTGACTCAGATTATTTTTTATGTCCGATGACGCCGCTGCTTGCTCAAAGGATATGCAATTATCTTAATTGTACACTTCCGACAAAAAAAATGGTTGATCAGATTTATACTTCATCAACATTAAAATTGAGACCGCAGCCAATTCCTCCAACCGGTGCAATGACAACTGTTCCGGTGTTTTCACAGCATAACGATTCTGTTAAATCAATAAGATTTCCTGTTATCCCGCAATATCCGCTTGGAAGCTTAGTGGGTGGAACAAAGAAAGATGTAATAATATCGAACAGCATTTACCAAAATTTAAGACCAAACGTCCCAAAGCCTGTTGTAATTTATGGCTGGCATCAGTTGAATGGATCTCCAATCCAGCCTGTTTACAACGGACATAGTGAAACTTATGCTGATTATAGCCATGGTATCCGTTTAGTTTTGGATTCAGTTATTGTTGATGGCAGCCCCACTACTTTTGCACAGCTTTTAGCTAATCCTAATTTATGCAGTCTTGTCAGTGATGAAGGAACAATTTTAAAACCATATTATACTCTTTCCGGTAATGCTCCGCCTCCGCCTAAAACATTTGGAATAATTTGGAACTCACCTTCAAGCTTAAAGATTTTTGTTTTACCAACTCCGGGTATAACTTACAAAGCATTCTATGGAAATGATGGATTAACTTTTAATGATTCTACTTCTGCATTTACTGACAGTATAATTGTAAGCGGTTTGTCAATGGATACCATATTCTTTTTCCGATTAAGGGCTCAGAATTCTGACGGTTATTCTATTCCATCTGAAGTTTTAGGCGGTATTACTTCAGAATCTAATTCTCAGGTTCTAATTATCAATGGTTTTGATCGCGCTTCTTCAGGAAACACTTACAATTTTATTCGTCAGCATGGAAAATCTTTTAAGCAAAATGGTTATTCATTTTGTTCTGCAACAAATGATGCAGTTATCCAAGGGTTAGTATCGCTTCAGGATTATTCAATTGTAGATTATATTCTTGGTGATGAAAGCACTGCAGATGAAACATTTAGCAATACTGAACAGCAGATTGTAAAAAATTTTCTGAAAAACGGAGGCAACCTTTTTGTATCAGGAGCAGAGATTGCATGGGATTTGGATAATAAAGGTTCTTCAAGCGATAAAGATTTTATTCGCAATTATTTAAAAAGCCAGTATGTATATGATGCACCAAATAATATTTCCGGAACATATTATCAAGCAGAACCTATATCATCCGGAATATTTGATGGCATTGGTGTGATTAATTTTGATAACGGAACACAGGGAACTATAAATGTTCAGTATCCCGATGTAGTTAAAGGAGTAAATGGCGGAGTAAACTGTCTGCAATATTCTAATCTAACAAATCAATTCGCTGCTGTTAACTTCGCAGGTATATTCCCCGGTGGTTCTGAAAATGCTAAAGTAGTTTTTATGGGTTTCCCTTTTGAAACTATTTATCCCGAAGCTAAACGAGATTTGTTTTTAAGCAAGGTAATTTCTTTTTTTGAATCACCCGTAAGTGTCTCTGATAAATTAACTTCGATACCTGAATCATTTCAGCTTTTTCAAAACTATCCAAATCCATTTAATCCATCAACCAGAATACAGTATGCAATAAACAGTACTCAATACATTACACTTAAAGTGTATGATGTTCTAGGAAATGAAATTGCAGCATTGGTTGATGAATACAAATCCGCGGGTACTTATGAAGTTGAGTGGTCTCCAACTAATCTCTCAAGTGGAGTTTATTTTTATCAATTAAATGCAGGTGAATTAGTTCAAGTGCGCAAAATGATTTTGCTGAGATAAAATAATACCTCTAACCTTGCGACTTGGAAATGAAAAATAATCAGAGACTGGCTTTAGCCATATAAAGAGATTCATTAAATACAGGATTCATCTCCCTGCCACTTCCCGTAAGAAGAGAAGGAGAGAAATCCTTTCTCTTTTTAAGAGTTTGACTTAGGATGAGTTCACTTTAAAAAGAAAAAGATATAATCAAATATTTATCAATCAGAAATAGGATGAATTTTGAAAACTATTTATAGAATCCTGTTTTTCTTTATTCTTATAACGCAAATTTATTTTGCACAGGATCTTCCTCATCAGATGACAGAAGAAGAAAAACAGTTATGGCAAAATTACCAGCCTTTATTATTTCCGGAATTTTCTGAACCGCCGCCAACACCTGTAAGAACTATGGCTGAATGGGAAGAACTGCAGGGTATATTAATTACCTGGACATCTTATACTTCGATACTAAGGCAGATAGTGGATTATGCTCAAGAAGAAGGATTAGTATATATAGTTTGCAGTGATTCCAATAGTGTTAAAAATTATCTTTCTGCCGGAGGGGTACCTTTAGTTAATCTTAAATTTCTTATCACTTCATTCAATTCCATTTGGGTCAGAGATTATGGTCCATGGAGTGTATATTCAGGAGTTTCTGATACATTAAAAATTATTGATTGGATTTATAACAGACCACGACCTCTCGATGATGTAATTCCGGTATTCTTTGCTAACTATACTGGACTTCCGATCTATCAAACAACAACACCTCCTTATGATCTGATTGCTTCTGGCGGAAATTTTATGACTGATGGACATGGAACGGGGTTTTCATCAAAACTTATATTAAATGAAAACTCAGGTAAGACCGAAGAACAAATCAATCTTATAATGAATAAGTTTATGGGGCTGGACAGATATATAAAAATGGAAACACTTCCGTACGATCAGATACATCATATAGATATGCATATGAAATTACTTGATGAAGAAACTTTGCTCGTTGGTCAGTACCCGCCCGGTATTGCCGATGGACCGCAGATAGAAGCAAATCTTCAGTATGTGTTGAATAATTTTTTAACCTGTTATGGAAGACCATTTAATGTTGTCCGTATTCCAATGCCTCCTGAAAACGGACAATACCCGCCTGCAGCTAATTACAGAACTTATACTAATTCTCTGATAATTAATAAGACAGTAATTGTTCCAACTTATGAATTACAATATGATACAACAGCATTAAGAATATATAGAGAAGCAATGCCGGGTTATAAAGTGGTTGGAATAAATTCTAATTCTATAATTCCTGCACTCGGAACAATTCATTGTATTACAAAAGAAATCGGGGTAACTGAACCGGTTTATATTTCACATCCAAAATTAAGCGGTACTATAGTTTCATCTGATTCCATTGAAATAAAAGCATATATCAAAACCAGATCAGGAATAGCAAATGCTTTTGTTTACTGGACAAATGATACTACATCAGGTTACACTCAATTACCAATGAATAATACAAGTAATGATACATTTAAAGCTTTTATTCCTGCTCAGATAAATGGAAATAGAGTTTTTTATTACATCTCTTCTTCTTCAAACAGCGGTAGAACTGTAACAAAACCATTAACAGCACCAATGGGTTTTTATAATTTTGAAATTTCTAATACCGTTCCAGTTGAATTAATTTCACTCACTGCGAATGTTGAAAAATCAACTGTTATGCTTAATTGGATTACTGCAACTGAGGTCAATAATTCGGGATTTCAAATTGAGAGACGAAAAACTTGGGAAGGAAAAAATTCTATATGGGAAGCTATTGGTTTTATTAACGGAAACGGAACAACAACAGAAATTAATTCATATTCATATATGGATGAAGAATTAGCTGCAGGTAAATACAATTACAGGTTAAAGCAAATAGATTTTGATGGAAGCTTTGCTTACTCGGATATTGTAGAAGTTGAAGTTGCATTAACTGAATTTAAACTCGCTCAAAACTATCCAAATCCATTTAATCCATCAACCAGAATACAGTTTGCAGTAAGCAGTACACAATACGTTACACTTAAAGTGTATGATGTTCTAGGAAATGAAATTGCAACATTGGTTGATGAAAAAAAATCAATAGGGAATTATGAAGTTGAATTTAATGCGAACAATTTAACCAGCGGCGTTTACTTTTATCAGCTTAAGGTTTACTATGAAAATGATAAAGATGGGAATTCTGTCCAAACAAAGAAAATGGTTCTGATAAAATAGTGTAAAATGAGTTTACAGCATTGGTGAAGTTTATCCGGATTGTATTAATTGCAAAAACAATCCGGATATTAAGTCCAAAATAAGTTCAATGCTTTTTCTTTTGACCTTTAAATACTTTATAAAAAGTATATGTAACTAAAGTAATTATTATTAACCAGGCTGTTATTAGGAAAATGTAACCGGCAGTTGTTAATCCCATTATCTTACCTCCTTATGATTATTATCCCAGGCTTTTTTAACCATCCATAAAAACATCAAAGCGATCGTAACCATTAACACTCTTGATCCCCATATATAAGGAATATTTTCAGGTTTGACATGCTTGAGCAGAAGTGTTGGTAAAGCACTTTCAATAAACCACCAAATCATTAATATCATTAATATCACAGGGGTTATGTATTTCATAATATAATAAAAGAAAAACGGTATCTTAATATCACCGCCGTAATTCATTTCTTTCCAGGCTTTGTCTGCACCAAACACCCACATAAAAAGTATGGTTTCAATTAAGGCGAAAACAACAAGTCCAAAAGTACCAGCCCAATAATCCATTTCATCTAAAAAACCATACTTAAGAAAGAACACTACAAACTGAACAGCAATTAAAACTCCGATTGCTAAAAACACTACAGCTTTTTTTCTGTTCATTCCAAGCTCGTCTTCAAGAAAAGCAACAATCGGCTGACCCATTGCAACTGAAGATGTTATTCCAGCAAAAAATAAAAGCAGAAACCACATAAATCCAAAAATATTACCTTGAGGAAATGCACTGCTTCCAAAAATTGTTGGCATTGAAACAAATCCTAAATTAAATGCGCCGCCTTTAGCGATTTCTTTTGTAGCTTCCAATCCAAAAAATGCAACTGCAACCGGAATTGCAATTGAGGCACCAAGAATAACTTCTGCAAATTCATTAGTAGAAGAAGTTGTTAATCCGGATAAGACAATATCATCATCTTTTTTTAAGTAGCTCGCATAGGCTTGAATAGTACCCATTCCAACCGATAAAGTAAAAAATATCTGACCAGCAGCCGCCAGCCAGATGTTAGGATTTCCTAATGCAGAAAAATCAGGATTCCATATAAAACCAAATCCGTTTGCGACTGAATTTTCCGGATGTGCCGGATCAGGAGTACCTAATGTTATAATTCTGATGGCAAGAATGATTGCAAATATAAAAAGCAAAGGCATTGCTATCTTGGCAAGTTTTTCAATTCCTTTTGATATTCCTTTATATAAAACCCAAAAGTTTATAAAAAAAGTAATAAGCATTAAAAGATATGCCGTCCACATTGAACTGAATGTTTCTGAAGTTGTTATCCCCTGATAGCTTGATAAAAATCCAGCCATAGTTTCTTTGGTTTCGTTGGAATACATACCGAGGATTGAAAACAAACTAAAACCAAGCGTCCATGATTCGATGTAAGTATAATAGATAAGGATAGTGATTGAAATAAACAGACCAATTGCACCGAAATATTTTGCAAGTTTATTTTTCCATAGAACATCAAACATACCGGGTGCACTGCCGTGTTTATATGATCCGCCGTATCTACCGATTCCCCATTCAATCCACATTAAAGGAATACCAAGCAGAATGAAGAATATAAAATAGGGAATCATAAAAGCACCACCGCCATTTTGAGCTGCTTGAACCGGAAATCTTAAAAAGTTACCCAAACCAACTGCATTTCCGGCAACCGCAAGAATTAATCCTAATTTTGTACCCCACTGTTCACGCTCAGTAACCTGGGTCATTGCACCTCCTGATATCAAGGATTTTAAAATTTTAATGCTGAATATTATCACTTTGAATATTAATTACAACTGACACAGAAAATTGTTTTTAGTGAGATAAGTCAATAATAGTTACTTATAAACTAGTTGAATTTTCAATTTTACTATGAATTATTAAATTTGCACTGAAGAAATTTTGAAAGGGATTTATATGGCAAAAAACTTTGTATCAAATAAAGATGAAACTGTTAGGATGTTTAAAAGTGATTTTATGGAAGCTCTGTCAAAAGTTCATCCTTCAGTTCCGGTTATTATTTATTTACCTGTTATACTTTACATGTTTTATTTATCAATCTTTCAGTACAATATTTCTGCTGGTAATATTATTGGGATTTTTGTCTTCGGTATCTTTATTTGGACGTTAACTGAATACTTACTGCACAGATTTGTTTTTCATCTCAAACTAAAAGGAGAACTTGGCGAAAGAATTCATTTTATTTTTCATGGTGTGCATCATGATTATCCGAGTGATTCTAAAAGATTAGTGATGCCCCCATCTGTCAGCATCCCGCTTGCTGTTCTTTTTTATTTCTTGTTTTATTATTTGATAGGCAGCATTTCTGTTCATCCTTTTTTTGCCGGATTTTTAACAGGGTATCTTTTTTATGATTTAACCCATTATGCAGTACATCATTTTAATATGCATAGTAAGTTCTGGCTTGCAATAAAGCATCATCATATTAAACATCATTATCAGGACCCTGCTAAAGGTTATGGCGTAAGTTCGCCTTTGTGGGATAAGGTATTTGGTACGACTTTTAAGGAAAAAGAAGAAAATTAATCTTGATTATCTGTTATTGTAAAAAGAGTAAAGATTTTATTAATCAGATTATTAAAGGTTTTATACAATTAGTCTTTACTCTTTTGATTGCTGCTGGCTGCAGTACAGTTAAAACAGAAGATATTTATATTCGTGCAAGTCAAACGGGTTTTTTACCTGAAGATATTAAGACAGCTTTGATTTTATCAAATACTGATCTTAATGAAAGAGATTTTTATATTCTGGATACTGCATCAGGTAAAACAATTCTAAAAAAAATAATTAATTCTTCAACATATTCTTACGGCAATTTTAAATATTGTTTTGAAATTAATTTTTCTGATATCAGAAAACCCGGCAGTTACAAAATTAAGATCGATAATATTGAATCAATTGATTTCAGAATAGATGAAAAAATATTTAATCCTGTAAGAGATTCACTAAGCTTATTTTTCAAAGCTCAAAGATGCGGACCAACAAACCCGATTCTTCACGAACCCTGTCATCTATCTGATGCTGCATATTTAATTGGATATAAAGATTCTTTGGGCAGAGATCTTACCGGAGGATGGCATGATGCAGGTGATTATATAAAATTTCTGAAGACTACTGCTTACACAACATACATTTTGTTGTTCAGTTATGAGTTTGATAATAATAAATTCGGTTTTGATCTTGATAATAACAGCATTCCGGATATTCTTGAAGAAGCAAGGATTGGAATAGACTGGTTAATCAGAGCTAATGTCGATAATCAGAAACTGGTTATTCAGGTACAGGATGAAACAGATCATTCTGTTGGCTGGCGGTTACCTGAAAACGACTCATTACAGTTTAACAGACCTGCTTTCGTAAGCATAAGTAAAAGTTCTATAGGATATTATGCTGCAGTGCTTGCAATTGCTGCAAGAATCTGGAAAGAAAGATTTTATGATCAGGAATTTTCAGCTAAGTGTTTGGATTTTGCAAGAAAATTTTACGAGCTGAAAAACTTAGTACCCGATTTTGATTCAATACATTCAAATCATTATCCGGATATTGATTTTGATGGTAAGCTTGCTTTAGCAGCAATTGAATTGTTTATAACAACTGGTGATAATAATTACTTGAATGATGCTGTAAAATATGGTACATCTGCCGGTGCTGACTATTGGTGGAGTGTGGGTCAAATCAATTCTTTAGCTCATTATAAAATTGCAAAGTATAAACCTGAGTTTGCAAATTATATCTATCAGAATCTGAAGATGGCTAAAGAAAACTCCCTGGAAAATCCTTTACGTATCGGACTGGATTTTTCGTGGGGTACTACTAATTGTTTACTAGGTGTCAGTCTTCAATCAATTCTATATAAAGAGTTAACTAATTCAACTGAATTTGATTCCCTAAATATTTATCAACGGGATTTTGTGCTTGGCAGAAACGCCTGGGGAGTATCGTTTATTTATAATATTGGAAAAAATTTTTCTAAGCATTTTCATTCACAAATTGCATTTTTTAATAATGGGTATTTGCCTGGTGGATTAGCTGCAGGACCAGCTCCTGATTCAATATTATTAACCAAACAAATATTAAGGGAAAATTCTGACTTTAATTTTTTTAATTCTGAGCAGATAAAATATTATGATGATTATAAAGATTTTGTAACTAATGAACCAACTATAGCAGGCAATGCTACTGCATTGTTTGTTTTCGGTTACTTTAGTTTTGCAGAATAAATAATCAATTTTATTTACTTAATAATTCTTGAAAAATCTGGTTGTAGCATTATAATACATATTAAACTTTTGTCTCTGTTTAATCCAAAAATTTTCAATGTTTTTATTGTTTTAATGCTTAAACAAAAGCTTTTACGGTATAATTATTGGTAAAAACAACAAAAAAAATTTAATTCATGAAAAAAAGCGTGCAACTATTTCGTTCGGGGATTCCTATTGTCGATAACGCATGGGGAGGGTTTTATCATGGAGGTACTTATTTACTTGTGGGAGAGCGTAAAACTGGTAAAACTCTTTTAAGTTTACAATACGCTATAGAAGCAGCAAAGAATAATGAAGTTTGTCTGTTTTTCACAAGCTCGCGTCCTAAAGATCTAATCATTCATGCGGCTTCAATTGATGTTGATCTTGAAAACTATATCAATCAAAACCTTGTAATTGTAGTAAGGGTTGCACACCCATCAGATTCTGAAGAATTTAAAACCAGAGATGAATTATTAAATGATTATTTAAATGATCTGTTGTCAGTAATAAATCAATATAAGCCTGAAAAGATTATTTTTGATGAGATTACTCCGTATGTTGAGTTTGAAAATCTTAATAATTTACAAGAAGCATTTGGTTCTTTAATTGAATCCATTGAAGAGGCAGGTATTACAAGTCTGCTGATTTTACGTGAACCTGCTGCACAATCTTCCAAAATGATATTTGATATTCTTAATTCATTTGCAACCGGAATAATCCATCTTCACAAGGCAAAAGAATCTGATGAAGAACAACCGGGACTAATTGAAATTATTCCAAACATCGGACACACTGAAGGTTATTTTAAAGCAAATTATTTTATCGAACCTTATAAAGGGATAACCACAGATTTTAAGTCTGCAAAAAAATCTACAAAAGAAAATAACTTATTAGATATTACTGAACTTCAGCCATCAAAAACTTCATTAAATGTTATCCCGGATTTGTTAATCCCTAATATTTATTCTGTAAATGATTTCAAATTAATTGTAAACAATCAGATTGCTCTTTATAAAACCACAGGTCAGCCTTTTACGATTGTATCATTAAGATTAAATCAATACAGTAATGCGGAAGTAAAAATCAATTTTGAGCAATTGTTTAATGCAGTCAAAACAACAGCAGACAAAAAAAATAAGATATGTGTTATTGGCGAAAAAATATTTATTCTGTTAACAAAATCCGATAACGGTACTGTTGAAGAGTTTATTAATAAAGTACACAGTTCATTAAAAGTTGAAACAAGCGTTAATGTATCTTATCTTGTTCTTAAGATTAACCAGTTTATGAATAGTGTTGATGATATTTTTAATGAATTTGATCTTGAGGCTGCAAGAACTCAATTAAATCAGAGATAAAAGTGATAGCTTGCTATGAAATCATTTTACTCTCCACAGTTTTTCTTACTAATTGTTTTAATTAGCCCTCTTTTTTTTTCTCAATCTCAAAATCCTGAGCAATTCAAGTCTGAAGCTTTACAATTAATGGATTATGGCCGCTATGGAGAAGCGATAGATCTGTTAAATAAATATGTTTCTGCTGTACCCACATCTGCTGAGGGTTTTAATCTGAGAGGTGTGTGTTACGAAAAGCGTGGAAATTTTGAATATGCAGTTTATGATTTTAGAACAGCTAAAAAACTGAAACCTGATGATAAAGAAATTAATTCAAACCTTAACAGAACAATATCCGGCTGGTATAAAATCCTTTATAATAAAATTGAAGGACACAAAAGAGAAATAGCTATCGATCCAAACTCTGCAAAAAATTATCTTGAAATAGGAAAGTGTTTTAAACATTTGGGTAATTGGAGTGAGGCGGAGGTTTGGTATGACCAGTATCTTGAAAGAGAATCTGCTTCTGCTGATGAAATAATCAGATATAGTGAGATTCTTGCTAAAAATAACCAATTAGTTAAGGGGGAAAAGATTCTTAAACTTTATACAGAAAAATATCCTGATGATCATAGGCTGCTTTCAAGATATGGATATTTTTTACTATGGTTAGGAAAAAATAAAACAGCTATCGATGCCTTTACAAAATCTCTTGAAATCAGACCCTTCTTTAAAGAGGCTATGGATGGGCTTGATATGGCTAAGGGTAAAGCTTACATCTATTCAATAAATGATACAACTGCTCGTTATAACTATGGCATTTCACCTGAACCTAAGGAATATATAATCGATAAGTATTACAGATTGTTGAAAAATACTCCAGAAGATTATGATACAAGATATAAACTGATTGAAGAATTAATTAAAGCGAATCGGTTTGAAGAAGCTAAAGATCAGTTGAAAGTATTATCATTAAATACAAATTATCTGCAAAAGAATGCTGAACTGTCTGAAAGAGTTTTACTGCTTAGTAACTCGTATTATTCGGATAAACTTAATTACTACCATGACATTTTGAGTAAAAATCCTGATGATAAAACAGCACTATTAGAGTTAGCTAAGTATTATTCTTACAAACAAGAGTATGATAATGCAATTCAAATGTATAAGAGATATTTGAATCTTAATCCTTCGGATAATCAGGTCAGATTTAATGCGGCTCAGGTTTTAATGTGGCAGAATAATTTATGTGAAGCATTGGATGAAGTTGAATTTCTTGTTAAACAGGGGACAACCAAAGTTGAGTACTTGTTGCTTGCTGCGAGGTTAAATTATTGGTTAAATACTGATTCAATAAAAATAAAATCTCTTTACGAAAGAGTTCTTATGGTTGATCCGGTTAATTATGAAGCGATGATCGGATTGGCAAATGTGCATTTGACAAATTCTGATTTTAAAAATTTTAGTAAGATTATTAGCAATATTTCCAGTATTGATAGCACTTCGAGGGAGTATAAAAAAATACTGCAGGATTATCATCTTATTCAAAAAAATATTAAAGAAAAGGAATTAAGCGCAAAACTTGATGAGGCGAGATTTTTAGCCGCTGATAAAAATTATAATTCCGCAATTAAACTCTTTAATGATTACTTATCTTCTGTTGATACAAATTCAAATGTTAAAATGGAACTTGCAGATATTTATATACTTAATAATCAGAAGGACAAGGCAGTTTCAATTTATAAAGATCTTCTGACAAATAAACCTGATTATGAAATCAGGAAAAAACTTGCAAAGTTATATTTATGGTCGGGCGATTCAAGCTTGGCATTAAATGAGTTTATTGCTCTGCATAACAGTAATCCCGAAGATGTAGAGACCAAAATCCTGCTTGGAGATGCTTATTTACAAAATCATCGGATAGAAACAGCAAAAAATATTTATGAAGACCTGCTGAAAGAATCACCAAACTCTCACATTATAAAAACCAGATTAGGTTGGATTGATGGTTCCGGTAAATTTTCCTTCGATCAATTTCCTACTTATATACAATTAATACCACGTGCATCTTATTTTAATGATAATACAAATTTCAAATATTCAAATATTGGTCTTGGTTTTGATTTGGGAGTTACAAACTTCTTAAGTCTTGGATTTTCAGGTTTTGCAGGTATGCTTTCTTCTAAGGATACTGATGTAAGATTTAATCAGTTTAAGGGCACTGCATACTTTAAAGTTAATAAGTTCCTTTCTGGTTCAGCTTCAATTGGACAGAGTAGATTTATTAATGAGAAGAACTTAGGTTTATATGAGTTAAAATTAACAGCGAATAAAAAAGATGTCTTTGATTTTACAGCATTTGCAAATTATTCAGATGCAGTATTTATTCTCTACTCACCATTTCTGGTCAACAATCGGATAAGTGTAAATCATCTTGGCCTATTAGGTTCATATAAATTCAGAAATAAATTAATTATCTCTGGTAAGTTCCAATATTTTGATCTTTCTGATAAAAATTCAGGTAAGCAAATACAGTTAAGATTAGGGAAAGAGTTTGAAAGTGATCTTAGTGCCGGTTATGAATATTTCTATTTTGATTTTGATAACACTGTTTCATTGTACTGGAGTCCGAAAAATTTTGAATCTCATTCTCTTTGGGCTGATTGGATTTTGTATAAAGATGAAGAAGTTCGATTTAATGTTGGAGGGAAAGGAGGATTAATCCCCGAAAATAATTATCTGCTTTCTGAGTTTTACGCTGAGTTTGATTATTTAATTGTTAAATCGCTGATGTTTCAAGTTAGGTTTATCACGGGTAGTTCATTCAGATCGGGGACAGGATATCGTTCTAATTCCATTTCCGGCAGCCTAATCTGGAGTCTATGATTTTGTTAAAGTATTTTGAAACGGCAATTTTTGTCGCTGTTTGATAATGATACAATTCAAATTAAAATCTAAAATTGGTAATCCTTTAATAGAAATTCTGTGTGAAAAAAAACTGTAAAAAATCGGTTTAATGGCATTGTTATTGAAAAATTTTTGCAAAACTATCTTTCGGAGAAATGAAGTTTAATCAACTCGTAGAGCGTGCTGTAATAACTATTTCAAACCGTGAGGAAGAAAAAAGAGGAGAAAATTTAGAGCAAAAGTATATACGAAGGATTCTTGTTAGCGGAATTATGTCTTTTCTGCTTATTCTGATTATCATTTATTCTTTACCATATACTATACTATCCTTTAGTTCATTATTTGAATACTCAACGATAGTTGCTCTGGTTATTTTTCTTTTTATCCTTTTGGTAAGATATTTCGCTATCCTTATATCAGCATATTTGTATATAAACGAATATACATTTTCGTCTGTTAATGGATTTGCGCCTTTTGTTTCAATTATAGTTCCGGTTTATAATGAGGGAAAGATTATTCGTAATTCAATTTCATCATTATTGAAACTGGATTATTTCAATTACGAAATTATTATCGTCAATGACGGCTCTACAGATGATACAAAACAAATTGCAGAATCAATGGTAGGGTTTCAGGATGCTGTGTATGGAAAGGTTTTAGTTTCTTTAATCAATCAGCCTAATCTTGGTAAGGCAAGAGCATTGAATGCAGGAATATTTTATTCAAAAGCCGATTATGTTCTTTGTATGGATGGTGATTCACAGTTATCTCCTGAATCAATAAAAGCTGCAGTAAGACACTTTAAAGATCCTAAGATTGGTGCCGTTGCTGGAAATGTAAAAGTTCAAAACAGAAAAAGATTTTTTACTGATCTGCAGGCACTTGAGTATATTGAAGGACTAAATATGGCAAGAAGTGCTCAAAGTTACTTCAGACTTGTTAACATAATACCGGGACCAATTGGAGTTTTTAGAAAATCTGCTATTGAACAAGCAGGATTTTATTCAAGTGATACTTATGCAGAAGATGCTGATTTAACATTAAAACTGCTGTCAAAAGGCTGGAAAATTTATTATGAACCAAAATCTATATCATACACTGAAGCACCGGTTACATTGCAGCAATTATTAAAACAAAGATACAGATGGACAAGAGGTATATTGCAATCGATCAGGAAACATAAAAAAATAATGCTTAGTCCGGCTACACATTTTGGTCAGGCATTTATTCTCTGGGTTATGTCTTACGAAGCATTAATCTGGCCGACAATGAATATTGCTGCTAATGCTTTTTTTATTTTTGCTGCATTGCTCTTTGGGTTTTCTCATCTGATTTTTTTCTGGTGGGCTGGGCTGGCTATACTTGATCTTGTAACCGCACTGTATTGCGTAGCTGTTGAAAAAGAAGAATTTAGGCTTGTTTGGTATGCGATTATTTATAGAATGTTTTTTATTTTGATCATAGATATTTGTAAAACCATGTCAACAATTGAAGAATTTTTAGGAATAAGAATGACATGGGGTAAACTGGAAAGAGTAACATCCGGCAAGTCTGGTAAGATTGCTGTAAATACTGTAGGAAATTAAATGGAACTTATACCGATATTGTCCACTATCATACTTGTTGCCACCATATGCACATTTATTCTGGCAGTTGGAGCCTATATACTCTATAAGATTAGAGAAGGTAAACAACAATATGCCTTTCAAACAAAACCTTCTACAGTAAAAGCTGAGTTGGTTATTCCAAGTGAAGCAACAATTGGTAAAGTTTCAATTCAACCCGAACAAAAAAGAACATTACCTGTAGAACCCGGTATTACCAGAGAAGAATACACAAAACAGCAGCAGCCGGCTCAATCAAAATTTACTCCTGAGCCAAAGGAATATAAAGTCGAAGAATCCAAAGTTGGGAAGCAAAAAGTTAGAATACGTACAAACTCTGGACGTAGTGATGAAAATAAATTCCTGAAATATACTTCTGAAGGGTACATCCCGACTCAGGAAGATAGAAGTTCAGGGGAACTGAAGTGGCGGTAAATAAAATCTTTGGGGTAAAGGTTAATCAGTTCTTTATTATTTTATCCGGAATAGTAATTCTTATTTCAGCCTTTCTTATTTATTACTTTATATTACGCGGCGTATATGGGCGCTTTGATTTAGATGACGTTATTCCAAAGCAATCTGTAATAGAAGACTTTCTTTTTGGTAAATCACCCGAAGTTGCTGTACTTTATTCTAAATACACAGAAAACACTCTACCTGTCGGCAGCACATGGTTGAACGACAATTTATCAACCTGGGAAAAATTTCTTGATAATCTGAAAATTAAATACGATATAATTTCTGACAATACTGTTGAGACAGGTAAGCATTTTAAATATAAACTAATTGTTCTTCCAGGTACAAAATCGATAAGCAGCGAAGAAGCTTTACAGCTAAAAAAATATCTGGAACAAGGGGGCAGCGTTTTTGCTACAGGTGGAATAGGAACATACTCTGATGATGGAAAATGGCGGGGCTGGGAGTTTCTCAATCAGGTTTTTGGAATCGAATTTTCATACGAATTAAAACCAAACGAGTTTTCAAAAATTCATACTGTCTGTGGTAGTTTACCTATAACCGCAAATATTCCTACCGGATTTCCTCTCAAAGTTGCTACATGGGATAGACCAATGGCAGTGGAAGTATTAGATCCAAGAACTACACAGGTTAGCTTTTGGTACAATTATCGCCTCGATGATGGTTTAGTTAGAGAAGAAATAAAAAAATCTGCTGGTATTGCATTTGGGAACTACGGAAAGGGCAGATTTATGTGGATGGGTTTTGAACTTAATTCAATAATTGGTGTTCAGGAAGATTTTATATACTTCGAAAGATTGTTTAATAATTCAATCAAATGGCTTTTATACTCACCAATTGCTTATGTAAGAGATTGGCCTACAGGATATGAAGCTGCTGCTGTAATTATTCCTGTCCTATCCGATAAAGTTGAAAACATTAATAATCTGCTTCCGGTTTTAAGAGATGAAGGTTTACCAGCTACTTTTTTTGTTGATCCACTTACCGCTGAAATGAATAAAAGTACATTAAAAAATGTTTCTAACTACGGAGAGATAGGAGCTTTGGTTGATATCGGTTATTTGAAATCAATTAACGATAAAGACAATAAACTTAATAATTACGATTTACAGCTTGAGAAAATTTCGAAGGCAAAAGGTTCGCTGGAAAATATTGTATCTAAGAGTGTAACAGGTTTGCTTCCAATGTACGGCTTGTTTGATAATAATACATTAAATGCAGTTGTTAATGCTGATTTTAAATATGTTTTAACTGATTCACTTACAGACCGCTCTGTTCCCAAAACAATTATACGCGGTGATAAACGAATTGTTACTATGACTAAAACAGCAAGAGATGATTATGAAGTAATCAGAGATTTTGGATTAACACTCCCTGATTTTCAATTTTATACTTATCAGGAAGATTTAGATCGTACTCTTTTTGAGGGCGGAATGTACATATTTAAAGTTCATACAGATTATCAATGCAGCAATGATAATATCAGGGTTGTGAGAGATATAATTAAAGAGTTAAAACGAAAAAAATTCTGGATAACCACTGCATCTGAAATTCAAAAATGGTATGAAAAAAGAGACTATATTGAAATCAGATCCGATAGAAGAGGCAAAACAAGAGTGGCAGTTAAAGTTTCAAATCCGGGTGTAGAAAATATTAATAATCTTGTTATAGATATAGATTTAAATGACTTTGCAAATAATGTTACGATTGGATCCGAGTTAATCGGAACAAAACCGGCAAGCATAAAACACAGCAATGGCTCTCAAATGGTTTACCTTTATATTGATGATCTCAAGCCAGGTGAATCAAGACAGTATTATATAGATTATGATCAAATTAAATAATCATTAAAGACGAATTGAGAATTCAAAAGAAAATATCAGTCTTAACTATTATCCTGATTTTATTAATCTCAATTGAACTGAGTGCACAGAACCGGATTGCTGTTTTGTATTCAGAGTTTTCTCAAAAGACATTTTTCAGCGATGCTAATTCTTATTTAAATGAGTTTACTGCATGGGAAATCTTTTTAATGCAGAATAAAATTAATTACAAAGTAATATACGATGAAGATTTGGTCTCTGGTTTGGAGGATGATTATGATATTTTAGTATTACCTCGATATAATACACAATCAACTGAAAAATATTTAGTAATAAAAAATTTTTTACTTGCAGGCAAATCTGTTCTATCAGCGAATGCTTTTAACTCCTCCTTAATAAACAGCAATACAAATGAATTAAAAGATTTATTTGGTATAACACTAAAAAATGAAATGTTTAATAATCGGCTAAGTCTTATTCAAGCAGTATTTCAAAGTCCAATAAATTCTTTTAAATATAGTTCGAAGTTTTTAGTCTCAGTAAAAAATGAAAACCAGTATGTTGATTTGAAAAGATTTAATTTATCCAATGCTGGTTATATCTCGGATACCGATGAAAGTTCTGAAATTAGTTCAATAGTTTATGGATATAATAATTCAGGTAAATTTTTATTTATCGGATTCGGATTAACAAATCTGATTGGCGGCTCTAAGGAATATCGAAATTTTGAATTGTTCCTGCTTGATGCAATAAAATGGTTAGATGTTGATGTTTCAGCATTCCCATATTTAACTATCAATAAAAAAGAACAAATCAAACTATTATTTGTTCAGTACAATAATGCTTTTAACAAAAACTTTATTGAAGTTTTAAAACTCAATAATTTTAATCCGCTTATTATAATAGACGAAACATCCCGGCTTGATAAGAATTTGTTTGATAAAGTTTCTGAGGAGAACATAGTCTTGGACTTTAGATCAAACCGTGATAATAATTCTATAAACATTGTTGATTACTTAAGAAGCTTTGAATCTCTGAATAAAATATCTGTGAAGTCGGTTCTAATATCTTCAGATTTTACCCCGTTACAAATTACTCAGTTAAAGGAACACGGTGTGGATAATTTTATATTTATTAATAAAAATATTTCAGATGCAGAATTAAAAAATGATGGAAGTCTGTTCTTATTTATTGATCATCATGCTAATACTTACTTTGATAAACCGATTGAAATTATTTATTACATCCCAAAGGTTGACTGCGATACAGATATTGAAAATAATTTTCTGACACGTCTTAAAAACATGGTTAATGACCGGACAGTCTTTACCAGTATTGCTGCTCTTAGAAATAAATTAAATCTGGAAAGCAAAATAAAAGTAAGTGTTCAAAATAATCAGAACGTTGAAATTACAGTTAGAAACGATAATCCTGTTGAAATTAAAGACATTATTTTATTTGTAAAGATTAGAGATTTTAATATTGTAACTGATCGAAGAAAATCTGTTTTAAATTATTCTGTTGATCCGGAAAACAATATGAAAAAGATATTTATAAATGGAATCTTGCCAGGATCAGAAGAAAAAATCATTTTCAATTCAGGCAGGCAATGAATAAAATTATTCGAAATAATTTTTTGAATACCAATAACTTCTTTTCCCTTTATATTAAGATAATTTTCTTGGTAACTTTTTTTTATGTTTCGTGTGCTGAATGGAGTTCCGAGCCAGAGAATACATTAAATGATGGAAAAAAAATTCAGATTACTTATCCTAAAAGCGGAGATGTAGTTTCAGAAGGTTTAGTTAATATTTATTACAATGTTAATCAGCCGTACTCAACAAAATTTCTTGAGCTATATATAAACGGAAAATTTATCAAAAATATTCCTCCCAATTCTGATGGTTCACTTCCCCCGGTAAACTACTTCTTTGACTCAACTCAGGTAAACAAAACATATAATTTATTGATAATATTTTATGACAACGAAGGTAAGTCATACAAAAGCAACCTAATTTCTGATTTAACTGTTATCAAAGACAATCGCCCTCCGTTCAGACCATACAATGTAAGACTTATTAATTTTAATAACGGTACTTGTAATATCAGCTGGATGGATTCTTCTAAAAATATTGAACAATACGAATTGTGGAGAAAACAAGATTTAGAAGGAGATTATCTTCTGCATCAGAAATTATCAGGAACATCTTTTAATACAAATGATAATGGTTTAGATTCAAATAAAATTTATTATTATAAAGTAAGAGGGGTAAAATCATCTGGCATATCTGAGTTTAGCAATGAAGTAAATACTTCCGGAATTAGCAGCACGGGTGATTTATTACCAGCAACTAATCTTACTCTTCAGATTCTTGAAGATTTTTCTATTCAGATCAACTGGACTGATAATAGTGATAATGAAAATTATTTTTCTGTTGAAAGAAGCACTGATAATAATTTATTCAGTTCAGTAGCATATTTACCGCCAAATTCTACTCAATATATTGATTCTAAAAACGGACTGACTTTAGGAATGACTTATTTTTACAGAATAAAAAACTTTAGCAATTCGGATTCAGCAGTGAGTCCGGTGGCAAGTATAGTATTAAATTCTGTAATACTTAATCCTCCAACAAATTTATCCGCAGATTATGACAGCACTGTGCCGGTAGTAGAACTAAGATGGAAAAATAATGATAATAGAATTTTATTTTTTGATATAGAAAGAAAAACAGAAAATGGTAATTTTGCATTATTAAAAAGAGTGAATGCAGGAAATAATCTGTATCTTGATTTTAGTATTTTGTCTCAACGGAATTATACTTATCGTGTTAGAGGATTCGATTCAATAAGATATTCAGATTATTCAAATGAAGTAGTAGTATCAACCTATTGATTAGTGGTTTAAATGTGTTAACCTTAAATAAAGAATGGTTAGAGTTTTTTAGTAAGACTGCTGATAAACTTGGCAATCCACTTATTATTCTGGATGAATCACAAGAAATTGTTTTTACCAATCAAAACGCAGTATCAAATTTTCTGATTGATGACCAAAATGTTAATCTTGATCAGGTTTTTGAATCTGATACTGTTATCGAATTAAATGACTTAATCGGATTATCTGTAAATACCTCCGCTAAACTGATAGAACGAAATATTTCTCTGAAATTAAAAACCGGAACAGCAGAAGATTTTGAGTTAGTTCTTGAAACAATTTCATCAGAGTATGGCGTAAATACAATCCTTTTTTTTACCAGAAAAGAAGAAATTAGTGAAGATCATACAGGTATCATTAAGACTTCTGTATCAGTAGAAAAATTAAAAATATTTTATCCTGAAATTAAAGATTTAGCCGATGCAGTAAGTTCCAATTTACCACTTACTATTCTTTCTTTGAAAAACGTACAAAAGGTAATTGATGATTTTTCGGAACCGGTTTGGATTAAAACTCCGGATGATAAACTTATCTGTGTAAATGATACTTTTGCTGATAATCTGGATGTTGAAAAAAGTTTTGCAGTAGGTAAAAAACATGAGATGTTTTTACCGCTTCATAAACAATTATCAATTCAACTTGTAAATCAGTTTGTAAGTCAGAACAAAAAGCCGGTTATTTTAGAAGGATTTATTAGAAAAGATACAAATTTCAAGGTTTCACAAAACCTTTTACAGATACCGATTCTTGATCGAAACAGAAAAATAAATTACATACTTGGTCTGATAGTTGATAATAAGACGGAATATAGCGGCATTGGCAAATTAACGGACTTTTTCAGGGAGATAATTGAGAATTTTAAGGATCCCTTAGCAATTGCAGATTTTAAGGGAAATTTTAAGATATGCAATCAAAGATTTCTTGAGATTGCAGATAAAAATTCCAAAGAAATATTAAATAAAAAATTTAGTGATTTATTTTCTGAAGATTCAGTTGAAAAATTTCTTTCGTTTATTGAAAGTGAATTAGCTGATCTTACTGTTGAAACTTTATTATTTGATGATAAACAGAATGCCGAAAAGAAATATAAACTGTATTTTTGTAAGCAAGTATCAAAATTAAACTCAGAAAAAGTTGTACTCATTACTCTTGAATTGATAAATAATGAAAAGAATTATGATGATGGAATAGAATTCATTTTAACCAAAAGAGGAAAAATGTTTGACATTTTAATTCAAAAGAATCCTGAACCGGTTTTAATATATGATAAAGAAAACCTAAAGTTTCTTGAAGTTAATGAAGCTGCTGTAAATTTATACGGCTACACCCGTGATGAATTTCTTCAGATGGATTTAACTGATCTGTATTCACCTGAGGATATTCAGACTCTTCTTGATTCTTCCGGTGATGACACTTCAACAGCAAGTTTCAGCAGACCTTTCAGACATAGAAAAAAAGACGGAACTATCATTTTAGTTAAGATCAGTAAAACTTCATTTATCTACAATGATAGAGAAGCTCATTTTAATATTGTAAATGATATAACTGATAGCATTGAAAAAGATAAACAGAATCAAATGCTTCGTGCAATTTTTGCACAGTCGGATCTGATCGTATTAACTACTGATGCAGCCGGTTTTATAACTTATGTTAATCAGAATTCTGTTAAAACATTTGGTTATACCGCTGATGAATTATTACGCTCTTCATTTGCAAGTCTTGTTATTGATGAGGAAAGAGCATTGATTAATACATCAATTTTTCAATATCACATAAAAGATGCTATTGAACTTGAAACAACAATCAAATCATCTGATGGAAGGGTTATAGAGTGCTATCTGTCAGCTTATCCGATTATGGATTTTGAAGGTGAAACTGATTCATTTACTTTAATATTAAAGCCTAAGTCAATTCTTTCTGAACCTAAAGAAATCATTAAAGAAGTTGTAAAGGAAATTGCAGTTGAAAAACCTGTTGAAGTAGATAAAAGAACTGTTATCCTTGATTCAAATTTTCTGTCTGGAATGTTTCATGAAATATTAACTCCGATAAATGTAATAATTGGATTTTCACAGGAGCTGATAAGCAGTACTGAAAGCCCGACTGAAGAACAAAAAGAAGCAGCAGAAATTATCAATCAAAATCGCATTAAGATGATGGATACAATGAATTCTGTTGTTGAATACTCAGATATACTTCAAAATAGGGCACCACTAAAAGTTGATGATATTAATATTACTGAGATTATTGAAAAACTTGATGAAAATATTCAGAACATTTCTGGCATTAATGATATACAATTTCTGTATGGAAAAATTTCTTCATCATTAAAATTCAAAAGCGATCTGCATAAGTTTGAGAGTTTTGTTCTTACTGTTATTAAAGTTGTTTCAAGACTGAGCAAGGACAAAAAAGTATATTTTTCAGCTTTCCCGCTTGATAATGATACATTTTTAATTGGCTTAAGCGACCAATATGGAAATCCTTCTGAGTATGTTGCAAATGTACTTGAGCAGGTTTTTGAAAATAACCGCGATCCAAAAGATTTCGGCTTACCAAAGTTAACTACATATTTATCAAGAGTGCTTCTTGATTATCTTGGCGGAAGATTTTATCGTTCATCTGCTCAGACTTTAAGACCCGAAACAGGATTTATTTTCAATTTAACTTTGTCTTCAAAAAACAAGTTTGATACTGTTCGGATTCAACCTGATGTTGTGACTGATAAAAATGTAGCTGCTGATCTGGAACAAGTTTCAGAAGAAATTGAACAGTCAGAAGAAGTTGATTTAACTGCTGAGCAGGAAATGTCTGCTACAGATGAAGATATTTTTAAACCTGTGGCACCCATATCACAGGAGATATTGAGTAAGCTTTCTGAAGATATTTTAGATGAAAATATAACAGATGAAGAAATAACTGATGAAGAAGTAGTAACCAGTTTTGAGCAGGATGAACCTTTAGATGTAAAAACAGAGACTGCTGATAAAAGCGATCAATTACCTGAACAAGAAAGTATAATACCCAAGCAGGAAGTTAAAGAAGAGATTCCTGATGCTGTTCCTTTAAAATCATTAGACTTGTCCAAACTGAATTGTTTATATATTGAAGATCAGATTGATTCTCAGCTTTTGTTTAAAGTTCAGTTAAAAGAATTGCGGGATGTAAAATTTGCGGTTAGTTTTGAAGAAGCACAATTGCTTTTGTTCAATCATCAGTTTGATTTTATTGTTATGGATATAAATTTACAAGGGGAGTATAACGGACTTGATGCACTTAAGATAATTAAAGCGATGCCTGCATTCAGCTCAATTCCAATTATTGCTGTTACTGCTTATGTACTTCCTGGTGATAAGGAGAAGTTTATAGCTGCCGGATTTGATGATTTTATCTCTAAACCAATTTTTAGAGAAAAAATGATAGCATCTCTTGAAAAGATATTCCTTTCTAAATAAAAAATCTTTAATGATACTTTATAATCCTCTTTGTTCTTATAACTAAGAGGATTTTTTTATCTGTACTTGACATTTATCCAATATCAATTTATGTTGCCATACAAATGTATGGTATTTTGTTATAAGGATAGTTTATGAAAAAAGAATTAACAAAAATCCAAAAGAATATTCTGGATTTTTTAATTGATCAAATAAAAGGTAAAGGGATTCCGCCAACCCTTGCTGATATTGCGAATTATTTTGGCTACTCAAACAGAGCAACAGTTCAGCAGCATCTGAAGGCAATTGAAAAAAAAGGATATATAAAGAAAAATCCAAAGCTTTCACGTGGAATAGAATTGACCCTTGAAGACAAATTTTTTGTACCTAAGCCTGTTTTAGGTGAAGTAGCAGCCGGAAATCCATTAACTATCTATCCTGATGCTATCGATACAGTCAAACTTCCTACGATTGCTAAAATGCCGCAGGATTCATTTTTACTTCGTGTAAAAGGCGATAGCTTAAAAGATGCTTATATTTTTAGCGGCGATATAGTAATTGTTAACCCAAACCTTGAGCCAAAGAACGGACAAATAGTTGTTGCAGTACTTGATGATGCTGCTGTAGTTAAAAGATTTTATAAGAAGAAAAATGAGATTGAATTGATTTCAGAAAATCCTGAATACAAGCCAATCGTTATTGATAAAAAGTATGCATTATTTCAAGTTGTTGGAATAGTTGTAGGTATATACAGAAGTATGGGGAAAAAAGAAGTATAGCCGTTTTTTATAAAACACTGATAGTTAACAAATGTATTTATAGTTTTAATGAACCAATGGAACCAAAATTTAACATAGGCACCGCAGGCTGGTCGTATAAAGATTGGGTGCCGAATTTTTATCCTAAAAATCAATCTGCAGGATTTGACTGGCTGCAGTTTTATGCACATTATTTTAATTGTGTTGAGGTTAACTCTACTTACTATAGTTATATAAGTCCTAAAGTAGTCGATGGATGGATAAGGAAAGTTGAGAATACAAGTGATTTTGTTTTTCATATTAAACTTCATCAGGATTTTACACATAAAAGAAAGTATGATGAGCAGAATATAAAAGCTGTTCGTTATAATCTGGAGCAGTTAAAAAAATCTGAAAGACTTGGAGGATTGTTAATTCAGTTTCCTTATTCATATTCCTTTGATGGAAACTCTGTTCAGTATATACAGAAGCTTAGAAATATTTTCTCTGATGTAAGTTGTTTTGTTGAGGTCCGGCATCAAAGCTGGAATAATAACCGTGCGCTGGATTTCTTTAAAGAAAATGATTTAACCTTTTGCACCATTGATCAACCGCAAATTGGAAGGGCAATTGAGTTTAATCCTGTTGTTACTAACGATAAAGCCTATATAAGATTTCACGGAAGAAATGCTGAAGCCTGGAGAAAATCTTTAGCTAATTTTGGTAAGCCGCAAACTTATGAGGAGCAAAGTTCACGGTACAGTTATCTTTATTCACCAGGTGAACTTGTGGAAATTGAACAAAAGATAAAATCAATACAGCATAAAGTTAAAGAAGTAAATGTGATAATGAATAATCATCCGCAAGGCGATGCAGTTGCAAATGCGTTTGAGTTGATCCATTTGCTTGAAGGAAAAAGAAAAGTTGATATGCCGCAGACAATTGTTAAAGCTTATCAGAGGTTAGAGGAGATACAATGAATCATGTGGTTACACTTCGACTCAGATTAATATAGCATCAGCTTTGTTACCCTGAGCTAAGTTAAAGGGTGATACTACGAATGGAATAATTATTTATGAGAACAATTTTTCATCTTGACCTTGACGCGTTTTTTGTTTCTGTAGAGAGAATTCTCGATCCAAAGCTTAATGACAAACCTGTAATCGTCGGAGGCGATCCAAAATACGGAAGGGGAGTAGTTGCAGCTTGTTCTTATGAAGCACGAACATTTGGATTACATTCTGCAATGCCTATCAGAACTGCATATAAACTTTGTCCGCACGGCATTTATCTGCACGGGCATGGTGATGAGTACACAAGATTTTCGCAAGTAGTAAAAAATATTTTAGAACAATACGCACCTCTGATTGAACAAGCTTCAATTGATGAGTTTTATCTTGATATGAGCGGAACACAAAAAATGTACGGCTCAATGTTTGGGTTTGCTACAAGATTACAGAAGGAAATTTGGGATAAAGTCGGTCTGCCGATATCAATTGGAATTGGCAGTAACAAAACTGTTGCAAAGATCGGTTCAGATTGTATGAAGCCAAAAGGCATAACATACATCATTCCGGGAATGGAAAAAGAATTCTTAGCTCCAATGCCTGTCGAGACGATTCCGGGCGTGGGAAAGGTTATGAAACAAAGCTTAAATAACCGCGGAATATATGTGATAGCAGATATAACAAAATTGCCTTCAGATTATTTTGGAACTGCATTTGGTAAGTACGGAATTGATCTTTGGCATAAGGCAAACGGTGAAGGAACAGAATATTTAACAATTCAGAGGACAAGAAAAAGTATTTCGCGTGAAACTACTTTTGATAATGATGTAACAAGTGAAGAAGAACTTAGAAATACTTTATTCTATCTAACCGGAAAAGTTGCACAATCATTACGAAAAAAAGGCTGGGAAGCATCTACAATAGATATAAAACTCCGCTATACGGATTTCCAGACTTTGACCCGTTCTAAAACAATAAAACCAACAGATGATGATAAAATTATTTTTGAGACTGCATGGGATTTAATGAAGAAAGCAAGAACCAGAAGAGTTGGTGTAAGATTAATAGGTGTTGGTGTTACAAATTTTTCCGTTTTAAGTGAGCAGGAATATTTGTTTGAAGATTATGAAGTGAAAAGAAAAAAAATGCTAAGAGCAGTTACAAAGGTAAGGGATAAGTTTGGATATGAATCTTTAATATTCGGAAGAACTCAAGAAGATAAAAAATTAAAAGGGATGGAGAATTATTTCCAGATTAGATAGGTTAACAGAAATTTTCTTTTATCATCCCGGAGGCCAATTCATTTTTCTGCCGCCAAGCAGATGCAGATGCAAATGATAAACTTCCTGACCGCCATTATTACCGCAATTAAAAACTAATCTGAATCCGTCTTCTGATATACCCAAATCCTTTGCAATCTTATTTGCGGCGTCTATCATTTCACCAAGAAGGGCAGAGTGCTCGCTTCCTTTAATTTCAGTTACTTTAGGTATTTCAATTTTTGGGATTATTAGAATGTGAACAGGTGCCTGCGGTTTGATATCTTTAAATGCAAGAACATTCTCAGATTCATAAACAATATCTGCTGGTATTTCTTTACTGATAATTTTAGAAAAAATTGTCGGCATTATTCCTCCTTCTCAATTCCGTACTTTTTCATTTTATTATAAAGATGGCTTCTTTGGATATCAAGCATTTCTGCTGTTTTACTTATGTTCCAATCATTTGCAATAAGCTGCTTAAGAATAAAAACACGCTCTGCCTTTTCTTTAAACTCCTGAAATGAATTGCTTGTATCAACAAGATCATCAACTGAGTGCTGATTACTTGCAAACATAAAGTCGATATCTTTATGACTGATTTCTCTTTTATCAACAATAATTATTATCCGTTCAATAATATTTCTTAGCTCACGCACATTACCTGTCCATGTTTGATTTTTAAGGACCTGTATTGCATCATCTGAAAACTTTGTAAGAGGTTTTTTATGTTTTAAAGAAATATCGTTTGCAAAGTGATTAACTAAAATCGGGATGTCTTCTAATCTTTCGCGAAGAGGCGGAACATTTATAGGAATTACATTTAATCTATGGAATAAATCTTCCCTGAAAGTACCTTTTGAAATTTCATCTTTAAGATTTTTATTTGTAGCAGCAATTAAACGAACATCAACATCAATTTTTTTACCGCCGCCGACTCTTTCAATTTTACCATCTTCAATTGCTCTTAAAACTTTTGCCTGTGCCTGCAGTGACATATCACCTACTTCATCTAAAAATAATGTGCCTTTATTTGCAAGTTCAAATCTGCCTATTCGCTGCTGAACAGCACCGGTGAAAGAGCCTTTTTCGTGTCCGAATAATTCAGATTCAATTAATTCATTTGGAATAGCCGCACAATTTACCTCTACAAAAGATTTATCTTTTCTTTCACTATTATTATGAATAGCTCTTGCAACAAGCTCTTTTCCTGTTCCGTTTTCACCTGTAATTAAAACACGTGTATCAAGCGGTGCAACTTTATCGATCATTTCTAAAATGTTACGGATAGCTTTGCTCTTCCCGAGTATTTCACCATCACCTACCCATACTTTTTTTATCTCTTCGTATTCTTCTTTTAAAGAAGCGCTTTCAGTTGCATTGCGGACACTTATTAAAAGCTTATCTCTATCAATAGGTTTCTCAAGAAAATCAAAAGCACCTAATCGGGTTGCTTTAATAGCGTTTTCAACACTGCCATGAGCAGATATTATTATTACAGAAGCAGATTGTTTTTGTTCTTTTATTTTTTTTAGAACTTCAAATCCATTCAATTCCGGCATTTGAATATCCAGAAAAACAGCAGCAAAATCTTTTGATGAAAATATTTCCAATCCTTCATTTGCACTAGTTGTGAATTCCACATCATATCCTTCATATTCAAGAATCATTTTGATGCTTTCACAAATCTGAAGTTCATCATCTATTATTAGTACGGATTTCATAATGTAACTCTGAAAAATCTAAGTGACCTTAATAAAAATATTTTTGACGGCAAAATTGTGCTATCGCTTTTAAGCAGATTACCGAATAATCTCCCATAATCATTAACATCAAGATCGCGGTAATCAACTTTAGACTGAACCTTGAAATTTTCTTCAAACACCTCCACAAAATAACCAATTAGCTTTCCCAAATCAAAGATACTTGATTCGTATGATAAAAATGCACTTCCAAAAAAATGAGCAAGTTTGTCCTGATCACCATAATCGTTATCAGGAGAATCAATAAACAAATATCTTGGCAGATTATCGTTTTTTTTTAGAAATGTTTCCTCATCTGCAGATGTTAATGGATAGTATAAAACTATATTTATTAAAGGAATAGTAATTGGAACTTCGCGATAAGGAACAGTTGCCAACATTAAACAAAGTAATGCATCTCCGATATCACCCTGGCAATATTTTACAGCTTCGGAGTAAATTGAATCGCTCGCAGCCAGATCACCAACATGAGATCTGATTGAGATAAATTTTTCAGATGCAATGTACTCTGAAATATAATTAACTGTTTTTGATATACTGCTTTGCTGAGGATGAATAATTGAAGTAAATAACGCAGCAAAAAATATTAAAAAAGATATTGATAATTTATTGTTCAAGAAATAATTAGATTTATACAAGTATATTATATTTGCTTTGGAAATCTAATAACTGATTACAAATTAATTAAATAAACTGATGAAAAATTATTGTTGTGCCGGATTGATAATTGTATTTCTGGCTTTTAATTGTTTTACCTTTAGCCAGGATGTTAAGCAGAGTATAGATTCAATTAATTCAATCAGTTATGAAATTGTGGTTTCAAATCTCGGAAGATCAGCTAAAATATTTTCGGAAAATCTTAATAAAGCACGTTCAATATCATATCCCCGCGGTGAAGGAATAGCATTAAGTAATCTTGCACTTATTTACTATTTAAAGGGTGATTATGATAAATCAACTGAATATCATATCGAGTCTTTTAAAATATTCTCAAGCCAGCAAATGTATAATGAATTAAGCAATGCTTATGGTGAGTATGGCTATCAATTAAAAAGACGTGATCTTAATAAAGCCGTTGCATATATGCAGGAAGCATTAAACATTGCCAGCAAACACAATATTCCTGAAAGCAGATTAGGTAAACTGTTTGATAATTATGGTGTATTGAAAGAGATGGAATTGGATGCTGATAGCGCTTTACTTTATTATACAAAAGCACTTGAAATAAAAAAGAAGAACAAAGATAATATCGGAATACCTTATAGTCTTAATAAAATTGCTGTCTTAAAAGCTACTCAGGGAAAATTCAGAGAAGCTGATAAATATTTATCTATATCCGATGAATACCGAAGTAAAGAATCAGGTAATTTTGGTCGTTTGGAAAATTTATCCATACATGCGGATTTCCTGAAAATACAAGGCAGAATTGATGAAGCTATTGATACGTATGAAAAATGCTTAGTGATGGCTGATTCACTAGATTATAATTATATGGTTTTGTATTGTTATCAAAATCTAACCGAGTTGTATAAACAAAAGAATAATTTGCTTAAAGCATTGGATACTTATCAGAAATACTCTGCTTATAAAGACAGTATTCTTAATATAGAGACAAATGAAAAAGTAGCACAGTTGGAAATTGCTTATGAAACAGAGCAAAAAAATTTACAAATTAAAGAAAGTCAGTATAAACTTGATATCAGAAATCAGTTGTTAATATTTGCTCTTTTAATAGTTATTCTGTTAGTACTGCTGTTAATTGGAATTTACAGGTATCAGCAATTAAAACGGATTAAAATTGTTAAAGAAGTAGAGTTTAAAAGTCAGCTAAAGAATACAGAACTTGAAAAGGAAATAGCCGAAGAAAAATTGAACATATCAAGAGAATTGCACGACAATATAGGTTCTCAGTTAACATTTATAATAAGCTCATTAGATAATCTTACATATTCTCCCAAAAAAGAAGATGTTTATCAAAGATTAAATGTGTTAAAAAGCTTTAGCAAAGATGCACTTTACGATTTAAGAAATACTATTTGGGCAATGAAGCAGGAAGATGGTGATAGTGAAAAACTTACAATTAAATTAAATGAGATGATTCAAAAATTGAATTCAAGTTTAAGTTCGGTCAGAATTTCTTTCCAGAATAATTTTAACGGACATCTTAAATTGTCATCGATACAGATTCTTAATTTGTTCAGGATTGTTCAGGAAGCAATTCAGAATGCGTTAAAATACTCCGGCGGAGGTAAGATTGATATTATGTTTAATAATTATGAGAAAGGTTTCGAAATAACTATTAAAGATGATGGGAAAGGATTTGATGTTAACAAGAATTGGGAAGGCAATGGACTTAATAATATAAAATCAAGATGCGAAAAGGCAGGGGCAGAATTAAATATATCAAGCAATGAAACCGGAACAACAATAATCTGCAGAATAAAATGCTTTAACGAGGATCCAAAATTAATTACTACATCTGCCTTATTGAACTGATGCAATCTGTAATTTAATTTTTTAACAATAATAATTGATATCATGATAATTAAAATAGCAATAGCAGAGGATAATGACTTTCTGGCAAAATCTTTAATAGAAAAGCTCTCATTATTTCCAGATAGATTTTCTATGAAGTTCCGTGCAAAAAATGGTTCAGAGATGGTTGATTACATAGCAGTATCAGATTTGCCGGATGTAATTCTAATGGATATTGAAATGCCGGTAATGAATGGAATAAGTGCAGCTGCCCAGATAAGTGAAAGGTTCCCTGAAATAAAAATTATAATGTTAACTGTTTTTGATGATGAAGATAAAATATTTAAGGCAATCAAATCGGGTGCAAGCGGGTATTTGTTAAAAGATGAATCGGTTGAGAAAATTGTTGAAAGTATTGATATGGTTTTAAATGGCGGTGCGCCGATGTCAGCAACAATTGCATCTAAGACACTTAAATTATTAAAACAATCATCAGATATAATTCAGGAAGATTCTAAAGAAGATTTTAAATTATCCAAAAGGGAAGTTGAAGTTTTAGAGTTATTAAAAAAGGGATTTGATTACAATCAAATAGCTGAAAAATTATTTATCTCACCATTTACAGTCAGAAAGCACATTGAAAATATATACAAGAAACTGCAGGTAAATAACAAAATGCAGGCTGTACAAAAAGCTTCCTCAAGCAGAATTATTTAGATTAATTTTTTAAACCTGAATAACACCGGGATTAAATTTTGGCATATCCGGATTGTTATCAGCAGTTTCCAGACACAATGAAATCCATTCACGGGTTTGTGACGGATCAATAATTTCATCAATCCACAATCTTGCTGCTGCATATAATGGATAGCTTTTTTCATCATAAGATTTGATTATATCGTCAAGGAGTTTTTTCTTTTCAGCATCGCTAAATTTTTTACCGCTTTTTTCTTCTTGCTTAATTTTTATATCTAATAAAACACTGCCAGCTTGACTGCCGCCCATTACAGAAATTCTTGCATTTGGATAAGCAAAAATAAATCGGGGATCGTAAGCCTTACCGCACATTGCATAATTACCAGCACCATAACTGTTCCCAACAATAATAGTAATTTTCGGCACTACTGAATTTGCAACAGCATTAACCATTTTTGCTCCGTCTTTAATTATACCTCCATGTTCTGCTTTACTGCCAACCATAAAACCGGTAACATCCTGTAAAAAGATTAAAGGGATTTTTTTCTGATTACAATTCATAATAAATCTTGCAGCTTTATCTGCTGAGTCAGAATAGATAACTCCGCCAACCTGCATTTCTCCCTGTTCGGTTTTTACAACATTTCTCTGATTTGCAACTATACCAACAGCCCAGCCGTCAATTCTTGCATAAGCAGTTATAATTGTTTTTCCGTAACCAGCCTTATATTCATCAATCTCGGAATTATCAACAATGCGTGAAAGTAATTCATAAGTATCATAAGGTTTAATTGTATCCTCAGGAAGAATTCCCAAGATTTCTTTTGTCGGATATTTGGGAAGTTTGCTTTCAACTCTATCAAAACCGGCAGAATTTCTTTTTCCAAACTTTTCAATCAAGTTTCTGATTTGCTGAATACATTCATCATCATTTTTCATTATATAATCGGTAACGCCGGAAATATTTGACTGAACTTCGGCGCCGCCAAGTTTTTCATTATCAATTACTTCTCCAATAGCAGCACGAACCAGATGAGACCCGGCAAGAAAAACAGAGCCTTCACCTTCAACAATCAATGCTTCATCACTCATAATTGGTAAATAAGCTCCGCCAGCAACACAAGGTCCCATTATTGCAGCAATTTGTGGAATACCCATCGAAGACATTTTTGCATTGTTACGGAATACTCTTCCGAAGTGTTCTTTATCAGGAAAAATTTCATCCTGCATTGGAAGAAATACCCCGGCACTATCAACCAGATAGATAATTGGTAAATAATTTTCCATTGCAATTTCCTGAGCACGAAGATTTTTTTTTGCAGTAATCGGAAACCATGCACCGGCTTTTACAGTTGCATCATTTGCAACAATTACACAAAGTCTGTTATGAATTTTACCAATTCCATATATTGTTCCGGAAGATGGTGCACCTCCAAACTCTTCATACATTCCATAAGCAGCAAGAGTGCTTAGTTCAAAAAAATCTTTTGGATTATCAATAAGTTTTTCAATTCTTTCACGAGCAGTTAATTTACCTTTTGCTTTATGTTTTTCAATTGCTTTTTTACCGCCGCCTTCTTTAACCTTGCCTTTAACTGCGTTTAATTTTCGTAATAATTCTTTTTGAAAATCCTCACGTTTGAGAAAAGAACTATCTTCAGATAATTTATTTCCGATTTGTCTCATTGTTCAATCCTTCAATAAATCTCTTGCAATAACTATGCGTTGTATTTCGGATGTTCCTTCCCCGATAGTCAGGAGTTTGACGTCTCTGTAAAATTTTTCAACCGGATAATCTTTTATAAAACCATATCCGCCTAAAATCTGAACAGCCTCATTTGCTGCTCTTTCAGCAATTTCACTTGCAAATAATTTTGCAGCAGCAGCTTCTTTTGTATTTGGAATTCCTTTGTCTTTCATCCAGGCTGCCCGATATGTAAGTAATCTTGCTGCATCAATATTTGTCTGCATATCTGCAAGTTTAAATTGTATTGCCTGAAACTCCGCCAGATGTTTTCCGAATTGCTTCCGCTCTTTTGAGTACTTTACAGCAGCGTCCAATGCACCCTGAGCCAATCCCATACTATTTGCAGCAATCGAAATTCTGCCTCCCTCTAGTACCATCATTGAATTAATAAATCCCATTCCTTCTTCACCTAATAAATTTTCAGCAGGTACTTTACAATTTTCAAAAGCTATCTGTGTTGTATCACTTGCACGCATTCCAAGTTTATTTTCTTTCTTTCCGATAATTAATCCCTCCATTCCTTTTTCAAGGATGAAAGCAGAGATTCCTTTTTTCCCTTTTTCTTTATTTGTAATTGCCATAACAACATAAGTTTCACCAACACTGCCGTGGGTGGTAAATTGTTTACTTCCATTTAGAATCCAGTAGTCTCCGTCTTTAACAGCAATGCTTTTTAATCCTGCCGCATCACTGCCCGAAACAGCTTCGGTTAAACCCCATGCACCGATTTTTTTACCGCTGGCTAAATCAGGTAAATATTTTTTCTTTTGTTCAGGATTACCAAAAAGACTGATATGGTTTGTACATAATCCATTATGTGCTGCAACCGAAAGTCCGATTGATGGATCTACTTTAGAGATCTCTTCAATAATTAATGCATACTCAACATAACCTAAACCAGCGCCTCCAAACTCATCGGGTACAAGTATGCCAAGGAATCCTAAATCGCCAAGTTGTTTCATAATCTCCATCGGGAACTCCTGGGATTCATCATACTTCATAATAATAGGACGAATATTATTTTCGGCAAAATCTTTTATTGTATCTCTTATAAAGATTTGATTTTCTGTTAGTTCTAATAAAAATGGATTCGGTTCCATTACAGCTCCTTTAAATACTCCTTTTAAATTCCTGAATTATGTTTTCAGCTATATGATACGGTGACAAATTACCCAATATTACTTTTTGTAAAGAATCGTTTAGTGATTTCTCTCCTGATTTACTCCATAATTCATCTTTAAGTTTATGCTCAACAATTTCTTTAATTCTAACCCTGGCCTGATTTTCTCTTTTTGTAAAAAAAAGATTTTTATCCTTCATAAATAATTTATGCCGCTCAATTTCTTTTACTATTTCATCTATCCCTTTATTTTCAGAAGCAACTGTTTTAATAATATCCGGTTTCCAGGAGTTTTCATCACGATCTTTTATTAACAATATTGTCTGCAAAGCGGTATAAGCCTGATGAGCGCCTGGTCTTTCACTTTTATTTAGAACAAAAAAATCAGCAATTTCCATCAATCCAGCTTTCATTGCCTGAACAGAATCACCGCTTTCAGGTACCAGAACAACGATTGTTGTATCTGCTGCACTTGCAATATCAAGTTCGGATTGTCCTACACCTACGGTTTCTAAAATAATGATATCAAATCCTGCAGCATCCAGAACATCAGCTGCATCAACCGCCTTTTTTGATAAACCGCCTAAACTACCTCTGGTTGCCATACTTCTGATAAACACATTATCATTCATACCAATATCAGTCATTCTGATTCTATCACCCAATAAAGCACCGCCGGTAAAAGGAGATGTCGGATCAACAGCAATTATTCCGATTTTTTTATTATCGCTTAAAAAATATTTTGTAAGCTGATTTGTAATTGTACTTTTCCCGGCACCTGGAGGTCCTGTAATACCAATTCGATATGCGTTTCCGGTTTTGCTGTAAATTTCCTTTAAATATTCCGAAGTAAGCTGATTGTTAGATTCAATAATTGAGATAACACGAGCTATAGATCTGCGGTCTTTATTAAAAAGATTTTCAATTAATTTATTGTTAATCATTAATTCATAAACTTGATTTGAAGAAATCTACTGTTGCCTTTAGCCCATCTTCAAGTTTTGTATTTGGACGCCAGCCAAACTTAGTGAACATTTTATCTGAAGTAATAACACTTCTCATCTGCTCTCCGGGTGCAGCAGGTCCATGTTTTTCTTCCTTTTTAGCTTTTGTAATTTCATTAAGATAATGAAATAATTGATTTACATCGGTTTCAATCCCGGTTCCGATATTATAGATATTGGAACTGTTGTCATTAAGTGTGATAACATTTGCTTTAACAACATCACCAACAAAAACATAATCACGTGTCTGCTTACCATCACCATTAATTATTGGCTGTTCACCTTTTAATAATTTTGTTGAAAAGATAGCAACTACACCTGCTTCTCCAAATGGATTTTGTCTTGGTCCATAAATGTTTGCATATCTCAGGATTATGTAATCTAAATTATACTCAGATTTGTAAAAGTAAAGATATTTTTCCACAGCAAGTTTAGAAATTCCGTAAGGTGATTTTGGCTGAGTATTATGTTTCTCATCGGCAGGGAAGTAATCCTGCTCTCCATAAATAGCACCTCCGGTAGAAGCAAACATAAATTTCTTTACATTGAACTTAATACAATTTTGGAGAAGGTTTATTGTTCCTAATATATTTGTTGAAGCATCAAAAACCGGATCTTTTACAGATCTTCTGACATCCATTTGAGCTGCGTGATGATTTACAACATCAAATTTTTCTTTCGCGAACAGCTCTGCTATTTCTTTATCACAGATATTTGCTTTAACAAATTTGGCTTTTGGATTAATATTTTTTTCAAAACCGGTTGATAAGTCATCCAAAACCACAACCTGATGTCCATCATTAATAAAAGCATCCGCAACTTGAGAAGCGATAAATCCTGCTCCTCCGGTAACAAGAATTTTCAATCAGTCTTCCTTATATAGATTATTATTATTTATATATTCTAAAACTTTTTCAGGTACAAGATAATAAATTGGCAAACCAGCATTAACTCTGTTTCTTATATCAGTAGCACTGATTTCAATTCCGCGGGTCTGAACAAATATTGCCGCTTCAACGTACTTATCAACAAAATCCAATGGGTGTGAAGACTTCCTTTTCAAGACAACAATGTTTGCCAGTTTTAATATTTCATCCGGTTCTTTCCATGTATGAAACTGGAAAATATTATCATACCCGATTATTAAATCTATCTCATCATAATACTTTTTAAACTCTCTTAATGTATCAATTGTATATGAGACAGTATGTTGTTTAATTTCAAAATCTGAGCATTCAAAAAAGGGGACATCATTTAAAGCAATTCTAAGCATATTAATTCTATGCTCAGCGTTCGAGGCTGCTTTATGCTGCTTATGCGGTGAAATAAAAGTTGGAATAAAAATTATCTTATCAAGCTTTCTAAGCTCTCTGACAGATTGTGCTGTTATCAGATGTCCATTATGGATCGGGTCGAAAGTTCCTCCAAATATCCCTATCCTGCTCATTTAAGTAAATCCTTATATTCAACAAACAAATGTGTAAACCTTTCATGCATATTTTGCGAACAATATTCTAAGCTTGCTTTTTGAGATAAGTCGATATATAATTTTTTAAAATCACTAATATCATTCACTTCAAAAAGATCCTTAGCTAAGGTAATATAATACTCGCAAGATTTATTAAAACCGAGAAACTTTTGAATTGATAACTCAGACTCAATGAAAAATCTGATTAATTCATCTGTATATCCGCACAATCCAAACGCAGATATTTTGTTAGATGATGATTTAGATATCAGAATTGTTTTTTCATCAATTCCGAGCAAGTTAAAAAATTTTTCAATATCAGTTGAACTTAAATTAACTACATTGCCAGCGACTAATATATTGTATTTATGATTACTAAACTCCTTTGTAATCTTCTCTGATTGAAGTATGCTGATTGAAGTCTGTTCTGCTGTAATTAAATGAAAATCTTTAAGCATCTCGAATTCGGAATACTTTTCATCCTTTGATAAAATAACAAATAAATCAGTTTTATCTTTCCCCTTAATTATATTTTCCATTATGTTAAGGTACAATGTAGCTCTGAAGTAACTCGAATCACTTTCACTAAAATTCTCTGTCAGATTATCTGCGGCTGAGGCGAACAGCATCGGTGAAAAAATATATATTGCATTCTGATTCACTTATTGACTTCTTTCAGAATTTGAAAGTAATGTACCAATAAAGTTTCTATAATTATCAATATCCATTTGATAATATATTTTACTCGCACCTTTAGCATTACGAAATTGCATTTTTCTGAATGCTAACGTTGTTGCTGCATTAATGTAAATATTCCTTTTCGATTCATCCAGCCATCCCTTTCGCTCTCTGCTTGCTGAGCTTAAAATTTTTAGATGTAATTCTGGTATTAAGCCTGACTCAGATTCCTCTTTAAGTTCGTTGTAAATTAGCAATCTTTCTTTTCTTATTGAAATAAAATAAATCATTATAAAAATGATAATTGAAATTATCATAAATACAAATCCTATCAGAGCAGTATTTTCAAAGCTTACACTATAATTCCAGATAAAGTGGATAAGCATTGCAATAAACAATCCGGTTATACTTAAAAATAATTTCAGAAAGTTAGGTTTAAATTTAGCAAGAGCTAGAAACGCCCCTAAAGTTGCAGTTGAAACACAGTGCATAACTGCTGAGAATAAACTTCTGATTATAACTAACATTATCCAATCAGAAACAGATTCACTAAATGCAACAAAGTAAAGAAAATTTTCTGTCATACCGAATCCCAAGCCAATTGCTCCGCCATAAACTATACCGTCGGTTAAGTTATCAAACTTTTTACTGGAAATAGTGATCAAAAGGAAAACTCCCTTTGTTATTTCTTCAATAAAAGGAGCAACTGCAATTGAACTGAATCTGGAAAGATTGTCCTTATCTTCAATAAAGATTGAAGCAAAGCTTGTTAAAATAAAACTTCCAATCAGAGCTAAGAATATCGCACCTAAAGCTCCCCATAAATAATTAATAAGAACAAATTTAAAAGGTTCTCTATCATATCTGTCAAATTTCCAAATCAGGAACAGATAAAAACCCATTGGGATTATTGCTGCTATGGCAGAAAATAATACAAGCATTTGATTATAATTAGAGTAAATAAATAACTTATTCAAATTATCGATTTAGAGTTAAAAATACTAAATGAATTTTAGTTGTACAGCTCAATTTGGATCAATAGCTTTTTTATCCGAGTAATCTGAAATGACAAAGCAGCAATTTTCAAAAGTCATTACTGACTGAAACACAATATTTAAAAAGCTTATTATTTTCATACAGTATTGATGAGGACTAAAATTGAGCGCATATTTTCTTCTTAAAACCAATATTTTAACATATTTGAATGTTTGATTATCAGGTCTTACAGTTTTATATTAAGCCTCGTTTTTTGCATAATTTTGCTATATGATTATTAAAATATCAAATTTAAACGATGGGGTACATAATTTTGATTTTGAAGGAAAAATTAACACAATTGAACTTAACGAACCATTTTATAATGGCTTTAGTTCTAGTGTTAGATTAGAAAAACATCACTATCAGATTATTATTGATGTGTCTTCAGAATTTAAAGTTAAATATGAGTGTGACAGGTGTGGAAAGGCTTATAAAACAAAACTTAAAAGCGATTATCAGATGGTTTATTTGATGAATGAACGACCCGCTGAAACTGATTCTATAAATATAAGCTATCTTCCAAAAGATACTGTTAAGATTGATATCTCATCTGATGTAAGAGAATATGCTTTACTCTCGATTCCGATGAAAAAATTATGTAAGGAAAATTGTAAAGGACTGTGTCCTAATTGTGGTAAGGATCTTAACAAAGAGCAATGTTCGTGCAAGAATGACGAAGTTGATTCAAGATGGAAGCCACTGATTGACTTGAAAGATAAATTAAATTTAAATTAAAAATATAACGGAACGATAATATGCCAAATCCAAAACGTAAGATGTCTAAGACTCGCAGGGATAAGCGAAGAACACATTACAAAGCTGTTGCACCTTCATTAGGTACTTGTGCAAATTGTGGTGAAATGAAATTAGCTCATCGTGCTTGCCCTTCTTGTGGATATTACAACGAACGATCGGTGTTTATTCCCAAAAGCTGATATTTGATAGCTTTTAAAGATAATGCCTGATTCAAATCTGAAAAATTCTAAATGTAGAATTATTGTTGATGCTATGGGGGGTGATTACGCCCCTCAAAACACAGTTATCGGTGCTATCGATGCGTATAATCATAGTAAAGATTTTCAACTTTATCTTATTGGGATAAAAGAAGAAATTCTTTCTGTTATAAAAACAAATCAGTTGTACTTTGATGAAAGTTATATTATTGATACTCCTGAAGTTATTAATATGGAGGATTCTCCAACCTCAGCATTAAAATCAAAACCAGATTCATCAATTGTTAAAGGTTCACAACTGGTAAGAGAGGGTAAGGCTGAAGCTTTTGTTAGTGCTGGTAATACTGGTGCAGTAATGAGTGCAGCAACATTAATTATGGGCAGGATACAAGGCGTTGGGCGTCCTACAATCGGTGCTGAGATGCCTAATGTAAATGGTATTTGCTATTTATATGATGTCGGTGCAGGTAAAGATGCAAAACCATCTCATCTTTTTGAATATGCTGTTATGGGAACTATTTATGCCAGAGAAATGGGAGGAGTTTCAAATCCAACAGTAGGTATATTAAGTATGGGTGAAGAAGAGGGCAAAGGCAATGAAGTATCTGCTGCTGCATTTAAACTTCTTAAGGAATCAAAATTAAATTTTATCGGCAATGTTGAAGGAAGAGATATATTAACAAAAGATGTAGATGTTGTAGTTTGTGATGGCTTTGTCGGTAATATTATTTTAAAGTTTGGTGAATCCGTTCCAAAACTATTGAAGCATTTACTTATGCAAACAGCAAATACAAATTTGATAGATAAGATTAGAGTTGGAATTTCTAAAGGGACTCTTAGGAAAGCATTAAAATCTCTGGATTATCAGGAGCATGGCGGTGTACCCTTGCTTGGAGTAAATGGAATATGTATAATTGGGCATGGTTCTAGTACACCGATGGCTATAAAAAACATGGTACTGAAAGCGTACGAAATGTATAAAGCAGATTTAGTTAAAAAAATAGAAAATTCATTTAAAGAAAATTTAAAATAATTACAGATATCTGATGAATGACAAAAAATATAATGCAAAAATAACCGGCGTTGGAATGTATGTTCCTGATAAAGTACTTGATAACAAGTATTTTGAATCCATAGTGGATACTAATGACGAATGGATAAGAGTAAGAACAGGAATCAGGGAAAGAAGGATTCTTGAACAGGGTGCTACAAGCGATCTGGCAGCAAAAGCAGCTCTTGATCTTTTTGATAAACACAATATTAATCCCGAAGATATTGATGCAATAATTGTTGCTACTGTAACTCCGGATATGTTTTTTCCTGCAACTGCTTGTCTTGTTCAGGATAAAATTGGAGCTAAAAACGCATGGGGATTTGATCTTTCGGCAGCTTGTTCAGGTTTTTTATTTGCATTTCAAACCGGTGCTTCATTGGTAGAAACCGGAAGATATAAAAAGGTTTTAGTTATTGGTGCAGATAAAATGAGTTCTATCGTTGATTATACTGATAGAAATATCTGTATCCTTTTTGGTGATGCTGGCTCTGCAGTTTTGTTAGAGCCTTCCGATGATAAATCAATAGGGCTGCAAAAATCCATTTTGCGGGTTGATGGAACAGGAAAAGACGCATTAAATATGCTCGGCGGCGGTAGTTTGAATCCTGCAACTTATGAAACAGTTGATAAAAAATGGCATTATATTTATCAGGATGGTAAAGCAGTATTTAAAGTTGCTGTTAAAGGAATGGCTGATGTTTCAGCTGAACTGATGGAAATGAGCGGATTAAAATCTGATGATATTGCTTATCTTGTACCGCATCAGGCTAATTTAAGAATCATTGATGCAACAGCTGAAAGAATGGGATTAAGTAAAGAAAAAGTTATGATCAATATTGATAAATTTGGAAACACTACTGCAGCAACAATTCCGCTTTGTCTGACAGAATATTACAGAGATGGGAAACTTAAAAAAGGTGATAATCTTATACTGTCTGCATTTGGTGCTGGTTATACCTGGGGTGCTTTGCATGTTGTTTGGTCTATTTAATTAAAAAAAAATTTATTTAGCTGATGTCAAAAAAAGCATTTTTATTCCCTGGACAGGGTTCTCAATATGTTGGGATGGCAAAAGATCTTTACGATAACTCTGTAGAAGCTGTTGAGATGATTAAAACCGCAGACGATGCTCTCGGAGTTAATCTATCTTACATAATGTTTAACGGTTCTGAAGAACAATTAAAGCAAACTGAATTTACTCAGCCGGCTATTTTTCTTCATAGCGTTGTACTGGCAAGTCTTATCAGAACTCTTCAGCCAAAAGCCGCAGCCGGTCATTCACTTGGTGAATATTCCGCTCTGGTTTCTGCAAATGCTATACAATTTTACGATGCAATTAAACTTGTAAGGGCTAGAGGAAAAGCTATGCAGCAGGCTGGTATTGATAATCCCGGAACACTTGCAGCTATAGTTGGATTAGAATCTGCTAAAGTTGAAGAGTTTTGTAAAGAAGCATCTTCAGAAGGCGTAGTTCAATGTGCTAATTTTAATTCACCCGGACAGATTGTTATATCAGGATCATTAACTGGTGTTAAAAAAGCTATGGAACTTTGTAAATCAGGCGGAGCCAAAATTGTAAAAGAGCTTGTTGTTAGCGGTGCATTTCATTCGCCGCTTATGCAGTCTGCAAAAGATTCTCTTTTAAAAGATCTTAATGAAACTCCTTTTTATGATTCAAGATTTCCTGTTTATGCCAATGTAACTGCAAAACCGGTTACCCAAAAGGATGAAATAAAAAATCTGTTATATGAACAAGTAACATCACCCGTCAGATGGGAAGAAACAATTGTAAATATGATTGCTGATGGGTTTGATGAGTTTTATGAAATTGGACCGGGAAAGGTTTTACAAGGACTGGTCAAAAGAATTAACCCAGATGTTAAGATTTTTGGAATCGATAAATTTAAAGATGTAGAGGAGTATTTATAGTGGAATCAGGTACGCATCCCAAATTTACTAAACAAATAAAGGGAGTTTTTATCGATCCGCAGATATTCACTTTTCCATTTTCATGTGCTTGCGCCGGAGAGTGTTGTAACTACGGAGTTTACACTGATTTAACAGAGCATGATAATATCCTTGGTATAAAGGATAAAATTATTCCCCTAATGGATGAAACCCAATCAAAAAATGTTTCAAAGTGGTTTGAACCACCGGAAGAAGACGATGATTTTGAAAGCGGAATTGCAGTTGGAACTGAAATAATTAATAATAAATGTACTTTCTTAGATAAAAATGGATTATGCACTTTGCAAAAACTTGCAATTATGGAAGGTGAGCATAAATGGAAGTATAAACCTATTTTTTGTATTCTTTTTCCGCTTACAATTTTTGAAGGTGCTTTAACCATAGATGATGAACATATTGATCGGTTAAAAACTTGTAATAAAAATCCTGTTCAAACTACATCTATTTATGAAGCCTGTCATGAAGAATTGTTACACTTTTTTGGTGAAAAACATTTTGCTGAGTTGGATGAATACAAAAATGAATATCTGTCAGCATTTTATTCAGGAGTAGCAAAAAATGGATAATGATACAATCGGAACTAATCCTAAAAGAGCAATTGTAACAGGCGGTACTCGTGGTATCGGAAGAGCAATCGTAAAAGAATTAGCATCCGGAAGCTTTAGAAATCTTCTATTCTCTGACATTGCTTTTGTATATAATAGCTGTGATGAATGTGCAGAGCAATTGATAAAAGAAATTGATAACCCAAATGTTAAAGTATATAGTTTTAAATCAGATGTATCATCCTTTGAACAAACTCAGACCACTGTTGATGCAATAATAAAAAAAATTGGCGGTGTGGATGTTCTGATAAATAATGCAGGTATAACTAAGGATAATTTACTTTTAAGAATGAATGAAAAAGATTTTGATGATGTTATTGCTGCTAACCTCAAAAGTGTATTTAATTATACCAAAGCTGTAATTAAACCGATGATTGCCCAAAGATATGGAAGAATTATTAATATTTCATCTGTTGTTGGTTTAATCGGTAATGCTGGTCAATCAAACTATTCGGCATCAAAAGCCGGGATAATTGGATTTACAAAATCAATGGCAAGAGAATTAGCTTCAAGGGGAATTACAGTTAATGCTGTGGCACCCGGATTTATTCAGACTGATATGACTGATAAATTAACCGAAGAACAAGTAAAGAGATTAATTCAAAACGTACCAATGGCTCGCCTTGGAAAGCCTGAAGATGTTGCAAAGGTTACGGCGTTTTTGTGCAGTAAAGATGCTGATTATATTACGGGGCAGGTAATTGCTGTTGATGGCGGAATGACAATGTAATTTGATTATTCAAGTTGTTTCTTAGTTTTTAATTTTATTAAATTTAAACCAATAATTATAAATACAAATAACAATCAAAAGAGGAGAATATTATGGATGTTGCTGCAAAAGTTAAAGAGATTATCATTGATAAATTAGGTGTGGAAGAATCTCAAATTACACCCGAGGCATCCTTTACAAATGACCTTGGTGCTGATTCGTTGGATATCGTTGAATTAGTTATGGGTTTTGAAAGTGCTTTTCAGATTTCAATACCTGATGAAGATGCTGAAAAAATCGGTACTGTTGGTGATGCTATAAAGTATCTTTCTGAAAAATTAGCATAATATTTTAGTCGGGATTAAAACTCCCGACTTTATCCTTCTATGTTATACCATCAAATATTAACAATTCTTTCGTTGTGGTTGAATGACTAAAAAAAGAGTTGTAATTACAGGACTTGGAGCAGTTACACCAATTGGAGTTAATGTTCCGGATTATTGGCAGGCTCTTCTTTCAGGGAAAAATGGTGTTGCTCCTATCACTCTTTTCGATGCAGCAAAGTTTGATACTAAATTTGCTGCGGAGGTAAAAGATTTTAATCCGGAAAATTATTTTGATAAAAAAGCCGTTAAAAGATTAGATCGTTTTTCACAGTTCGCAATTGCATCTGCTGTGCAGGCAGTTGATGATTCTGAAGTAAATCTTGAGAATTTAAACAAAGAAAGATGCGGTGTGGTTTTTGGAAGCGGCATTGGTGGTTTGGAAACCCTCCAAAATGAACACTGGAAATACTTTCAAGAGAAAAATCCTGGTGTGTTAAGTCCCTTTTTTATTCCAATGATGATTTCAGATCTTGCTGCTGGTCAAATTTCAATTCGTTTTGGATTTAAAGGACCCAATTATGCAACTACATCTGCCTGTGCAACATCTTCACATGCAATCTCAGATGCTTTTATGCTTATTCAACGAGGCTCTGCAGATTTAATGGTTTGCGGCGGAAGCGAAGCTTCTATAACAGAAATGGGAGTTGGCGGATTTAATGCAATGAGAGCAATTTCAACTTGGAACGACAGATATCTTGAAGCTTCCCGACCATTTGATAAAGACAGAAACGGGTTTGTAATGGGTGAAGGAGCCGGTTCACTGATTTTAGAAGAGATGAATCATGCTATTGCAAGAGGTGCAAAAATTTATGCTGAACTTGCAGGAATCGGATTAACTGCTGATGCTTATCATATTACTGCACCGGCACCGGGCGGTGAAGGTGCTGTCAGGTCGATGAAGATTTCTATTGAAGATGCCGGGTTGACTATTCCGGATATTGATTATATTAATGCTCACGGTACCTCTACACCTCATAATGATGTAAATGAAACTAAAGCTATCAAAACTGTTTTTGGAGAGCATGCTTATAAACTGATTGTTAATTCTACAAAGTCTATGACAGGTCATTTACTTGGAGCTGCCGGTGTTGTTGAAGCAATCGCTTCGATTTTGTCTCTGAAAAATAATGTTATTCCTCCAACAATTAATTTGGATAATCCTGATCCTGAATGCGATCTTAATTACAGCGCAAAAACTGTTACAAAAAGAGAGATTAGAGCTGCAATAAGTAATACATTTGGATTTGGCGGACATAATGCTTCTTTATTATTTAAAAAGTTTAAGGAATAGTCTTGTCTGATTTTTTTTCCCGCTTATTAAAATATTTTGGTGTTCGGGAAGAAAGTAAAATTAAACATCCCGTAGAAAAAATCTTAACTGCTGATAAGTTTTCTGAATTGGAAAAAATCCTTGGCTTTCCTATTAAAAATAAATCTTATTATATCCAGGCTTTAATGCACAGGTCTTTTCTTGAAGAACTTGAAAGCGGGGATATTTCAAATGAGAGAATGGAATTTCTTGGTGATTCAGTATTGAGTTTAACTGCTGCAGAGTATTTGTTTGAGGCTTTTCCTGATGAAGACGAAGGTTTTTTGACCAAAACCAGAGCTAAACTGGTTAACAGATTAGCACTTTCAGATGCGGCTGAATCTATTGGGCTAGCTAAGTTTATCTTAATTAATCAAAATCTTTCAAATAGTTTTTCAAAAGCTTCTAAAACAGTTTTGTCTGATGCTTTCGAGGCTATTGTTGGAGCTATTTATCTTGATAATGATATATGTGTTGCCAGAAAATTTATTCGTAATGTTTTAATAGAACCGCTGATCAAAGAAGGTGAATATCTAAAAGATGAAAATTATAAAAGTCAGCTTCTTGAATATGCTCAGGCAAATAAACTTGAAACTCCAAATTATATTGTAATTAAAGAAGAAGGTCCTCAGCACGACAGAGTTTTTACCATTAAAGTTACTCTTGGTAAAAGCTGCTCAGGAATCGGAACCGGCAAGAATAAAAAAACTGCTGAGCAGAATGCAGCAAAATCCGCACTGCAGCAAATTTTAAACTTATAATCTCAGCAAAATAAAACTACCATTTCTGTTATTAATCGGGCAAAATTATTAAGATTTTCTTTAATTTTGCTTACCAAAAATTTAGTAATCTAACCTAATAAAGAGTAACAATATGAACAATTTTAAACACCCCGATATTTTCGAACAAAGACATATCGGACCAAATCAGGATGAATTAGAACAGATGCTGAATACTTGTAAAGTTAATTCACTTGAAGGATTAATAGATGAAACAATTCCAAAAGAAATCAGATTAAAAAATAAATTAAATCTTGATGCTTCATTAAGTGAACAGGAATTTATTAAACATCTAAATTATCTTGCATCAAAAAACAGAATTTATAAAAGTTATATTGGTTTAGGCTATTACCCTGTAATTTTACCGCCGGTTATTCAAAGAAATATCTTAGAAAATCCGGGCTGGTACACTCAATATACACCTTATCAAGCTGAGATTGCTCAGGGCAGATTAGAAGCATTACTTAATTTCCAAACGGTTGTTTCTGATCTTACAAGTTTACCTATTGCAAATGCTTCTTTACTTGATGAAGGAACTGCCGCAGCAGAAGCAATGGTGATGTTTTATAATAATAGAAAAAAAGACAAAACCAACTCTCACAAGTTTTTTGTTTCAGATCAGGTTTTTCCGCAAACAATAGATATCTTAATGACGAGATCAAAACCTTTGGGAATAGAACTTATAATTGGAGATCATACTCAAGTAAAATTGAATAATGATTTTTTTGGTTTATTGGTTCAATATCCGGCAATGAATGGTGAGGTTTATGATTACTCTCTTCTTTTTGAAACCGCAAAATCTCTTAATATCCTTAAAGTTGCTGCTGCTGATTTATTGAGCTTAACTTTACTTGTACCGCCGGGAGAGTTTGGTGCTGATTGTGCTGTGGGAAGTACTCAGCGTTTTGGAATTCCAATGGGATTCGGTGGTCCGCACGCTGCTTATTTTGCTACAACTGAAGATTTCAAAAGAGTTATCCCTGGGAGAATAATTGGTGTTTCAATCGATGCACAAGGTAAACGTGCTTTGAGAATGGCACTTCAAACACGCGAGCAGCATATTAAAAGGGAAAGAGCAACAAGTAACATCTGCACTGCTCAGGTTTTGTTAGCTGTAATGGCAGGTATGTATGCTGTTTACCACGGACCAAAAAATCTGAAAGCAATTGCGCAAAGAATTACTGTTTTAACTTCTGTTCTGAGTGAAGCATTAACTAAACTGGGATTACATCAGGTAAATAAAAATTATTTTGATACTCTGACATTTTCTGCAGATGAAACGATAAGAGAAAAGATTAAGAATGAAGCCTTAAAACAAGAAATAAATCTTAATTATTTCTTAAAGGATTCAATAAGTATTTCTTTAAGTGAAGTTACTACTATTGCAGACGTAATTGAGTTGACAGATGTATTTGCAAATGCAGTCGGTAAAGCAAATCCGATAAAATCTATTGAATCTTTAAAAATTTCTAAACAGTCATTCGAAAATAAATTTATACGAAAATCTGATTATCTAACACATCCTGTTTTTAATTCTTATAGATCAGAAACAGATATTCTGAGATACATGAAACATCTTGAAAACAAAGACCTTTCTTTGGTTCATTCAATGATACCGCTCGGCTCCTGCACAATGAAGTTAAATGCAACTACAGAAATGTTAGGAGTAACGATACCTCAGTTTTCAAATATTCATCCTTTTGCACCGCTTAATCAGGCAGAAGGTTATTTGGAAATGTTTCAGAAGTTTGAAAAAAGTCTTGCTGAAATTACTGGATTCGATGCTGTGTCTCTTCAACCTAATTCCGGGGCACAGGGCGAATATGCAGGTTTATCAGTTATAAAAGCTTATCTGGATGATATAGGACAAACTCAAAGAAAAATTGCATTAATTCCTTCTTCAGCTCATGGCACAAATCCCGCCAGTGCAGTTATGGCTGGAATGAAGGTGGTAGTAGTTGAGTGTGATGATAAAGGTAACATAGATTTGTCAGACTTGAGAAAAAAGGCAGAAGTACATAAAGATGATTTAGCTGTATTGATGGTTACTTATCCGTCAACTCATGGTGTTTTTGAAGAATCAATAAAAGAAATGTGCAATATAGTGCATAAATTTGGCGGGCAGGTTTATATGGATGGCGCAAATATGAATGCACAAGTTGGATTGACAAGTCCGGGAGAAATAGGAGCAGATGTTTGTCATTTGAATTTACATAAAACATTTTCAATTCCTCATGGAGGCGGTGGTCCTGGGATGGGTCCAATTGCTGTAGCAAAACATCTTACTCCGTTTTTACCGGGACATCCTTTGGTTGATATTAATAAATCAAAGTCAATTACTTCAGTATCTGCAGCGCCATTTGGCAGTGCTAGTGTAATTGTTATTTCTTATGCTTATATAAAAATGATGGGAGAGGTTGGATTAACTAATGCAACCAGATTTGCAATACTTAATGCAAATTATATCAAAGCAAAACTTGAACCTTATTATAAAGCACTTTATTCTGGTACTAAAGGAAGAGTAGCTCACGAATTGATTTTTGATATGAGGGAATTTAAGCAATCTGCACAGATTGAGGTTGAAGATATTGCCAAGAGGTTAATGGATTATGGATATCATGCTCCAACCGTTTCTTTTCCGGTTGCAGGAACTTTAATGGTAGAGCCGACTGAAAGTGAGTCAAAAGCAGAACTTGATAGATTCTGTGATGCAATGATCAGCATCCGTCAGGAAATTAAGGATATAGAAAATGGTATATTTGATAAAAAGAATAATCCATTAAAGAATGCACCACATACTGCTAATGTTGTAATTTCTGATAATTGGAATTATCAGTACTCCAGAGAAAAAGCAGCTTATCCGATAGAGTGGACAAGACAGAATAAATTCTGGCCAAGTGTAAGCAGAGTTGATAATGCGTATGGAGACAGAAATTTAGTCTGCAGTTGTCCGCCGATAGAAAATTATAATGAATCAAATTAATTAACAGATTAATACTTTATTTGAAAATACAATAACGTTAGTGATAAGAATTACAAGAAAACTAAAATATCTTTTGTCATTTTTCGTTATTGTATTTTCATTTGTTTCAAATGCACAAACCACCGGCTCTCAATTTTCATCAGACCTTTACCCATTTATAGTTGATTCAATTATAATTACAGGAAATAAAATTACTGAACCGTTTATCATCCTAAGAGAATTGAATTTTTCAACCGGTGATACTTTAACCCGATCTAATGCAATTTATAACCGTGAAAGAGTCTATAGTCTTGGAATTTTTAATCAGGTCTATTTTGAACCAACGATTATTGATTCAATTAAGATCCTGAATATTTTTGTTGATGAAAGCTGGTATATATATCCTATACCATTTATTGATGCGAATGAAAGTGTTCTAAAGAAATTAACGTATGGGGTCTATTTAAGATTAAAGAATTTTAGAGGAAGAAATGAAGATCTTATAGCTACAATTGCGCTTGGCTACGATCCGGCATTTTCATTAAGTTTTTACAGTCCAAATCTTCTTTACAAGAATAATATTTTTATAAAGACTTCATTTAAATATGCTACTATTTCAAATAAGAGTCCTATTGCAGAAAAATTACATGGAACAAACTTTTCTCAAAAATCTATTGGTTTAAGTTTGTTAGTTGGTAAAAGACTGGATTTGTTTAATCGTATCTTTGCTACAACAGGATATAGTTATATTGAAACACCATTTTACATTCCCGGTGTAAATGCATCTGACAACAGAATTGATAATTTATTTGAATTAGGTATTGGATATGAGCATGATACACGAGACCTTGCACAATTTCCGAAGAATGGAATTTTGTCAAGTGTAAGCTTTAGCCTGAGAGGACTTGGTGTAGATGGAATTAATTATAGTGTTGGTAAAATTGATTTTCGCGAATACCGGAAACTGATTTTTAATCTTATCAGTAAATGGAGATTTTCTACAAGAGTAACATTTGGAGATGGTGTGCCCTATTATGATTATTCAATTATTGGATTAGATGAGAAAGTCAGAGGTCATCTTTCAGAAAAAATTGAAGGTAAGGAATTTTATTTTGGCTCTGTTGAATTATATTATCCGATTATTGAAGAGCTAAACCTGGATTTAACTTTTTTACCTATAATTCCAAACCAGTTATTAAGTTATAGAATTGGATTATTTGCACAGATATTTGCAGAAACAGCTTTAGCCAGATTTAAAGAACAACCTTTTGCATTAAATAGATTTAATTCAGGTTATGGCTTAGGAATTACATTTTTAGTTTTACCATATCAAGTTTTAAGAGTTGAGATGGCATTTAATGAAAAATTTGAATCACAATTGGTTTTAGACCTTGGAATATCTTTCTGATATAGAATTGTATTTTTGTAAAACTATCAATAGAGAACTAAATTACTTTCTTTTAGAAGAGGATGAATTCAAGCATTGCATTAAAGTAATGCGCAATAAAAAAGGACAGGAAATTTATGCAACTGATGGAGCAGGAAATTTATTTAAAGCAGAAATTTCAGAAATTGATAAGAATACTTTAAAAGCAGAAATCTCAAAAGTTATAACATATCAGAATTCTAATGACAATATTACATTTTGTATTCCAAATCTTAGAAATCCTGAACGACTGAAATTTGCATTAGAAAAGTGTACTGAACTTGGTTTAACAAACATTGTAATTTTTAATTCAATTCGATCCATTAATAAAAATATCAATACGGAAAGACTAAATAAGATTGTTCTTTCAGCATTAAAACAATCACTCAGAACATTTTTACCTGAGATAACCTTTACAAAAGAAATAAAGAGTATTAATATTTTTAATAAAAGTGTTATTTATTTTGATCAGCATTCAGATATTCAATTAAATAGTTTATCAATAAATAAAAGCGAGGAATATTTATTTATCTTCGGTCCTGAGGGCGGTTTAACTGAAGAAGAAATAATTCTTCTTAATCCTTGCAAAATTATCAAGTTATCTGAAAACAGATTGAGATCTGAAACTGCAATAATTAAAGCAGCATCTGTATTATTGTAAGTTTATGAATTTGAAAATTAAACTGATTATATCACTAAATCTTTTATTAATTCTTGCTGCCTGCAGCTCTACTTCACGATATACTAAATCTTCAGAAGAAAGTAATAGAACTAATGTATCAGGTTATTTAGAAATCCAAACAGGAATAGCTTCATTTTATGCGGATGAGTTCAATGGAAAGAAGACAGCAAGCGGAGAAATTTATAATATGAATGAATTGACAGCTGCACATCCAAGTTATCCATTCAACACAATTGTTGTAGTTACTAACCAAAAAAACAACAAGAGTGTCAGGGTAAGGATAAATGATAGAATGCCTGGTTTTAAAAACAGAATAATTGATCTGTCATTAAAAGCTGCTGAAAAAATAGATATGATAAGAGATGGCATTCAGGAAGTTAAAGTAGAAGTATTAAAATGGGGAAATTAAAAACCCGGTTTAACCGGGCTTTATAAAATTAGAATTTTTTCCAGATTTCATTCTTGATAATATCATATTTGAGTTTCTGTTTTTTATCCAATAAAGATTCAAGCTTTGTTTGTGCCTGATTGATAAATTGACTTTTAGAATCCGGATTAGCAGTAATTTTATTTTGTAACTCAGATATTATTTCTTTTACCTTGGTTTCCTGATCACTGGTGAGTAATACTTTTTGCTTTAAAATATTTGTTATCTCATCTGTCTTTTTTTCATCTTGCTGGAAGCCAAAAAGGTAATTATTTGAAAAAAGAAAAAATGTAAATACGATCACTAAAATCTGAATCAGGTTTATTTTTATTCTTTTCATCGTTTTCTCCTTTGTAACTATTGGTAATATAAATTAATTTTAACCAAAAAAATAATCAAACTTTGTAGCCTCTCTTATGCAAGTTCTATTCCAAAAAAGCGCACAAGCAGAAATTAAAAAAATTGAGCAAAAGCTGACAAATATAGATTGTCAGATATCAGAACTGACTACAAAAGCATTCAATTACGAAATTACAGTAAACAAAAATAAAGAAAGTATCAAGGTATTGGTATATTTCGGAAAGAAGGGAGTCAAAACTGTATTACAAGGTAACAAGGAATCCTTACTCTATAAACAGATTAATAAATTATTATATGGAGAAGAATTGTTCATTGAAAACAACAGTATCGAAATGCAAAACTTTGATGAATACATTGGTACTGATGAATCAGGTAAGGGAGATTACTTTGGACCTTTGGTGACAGCAGCAGTCTATACAAATAAACAAATTAGTTTTGAATTAGAACAAATAGGAGTTAAAGACAGTAAGCTTATTTCCGATAATGAAATAAAGAAAATTGAAACTGATGTAAAAAAAATTATAAAAAGTAAGTTTGAAATTATCCTAATAAATCCTGAAAAATATAATTTGTTGTTTGAACAGTTCAAAAATCTGAATAAAATTTTAGCGTGGGCACATACTAAAGCAATACAAAATCTTATTGCATCTGTTAACTGCAATAATGTGATATGCGATAAATTTGGAAACGAGTATTTGATAAGATCGGAATTATCAAAAAAAAATATTGATATAAATATTTTTCAAACGACAAAAGGAGAAAGATTTACTGGTGTAGCTGCAGCTTCTATTCTTGCAAGAGCAAAAGTAATTGATTGGTTTAAGAATAAGAGCAAAGAAATTGGATTGGAGATACCGAAAGGTGCTGGTGAGCAAGTAAATCTTGTTGCACAAAAGATTTTACAAAAAACAGATAAAGAAAATTTATCTAAAATGATTAAATTTCATTTTAAGAATTCACAAAACATATTTATGAAATAATAGGAAAAAAAAAAGCATGCCTAAGAAAAATGGTATAAGAAGAATTGGACTATTGACAGGTGGTGGTGATTGTCCCGGACTTAATGCAGTTATAAGAGGTGTAACAAAGCCTGCGGAAGATTATGGAATGTCGGTTTATGGTATCCTTGATGGCTTTGAAGGATTAGTAGAAGGCAAAGCAAAAGAACTTAAAAACTCTGATGTTTCAGGTATTCTTGCTCGTGGTGGAACGATCTTAGGATCATCTAATAAAGGAGATCCGTTCCATTGGCCTGTTGAATTAAATGGCAAAATTGAAATACAAGATAAATCAGATGCTGCTGTTCAGAATTATAAAACCTGGGGACTGGATGCTCTGATTGCTATTGGCGGTGACGGAACTATGCATATTGCTCATAAACTTTCTCACAAAGGAATAAATGTAATTGGAGTTCCCAAAACGATTGATAATGATCTTGATGCAACTGATGTAACGTTTGGTCATGATTCAGCAGTATTTGTTGTGGCTGAAGCTTTGGATAGACTGCATACTACCGCATCATCGCATCATCGTGTTATTGTAGTTGAGGTAATGGGACGTTATGCTGGCTGGATTGCACTGCACGGTGGCTTATCTGGAGGTGCAGATATTATTTTAATACCTGAAATTCCTTTTTCCTGGGATAGTGTAGCTGAAAAAATTCGTGAAAGAGAATTAAAGGGAAAGAGATTTTCTTTAGTTTGTGTGGCTGAGGGTGCCAAACCAATAGGCGGTGAAATTGTTGCTAAAGGAAATGACATTAAAAGAACAGACCCGGTTCAATTGGGTGGAATCGGAGAAATAGTTGCTGATAAAATTGCAAAAATGACCGGTCGGGAAACAAGAGTTACTGTTTTAGGACATCTACAGCGCGGCGGAAGCCCGACACCTTATGATAGAATATTATCGACTAAATTTGGTGCATTTGCTATTGATCTGGTAGCTAATAAAAAATTTGGAAAGATGGTAGCTTTAAAAGGTAATGAGATCAAAAGTGTAAAAATTGAAGATGCAATCTCCAAACAAAAGCTTGTTCAATTAGATGATCAGGCAGTTTTTGCAGCCAGAGCAGTTGGTATTTCGTTCGGTGATTAATATTTTGAATTATTAAGTAGTAACTATATATTTGCCGTGCGAAAAATTAGGGGTCGTAGTTCAGTTGGTTAGAACGTCCCGACTATGTCGGGAAGGTCTCGAGTTCACTGAAAAAAAACATTTAGGAAAAGATTCTTTTAGAAAAAGAAATTAAGGGGTCGTAGTTCAGTTGGTTAGAACGTCCCGACTATGTCGGGAAGGTCTCGAGTTCACTGAAAAAAAACATTTAGGAAAAGATTCTTTTAGAAAAAGAAATTAAGGGGTCGTAGTTCAGTTGGTTAGAACGCCTGCCTGTCACGCAGGAGGTCGCGAGTTCGAGTCTCGTCGGCCCCGCTCTTGTAAAGCCCTGTAAGTAAAGCACTTACAGGGTTTTGTGTTTTTAAAGAAAATGGTAGGGTAGCAAAAAGGGTAGCAAATTTTCCAATCATTTCAGTTTTTTGAGTTCTTTTCTTAGGTGCGGTGAGGAAAGTTTAGTATAGTAGGTCATTGTGGTTTTTATGTTTTTGTGTCCAACTAATGTTGAAGCTACATTAACCGGGACATTAGCCTCCTGGCTCCTGGAAATAAAATCTTTTCTGAATGTTCTCAAGTCATAACCCTTATGATTTAGCCCAAGTTTTTCAAGATACCGTTGAAAAGCCTTTCCCATATTTTTTGCCTCTGAATAATCAAACAATCTTCCTTCTGATACAGACTCAATTCTTGCTTTTAAAGAGACTTTAATTTTGGGATGTATTGGTCTTACAAACCAGTTATCAGTCTTGCTTGAGTAAAATCTTATAGTCATTTTTTTTAGGTCAATTTGTTCTACTGTAATATTTATGATATCGCTAGGTCTTAGTCCTGAATATAACAAGAAGTAAATCATCAAAGTGAAATTGTCGTTCTTATCAAGTGAGGATAAGTTAGTAATGATCTTATCGCGATCTCTATCACTGAATATTATTGGTTCATTAACTTTTGGTTTTATTCTTACATCCTTATTCAGTTTGAAAGTTTTTGGCAGGTAATCATACTCAAAAAGGAAATTTAAAAATTTTATAAAATTTTTTTGGATGCCGTATTTGGTGTTTTGCTTTAATGTAGTGTTGTTACTTAGCCAGATAATGAATTCTTCACTTCTAACTTTATTAAAAATTGTGCAGTGTTGAGCAGTATCAAAAAAGGTTGATAGATAGCTGAAGAAATAATCATATGTGGCTATTGTTGAAGCGGATCTATTTGTATTTAAAGCTTTAAATCTTAAAAAAGCTTCACGAATTGTTCCACTAGTAACTTCTGCAACTTTTATTTCATTTAGTTCTTTTAAGAATTCAGTCCGTCTTATTTTTGCTTCACTTCGATTTTTTTCTGTACCTAAAAGCCCAGTGGAAATGCCTTTCCATTTTCCAGTTATGGGATCCTTGTATCTTATATACCAGTACATTTTTTTGATGTACAATCCCTGTACTTTTTTCCTATTCATTTTCAATTCTCGTTTCTCTTATCCTTTTCATAATATCTTTAGGTGTAGTTTCAATAATCCTTTTCTGAATGACTTCAGATTTCGATGATTCAATCTGTGGCGAAAATTTTGAAAGCGATTGTATGCATTGTTTTAATTCAAAGTATGGTATTTTTATTGTGCCTCCCATATCGATGTATTTTAGTTTATTTGTTTCCATTAAATCGTAGATACGATACTTGTTAACCCTGAGGACGGACGCAGCTTTAGAAATACTTAAAAGCGCCAGGTCATCGAAAACTTCAGGTTCTTTATTATTTTGGTTTCGCCTTGCAGGATTGTCCGCGTGGACAATTGTTGAGGTTTTTTTGTTGTTACCCATTTTAATTTTAAGAAGATTTCTCTTCTAATTTCTTATACCTTATTCATCGTAAAAAAAATTAGGGGCATTTCTGCCCCAATTGTCAGCCGTTTAATTCAGATCGCAATTACATCCAAATTTGCCCAAGTACATTCTGCCCAACCCACTTACAATAAACTTTAACTTGTCCCCATATTCTTGCTGCTTCTCGATCGTGTGTGGTACAATCTTCAATAATAATTGCATCACCGATTTCAATTAGCTTTTGCTTTAGATCTGGATACTGTTCCAGTTTTAATCTTAAGCATTGAATCATCAGCTCTTGGTCACGTTCAGCATAATCCCAGACTCCTTCGCGGTTCAATTTTGCACGTTCGCGTCTAGCGATCATCTTAGCACCCATTGGGGATTTGCAATCCTGTATTTCCTTTTGTATTTCAGGATGCCCCTTAAACCTAAGTACCTGGAATAATGCTTCAGCTGTTTTATAATTTTGGTTTTTGTGCACAATTGGGTGCGCTGACATACAGCTTAACCAACCACTCGGTTCTTTTACTTTTGTAATTAGTATTTCCTTTTTTTTCATATTTTCCTCTTTAAAAAAAATCCAACCCCCGATATGAGGGCTGGATATATTGTAGTTATAAATGTTTAACATCATTTTTGTAAATCACTTAGTAATAATCTGTATCTAAAAGTTTCCTCGTCAACAAAGAGACCCAAATCCTCAAGTTTTGAGTGACTATACATTGCAGAAATCTGACCTAATTTTTTATCACATATATGTATATCAAGAACTTTCTTACTGTTAACATCATACAGGGCATATCCATTTATTTTCTGTTTACTGTTGATTGTAATTTCAGCTGGCAGGTAGAACAATGTCCCGATCTCCGGGATTTTATTTAAGAACACTTTATGCAGCATATATTTTGGAATCCAAGCTTCAATAAGTTCCATATCATCTTCTTCATCAAAATCCCCTGATAATTCTTTTCTTACTTTTAAATAGTTCGGATCAACATCTGCCTCTTCTGTACCGACTAACCTAAAAGCATATGCAACATTCGTATATGAATTTATTTCATTAAAATTTTCCCATTCAATCTCCGCTGCCATTGATTTTGATTCTTCAAATATTTCCGGTGTAAATCCCTCTGGTGGATATAAGAATTCTGCTTCCACTGAATCAAAATTTAGAACGATTTGTTTATCATTGTTTATAATTAAATCGGCTTGTTTCAAAGAATACTGTGGAATAAAGTATACATATCCTTGTGATTCAGGTTTATCATTATAGCGAAGAATAGCTGGAACATAATATACATTCTCATCATAGGGGATAAATTTGTCATCGATTGGTTCAAGGAAAGTATTTGGGAAAGTTATGCCCCGTATTTCTATGGTAGACTCAAAAGTTACCCTTAAAATTTTGTTTTGATTATCAGCTGTAACTGTGAAATCGTTAATTGGTGTTTTCATTGTTATCCTTTTTTTTAATTTTTAAAATTTTTATTTCATAGATTGATGTGCGGCAGTTCAAATCGCCGATTGTACTTGCGGCGGTCTTTGACTTCTCACCGCACATCATTGGTTAGTTATTTAGTATTTATAATTTGTTTTTTAAGTACAATAATGTTTGCTGGAAGGTTTGCTTCAACTTCAAGGTACATTTCTGCAAGTTTATTAATAACTTCACCCACAGTTTTACCTTTTAGATACATTGTGTAGGCGAAGTAATGATCACTCTCTTCTACCCAAATTTGAGGTTTACGTACCGAATACTTCTTTATCGATTTTACCAATTCTACTACATTTAGATAATTCATACCCCCCCAAGTGATTGGGTTGGCATCATCATCACCATATAAATAATCCCTATCATTGATGTGATCTTCAGTGGAATGAATTTCCACGAGATTATTACCTAATGGTGTTATAGTATATTCTAAAGACAAATGACCAACTCCAGTACCATCGTCCCACAATAATCCTGCATTGTAAGGTTTACCCTTACCTAATGCCTTGATAAGCACTTCTGAATCATCTCCTTTTGGATTTGATTTGAAATTATTTCCGTTAATAAAAACACGAACGTTTTTTTGTTTCATAAAAGTTTCCTTTTAAATTTTTTAAAAAATATAAGATGAAATTTCCCAAAGCGGATAGATTTTCATCCTTCTACATCTAATCGGACTCACGGACTTAATTTGTCAACCAGGTAGCTTCCAACACTTTAATAAACTGATGGCAATATTTAACAGTGCCATTAAATGGGATAATAAAGAGAGCCATATTAATTCTTTTACTTGCATTTAAGAACATTGAGGATAAATTTTGAAGTATGAAAAGAAAAAGTTTGGAGTCCAATGGATACCGCAAAAAAATCGATCCAACAACCTGAGATTTTTAAACAGGTAACTATTAATGTGGTAAATTCTGGAAAAAAGGAAGTTAGACTTAGATGCTTTATACCAAATGAGAAAAGTATAATTGAATCAGGATTTCTTTATTCAAAATTGCAGCCCCACTATCCTGGAATAGAAAAATATAAAAGCTTACTTCAAACTTTCATTCAAGCCCACCGATTTAATGTAGGTCAATTTGGAGAAAAAGAGAGAAAAGACAATCCTGGGAAAAAAAATACAATCAGGCTGGATCCAAAAAATTTAAATCCAAAAAATTTACCAAAGCTTGGGATGACAAGTGATTTATTGGGGTATCGAAATTTTTCTGATGAAGATGTTGAGAAACTTTTTAATTTATTTAGACCAAAAAAATCTGAGAATGTTCTGCTTGATGAAATAATATACAGGGAACTTCCAAAATTTAATTTATCAAAAAAAGGGTACATTAAATATTTAGTTAAAGTATTTAACTCTGTTTATAATATTTGGCTTGAGAAAAGTATCAAATCATTCAAAGAACTAAAATTGAGAGTTGTTGAAATTGATGCAATTGAGGAAGATGAAAAAGATGCTTATTTAAAAATAAAAGAAAAGTTTTTAAATCTTTTTAACATAACAGATAAAGTATACTCCATTGAAGCGGCTCAAATGACAGAAGATAAACAAGACCAATTAAAAGAAATTAAATCTGAAGTTGAAAACGAAATAAACAAATCTCTTATAGGCTTAAGAAGAGGTAAAGTAAAAGAATTTTATAATAATCTGCTAAATCATTTAAAAGGATTTGACGATAAATCTGTCTATGAAAAGGTTGATTCATTAATCGAAATATTTGATGAATTTTATGACAACAGAGTGCTTTATATCCATCTAAGCAGAAGACTGGAAAAATTTTATAATATTATAATTGGTCGATTTTGCAGAATAATTCTACCAAGTCTTATACATGAAGAAAAATTATCGAGGGAGGAGACTAGGTTGTTTGTTTTAATGAACGTGCCCTTAAATGTATTTAATTACCATCGAACCTTTGAACCGTTGATAAGACAGTTCACTTCTTACGAAAATTATCTTGAAAGATTTTTAAATATTGTTATTTTTCGTAGACGCACCCATCAACAACTGAATGATTTTATGCTATTGTTTAATTCTTACCTGAAAACTTATTTGACAATCATAACTCTTAGAAGAGATGAAGATAAAGTCAGAAAAAAGAAAGTTAGAAGCATAGAAGATAGAATGAAAGATGGGCAGGAAATTGATAATATAGATTATGATGGTACTTTTGGAAAGAAACCAGCAAAAACAAAAAGGGAAATAGAAAAAGACGTAGAAGACGAGGAAGATTCTACAACTGATGATCTTAATATTGAAAATGATGTAAAAAATGAGGATGAGCAAATTGATAGTCAGAATGATCAGTTGAATGATGAAGAAGAATATTTGGAACAAGATATATTTTTTGAAAATAATGAAGAACCCGAAGAAGATCAAAATATTCCTGCAAGTATTAGCGGTAGATGGGGAAGGTATACTGATTTGGATGTGGAGATAGATGAAAATCAAGAGGGCGAAGTATATCAAAAGCGAACTTCAAAAAAAGTTGCCAATCCTAATAAACGGGAAAATTCTATTAGAGAAATTGAATTAAGAGAATTTTTATCTCACTACAATTTCAGTGAAACCGATCTAAGTATCATTTGGTACAAAGTTGATAAACTAACTAACGAACAAATAGGTGAGCTTTTAGAACCTCCAATCACTAAACAAGCAGTAAATAAAAAATGGATAAAAATTATGAAAAAATTTCCACCTGAACTCGAATTGTATCAACGCATAATGGATTGATAAGCAATTCTTTAATAAAATATTGTGCTTAGTAAGTAAAGTACGTATTATTGAGTTGGAGAGAGGGTGATAAAGTATGGAAGAAAATATTCAATTTACATATGATCAGAAATTTAAAGATATGGTGATTTCTCTTTTAGAAACAGGAAGAATATCCAGCATAGAGGAAATCAGAAGACGATTTCTAATAGGAGGCCACAATACTGTACAGAGGTGGCTGCGAAAAGCTGGCAAAGAACATCTTATAAAAAAACCAGGTGTGAGAACATTACAACTGGAGATGACAAGACTTAAAGAGTGGGATAATGACACTTATAAAATTGTGAGTGAACACCTTGCAAGTACAGGAGTTGATATTAATTGAAAATATTAATAGCTTAATCATAGTCAATTTATGACATTATTCTAATGAGCAATAAAAACTCATTAGCGAAACCGCAGGATATAGTTCCTTAGCGGTTTTTTCATTTTAAAACTGAAGATGACTCAAAGTAAAGATTCGGTATTATTTGCCGACTTCACACATAACTTCTGGACTGAGTGCCTGGAGTTATCAGATGGGTGCAAGTTCTGTAGTTTAGTTGAAACCACAGAGATAAAAAACATATCTGACGAAACCTTTAACAAATCAAAAAAACTAGCAGGTAGAAAAACCATTTTTACCTGCAGCTATTCAGATTTCTTTGTCCCTCATTCTGATGAATTGTGGGATAATACCTTGAAAGTAATCCGTGCAACACCACAGCACATTTGGATTATTATAACCAATAGATATAATATTAAACAACAGGGAACATCCCTTCGTTGTTTTAGAAAAGGAAAAATGATTTAATGAAACAAATAATTTATGAGACTAAAGATCTCTACATAGCAGCTTACTTGGTAGCCATCGGTCACATTCTGAAAAGCCATTCCAGATATGACGGCGAAATCTATTTTGTTTTTGATAACAACGAAAACATCGAGCGAGAGGTGAATAAGTTCATTTCCCGCAAAGCACTGGTTGATCCTGTTGCTTTCTCTCAATCTATGAGATCGCTTAAAAGCGTTTTGTACGCTATAAAAACTGGAAATGGAAACACTGGAAATGGAAACACTGGAAATGGAAACACTGGAAATGTTACAAGACACAGATGATCTTAACAACTTTAATATTGTTGAATATGCTGAAGGCGGAACTCTCCACCTGGGCAAATTCAAAAACGTTAACGATAAACTGAATACAGACGGCAAAGATGATTGTTATCATAATGTATTTATCCATTCTAAAAAAATAAAAGAATATTTTAACACGCATCGGAATGAAGAGGGAAAGCCCACTGTCAAAGGCTACAAAGGAGAAGTCTGGGCTAAAGAGCTCATTATTGATTTCGATATAGAAGAGGAAAATAATCAGGAAGATCTGATTAAATTACTTGAGGATTTAAGAAAACTTCTTAAGAGTATTGAAAGCAAATATGATCTTGACCTTAAACATATCAGAATAAACTTCAGCGGGAAAAAGGGGTTCCACATCCGAATACCTGCGGTATTATTTGGAGGATTTACTCCTTCTGAAAACCTTCCTTCACAATTAAAAGCAATTGCACTTGAATTAACTCAAGGGATGAGACTGGATACAAGCATCTACTCGTATATATCTTTTATAAGGTATGTGAATTCAAGAAACAGCAAAAGCGGGTTGTGTGCTATTCCGCTTACAACTCAGGAAGTTTTTACTCTATCAATTGATCAGATTAAAGATCTTGCAAAGAATCCAAGAGAAATAATCCAGATTGAAGATGAAGAACTAGAACCGAATGAAGCATTGACTGAGCTAAAAGAAAAAAGCAGTTCAAGTAAACCTAATAAAAAAATAAAATCTACTGAGCAAACTGAAGATCTTTGGGGTAATGTGCCTGTTGGCCAAAGGAATAAAGCTAGATCAAAGAATGTTGGGAGACTAATTGAAAGAAAAGTTATGCCCAACGATATTCTAGCTATAGCACTTCTATGGAATCGATCACTTAATAATCCGGAAGATGAAGGTGTAGTAAAATCTCACGTTCAAAGGTTAATAAATGATTATGGAGTTAACCTTCATACTTTTTGGAAACTAAATAAAAAAAAGGAGATAGTATTTTCAGTAGTAGAATTTAGAAAATATCTTGAAGCTGAAGGATTTGGAAAAACGTTTATTGGTAAGGGTTATATCTTTATTAAGATCAACAATAATATAATTAAAGAAGTAACGCTCACTCAGATAAAGGATCACGTTCTTGAATATATCAGGAATCTTGATAATCCTCATAAAGTTGAAGTAGAAGAAGCTATACTTAGAAGCACAACAATTTTAGAAAAAGATCTTATTGAAAGCATAACAACTCTGAATCCAGAAATAAATATAGATAACAAAAACAAAGCAGTGTTTTATTTTAATAATTCAGTGGTGGAAGTAAACAAAGATGTAACTAGCCTGGGCGATTACAAAACAACAAATGGTCTGGTTTGGGAATCCCAGATTATTAAAAGAGATATCACAATAGATGAAAATGCACAGTGTGATTTTGAAAAATTCTTGTTTAATGTAGCTGGGGGGAATAAAGAAAAATTCAGATCATTTCAATCCGCAATCGGTTATTTATTGCACTCTTACAAAGATAGTTCAAATGCAAAAGTGATTGTATTATGTGATCAGAAAGTAACTGAATTTCCGGATGGCAGAACTGGGAAAAGTCTTTTTGGAAAAGCGATCAGTAATGTAAAAAGATCGGTTCGTATTGATGGAAAAAACTTCACATTTAATACCAGGTTTACTTTTCAGCAGGTTAATCTTGATACGCAGGTGCTTGAGTTCAATGATGTTAAAAAGGATTTTGATTTTGAAAATCTGTTCAGTGTTGTAACCGATGATATGTCTATTGAGAATAAAGGACAGAAGCCATTCGTGATTCCTTTTAGCAAATCTCCGAAGATCTTAGCGAGTACAAATTATACTATCCGTGGATTAGGAAGCAGTTTCAGAGACAGATTGTTCGAAATTGAATTTTCTGATTTCTATAATGAAGGACATAGACCGATTGATGATTTTGGGAAAAGATTTTTTGATGACTGGGATGAATCTGAGTGGAATGCTTTTTACAATTTTATGTTTAAGTGTGTGAAGGTTTATCTAACCGATGGGTTGATATATCCTGTAAATGAGAATCTTCTTGAACGTAAAATTATTGATTCATCAAGCAGAGAGTTTAAGGAATTTATTGAAGAGCAGGATCTTAAGGATGGAGCTAACAAGAAAACCCTGTATGAGAAATTCCAGAAAAACTATCCAGACTATATGTGGTTAAAACAGAATACTTTTTCTAAATGGATTAAAGCTTATTGCAATCTGAAAGAGTTAAAATTGTATGAGGTCAGATCCAATGGTCAGACACTGATATATATAAAATAACAGTGCAAAAGTGCAAACAACAGTGCAAAATATTAGGGTGGTTTTGCACTGCATTTTCTTTTAAAAAGAACCAAAAACGAACAATAGTGCAAAAGTGCAAAATATTTTAATGTTTGGTGCAGAAATTATTATAAATAGAATAATAAGATATAAAGTATATCCAGCTATATAGAAGTGAATAGCGAATATTTTCTGACTTTTGCACTTTTCTTCGAATTTCTTTTAAAATCTAAATAAACACAGTGCAAAGTCGACAATTTATTTTGCATTGAGTAAGTATATTTTGCACTGTTACCCCACCGCTCCAGCCGACTACACAATATTGGTTGGTGGAGAGGGGGCTTTAATTTTATCTAGGATTCAACCTACGCAAATGCATTTGCTAAATCTTTCAAATAATACTTAGGTTAAATTGTCAGAATTTTGCAAATGATAAAGCTTGGTCAATAAGTTTAAATTAAAAAAAGGAGATTTAATTGGCAAAAGTAAATACAGCGTTCGGTACGAGAGAGTGGGCTTCACAAAACATAAATATATCAAACGGATGTTACAATAACTGTAAGTACTGCTACTCAAAATTAATGGCGATCAGATTTAAGAGAAAGACTTCTGAGAATTGGACTGAAGAAGTTTTAGTGGATACGACTGATAGAAAATTCTTTAGGAAATATAAAGGGAAAATAATGTTTCCAAGCTCGCACGATATTACTCCTGCCACACTCGAGGCATCTGTGCAGGTATTGAAGGGATTGCTTAATGCTGGGAATGATTTATTGATAGTTACTAAACCTAATTTAGAATGTGTAAAATCTCTGTGTAATGAATTGGCAGGGTACAAAGATAAAATCCTATTCCGGCTTACTATTGGTAGTACGGATAACCAAACTCTAAGTTATTGGGAACCGAATGCTCCCTCGTTTCAAGAGCGATTAGAAAGCTTGCTGTTTGCATATAAAGAAGGATTCAAAACGAGCATTTCCTGTGAGCCATTTTTGGATAAAACTGTTGAACAGCTCGTTGAAAAAACCAGACCTTATGTTACGGATAGTATTTGGATTGGTAAAGCAAACAAATTAAAAAGTATGCTTTCGTTGAATGGTTACAGAGATGAAAACTCAATAAAGATAGCAGATGAATTAGAAAAAATTTATAAAAGTGATTACAAGAAACATCTTTATGAACTTTATAAAGATGATAAAATAATTAAGTGGAAAGACTCACTTAAGAAAGACTTTGATATAGCTTTGCAAGTTGAACCCAGATTAGATTTATAAAACATATATTAGGAGTGACAGTTATTTTTAGTGTGGTGGAATGAAATTGCTTCCAACGCGCTCCGCCGCTTGTTGAGTAGTGTGGAGAGGGGGTGGGGGAAGCTTTATTTTTTAGCCTGATTTCCTCGCTCTTTAGCTGCTGACTTTGATTGAACAAATTAACCCCGGTTAATCTGTCGAATCCTGAGCTGTAGCCGCTGAGCGAAATTCAATGGGTTCCCCTTTAGTTAAACAGAAAGGGTGTTTCTGGATACCACATATTACAGTGCCGCCTGGCAAAGGTCTAAATGAATTTCAATGTGTAAAACAAATTGAAAATATTTTTTTACTCCAATTTCTCCCAGCTTCAAATAAAAAATCCTGGCACTGAAAAGCACCAGGATCTCACGCTAACAGCAAGCTTGAAAAAATTTACTTCAATAAAATCATTTTTTTCGTTTCTGTAAATTCATCAACCTGCAACCTATAAAAATAGATTCCATTTGATAAATTTTCAGCATTAAAAAGGATTTCGTATTTCCCCGCTGCTTGTTCTTCATTTGTTAATGTTTGAAGTTCGTTACCAAGAATATCAAATATTTTTAATGTGACATAACTTTGTTTCGGAATTTGATAACTAATAGTAGTAGATGGATTGAAGGGATTGGGGTAGCAGGTACTTAGTTTATATTCGTTTATTACAGAATATTGGATTTTAATTTCTGGTGAAAATGTATGTGAACCATCATTATCAATTTGTTTTAATCTATAAAGAAAAGTTCCGAATCCACTTGGGTTTTGGTCATTATATGTATATTCTTTTGGCGAATTGCTGTTACCATTGCCTAAAACAAACCCGATAGTTACCCACTCTAGTTCGTTAATTTTTCTCTCTATATTAAATCCATAATTATTTATTTCCGTTTCTGTAACCCAATGAAGTTTTATTTCAGAATTGACTACTCTAGCAGTAAATGATTTTAGTTCTACTGGGAGAGGATTCGAATTACCTGAAGAACCAATTGCAAATTGTGAAAACGAATTGAAGGGAATTGTGCTGACTAATTTTCCATCTGATAATACACCTCCAATACTTTGCCACAAGTCTGCAGATGTGGTTCGCTTCAACCAAATAAGTTTAGTTGGATCTGTCACTCCATTAAGAAAAGATATTGGTATACTTAAAGTACCATTTTCAAATAGCACTCCACTATTTTGAATATCCCAATAATAATAGCTAATTGTATCAACTCCGCTAGGTAACTGAGAATACTTTGGATAAACATTGAAGAATAATACATTCAGATTTCCTGTATTTATAACATCACCTATAAAAGTAATCTGTGAATTACCTAAGGTTGTTGTAGAAGATATCCCGACAACGGGTGAATAAGAGCCTGAATATTGTGGGGTCGGGTTTACAATCGAAAAAATACTATTACTGACATCCAATCTCGATGAGTTTGAAACATCAGATATTTTCACTCTGCAGTTGCTTGAAGGATTATATGGGACAACAAAATGATACTCCAGATTTGAGGCAGGTATATTTTCAGCCAAAGTAATTAAGGTTATGCCATTGTTAATTGAGTACTGAATTTTAACTGCTTCTACAGCAATACTACTCCAGGTTATTGTATCAATAGATCCACTCCTCCAAGATTCACCACCATTTGGAGATGTTAATGAAAGAGATGGTGTAACTATGGAAAAGTTATTTTCACTCACATCAAATACCCGACTATCATCTCTATCTGAAATTCTAATTTTGCACTGTGATGAGGGTGTGTTTGGTACAGTCCAATCATATGAAACTGTCCCCAAACTAGTTGTGGTCGTTATAAGATTCCAACTTATACCTGCATCAGTTGTATACTCAATTTTACAAAAATTAACTCCAAATTTTGACCAGGTGATTTGCTTTATTGAGCCAATACCCAAAGCTTCGCCACCATTAGGATGGTTTAAAGAAATTTTTGGAATTACGAATGCACCATCATTTATTGAATAGTTAAGTGGATTATTTGCATCTGTTATTTTTATTTTACCAGCAAGCGTCGGTAGATCTGGTATTGTCCATTCATAATGATAATTTGTTGAATTAAGACCAGAAGCAATCGTGACCCAGTTGGTTCCATTATCTGTAGAGAATTCTATATTAACATTTTGAATATTTGGAGTATTTTGCCAGACAATTTGGAATGGATCACCTATAATAAATTTTTCATTTCCAGTAGGTTCAAGAGTAGCAACGAATGATTCAATTTTCCAAAGATACAATCCGCCTGGTGATGATGGTGAAAAAGATGCGTTGCCAAATGTTTTAGTTCCATAAAAATATCCAGTAATAACACAGCTTTGATCATCTGTGGCTACAATTCCATATGGAACAGATTGACCTTCCCCATAATTTTTGTTGACCCAAAATATAGTCCCATCATCACCATTTAATTTTATTACCAACACATCATTTTTAGTAAAAAATTTTATATTATTTACGGATATGCTATCTGTTCCGGTGCAAACGGATGTACGAATTGTAGCAAAAATATTATTATCATTATCAATGGTTACCAATTGGTACCTTTCGCAATCTATACCGTTTATGGATCTTGCCCAAATAATGTTACCTAGTGAATTGCATTTCCCAATAAACACATCTAGATAGCCGTTACCAGTCAATGGAATTCCACCAATGTTGATCCAGCCGCCAAATTCCCCAGTAAAAACAATATTATTTTCTGAATCTAATTCCAGATCTGTTATTCGATTAGCATATATCCCACTATCATAATAATTTAGCCACTGTAACACACCCGTGTTATTTAGTTTTGCTATAAAGCCATTTCCATCGTTACTACTTGCAGTAAAAGTCTGACCTGAGATAGTGATATCAGGAGCAAATTGGCCGCTTAGATAAATGTTACCTTCACCATCCGCTTTAATATTTCTGAAAGAAGGATAGAATGAAGAATTCGCTGTTGTGACCCATTCGCATTGACCAAAAGGATCGTATTTTGCCACATATGATTTTCCATCGTTTACGACAAGATTACCAAATGTAGCCGGTGCTGTAAAATCGCCAGCTAAATATGCATTCCCATTGTTATCACAGCTAATTGATACTGAATAATCCCAACTACTTCCACCCGCTTGTACAACCCATTGAAAAATTCCATCGGTAGAATATTTTGCAATAAAAATATCTTTTTGACCATAACTAGTGAGTAAATTTCCCTCAAAGTTTGTGGTGCCATCGAAGTGTCCAATCAAAAAGAGATTTCCATATCCATCTAATGCTATATCAGAACCCACATCTTCTAATAACCCTCCAGCCTTTTTAGCCCACACTACGCTACCATCTTGATTATATTTGATAATAAATATATCTGCATCTCCAGAACTTGTTAATGTAGTCGAGCCTAGTTGTATCGATCCCTTAAAATAGCCAGTCGAATAGAGATATCCATCGTTATCTTTTGTTAGATTGGATGGCTTTACATAATTGCCTGGACTATTAAAGCTATAGGCCCAGCCTTGTCCTTGTGACAATGAAATATTTTGACTGAAAAAAAATAATGTAGTGAAGATGGCAAGATTTGAAAATGAAATTTTCAATAAAGAAGAAGTTTGCATCCTAGGCCTCTTAAATAAGTCTGTAAAAAATTAGTTAAAAGATAAAATGATTCAAAACTAACGCACAAACAAATAACAAATACTAAATTAACTATTGAAAATTAGTAGATGATTATTTAACTAGCAACAGCATAATTGCTCTTTTCAATCTGAAGTTCAGGAATATAATTGTATTCTCAGCTGTGAACAGTATTCACTTAAAAATAAATTTTCTATATCGCTCCCCTAAATAATTATTTAATTCTTCTTCTGTTTCAAACTCAATTATTTTAACTAACTGATTGAGCAAATCTTTATCATCTTCATCAAGAAAATCTGCCATTGTCCCTTCATCAATTATTAAATAGTACTTGTCGTTTTTTTCTGCTTTATAAATTGCACCACCCTCAAATTCGCCAATCATTTTGGCATCAGGATAAAGCTCTCTGTAGTTATATCTAAAAGGGTGTTTGCTGATTTTCATTACGGGTATATTCCGCTTATGTATGTTGGTTTGCTGCTGAATCTTCCTATTTTTATTAGTTTTTTTTCGTCGTTGTTTGGTCTTCTTGTGTTTCCTAGGTTGTTGTATGATGTGTTTCCTAGGTAGTGTGGGTCTTTTATTCTGTCTATTGTTTGTGTTGTGTATTGTTGTATTGCTCTTGCTATTATCATTCCTGCGTCTTCTTTGCTGTTTATTTTTGGTACGTTTATTTTTATCCATGCTCCTACTATTGTGCTGTTTGATGATGAGTATGCTACGCCTATTGTTGTGTACCGTTGTCCTAGTATTGTGCTGTCCGTATATACAACATTTATTGCGCTGTATCCGTTGTTGAATGCTGGTTCTGTGTATGTTGGGTTTTCTTTTATTAGGCTGTCTGGGTGTATGTTTAGTGAGTCTTGGTAGAATTGTATTACGTTTCTTGCTTGTGTTACTCCGTTTGTTGGTGCGTTGTTTGTGTCTATGTATAGTTTAATTGGGAATAGTCTGTCTGCGCGGTATGAACTGTACCCTTAAAATTAGACACAAAGATAAGCAACTCTCTTATTAATATTATTAATTAATATTTCTTCCTTTTTGTTTTCTAATTTTTCTTTCAACTTAAATTCTAATGGACTTTCATAACCTAAAGCAGAATGAAGTCTTTTTCTGTTATAAAAGATTTCTATAAACTCGAAGATCTCTACTGCTGCTTGTTCTTTAGTTTCAAAT
>Ga0226835_1000148_pt1 | contig 123039 bp, 82 predicted proteins | sample LAC_MetaG_1_FD_163627 | JGI IMG/M metagenome (GOLD analysis project Ga0226835, IMG submission 163627) | Anaerobic ammonium oxidizing microbial communities from anammox membrane bioreactor (MBR) in UC Berkley, California, United States -... | ecosystem: Engineered > Bioreactor > Anaerobic >... | reverse complement strand
TTATCGCGCAGTACGGCGAACGCGTTCTCGGCGCGCCGCCGCCGGAAGGATTCAATTTGAGCGCGTACCTTTTACCGTTCGGCGCGTTATTGCTGGGCGCGGCGCTGGTTTTTTTCACTGCGCGCGGCTGGCTCAAACATGCTCAAAGCGCCGAGAATGGCGCTGCGCCCGCGCCGCGCGTTTCCGCCGAATATGCCGAACGCATTGCGCGCGAATTAAAGGCGCGCGAATAAAACCCAGGCGCTCGGCGGCGCGTTCGGTGTATTGAGTGTGGCGGCGTCCGGGCTTGATTTTTTTACCCTTTGACCATTTCTCCTCTCCCCTCTCGACACGCCGGATTTTTGGCTGCTTTATGCAAGAATTCGGCGTGTTCCCTTTCTTGCGCGGGGAATTTGACACGCGTTCTTTCCAAGATATAATTGTGCTTGCTTGCGGGAGTAGTACAGTGGTAGTACGTCTCCTTGCCAAGGAGAAGGTCGCGGGTCCGAATCCCGTCTCCCGCTCTCATCGGTCGGAAAGTGGCACTTTCCCCCACCTGACCAGTCCAAAGAGGACTGGTCTTTTTCTTTTCCCCCACCAGAGACGAAAAACAATCGGGTTTTGGATTAGCACAAACCCCGACCTTCTCCCTTTTTTCGGAAGACGACCATCTCCCTTCAAAACGACCGTCTCCCATTCACATTCCGGGGTGCGTGTTCAAGAGATTCTGTGGCGAAATCAAAAAAAACGTGAATTGCCGTTATTGCGTTCATGCAAGGAACAGTGACCAAAATTTTGACTGCCAGTCAATAGACCTACACCCGGAGGAGGTCTACAATGAGTCATAAATCCTTACAGTTACGGAAAAAAGAACGCATGAGTATTCAATTGTCCACACTGATCGAATATTACGCGACAAGCAAAAAGGTGGCTGGCTGTTCACCCAAAACACTCATTGCTCTACGGAGTAACTTGGACAGGTTTCTTCGCTTTCTGGAGAAACGCGAACACTCGCTTAAATTGGCAGATGTGACCATCCACGACGCGCGATCCTACGTTGCATCTCTGCAAGGGAAGGTAATTAAATTTGAGGGACACCCGTTAAACCGCCCGATAGAAGGATACGAACTTTCACCGCAAACGGTCTGGTCGCATGTGCGAACGCTGCGCGCGTTCTCGAATTGGATTTACCACGAAGGTTATACAAAGAGCCCGCTGTTCCAACAGCTGGAGGTGCCCAAGCTGCCGCAGAAGAAAATCGAAGTTCTCTCGCCCGAAGAAATTCATCAAATCTTGGACAGCATTAACAGTAATACCTTTATCGGCGCGCGCACCTATGCAATCGTTTTGCTAATGATTGATACGGGCATTCGTGCCGGAGAGTTGGTGGGGATGAAGTTGAGCGACATAGATTGGGAGCGCGGCATCTTCAAAGTTTTTGGGAAAGGCTCGAAGGAACGCTTTGTGCCCATGGGTGCAACCGCGCGTCAAACCTTGATGCGATACGCAAACGTGTTTCGCCCACAACCTGCTCGACCCGATGTAGATAACGTATTCTTGTCGGTAGATGGGTATCCATTAACTGTGAACGCGATTACCCATATCATGCATCGGCTTGGCAGGAATAGCGGTGTCACACGCCTGCATGCTCATCTGCTTCGCCATACGTGTGGCGTACAATACTTACTCGCAGGGGGCGATACCAAATCCTTGCAAATGTTTCTTGGACACGCCTCGCCGTTTATGACTCATCATTACGAGCAATTCAAGGATGAGCAGGTGATGGCACAGCATCGCAAATTCAGCCCTGCTGATGCACTTGGCTTGGCACAACGGCGTTTTGCAAAGCCAAAAGTGATCCCAAGATAAAAACAATTATGCCGTGGGAATGCAATTCGCGTATTACTTTTCGATTCGACCATCAGTCGTTTTGGAATTTGATAAAGTGCGTTCCCACGGTGCGCGCAATAGTTTAAGTCCTGCGGCGTCGAGAATTTCATTCGCCGTTTCGACCACACGCTCAACTATACTTTCATCTGCAACCATGGCAAGGCTTAACAAAAAGAGGAATTCACGCGACACATCTTGGTGTTGACCCTGTTCAATTCTCCAAATGTATGCAACGTCCACACCGCTGCGTTGTGCCAGTTTTGACAGGGACAACCCGGTGGACAGACGACATTTTTGCATAGTTATTGCAAGACGATCACGCGGAAGAGTGAGCGGATGTGCGATCCGCCGATTGCGCTTGGTGAATTTTGGCTCAATAGCGTGAGACTCGATAACCGAAGGATCATTCGGATTCGATTGTGATGTAGTTCGCACCGAAGCGGGCGATTCAGAAACAGACAAGCGTCGCATATAACAGCCCTCATATCTTGAATTGATGATTCCTCCTTTCACCCCAACAGACGCGTGCCCGTTGGGGCAATAACCATGCATCGAAGGGACTGATATTTGCCGAGCCATGAGAAAACAAAGGGGCTGTGTTGTTCACACAGCCCCCGTTTCATTTCATTTCTGCGCGCACGCTTCGTGGATGCCGATGCTGTAGGTGCCGTGCTGCGGGTCGTCGGGCGCGGTCAGGCGGCGCCACACTTGTCCGTTCTTGAATTCTTTGCCGCACTTGATGCAACGTTTGGGTCCGCGCGGCTGCGGTCCGACAAACAATTGCAGCGTGTCGCTTTGCGGCGTTGCGACGACCGTTTTCTTGCGCGCGTTTGGATTTTGAGATTGCATTGCGGGAACTCCTTGGATACATGAATCGGGTTGATGTCGGTCGAGTTCGTTTTTTGCTGCGCTCCTCAAAAACAAGTGGAGAGATTTCGTTCGCCAAACGACGGCTTGGCACGAAATCTCTCCACTGGTGCGGGGATATTTTTCCGCCGATTGAAACCGGTTGGCTTGTCAAAAACCCAAGCCGCGTTCTTTGAGTGAGACGAACCTGCCGTGTTCACCAATCACGAGATGGTCGAGCACCTCGATGTCAAGCAGTTGTCCCGCTTTGACAATTTCTCGCGTGATCGCAGCGTCCTCGGGGCTGGGCGTCGGTTCGCCCGATGGATGGTTGTGCACCAACACGATGGATGGCATGTTCCGGCGAATGGCTTCGCGGAAGAGTTCGGCAATGCGCACGACCGTCGTATGGACAGAACCTTGATACGCGGTCACGATACTGTTGACACGATTTTTCGTGTCGAGCAGCACAACGCGCATTTGCTCTTGCTCCAAAAGCGACATTTCGGGCATGCAGAGCTGCGCGATATCCGATGGCGAATTGATGCGCGTGCGTTCGTTGGGCAGTTCGGTGGCAAGCCGTTTGCCCAATTCGAACGCGGCTTGCAAACGCGCGGCGCGCTGCTGCCCGATGCCGTTGAAACGCTGCAACTCGGCAAGATTCGCGCGCGCGAGCGTGGCAAGCGATTTGTATTGCGCGACGAGTTCAAAACCGATCGGAATTTCGCCCGCGCTCAAGACCACCTGCAAAAGTTCGGCGTAGGACAGCGCGCCCGCGCCAAATTGAAGCATCCGTTGCAACGGTTGTTCGGCGAGCGGCAGTTCGCGCAAGAAATGCTCGTTCACGCGTGCCACGCTTTCACATATCCGCCAAGAGCGGCAGCGATTTCGGGACCGAGGGACTGTCCGAGTGCGTTGATTGCCGCTTGATTGCCCTGCACGCGATTCCATTCTTCGTCAGTGAGTTCGACAAAGACGACGCGCGTTTGGGTGAGCGTGAGGTCTTCATGCATACCTTCATCTGTAGCAAACAACATGCGCGGCACGCGCACGCGAATGCCCAGCACTTTGGAGTGACTGGGAATCGTATTCGAGTCGGTATAGATTTTGCGAGACATGGAGGGAAAAATCTGTCGCGCGAGATGTGGCAATTTCGGCAAACCGAAATTGCCACACAAAATCAGATGAGCGACAGTTGCCGAAAATTGGCAGAGGGGATGAGTTGCAACAGCGCGGGTTCTTCTTCCACAATTGCTGCAAGTTCGACGCGCAAATCCTGCACTGTCACGCCGAGAAATTCGGGTGCGCGCGTTTCGCGCGCGCGTTCGCGAAAGAGCGCATTGAGGTCCGCGATTTGCGAACCGTTGATGACGCTCTTGGCAAGGTCGGCGAGAAAGCCGCGTCCCGAATCTGTTTGCTGCACGAGCGCGCCTTCGAGGACATCGCCCGTCAGCAGGAGCGCCGCCGCAAGTTTTTGGGCGACGAGTCCCATCGCGCGATGTTCCATCGTGTCGGCATACACGGCGTAAAAGACCTTGACGTCATCCACTTGCCCGAGGCGCCAGGTGCGCCGCGCGGCTTGCTGCATCGTATAAACGGAATAATCCAATTCGTAGAATGCGGTAGATTGGAACGCGACCAAATCGAGACCGGTTTCGACGAGTTTCGGATTGGTGATGAGCACATCCATCCCTTCGCCTAATTTTTTCCGCAGCCATTCTTCGCGGGATTGCGTGCCCACACTTGCTGTGAGGACCACACTTTTCAGTCCTTGGCGCTGCAGCAATGCTTTCAAACGCGCGGTAATGTCGCGTGTGCCGGTTTGGCGACAGAACACGATGAGGCGTCGTCCTTGCGCGCGTTCGTTGCACGCGAGATTGACGAGCCATTCTTCTTTGGGAAAGAGTATGGCATCGCTCAACGCGGGCGCGCTCGCGACGATTTCACCTGTGCGGTCGCGCACGATTTCTTCGCGGAAACATGCATTGGGATAAGCGAGCAAACTTTGCAGGTACGCGCCGAGCAGCGAATGGTCGCCTTGCTTAATCCGTTCATGCAACTCTTCTTCGAGCGTGGTCGCGAGATTCTCATACGCAGCACGTTGTTCTGACGCCATCGGCAGAACGATGGGAATCTCGCGATAGTCGGGCATGTCGAAACCCAAGTCCGCGAGTCCGAGAAATGCAGTCGAGTCGAGCAACTGCATTACGAGTTCGGGCGAAATCCCGGGCAACTCGCGCACGAACGTTTTGCGACGACGTTTGCCCGAGAACACGCCGAAATCGTCGTTCTCCTCACTCGACAATTTGGTAACGCGTTCGAGAATGCCGAATCGTTCCGCCCATTTCTGTCCATCGCTCCATTGAAACTGTTGACGGATGTTTGACGAGAGACGATGGAGCAGAAAGAACAGCGACGTTGCGCGTCCGCCATACAATGTTCCGGTGAGGGCGAGTGTTTTGGCGCACGCGCGAATCAACGCGCCGAATGCGTAACCCTGATCGGTGGATTGACCTTTGAGTTGATGCACTTCATCCGTAATCAGGAGTTTGAAAAAACCGCGATGGCGGCGTGCGATGTAATCGGCAATGGGATAGCGGGAGGAGACGGTCGCAAGTCGTCGCGCACTTTGTTTTGGTGAAGCCATTTGCGCGCCGACTTGCGAGGGTGACGGGTGACGAGTATCGGAGGATTGAAAGAGCGTATCTGCTATCTGTGTTCTGTCATCTGTTATCTGATTCAGATGCACACTTTGATACAACGCTTCATTGCATTCAAAGCAGCGACGTTTCTTCTCAAAGTAATTCGCGTTCATCACCGGCGCGGTCTCTTCATTCGCTTCAACATGATGCACAATGTGTCCGCAGCGCGGGCAGGCGAACAATTCGACAATCTGTTTTTTGTCGTCGGTCAGATGCCACATGCGCTTGCACGTCAGATACGCGGGCTGCCAACCGGAACCGAGTTTCGCCATTTCTTTCGAGAGCACAGCGAACGCGAGAGTGTGCTGCGCTTGCGGGTCGCGCTGCATTCGTTTCACCTGCCGCACGAATGCTTCGACATCGGACAAACGATAGAGCGGCATTGCAAACGCGAGCGGCACAATCTCCCGAATCTCGCGCACCCATTTGTTGACGAGGTGCGGCGGACACAAGACTAACGTGGGATTGCCTTGCGCCTGCAGTAGCGCAGACACCGCGCTGGAGATGGTGGTCTTGCCCGTACCCATTTCCCCAACCAGAATGGCAAAGTTCGCGCGCTGCAAGCGTTTCCACAACGCGGTCGCCACATGCTTTTGCGCGGGAAAGAGTCCGGTCTTGACGCGTCCCGGCAAGCGGCGGTGTTTGCTGAGGCGATTCAGAATCGCATTCACGCGTTCGCCTTCCGCCGCAAGGTCAAAGCGATACAGTGGCGTGTATGTTTCGACTACCTTTTGCGCAATCACGTCTTGCCATTGTTCGATGAATGCAGAGAGCGCGTGTGGTTCATCGAGGCGCGTGATTTCGCCGCTTTGTAAATCCACTGCGACGATTTCGGTGACGAAACGGTCGCGGCTTACTTCTTCATTCTCATCATCGCCCTCGATTTCTTCCGCGACTTTGTAGGTGCGCCCCTTGATCAGCAGGGACGTATGCTCATACGTCCCTGCATTTTTTTCGAGCACGAGATTTTGCAAGAGACCTGCGGCGATGAGCATCGCGAGATGCCCCTTTTTGAGCGGCATCAACGGCTGCAAGGCATCGAGCGCTTGCGGCGGTTCTAACCACTGTTTCCACTCGTGCGTATGCCACACGCCGACACGCAATGCTTCGTTCAATGCTTCGTCAGGATCAATCTGATTCCCGCGAAAGTAGAACCGCGTTTCGAGAGGCGGGGGAATTTCGTATCGCTCTGAAACGATTTCGGGCAGAATTTCGAGACGCCCGCGGCACTGCTGCAAAAGTTGTAGCGCCGTTTGCTCGTCATACACCGCATCCTGACGAGCAATGCCAAATATCACCATCTGCGAAAAATCGTCGTATTCGGGATCCGGAAAACGATATACCGTGAGTTCGCGATAATACGTTGCCAGATGCCGCGCCATGCGCGCATCGAGACGATATTGGGGAATCACATAAATCAGAATCCCGCGCGGTTGGAGCCATTTGCCCGTGTCGCGCAGGAAACGATATTCCGCGCGTTTGGCTTCGCTCTCGTCGGGCGAATACGGCGGATTGAGATACAGCACTTGAAACGCGTGCGTTGGAATGCGCGCCGCCGCATAATCCAAGTTCAGCACTTTAAGCAAACGTTCCGCGCTGGCGCGTGCGCGTTCCGCATCAATCTCGATACCATAGGCTTCGAGATTCCAGACATGCGACAGATGCTGCGCGGCGATACCTTCACCCGAACACGGATCGAGTAAACGTCCGCGTTCTTGATTCGACGACACGTGGTTGCTCGGCAACACAAGGTTGCCGATCCATTCCACCACGCGTTCGGGCGTGGGATAGAAACCCGCTTTCGCAATCGAAGCGAGGCGGGTCATAAATCCGGTTTGTCGGTTCGTTGATTGGGCATATTGGTGAGATGACCGTTCCGAATGCCGCGTTGGACAATGTCCAACCAGATGTCATCCGACGCTTGAATGCGCCAACAGAACGTGCCGCAGGTCGCATCGAGCCGTGTGATGAGTTTTTCGCGGCGTCCTGCGCGCCACAACCATTCCGCCCAATGCGGCAGCAGCGGCGCGACGACCGCGCGATTGAGCATCGCAAAAAAGCGCGCACACGGCGGCTCATCCGAATCATTCAGCAGATAGAACAGCAGATTCGGTTCAAGTTGAGTGACACTCGCTTGATGATGCAACAGCGCCATGTTTTCCAGACCGGACTCGGGCAACTGTGCCGCGCGATAGAGATATGCGCCTTCCGCGCGGCGAAAAAGTTGTCCTGCAATTTCGAGCGGCTTGTGTTCGAGCAACGCCGCCCACACACCGCGTACGGCGGTGCGATAGCCGACGAGTACGAGATAAATCACGTGGTCGTCTTCATCTGTGTCCGCCGCGTATCCAACGCAGTAAGCGCGCAACCCACCGAACGACACGCTGCCCGCGAGTTCGGGGGAAACGGCGAGAAGGGATTGAGAGAGGGGGAGAGAGAGAGACATGCTCCAAAAAGCACGAGAGGATTCAGCGTGTAACTGAATCCTCTCGTGTTGCGTTAAACGAATTGTTTAGCGCAAAAATTCCGGCGGTTGAGTTGACCACTTGCCCGGACGAATCGTTATGCCGCGTTCTTGCAGCATCTGTTTCACCTTTTCAAAGTTGGCGTGCAAGTGAGAACGCGTTTGATGTTCGGGCGCTTCATGTTTGTCCATTTGAAGATGGACATTTGTCGTGTTCAGCAACGTGTAGGACCACACGACGATGTAGGGCATCGGCACAAGAAAACGCCGCGTCGCTATCGCAAAGAATGTGACAGCGCGAATGCCGTGCGCATCGCGTTCGCTCGTGAGGTTTCCGATTTCGAGATGCGTCCAATCGGTCTGTTCTTCTTCTTGCAGGTGCGCAAGAAAATCATCGAGTTCGTTGAATTCGAGAATGGGAATCATGTTCGCGGGAGTTTCGAGAACGCCGTCGGTTTGAAATACAGATCGCGTTCGACCGGCAGTCCGAGCGGACCGCGCACGCTTTCGAGCTCGGCGAGTGAGAACGTGCCGAATTCGCCTTCAAATCCGTTGACGTAACCGTAGAACGTATCGTCGCCGTCAAATTCCATCGCGTACCAGGTCCACTCACTGTCGGGCGTAAAGAATTTGCAGATGGCAACGGGGTCGCTTTGCTGCGCGGTTGCGCCGAGCGGAGGCAATTGTTTGCGTAATTCGGTGGTGAGGAGTTTCATTTCCGATTCCTTTCAGAGGGTTTCATCGCGCGCGGGGTCGTACCATTCCTCGCAGCGCGCACAGCGAACGTCATCGCCGTAGCCGAACGTGGCGGTTTCACAATAACCGTCAGCGCAGAAGTGCATTTGCGTGCCGTGCCAAACGCCATTGATGACTGCCGGCGTCTCGATTGCATCGTCTGCACTTTCGACATGCACGCGTTCGTGTTGATTTGCGACCAACCACTGCGCGCGTTGGACTGCGCGCGGAGTTTCAAGAAGTACGGGACTTGCCATCGCGCGATTGCAGGACGCGCAAGCGCGCTTGCGGTCCGTCGGTGCGATAGAATTGCTGCACTGTAAAGGTGACGATTGTGGTTCCGTCGGCGGCGGGTACGTGGAGTTCATTCACTTCCTGAATCGAACCGATGCGCCAGATAGGGAAACCAATCGGCGCTTCGTACCAATCGTTGTGTGCGTCGTAACGCGTATGTGGTTGAAAATGGAGCGCGACGTTTTTGGCGTAACGCGCGGCGGCATTGAGATTGTTTGCGGCGACGTAACGCGAGAGCGTATATTCGTGTTCGCCGTCGCGGATTTCGAGCGTGAATTCGTAGAGGTTCATGGAAGGGATATCGTGATGAGTAACGAGTAAGGCATCGTCACAAATCACTCGTCGTGTTCGTCTTTGCTTTTGAGAAAAGCAAAACGCCGTGTGGAAGTCCATTCCATCACGACGTTTTCAAATGGGAGAGGCGAATCGCTTCATGGAGATTTGCCTCCGAGCGATTGGGATTGTTGCAACAATTGTGCTTGTTGCTACAACAGTTCGTGTTGCCACAGTCGCTCAAAGATCGCGCGTCCATTCGGGCGCTGCGCGAGTTCATTCACATCCTTGATGCCTTGTGGCAGACGGACACGAAATGTGCGCGCACCAAACGATTCCAACAGTGCTTGCGCCGCGCGTGCTCCCTCGGCATCATTGTCGAGAACGAGACCGATGTGTTGCGCGTGTTCCAACTCGTGTTCGTGTTCGCGCTTGAGATGTGCGCCGAGCAGACCGCGCGCGGCATAGCCCCAATGCGCGAGTGTGAGCCAATCGAAAGGACCTTCGACCAGAAACACCATTGAGGCATGTTGTGCAGATTCAAACCCATAGAGTGGTTTCGGAGCACCGGGGAGTCCGATGTATTTAGCGCGCTGTTGTTTCGTCGTCGCGCGTCCGACCAGATACACGACCTGTCCGTCGCGGATTTCGGGAATGAGCAGCCGTTCCCGAAAATATTCGCCGTGCGGTCCGATGAGTCCCAAATCGGTAGCGATGTTGGGATTCCAACCGCGATAGCGAAAGTAACGCGCAAGGTCGTGCCCCGACGCGTAACCGAGGCGAAAGCGATGCACTGCCTCTGCATCGAACCCGCGCCGCGCGAGATAATGTAAGAGATTGGGACGCGTGCACAACGCGGCGTGATAGACTTCGGTCGCGGCGGTGAGAAGAGTGAAATGTTCTGGCGTAAGGTTGAATGTGGAACGTTGAACGTTCAACGTGCTAACGGGAGAGTTTTTTCGTTCCACCTGCAACGTGGCACCTGCAACGCGTTCGACCGCTTCACGAAACGTCATTCGTTCGATGCGCTGCACGAAAGCAAACACATCGCCGCCGGCATTGCAGCCGAAACACCACCACGTCTGCGTGTGCGGGAACACGGCAAGACTCGGCGTGCGGTCCTCGTGAAACGGACACCGCGCCATCAGACAACGCCCGCGCGGTTTCAATTCGAGATAGTGCGCGAGGATGTTCTCGATTCGATTGGCAGAACGAATACGTTCGAGGTCGTTGCGGGTCATGCTTTTGCTAACGCGCGTTCTTGTCGCGGCGCGGAAATCGCAAGCGGCAGCGTGTGGAAATTGGCGCCGGTGCGGCGTTCGAGCAGCGAGTTGGGAATGTCGGCGAGAAAACGACTCGCTCGCTGTTCGCGCATTTCGGCGCAGTTGAGCCGCGAACGCGCGTGCGTCAGATACAATTTTTGTTTCGCGCGCGTCACCGCCACATACGCGAGGCGACGTTCTTCGGCAAGTTGATTCTGTGTGCGTGTCGCTTTGATGTGCGGGAACAATCCTTCTTCCATGCCCGCAAGAAAGACAACGGGAAATTCCAATCCTTTTGCCGCGTGCATGGTAATGAGCAGAATGCCCTGCTCGCCTTCGCTCACGTCCGCATCGCTCAACGTCGCGAGTTCCGCGAGAAACTGTCCCAAGCCCGCGGCGCCGTAGTCGGCAAAACGCTGCGTCATGGTTTGCAGTGTGCGCAAATTGGCGAGACGCGTTTTGGCTTCGGGATCATTTGCGACCCAATCGAAATAACCGCTGCGTTTCAGAAGGGTTTCGAGGAGTTCGGGGAGCGATTGCTCTTTTGATGCGCGATATAACTCGTCCAACACGAGGTCGAGAAACGCGCGGGCAGCAGTTTTGATTTTGTCCGATAAATCTTCGCGGGCGTCGAGACCATACAAACAGTCTAAGGTGAAATCGGGCGCGCCGTTTTGGATTTTTTGCAGGGCTGCATTTCCCAGACCGCGCGGCGGGCGATTGAGGATGCGCTGTAGCGCGACCGTATCCTCCAAATTGTGCAAGAGACGCAAATACGCGAGGGCGTCCTTGATTTCTCGGCGTTCGAGGAATCGAAAATCGCCGACGAGCGTGTAGGGCACGCCCAAATGCATCAAGACTTGTTCGAGCAAACGTCCCTGAGCGCGCGTGCGAAACAACACCGCGCAATCGGTGTAGGCGCCGCCTTGGTCATTGACCCATTGCTGCGCTTCACGCCCGATGAACAGTGCTTCTTCGCGATCGCTGTTCAATGTGACGAGCGTGATCGGTTCACCGCGCTCGTTTTGCGTCCACATTGTTTTGTCCTGATACTCAAAGTCAGACGCGAGTTGATTTGCGGCATCGAGAATCGTTTGTGTCGAGCGGTAATTTTGGTCGAGCACGACGAGCGGCGCATTTTCAAAATCCTGTTGAAAGCGCGTGAGGATGTTTTGAATGTCCCCGCCGCGCCACGAATAAATCGCCTGTACGGGCGAGCCCACCGCGCACACATTCCGATGCGTCCATGCGAGACAGCGCACGAGTTCGTACTGTGACGCCGACGTGTCTTGCAATTCGTCCACGCTTATATAACGAAACAGTTGTTGATAAAACGCCAACGCTTCGGGTTTCTGCTGAAGCAACGCGAGCGTGAGCCGAATGAGGTCAGCGTAATCCACCGCGTTGTGTTCGAGCAAGAGTTGTTGATAGCGCGCATACACGCGCGCGATGGATTCTTGAAAGAAATCACCGGGCGCGGTGATGAACGTATCCGGTCCGCGCAATTGGTCTTTGGCAGACGCAATCGTTTGCGCGATCAGTTCCAAATCCCAACGCGTCGGGTCGGCAAGTGCCTCTTTCAGCGCGCGCTGCAACAAGCGTCGTGCGTCCGCCGCGTCATAGACGCCGAGCGAACCCGCTTTGTAGCCGAACACGTGCGCTTCGGCACGCAAGAGGCGATAGCCCAGACCGTGAAACGTCGTCGCCGTAATGTCCTTGGCGCGTTCTCCGACCAGCGCTTCGAGCCGATGCGCGAGTTCCGACGCGGCTTTGCGCGTGAACGTGAGCGCCAAAATGCCGTGCGGTGACGCGCGTCCTTGTTCCAATAAATTGGCGAGCCGATAGGTCAGCGTGCGCGTTTTGCCGCTGCCCGCGCCGGCGAGGACGAGCAGTGGACCATCGAGATGATCCACTGCGATGCGTTGTTTGTCGTTCAGCGAATCGAGGTCAAGCGGCACGTGCAGCGTTTGCGCGCCGATACCACGGTGACCGTTTGACGCGGCGCGGAATGTCCGTGCGTGTGACGCGGGCGCGCGGGTGATGCGTGACCCAGCAGTCTTGTTGATAGGTCAGCATTTGGACGAGTGTCCAGCCGTGCTGTGTTTGCTGCCACACTTCGATGCGTCCGTCGCCGACACAGGGAATGTAACCTTGCTCGGCGAGATAGTCCGCGTGCAAGACGGCTTCGCGATACCGCGCAGCCGCCGCGGTGCGCGCCTGTTTGAGCGCGCGATGCAGAAACGATTCTACGTTCGCGTAAACGTTTTGTTCGCGTGCGCGTTGGGCGAGGCGTTTGAGTTGTGCGGTTGCCCCCGGAAGTTCGCCGGAAACGGCTTGGATTGCGGCGATGATTTCGCGCGCGACCGCGCGGCGTTTGGCATCGGCGATAGCAGTTTCCGCTGCGGCGAATTCGGTTTCCGCAAGTTTTCCGGAACGCGCGAGGTCGAGTTCGCGTTCGGCATCCGCAATCGCGCCACTGTGCGCAAACTGGAGTGCGTTGGCGAGATGCTGCGACGCATTTTGTTCCCGTTCGACCTGAGCCGCCGCATCGGGCGCCACTTGTTGCAAGGTTTCGATGTCGCTGCCCCACAACTGCAATTCCAATTCCTCGCCGATGATGGCGGCATAGTGCTCATAATTGAGTTCGGCGAGGGCGCGCTGCGCCTCTTGCATCTGCGCTTCGAGTTCGAATTCGCGCGCGTTGAAACTCAAATGGATTTGCGCGAGCATTTGTTCGCGTGCGGCGCCGGCGAGAAAGGTATGCGCCTGCTTTTCGTACGTCGCGCGTTCCTGTTCGAGATTGGAAGATTGTTGTTCGACCACCGCCAGCGTCGCGCGGGCGATTTCGAGTTGCTGTTCGCGCCGGGCGCGTTCTCGTGCAATGCGCGTTTCCGCTTCTTGCAGGGCTTGATGCGCTTGCGCCAGACGTTGAATTGCCGCGTCGCGCAATTGCTGCGCAATGTCCGGGAGCGGCAGAATTCGTGGCTCGCGCGCTTGAAATGCAGTGTCGTTCGGCTGACACGCCGTGTCGTCCGTTTGACACGCCGCGTCGAGTATGATATAGGTAGGTTGTCGCGAGACCACCGGGGCGAATGCCTCGGCGAGCGCTTGAGCTGATACCTCAGGCGCTTTTTCTTTTACCTGCATGATGACCCTCCTGTGGGCATTCATGAATTTGGTTTTTGATATGCGGTCAGGATTTGTTTTCAATATTTTTTTGCATCTGCCTCCGTCGGAAATGCCACAAGCCTCGTTCACCTGCGACGAGGCTTGTTCATTTCAACTCTATTTTGCTCGTCGCGATTTGCGACGAAGCATTGTTATTTGCAGCCGTCGTAAATCCGCGCGTCGCTTGTTCATGTTGCGTTGACGCGAAATCAGAATTGCATCACGCGCAAACCACAATGCCGACCAGCCAACAAGCCAACCAACACTATCCCACTTGCCTCTTGGAATCCCTACACCTTGGGAGCCGTGCTCGACCGTAGTATGTTGTTCCGAACAAAAACGAACCGGGAGCCGCGCTCGACCAAATTCGTTTTCATCATGACGGCACGATGAGGGAGCCATGCTCAACCTGCATCGCGCTGTCCGAACGTGGGCGAAATGTTTTCGCCAAGGCGTTCACGTCCGACCGAATCAGGCATCGGTAATCCATAGAATTGTTAATCATATACAGTATAACGGCGGTTTGTTGAGAGTCAACAGGAGACTGCAAAAAAAATTTTGGACACGTTCTTTTATTTACTACCGGATGCGCGTTGAAGTTGCGAGCGACGATTTGGTTGGACACCGTGACGTGAGGTTTTGAACGCGTAGGGGCTTTCGCCGGCGCGGAACTGCGCTGCGCGGGCGTACGCGGCATCGGAATTCGCTGTTGCGCGCGTAAAAGGGCAAAATTAGGAGATGAAACAATGGTGCGAGCTAATTCATCGAGAGGGCTATTTTTTCGGGCGAAGGCGCACAACTTCGTGCCGATATATATATATGGATAGTGTATTCTTTTCTTTTCTCCCATCCCTTGCTCTTGATTTTTGACCTACTCATGTGTCGAGACGGTTGCCTTTGGTTGTTGATGAATTCTTGACCTACACCAGACCTTGTTTTGCTAGAATGCAGGTTGCGTTGTGTTTGTTCGTTGGATTTCCGGAGGTTATATGTCTCTGCGTCTTTATTGCATTTTGGTCCTATTGAGTATGTCGGCATTGAGCATGATGGCTTGTGTCGGTTCGCGTGCGGCGTTTCCTTCTCCGACTTTGCCGTTTGTCTCTCCCGTCACGCGTCTGCTCGCGACACTCGAAATTCCTTCTACAAGAATTCCCGCACGGGTCTCTGTCCCGGCGATTCAACCGACGGCAGCCATCCCTTGCCTTTCCAGCCGTGACGCGGTGAAGCATCTCGGCGAAACGGTTTGTGTGCGCGGCAATGTGATGCGCACGTATGCGACAACGCGCGCGTTCTTTATCGAGTTCGATACCCCCGGCACAGGATTCTTTGCCACATCACTCACCACGGGTTGGGAGATTCCCCAAGGCGCGTGCCTACAAATAATTGGCACATTGTTGGATTGGCAAGGACGCGCATATGTAGTGCTGGACGCGGACGAGGTGAGATTTTGCGACAGTGCGGTGATGCCTTACCGTATCGCATTGGCGCAAACCACGGCGATTCCTTCACGGATTCTACCGACCCCGCGTCCGCCCCAAATCGTTGCCACACAGGCGTCTGTTCCCTCAAATGCGCAGATAGTCGAAGGTCGTGTTGTGCATGTGGTAGATGGCGACACGATAGATGTGAACCTCGGCGGAAAAATTTTTCGCGTGCGCTACATTGGCGTGGACACGCCCGAAACCGTGCATCCGTCGCAGCCCGTGGAATGTATGGGGCGCGAAGCGAGCGCGTTCAACAAGCAACTGGTCGAAGGCAAAATTGTGCGACTCGAAAAGGACATCAGCGAGACGGACAAGTACGGACGCTTGCTTCGATACATATATGTTGGCGAAACATTTGTAAATGCGGAATTGGTGCGGCAGGGTTTGGCGCAGGTTTCTACTTATCCGCCCGATGTGAAATATCAGGATTTGTATTTGCAGTTGCAGCGCGAGGCGCGGGCAGCGGGGCGCGGTTTGTGGGGCGGTGCGTGCGAATCATTTGCTGTGCCACCTGCGACCGTAGTTTCTGCGCCGCCGAGTGGCAACTGCGACCCATCGTATCCCGACGTGTGCATTCCGCCCTATCCGCCCGATTTGGATTGCGGCGACATTCCGTTTCGGCGCTTTCAGGTGATTGGCGCAGACCCGCATCGGTTTGATGGGGATAAGGATGGGATTGGGTGTGAATCCGGATAAACGCGCATTGAAAATGATACTGTGCGCATTTATAATGTCCACAGTCAGATATTCAGAGTAGAGTATGCCCGATGCCAAATCGGTTATTGAAGGATAACGCCCCATGTCCATCCCCACCTACAATCAAGACGCCGACCTTGCGAAATATTTTACCGACGTCGAACCGCTGCGCGCGTGGTTTGACCAAGCCATCGCTGCCGAGACAATGCCCAAACGCTTGCTTGTGATTTGGGGTGTCGGCGGTATCGGCAAATCTTCCCTCTTGCGCATGTTCCGGCTCAGCGCGCGGAGCAAGAAAATTCCGGTCGGGCTTGCGTCCGGCGACGAAGCGAAATCGGCGGTGGATGTTTTGGCACGATGGGCAAAAGACTTGAAAAACGATAGCGTGACCCTGTCAACTTTTTTCAAAACCTATGACCACTATCGCGCGATTCAAGCCAAAGTGGAAGACCAAGCAAAAGCCGCCAACAAAAAACTTGGCGATGCGGCAGTCAAGGGCGCGTGCAAGATGGTAGAAGCGGGCGCCGCGACAGTTATCGGCGCAGCCGTGGGTTCTGTCGTTCTCAGTGCCGCACGTCTGACCGCATGGGTGGGGCTCGCACCTGGCAACCATGGAAGTGCAGGTGACCGCTTATCGGGACGCACGCGCAAAGGAATCTAACGGTTACGGACAGGACTAGTCCAAGCCGCTAATGCGACGGCTCGCAAAAAGAAGACATACTTGTCGGCACAATAATAATGCATTGTCGCCCGACGGGGACCCCAACGCGCCCTGATCGCCGTTGCCCACTCGATTCTCATGATGCGTACCACATTCTCTTGCGCCGTGAACCCTATCATGAATTGGGAGCCAATTATTTCGATGAGCGAAGGCGAACCCGTCTAGCCAATCGGTTGACGCGGCAGCTGGAACGGCTTGGCTTTATAGTCTCCCTTGCAGAGTCTACACTGGTATGATCAGTCGTCATGTTCTTCCCAACTGTGATGAAGAGCTCAAGATATTGACGCGCACCCTTCGTTCGCGTTAAAATTGAGCCGAGTTTTCGAGGCATCAGAAAATTCTTGAATGCCCGACCCCACAATCTCAAAAGAGAGCACATATGCCGAAAAATGAATCCCGCCATGGCGGAGTGGATGCATCTGGTAAGGCGAGCGTACATGCCGGGCGCGATATTATCGGACGCGACCTGAATGTTCACGGAGATTACACTGTCCAGCAGTATATCTTGAATAACCAGTATTTGGATATCCGCTCTACCTTTGCTGCTCTGATCAACCCTCATACAGGAATTGATCTCCAACAGGTCACAAACGTGATCACAGACGCTCTAAAGCGCGCGACTCCTTTGGATATTGCAGACTCCTCAAGAGTTGCCGCCAATATTCTCTCCGAGCTTTTTGCCCGACACAGACCAAAGTTTGAAGGGCAGGCATTTCGCCATCATGAATTGCTTCGCGACCTCTCTGACCATCTCGGTGGCAAGTTTTTGCATTATCGTTACTGGCAAGCCTTTGGACACGAGGTCTATTACACTAATGAATTAGTGTCGGAAAAGCTTAACATCGTCAAGTCAGAAGTCATTCCGTTTCCTCAGCTTCATCACCTTTGGCGCCAACTCTATGGAGATTCTGCTGCCATTTTCGGCGTCGCTTGGATTCACGGACGACGAAAACATAACAACCGGCAGTCTCACCGCTTTCGTATGGTAGGTGCCAATGAAGCTACTTTTCCAGGACAATGGCATGACATCCAACATTTCCTCCCCCATTTTCCTCATATTCCAAAAGAAGAGTTTCAGTTTTTGATGCTCGGTATTGTGATTGACCTGATTTATCTTGCATCATCGGTGGGCGATGATGTCCGGATTCTGAACACGTTGCAAGATGTTTGGCAAAGCTTGTTGCAGAAAGCAACCTTACCCAACACCGCAACGCCCGGTAATCCAGCGGGATAGCTCGGGTTGTAATCCGTGCCATTTCTCCCTTTCTTCAGCTACACGTGGATTCTTTTCCGGAACTGGTAGTTTTATTGCTGCAAATTGTCGGCGGTTCGTCGGCGATTTCTAATATTGCAAGCGCATTCTTAAGGCATGATAGTGCCTTCTGACCAAGGCTCCTCCTGGAGACCCATGATGCCGCGTTCAAATTCTCCCTTTCTTCAACTACTGCGCCGTTCTGAAGCGTATGTTGATCAAATTTATCATCGCCTCGCAGATGTTTACGATCACCAGACTCTGCAACCGGTAACTCTACTCTTTCGCCTAGGAATTCTCATTCTCATTGCGGCACGTCCATTCTTGTGGGCAGAATATTATTCTCCAACAAGCTTGAATATTTGGATCGGGCTTACATTGCTTCTGGCGCTCTATGATATAGCGCTCATTTTTTCTTGGCGAAAATTCCCCGACACTTATGTGTCGTCCAAGAGTCAGGTATTTCAGGTTATCGTAGATATTCTTATCTTTACCTTGTTTGTCCTTGCAAGCGGCGACATCGAAACGGATGTTGTTTTTGCCTTTCTGTTGCCGTTAATTATTGCAGCCCGTTATTTTCCTGTCTTTTATGGGCTGGCGATATATGCCATTGTTGTGCTCTTGATGTCGGTGTCACTCTGGACAGTGGGTCAACAACCGTCCATCCAACCTGCGCACCACCAGCTGTGGCATGTGCTCATAATTCGTTCCGCTCTCTTTATTATGGTCACCGCTGCTTTATACCGGGTGGCGAGTCTTCATCGCAAACGGGATATTGAAGCACAACAATTTGAAAGACGACTCGGTCTTTTGAATTCACTCGGTGCCGAACTCGCTACCCCATACGACCTTGCCACAATCATGAAGCGCGCCACACGTCAGGCGTGCGAAGAATTGAATGCGGAATCGGCAGCCCTTTTTATCGAAGAGAATGGCTATTTCGTAAGGCGCGAAATCTTTCCGCAGAGCAATGAATGGTTTCCAACCGAGCGTTATGAGCGTGGAGAGGGTTTCACAGGACAGGTTGCTCACTCTCACAATAGTGATGGATTTGGTAAAGCGAAATGTGAAAATAACGTGCACAGAAACTTGCACGTAATCAAAGTTCATCGGTCCCAATACGAACGCGTCTTGCCATCAGGAAAGGTCCAAAGCCTCCTCGCTGTTCCATTGAACGGTCCGGAATACACCTTCGGAATCCTTCGGGTCGTGAACAAAAAATCTTCCCAAGTACTTGGCACTCAGGCACGCGAAGCACTGGATAAAAATGGGTTCACTCCTGAAGACACGGCACTCTTGCAAAGTATCGGCGCGATGGTATCTCTTGCTTATTCCGCCCGCCGCGGGATCGAAAAACTGGAATTGATTCTAAGTTTTGAGAATACTCGTTTGGTAAACGATTATTCAGCAGCCGCGCAGAATATCGCGGATACCTTAGTTCGATTTGGCTATGACGCTTGTTCAGTGTTGCTCTCCAATGGATATAATCAGTTGGAAATGGACGGTTGTTCTGGCTTTCAAGAGGAGGAATTATTGGAACTGCGATCTGTACTCGGCACGCAACACTCTACGCTTGAATCCAATATAGTAGGTCCGTTCGTGCTGAACTTGGATCGCCATCCCGATCCATCATTGGCGAATTGGGCGCGCTCGTACCATTGGTCCACACTACTACGCATTCCGATTGTTTTTGAGCAACAAAGCCTGGGCTTGCTGGAAGTTTATACTCGAACTCCGTTCAGATTCTATCAGAGTGATATTGCAGCGCTGGATACGTTTGCTAGTCGCGCAGGCGTGGTTCTTGAAAAGGCAGGACTTCTGGAAGAGAGTCGAATGCAAGTACAGAGGATGAAAGACCTTGCTGAACTGACCAAGGAAGTGACCAAGACTGCCGATGAGAATCATCTCTTTCAGAGAGCCTGCAGTGATGCCGCTAACTTACTCGACGCGGAAGATTGTACGATTTTTTGGATTGATCCCAAGACAAGCGACCTGCGAATGCGCGCTTCTCACCGCATCCCGGAAGAATTCTTTGACCAGAAACTGACACGTGTTTCTGCCGAGCCGCGTGCGGGTCTACCCAGTTGGGTAGCCGCCACCGGTGAGCCATATGGATCGGTCGGAGACGAATACCAAACGCACCCTGCCTGGCAAGGAACCTACTTTGGTCATTTCCAATTTCTTCCTTCCGGTCGCTGCCACTCGATATACCTTGCACCGATTCGTGATGATCTACATAGAGTGGTGGGCGTCATCAAGGTGGAGAATAAATGCGGTCTTCACTGGCAAGAGGGTTTTAGCGCGCTGGATCGCGAGCTGCTTGACCGATATTCAACCCAGGTGGCGATTATATCGCGCCGCATTACTCATCTACAGAATCTCCAAGAGCTCAACGTGCTCGCTCAAGAAACTTTTCTTCGGCCAGGCACGTTACAAGCAACACTGGAGCAGATTGTCAAGGCAGCCGCGCGAGTTCTGCCTACCGATATGATTCAGGTCTCGCCATTCGATACGAAGAAGGGAGAATACCGAACAGGCGAGTATGTTGCAGTCGGTCAAATCACGGACATGGCACCGGCCCCCAAGCCGCGTGAAGACGGACTCACTCACTACGTACTCAACTGCGGCTTGGAATGCATTCCCATACAAGACTTTGAAGAGCGGCCCGAATGGATAAGTGATTTCACTAACCAGGAGCGCATCCGCGCAAGCATAGTTGCTCCGCTCCGTTTTCGGGATGACCTGCTGGGCATCATCTATTTTAATTATCGAACCCCGCGGAAGTTCACCCAAGAGGAGATTGAATATGCCAAATCGTTTGCGCGACTTGCAGCGATTGCCTTGTATACGGCAGGCGAGTATTCGACGACGCATTACATGCCACGCTTGACGACTGCGCTCGCAGATCCCGGCAAATCCATGTCGGTTGACTCGCTCACCGAATTTCTTGTGAATGAGGTGGTAGATCGCCTGGGTTATGATTTCTGTACGATCCACCTCGTCAATGAATCAGAAGGAATGGTCGTAGGGATTAAAGCCAAGGGGCTGCAATCTCCCGAATGGCTGCCACGCTCCGTACATCGGCTCGATAGTACCGACATTCAGGCTTGGATTGTACGAAATAACCAAACTCAAGTTCTTACCAAAGACGACCCGCGATTTGATCCGGAAATCTTTGGTCCTTTTGAACACCAGGACCTCGTACGCGTCTTTGTTCCATTGCGTGGTCACGACAAGGTAATCGGCACAGTCGAAGCAGGGTATCATGTTTCCCGGCGCAAAACGATTCCGCAAAGTGAAGCCGATTCGCTTACCTCGTATGTTCATCAATTCGGCGCGTTCCTTGCGGAGCGTCTTGCACATGAGAATCTCGACCAATACAACGCCGCCCTGCGTCGGCTCGTTTCCTTTTCTCAACAACTCAATGCTGAAATCACCGCGGAGACCGATTTGCAGCTTTTCCGTCTGGCTTGCGAAATGATCGAGTCCACAACCGCGTCCGACGCGTACGTAATCATGGAACTGAGCGAGCCAATTCAGGGAATCTTTATCTCGCCACGCGCCAAAGCAAAGAAACTTGAGACCCACGCATTCTTTGAATCGGCGATCTTTCAAGCCGCGCGCAAGAATGTAAGACCGCTCTACCCGAAAAATTCCGCGTATGGGGTGACAGTGTTATGTTTGCCATTATCGTTTGAAGACACGTTGAGTCCAAAGGGAGTCGCAACCGTATTTTATGATCAAGAACATTTTTTCACCCCTGAAGAGAAGAGTCTATTGGAGTTTTGCGTCGCGCAAATCGGGATCAGCGTGCGTCTCCATCACGCGCACAATCAGGTGCGAGCCAACCTGGAGCACCAGGGGATTGAAATGAGAACATTTTTCCATTCCAAGCCCGGCTCGGATATGCTCAATATTCGAAACAAGGCGGAAATTCTGTTGGCAGATCAGGAAAACCCACTGAATTCTGAACAGCAGAAAACAGTTAAGTTGATCGAGCAGTCAGCGCAAAGTTTAGTTGCCAACGTCGAACGCTGGGGCATGGCGCGACGCCTCAAAGCGGGCGGGCCGAATCTTCGCTTCGCCGAGGTGCCGCCCGATTATGGGATTGCCGAAGCCATCGAGTTTCATGAAACCCGCATCGCCGCGAAACAACATGCCGTGGAATTGCTCAATCTGGATGACGTTCACTCGTCCATTTATGCCGATGCAGGAATGCTGGAAACTCTTTGGCAAGAACTCTTACACAACGCCATCAAATTTACAGACCCAGGCGGAAAAATTTCTGTGTGTATTCGTGAAGAAGGTCGGTATGTTCGTATTCTCTTCAAGGATACGGGTCGCGGGATCCCCCCTTCCGCGCATCACGCGATATTTGAGGAATATTATCGCGAGATCCCCTTGAAGAGTGATGATGAGGCAGGCTCGGGACTCGGTTTGATGATCGCCGAACAAATTGTCAAACAGCATTTTGGATCCATCTGGGTCGAAAGTAAATTGAATCAAGGCGCGACATTTATTGTTCAACTTCCCAAAATAAACTTACCAGCAGGGAGGAGGCAGGCATGAAAAAGAAACGCATTTTGATAATCGAGGATGAAAAAGAGCCCGCCGAGGACATTATGAAATTTCTGCGACCTGGCGGCGAGTATGAATTCTTCTGGGAACAGGACGCCGAGCAGGGCGCGCTGACCATGCGCCGCGAGCTGCCTGACCTGATTATTTTGGATATTATCATGCAAACTCCGAAGGCAGGGAAGGATTTCTTGCGCGTCAAGGCGACCGACCCGCGCACCGAGGACATTCCCGTGATAATTTACTCGCGCGTAGCCAATGAAAATTTTGACGAGAGCATTTCGCAAGGCGCGAAATGGGTGGTCAGTAAGTCGGAAGGACTCAACCGCCTGCGCGGCTATGTGATTGCCGCGCTGGATCAAAACAAAAATTCGTCCCCCGACCACGGGCGCAACAAAAAGATTGCTTACAATCCAGTCACGCGCGAACTGCGAGTCGGAGAGATGGTGCATTCCATCAGCCTCACACGCAACCAGAGCAAGCTTTTGGAATATCTTTCCGACCATTATGGCGAGGTCTGCACGCGAATTGACCTCGCAATGCACGTCTACGACGCGCGACACGACAAGAATCTCGAATCTATTGACGCGACAATTCGGCGCCTGCGCGTTCAAATCTCCGAATACGTCGGTGGCGATGCGGTTCGCGCGATCTCTGGCGTAGGTTATATGCTCAAGATGCCTGGCACCTGAGTGATACACAAGTGCGGCGCAACATATTCCGCGCGTTCCCTCTGCAAATTCTCTCTATTTCCCAATCGTTTGAAATTCATATTTCGTCCAGATCCCAAACGTCGGCAAGTTGGTGGTGACTTGTCGCAATCGTTTCAGCGGCACGTCGCGAAACATCGCCGTATTCTCATCTTGGCGCGGTACAAGGGCTGTGTAAACACAGCCCTTGAGCAGAAGGAGAGAATATGGTCATCCAACAAGCGAACAACAGGTGGGTCGGCGCGTTGCTTGCCGCGGTAGGTGTGATCTTGATCCTCTTTGGGGTGGCATGGGCGCGCACGGATCTTTTGAATTGGAACACGAGCGCGGCAGCCGCTGACGCGACACGCACGCACGTCGCGGAAGATTCGCTCTCGTACGCGGACGCACGCAAGGCGACCGCGACCCGCGAGAACCTCAATGCCAAATTGGATGCGGTCGCAGGTGCGGCGACGCAAACCGCGATTTATGTTGCCCTAGAGAATTCAATCCAGGATGCGAAACTCGCGCCCACGCAGACGGCGGTATACGAGTCGAATCGTCACTTGGAACAGATTGCCGAGACGCAGCAAACATTTGAACTATTCAACACGACTGTGATTGCCTTCTTTGCGCTTTTGGGCGGTGTGACAGGTGTGTATCTCGTGGTGCGAGCCTACGTGATCGCGTTCCCGCAAGAAAAAGGATTTTTGCGGAAAGGTAGTCAAAATCGCCAAGCGCCGCTTCAGTTGCCGCCAAAGAACAAATGATTGGATAGCGACTTCGCCCTCTTCCGCGCGAGCCCCGCTCGCGCGGAATTCAATTTTCTTGTATCTCAATTGACATGCCAGATTGCGGCGTGTTACAATTTGCGTCCTCTATATGAGCAAGTCGACCGACGGTCATCGCCAACGCCTCCGCACGCGCTTTCTCGCGGGCGATAGAGACGCGCGTTCGGATGTGGCGCTGCTCGAATTGCTGCTCACATACGCGATTCCGCAACGCGATGTGCAGCCGCTTGCGCGCGCGTTGATTGCGCGGTTCGGAAATTTGGAAGGTGTGCTGGCGGCGGACGTGGACGCGTTGTGCGCGGTAGATGGCATCAAAGAACATTCAGCTGTGCTGCTCAAGGTGGTAGAATACCTGTGCCGTTTCAATGGAACGAATCGAGAGTTGTCCGAGAATTTGCCTGTGCCAAAAGCGAATCCCAATCAAGTCCCATTGTTTGCACTGCTGCCGGTTGTTGAATCAGAACCGGAACTTGAAACCGCGCCGCAAGAACCTACTGAGGCGCTCGAATCCAGGCGCCGCAAAATCGTGCCACGGCGCGGGTCCGGTGTGTTCAGCAACGCGCTGTTTCAAGAGATTTGTGATTTGCTGCCGCGTTTGCCCGAGAGCGAATCGCTCGACGATGTGGCGTCATTTGCGCGCGTGAATTTGCCATTCAGTAGCGAGACCACGCGCAAGCGGTACGTGAGTTATCTGACGCGGCGCATGTTTCCCGATGGTTATGCCGACGCGGCGCTGCGGCATTTTGCGAAATTGTATGCAGGCAAACAAGATTTGCGCGATGTGGTGTTTTATCGCTTTTGCCGCGCCGAGCCGTTGATGCGCGACGTGATGCTCGAGGTTTTGATTCCCGCCATGCCCGTCGGAACGGTGGAGCGCAGTAGTGTGCGCGCGTATATTGCCGAAAAATTTCCCGATACGGGCAATGTGACCGACAATGTCAAAGCCATCGCGCAAGTTTTGGGCGAAAGCCATTTGGCAAAGGTGGATAAAAAACAATTTCACTTGAGTTGGCGCGAGATTGCGCTGCCCGCGTTCGCGTTCGTCCTGCACTCGGAATTTCCCGAACCGGGGATGCACGCTTTGGCGAAATTGGAACAGAATGACGCGCTGCGCGCGCTGCTGTGGAAAGCGGAACGCGTCTTGCCCGCGCTGTATGAATTACGCAGTCGCGGCGTGGTCCCCAAAGTGTCCGAGATTGATTCGGTGCGCCAATTCAGCACGCGCTTTACGCTGGATGAATTGGTGGAACGATTGCGGCAAGGAGTTTTGGCATGACGGACACGGACATTATCGAAGCGTTGCGGGCAAAACTCGCCGCGGCGGGCGGGCGGCATCTGTACGGCGTGTTGGGAACGTATGCGACGCTGGAACATTTTGCAAAAAAATTGCAGCAGGCGAAAACGTTGGACGGACAAAATTTTCCCGCGCCCCTTTCGGTGACGCGCGGGATTCTGCAATCCATTCCCGACGACGAATTTCGCCATCTCGTTCAAGACGAAGCCAAGCGCCCCGAACCAACCGCCGCGCATGTGGGGCAAGCGTTTGAAAAATTTTTGCGGCGCACCTTGACGGGTAAAGGATTGGTGGCGCTCGCGCAATTGGAATTGATTTTTGCGTACAATTTGGAATTGAATTTGCTGCGCACCATGGCAGCCGACCAGGACCGCGTGCTGCTGCTCTTGCCCGGCAAACGGGAAGCGGGGCGTATTATTTTGTTTCACGAAACAGCGTTTCGAGAAAGCCCCGAAGCCAGTTACACCTTGCCTTCCAATTTGATTGCCGACAATAATCTCTGGGAATTGCGCTGAAATTCGTCACGCGTCGTTCGTCATTCGTCATTCGTGCTTTGACAAACTTCGTTCTTGTTCCTCATGCCCAAAAAATCCAAATCCTCCTCTGCACAAAAAAATCTATTTCGCCGCGCGGTGCCGAAAATGCCCGAGGGCTATTATTCGGGGGATAAACCCAATCCGAATCTGCGCGCGTTTGTCGAACAACATCTCAAGGAAAAACCTTACGACCCCGCGACGGACAAATACAACGTCCCCGCCTTCAACACGCCGATTGAAACGACCAAAGCCACCGCCATCTACAACATGCACACCTATTGGTCAAAGAAACCGCACGACGCCATTCGCCAATACATTCGCCATTACACCCAAGAGGGCGATTTGGTGCTCGACCCCTTTTGCGGTTCGGGCGGCACCGCGCTGGCGGCTTTGATGGAAGGACGCCAAGCGATTGCGATTGACCGCAGTCCCGCCGCGACGTTCATTACGAAAAATTATTGCACGCCGGTGGACGTGGACGAGTTACAGCGCGCGTTCGAGGAGTTGGAGCGCGCGGTCAAGCCCGAAATGGATTGGTTGTACGAGACGCGGTGTGACCGCTGTGACGGCAAAGCGCTGACCGCCTACACGGTGTATTCGCAAGTGTTTCAATGTCCGCGCTGTATGGAAAAAGTCGCGCTGTTTGATTGCGTGGAGGTAGATGGCGAAACAGCCGAGGGCAAACCGAAAAAAATCAGCGTGTGTCCGTATTGTTTGAAACGCGGGCAGCAAGAAGAAATCAGCACACGCACCGAACGCTTTGGTTCAATTCCTGTGTTAGTGAGTTACCTCTGCAAGAATGGCTGCAAGCCCGCACGTGATGAACGACGCCACAATGACGCGGACAAGAAAAAGCGCGCGTATTTTGAGAAATATGATTTGGGCAAATTGCGCGAAATTGAGAGCAAACCTATTCCACATTGGTATCCGCCGAACAAGATGATGAATGTGGAGGATGATTCGCAACCTTGGGGAGACAATTGGCGACCAGGACGTAATTTTCGTTCTGTTGCTGCTTTGTTCACTAAACGGAATTTGTGGGCTTTGGGCGCGATTTTGGAAGGGATTGATTCAGTTGAAGAATCTACTTGTAAGGATGCGCTGCGGTTTACTGTTAGTTCCTTCTTATTGAATCTCTCAAGATTGTACAAGCACCGTGATTCGGGCGGTGGTCAACCAACAGGAAACTATTACATTCCACAAATAAATAGAGAGAACGAAGCTTGGTCTGCCCTCGAAAGAAAGTTCAAAGATATCATTGATGGAATGAGCGAACTTGTATCATCGTTGCAGACAACGCAAGTCTTTGTCTCAACCCAAAGTAGCGAATCGCTTGGACAGATTCCATCGAATAGCGTTGATTTTGTCTTTACTGATCCGCCCTACGCGGGCAAGTACCAATATGGAGAACTGAATTTTATTTGGGAAGCATGGTTAGGTTTAGATACTCACTGGCATAGAGAAGAAATCACCATAAACCCAATCAGAGGAACAACGGAAGCGGATTGGGCGACAATGATGATTCGCGCCATGTCAGAGTGTTATCGTGTTTTGAAACCTGGACATTGGGTTGCGTTGTGCTACCACGATACATCAGAAGGAACATGGGAACTTATTCAGGATGTAATGAGCGAAGCTGGATTCCTGATCGACAAATCGGATACTGCCATTTACATCGACACAGGGCAGAAAACTTACAATCAGAGCCAGGGTGATAAAGTCACCAAGCGCGACCTCGTCATCAATTTTCGCAAACCGCGCGCCGACGAAATTGCGTCCGATTTGACCATCACGGGCGATGAAGACGAAACGACGTTCAACGACAAAGTGCATCTCACCATTCGCGAATATCTGACCGCGCATCCCGGCGCAACCAAAGATCGCATCTACGATGAGGTAGTGAGCCGTATGGTGCGCGCGGGACAGATGCAAGCGCACAATTTTGACGCGCTGTTGGAACAAGTGGCAGAACCCGTGCGCGAACCCATCAAGAAAAATTTGTTTGAAAACGAGCCGCCGAATTTTTGGGGCACGCATGAAATCGTGCGTTGGTTCGTGCGCCAAGAACAAGCCGCGAATCTCGACGCGGCAGAAACCGCCAAAGAAGACAAGGCGGCAAAAAAACTGAGCGCATATATTTCCGAACAGCGCGCCGCGAAACCGTATGCGGAGGGCGTGCATTACAGTGACCTCTTTGAACAATACATTTATTTTCAGGACAAGCCGCGCCGCGCCTTGATTGACTGGCTGCCCGATTATTTTTTCAAGACCGACGCCGGCACTTGGCGCGCACCCGCCGACGAACAAGAAGAACAAGAAAAAGCCCACGCGCGCGCGTCGGGCGCCAATCGCCGCATCAAACATTTCATCGCCTATCTACAGCAAGCGGTTCCCATTCCCGAAGCGTCCAAACCGAACGCCGCCACGCTCGCCGATTGGATTCGCCAAAGCAAACGCGCGGGGTTGTACGAATACGGCAAACTCATTTATGAAAAGGGCGGTATCAACCTCGACGCGCTGCCCGAAGAACTCGCGGTGGATGTGGAAGAAGATTATCAGACATGTGTGAGGATGTTGGCGAGAAAGAATGACCAATGAACAATGCACAACGGAAAACGAAACGTCAAAATTGAATTGCCTAATCACCCAATTACCCAATCACCCAATCTCGAATCTCTAATCTCTAATTCTCAACAAAGGTGTTGCCATGCCCAAAGAAGACCTTCTCTCTCTGCGAAAACCGCTCAACGAAATCTGTCAAGTCCCCGACAAAATCATTTCCGTCTATTCGCTCGAAAAACATGTGTGGGCGGATTCCAACGCGGACGCGGCGCGCAAGACGCGCCAGCCCGAATTGAAAACGCTGCAAGAATTTCAAATTGACCCGGTGCGCCCGTTTCTCAACGACATTCTGCGCCAGATGGCAGCGCCGTACAAGCCCGACCAACGCGACAATCCGATTGGTCAGGGCTATTGGATTCAAGCCGAATTTGGTTCAGGGAAATCGCACCTCTTGTGTTTCCTCTCTGCGCTCGCATTGGGCAACGAAAAAGCGTGGCAAGCGGTCAAGGAAAAAGAGGACAAGGCGGGACGCGGCAAGCGCGAATCGCTCTATCGCTTTTGGGAAGAAGGAATTCAAGCCAAAAGCAGCAAACCTTCGCGCGGTATTTTTGTCATGGTCAAAACGCTTGTCGGTTCGGGCAGCGGCACGGTGGGCGTAAATGAAAAAGGCAAGCGGCTCACCGAATACATTCTCGACGCCGCCAAAGAACAACTGCTGCTGGAGACGGGCAAAAATCTTTCGCTCTACCCTGTCGAACTATTGGCAGACCGTTTCATCGCGCAAGATTTGCAGCGCTATCGCGCCGATTTGAAAAAATTTCTCAAGGACGCGCGCTTTTTCTCGGAAGACGAATTTGAAGAAGTGGATGATTTCATCCGCGACCTGCAAGCCAACAAATCGCCGGATTACAAAAAGAGCGTTGGCAACAAACTGTGGCGCTTTTACACCGAGTACCTGCAAGTCACGCCGCAGATTGCTGCCGAGACCGAAGATGTTTTGAAACATCTCGTCGAGACGATTCTCGCGGAAGGATACAGCGGTGTCCTGCTCGTGCTCGACGAAGTTTCGCTGTTTATGAAAAATCGCGACGAAGACCAGCGCGTGGACGACGAAAAAACACTCGTCGTGCTGGCGAATCGTCTTGCCAAAGTTCACAACTTGCCTATCTGGACTGTCGCCGCTGCACAGCAAGCCATTGAAAGCAAGATGGGCGTAAAAAATATCATTGCCGATGACCGCTTGCGCCTCGTCGAACTGCTCAAAAATCCGAACGACTATTACGATATAGTATTGGCGCGCGTGCGCGAAATTACAAACCCGCAAGCCATCAGCGCGTATTTTCAATATTACCGACGCGGCTTTACCTGGCCCAACGCGGCGGGCGAACAAGAATTTGCGCGCTTTTTCCCCTTTCAAAAATCTTCGCTTGAAGTGCTGCGCGATGTCAGTTACAACCTGACGACGACGCGTTCGGCGATTGCGGTGATGCATCAGGTGCTCAAGCATCAACTCCGCACCAAAGGCAACGAATTGATTCGCTTGTGGGAACTGTTTGACGAAACGGTCAAATACGAAGAAGACCCGTCTGGCACGTTTGCGTCGCTCTCTGCCATCAAGACGCGCTTCGAGACCGATTACCGCGCATACGAAGCATGCCGCCGCCAAATTGACGGTTTGACCAAAGGCGTACTAAAAGTGCATCGCGAAAAAGCGCAGCGCACGATTCAAACGCTCTTTCTCTATTACATTGCCAAGACGCGGCAGCAAGGTCTCACGCCCGAAGAAATCGCCAACTCGGTAATGATTGAGCGCGACGCGGAATCGAATCCCGATGAAAACAATCAACACTATGAAACGATTGCCGAAAATCTGAAACGCGAATTGCGTCAAGTGGTGCAGACGTTTGATGAAGACCGACGCCCGCGTTATCGCTTTGAAGCCGTGTTCACGGGCGTTGACCCGCGCGACGAATTTCGCAAGGCGCGTGACGAAGCGGAGGGCAACGAAAACATGCAGCGCGAAGCGTGGGCGCACTTGCTCGGTTTGGACGAATGGCCCGTCAAGACGCGCACCATGACGCTCGATTTATCCAACGGCGTCAAATCCATGTTCCGCGAAATTGCGCCGTTTGAACTGGCACGCCGCGAGAATATGCTGTGGCGGCGCGATGGGATTCCCCTTGAAGTGAATTGGAAAGGACGTTTCATCAACGGTCTAGTTGGCATGAAAGATGTAGGACGCCTTGCCGCCGACCACCAACTCTTGCCGCAAATCAACACATCGGAAACAGAATATGATTTTGCCGTGTTCGTCGGCGTGCGCGCGGTCACTCCAAAAATCATAGAAACATTACTCGAACAGCGTCAAGACCCGCGCATCATCGTCTGGACACCCGACGAGTTGACCTCCGAAGAAAAAGACCGCCTGATAAATTTTGCCGCGTACCGCAAACTGGTGAGCGATTGGGGCGGCAAAGAGACCGAGGACGCGCTCGCCGTCATCAATTGGGTGCAAAACGCGCTGCAAGTGGAATTGGGCAAAATCGAAAACATTGTCAATACGAGTTACGCGCGGGGGAGGATGGACGCACTCGGTAATACGCAAATGGAATTTCACGTCGCAGGCGAACTCAAAGCGATTGTCGAACCATTGGTGGACCGTGTGCTCACTGCGACCTACGAATCGCGCGACCTCGTGTTTGAATCGTTCGCGCCGTTCCGCAAAGAAGATGGTGTCAAGGTCATCAACGGCATCGTCAAGAGCGGACAAATTCCCAAAGGCGCGAAACCGAATCAAGATATCAGCGCGGCGCAGAATTTTGGATTCGGTCTCAAAATCATGAAAAAGTCCGCCGAGCGTCTGTTGGACACATCAGGCAACGCGCACATCGCCGCAATGTGGCAATTCATTGACAGCAAACTCGCCGATGATGGACAGGCAATGAAATTGGATACGCTCTATAAAAATTTCATGGGCATCGGCGGTCCCAAGAATTTCGGGTTGACGCGGCGTATGGTGCAAATCTATCTTCTCACGCTCGTGCGCGACAGCAAAATCCGCGTTGGCGTTGGTCCCAAATCGGGCTTGCCTTTTACATCGCTGGATTACACCAATCTCGCCGATTTGGATTTTTCGGTCAAGGTGCTTGACAATCTGACCGAGATTCAAAAACTCGCGCGACCCGAAAATTGGGAGGTGCTGCGCCCGTACGCGGAAAAATTACTCGCGCTCTCGATTCCCGCCAACGCGGATGACCGCACCATTGCGGAATTTCGCCGCACACTGCGCGAACATCTGACAGCCGAACGCGCGCCAATGACGCGCCTCGTGCCGCAGGCGCGTGCGCTCTTTGAATCGCTCAAGGCAGTGAATCCGTACGAACGCGAATTGAGTCAAATCGCCTCGTTCTATGAACAATCGGCAGACAGTGACGATGAAATCAATGTCGTGCTGCACGCGTTTCAAGCCGCGCTCGATTATCACGCGTTCGAAAGCGGACAGGTCACGCAGACGGAAGTGGACGACCTCGCCAACCGAGTCAAGAATGTGCGCGACCTCCAGCGGTTTGTGAGTTACGAAAATGAATTGCGTACCGCGCACACCTACGTGTCCGTCGCGCTGCCCGAAGGCAAAGACCTCAAAGCCGCTCGCGCGTTTCAGCGCGCGCTCGCAGAAAAACTGCGCAACTTGCAGCCATATATTGATTCGGATGTAAAACTCCGCACCGAATTGATTGGCACGTTTCCGCCGCAGCCGGGCGAAAGCGGCACGCTCTATGCGCTGGTGCATGAATACACAACCGCCTATAACATTTTGCACGATACGGTTCTTGACCGCGTCGAGACCGCGCGCAAGACGATTCACGCACTGCGCGAGAGCGATGATTTGAAAGCATTGCGCACGCTCGAAAAGGTGAGCGCGTTTCAACCGACTGCCGTGCCGCAAATCCTCGAACAATTGTCAGCGCTCGCGGATGGGCTGTTCCACTGCGACATGCCGTCGCACACGTCGGTGGAGGAAAGGCTGCGCACGGATCCGGTACATGCGTGCGGTCTCACATTTCAAAACGCTCAAGACCACATCCAGCGCGCCGAACAAGCCGCAGGCGACGCGCAAAAATTGGTGGACGAATCTATCGAGCGCAAGATGCAAGTGCTGTTGAATCCCGCCGTCCGCGAGCGTTTGGCACAAGGACGCGGCGACGCGCATTTAGCCGCCTTGCTCGACGCGTCCGACGCGTACGCGTTGCGCAAGACGCTGCTGCCCATGATTCTTGCACAGCCCGAACTCGCCGACACGATTGCGCGATATTTGAAAAAAATCGTAATGCGTCACCTCCGCCTCGCCGATTTCAAACCGAGCGTGCAAACCATCGAACGCTCGCAAGTGAACGGGGTCGTAGAGGAATTTCGTGCATTTGTCGAAAGCGCGTTTCAAGTGGACCGCGCCAAAGAAGCGCGCGAGGATGATACGCTGCCGATGGTGGAGATCGAGTAAATTCTTCAGCCAAGATCGTTAATTCATGTTGGAGCTTTTGATAGCACTCGAACGAAGAGGATTGATCCTGAGATGTCAATAACTTGGCAAGAGTTACGTTCATTCAATGGGTCACAGCATGCTGCCTTTGAAGAACTTTGCTGCCAGCTTGCAGTATATGAGGCACCCCCGGCTGGCGCGTCATTTGTGCGGAAAGGCGCACCAGATGCTGGGGTCGAGTGTTATTGGAAATTATCCGATGGCAGTGAGTGGGGTTGGCAAGCCAAATTCTTTTCATCTCCTCCCGACAATGGGCAATGGAGACAAATTGATGAATCCGTCGAGATGGCATTGGAAAAACATCCTCGATTGAGCCGCTATGTTGTGTGCCTTCCTATTGACCGCCAAGATCCACGAATTGAAAAACAAAATTGGTTCATGGACAAGTGGAATGAACATGTTGAAAAGTGGCAGGAATGGGCTCGCGATCGAAAGATGGTGGTTGAGTACAAGTATTGGGGATCGCATGAAATTTTCGAGCGTTTAAGCCGAGACGAACATCGCGGACGCTATTATTTTTGGTTTCATCGAGAACTTTTTAGCCAAGAGTGGTTCCGAACTCGCCTCAACGAAGCAGTCGCGAATGTGGGTCCTCGCTATTCGCCAGAATTGGATATAAGTCTTCCGATTGCCAAGTTCTTTCATGCTCTTGGAAGGACCAGTGAGTTTTATTTGCATGTTAAAGAGCTTCAGAAAAAACTGAAGGAAGCGTATTCTCGAATTCCAAGTGAACCTTTGTCTGATTCGAAAACCAAGATCCGAGAAACGCTTGAGCAAATATGGGAGTTGATCGCGATAATGGATCACTCTGACGAATTACTGTTCGTTGATTGGGCAACGATAAGAGCTTTAGCGCGAACTGCATCAGAGCTTGCTCAAGAATATGCACGGACAGTCTCTGAAGCGGCAAAGGAAAAATCAAGGAACACATCTACTGAGGCGGAAAAAGAAGACTTGTCTTTGCGAGAAGCAGAATCTGCGTACTGGCATTTCACTCGCGAGGCACGACAATTCTCGGAATTTGCCGCGAGTAACGAGGCATATTTATCAAACGTGCCTGCGCTCTTGCTTGTGGGTGAAGCAGGGCGCGGTAAGACACATCTATTATGTGACGTTGCCCGGCATCGCATTGATTCTGGAGCTCCAACAGTTTTGTTACTTGGTGGTCAATTCAATCTTGAAGAGCCTTGGTCTCAAATCAGAAAACTAATGGGATTGTCATGCACGAAAGAGGAATTCCTTGGCGCACTCGAAGCGGCAGCGCAGGCACAAGGCAAACGGGCAGTTGTACTCATTGATGCACTCAACGAAGGACAAGGAAAAACACTTTGGAAGAAACATCTTGCCGGAATATTGCTCACCATCTCCAATTCGGAATGGTTGGGAATCGCAGTCAGTGTTCGCACCTCGTATGAGGACATTATTATCCCGGAAGGCTTGGTCCCTGACAGACTAACTCGCATAGAACATCGCGGCTTTGCAGAGCATGAATACCAAGCAACCAAGACATTCTTTAACTTTTTCGGAATTCAACAACCCAGCATTCCACTACTTGTGCCCGAGTTCCAAAATCCTCTCTTTTTAAAAATCTTTTGTCAAGGACTCAAGAACAGTGGATTAACCGCGATTCCAACGGGTTTGCAGGGAATAAGCGCGATCTTTGTATTTTTTCTTGATTCTGTGAACAAAAAATTGTCAGACCCCGAATATATAGGCTTCAACCCCAAAACCCCGATTGTCAGCCGAGCCGTTGAAGCATTCGCGACGCGACTGGCAGAAGAAGGCAAAGACTGGCTTCCCCCTGAGCAAGCGCAAGAATTGATTGACGACGTTTTGCCGCGAAATGGATATGACAAGAGTTTGTTCAGACATTTACTTTCCGAGGGAGTGATTTCGGAGAATCGATTCTACATCGGGGATAACCAATGGATCGAAGGGGTACATTTTGCGTACGAGCGATTTACTGACCATTTGGTTGCAAAATACTTGTTGGACAAATACCTCGACGTAAAAAATCCCGCATCATTATTTGCTACAGAAACGCCCCTTGCCAAGTATGTTAAGGATGAAAGCGCGTGTACATATTATCGAGGCTTGATTGAAGCATTCAGTATCCAGCTTCCCGAACGAATTGGCAAAGAGTTGATCGAACTTGTTACGATAATTCGTGAATTTCGATCAGTCGTTGACGCTTTCATTGACAGTATTGTTTGGCGTGAGCCAAAAGCATTAAATCGCGAGGTCGCTATCGAATATATTAATGCTGTCGTGACTCGCGATTCCTATCATCACCGACGCCTACTAGATGCACTGCTAACAGTCGCTACTAATCCAGGACACCCCCTCAATGCCGACTTTTTGCATAAGAATTTGATGCGATTCGAAATGGCGGACCGCGACGCGTCGTGGTCAATCTTTGTCCATAAGCAATTTGGCGCGCACGGTGCGGTTGATCGCCTGATTGATTGGGCATGGTCACGCGAAAGCAAGGATCACATTTCCGCCGAAGCAGTTCGTCTGTGTGGGACAGCATTGACATGGTTCTTGACCACGTCAAATCGGTTCGCACGCGATAGAGCCACCAAAGCATTGGTCACTCTCTTTACGAATCGGCTGCAAATCTTGCGCGAGATGATGCAGCAGTTTCATGGTGTGAATGATCCGTATGTACTTGAGCGATTGTTCGCGGTTGCATATGGATGTGTACTACGCAGCTCAGATAAAAATGCGATTGCCGAGATTGCCCAAGCGACCTATGATTGGATTTTCCGCGATGGACAACCTCCGGTGCATATTCTTCTCCGGGACTATGCCCGAGGAATCATTGAATATGCTTTGTATCAAGGACTGAACTTGGAGATCGAAGAGAACAAAATCAGACCCCCATATCACAGCGATTGGGTCACAATTCCGACAGAGGAGGAATGCGAATCGTTCCAAGTCGAAAACGGTTCTTGGGACTCGTACGATCCACGTTGGTCGCAAAATCGAATCTATCATTCCATGATGGTTGATGATTTTGCCCGCTACGTGATTGGGACAAATCACAACTGGTCGGAGTGGTTATCGTTGAGACTTGAAGAGCCACCTTGGCGTTCATCCAAAGAAAAGTTAGAGGCATTTATAGAAGCACTAACACCTGCGGAACGCGAAGCATGGGATGCATTTCAAAGTTCACGCGGAGCACTTGAAGACCAGACTACAAACCTTTTTGAGAATTTTACGGACGAGGAGCTACGAAAACTGATTAGTGAATTAAGTCAAGTGGGGGCAGAGATTCCGAGCGAACCTGAAGTTGAAATGCCGCTACTTGACCCCGACAAGGAACATCTCTGGCATGAACGCGAGGTTGAAGTCGAAGAAGCCCTTAGCCAATTCACTTCGAGTCTTTCGCCGGACAAAAAGCAGATATTCGAAGACAATATCCTTCCCTATCTCAAAGCCCGCAGTCATGGAATGGACGAACCGCATTTCGATCTGGCTTTGGCACAGCGGTGGATTTTGAAGCGAGTCTTCGAGTTAGGTTGGACTGTCGAACGGTTCGGCGAATTCGACCGCTTTGAGATTGGCTATGATGGACGTTCGGCACACAAGGCTGAACGCATTGGCAAAAAGTATCAATGGATTGCATATCACGAATTCTTGGCAAGACTGGCAGACAATTTCCAATTTCGCGAACCGTTCGCGCGCGCACCCCAATACACTCAATACTTGGGACCGTGGCAAATTGGTGCACGAGACATTGATCCATCTTGCGTCCTCAAGTCTACGGAACGAGGTGACCCTTGGCATCCTCAGCGTAGTTGGTGGGCTCCCATCAATTATGACTTGTGGCTCAAACACAGCGACGATGTTCAATGGATGAATGACTCAAGTGATCTTCCAGAGGTAAAGCCGCTTGTCGAAATCACACATCCCATGGACGGGTCAAAATGGTTTGCCCTGAACGGGTATTATCGTTGGGAACAACCCACTCCGCCTGATGTCGAGTCCCATACTGTTTCTCATCGTGAGATCTGGTACATCCTGCACGCTTATTTGGTACGACAACCGGACATGGATGAGCTCTATGCATGGGCACAGGAACAAGATTTTATGGGGCGCTGGATGCCGGAAGCAGGAGAACTCTATAAAGTGTGTTTGGGGGAATTTTTCTGGTCACCTGCATACGAGTATTTTAACGAGCCTTATGAACGAACCGTGGGGTGGCAGGGGGGCGGTATGCGCGCGCGCATTCCTAAACCAGTGATGTCCTTGGCGGAAGTATATTTAAAGGAAGATTCGGACTTTGACTGTTCTATTGACGAAACGTACCGAATCACCTTGCCCTGCCAATTCATGGTTGAGCAGATGGAGTTACAGTGGAACGGTGTTGAGGGCAGTTATTTTGATTCAAATGGTAAATTGATTGCGTTTGATCCTTCTGTTCGCGCAACAGGTCCTAATCAACTACTTGTGGAACGCGATGCGTTTCTAAAATTTCTTCGGGAGCAGAATCTCTCTGTCTTCTGGACGCTTATTGGAGAAAAGCAGCTGATTGGTGGTATGTCTTATGATCGAAATTGGAAGGGCAGAATGAGTTTGACAGGCGCATACCGAATCCAGAATGGGCAAGTAACTGGTCAAACCATTTGTAAATTTCAGCATCCTCAAAACGCGCAGGATGCCTAATGGCGTCATGGCTAGATTGAGAATATCCGGAGCATCCACCAATGAACTTGCAAACCTGGATTCTTGAAAAACTTGAAATCGTCAAGGATGCGCCGCGCGTCGTGGTGCGCGACCCGCTGCAACTTTTACCAAAGAATGACGGCGCGCTGCATGCGTTCGGCACGGCGAATCACTTTGTCGTCATTATCGCGTCCACGAATCTGGTGTTTCGCCAGTTGTATGAACTAGCACTCGAAGACAAGGACGCGAAAAAGATGCTGCTGGTGGATCGCACGCCGCAAAAACGACGGCTCACGCAATCGTCCGACCAAGCGCCCGCGTTATTTTATCCCGACTTGATGGCGCGCGTGCCTGCCGAAGCTGTCATCGAACTCGACCTGCGGCAATTTTTGCGCGAACAGACGGGCGACCCGAATTGGTCCCACGAAGCGAACACGCCGCGTTACGCGCGTTTGATTGCGCGTGACCCGAGCGCGGTAGTGCGCGCGTACGAAAACTTGCGCGCAACCGCGCCGGGACGTTTTACCGACCACGATTTTCAAACCATTGTCGCGTTTGCGGCGTTGGGCATTCCCGAATCGGCGTTCAAGCAATTGGACGCGAGCGCGTATTGGAAAATCGGTTTGGGCGGGCACGATGCGCTCCAGGAATTGGAAACCCTCGCGCCCGAAGTGACACAGCCGATTCATCAGATGCTCCAACGCGCGCCCGCGCCATTCAAATGGCTTGCCGACCGCGACCCTGACCAGGTGGTGCGCGCGTTTTATCTGGCGGCAATTTTGGCGCAGCATCTGCCCAACTGGAATCTGTTGCTCGCGAATCTCGACCCAACCTTGCAGCCGTACTCGGCGATTGAACCGCAAATTCTGGCGCAGGCGGCGCCGCAGCTCATTGCGCTCGACCAGCGCCAGGCAGAACGCGATCTCACCAACGCCGAAGAGGGGCTTGACAAACACGCGTTGGAATTTTTGATGGAACAATTGAAACTCACCACGCCCGACGGATTTGCGTCCGTTTTGGAAAAAGAAAATTATTCCACACTGCTGCGCTCGCTTGCGCTGCTGTTGGCGCTCGACAATCTTCTCTCGACGCAGCCCACGCGCGGCATGCAAGAGCGCGTCACGAATGCATTGACCGCGCCTGCGGACGGCGCGCAAACGCGATTTGTGGAACGCCGCGCGTCCGTGTCGTGGTCGCATCTGAAACAGGCGTACGAACTGGCAGCGGAATTGCAGATGCTGCGCGTCAAGATGCAGAATTTTCTCAAGCAGTTGGATGTGACCAAAACAGAAAATCTCTCGTTTGAATTTTTTCTCAAGGCATGGAACCAAGAGGAGCTCAATCGGCTCGAATATTTTCATTCCGCGCTGCAGCGCGCGATGGACAGCAGCGAATTCTTGCCGCGTCCCGACGAGGAACTGCCGTCTCTTTTCGCCAACAAAGCCGCGGCGCTTCAAAAGCAAGTCATCGCTTTGGGCGAACAAATCCAGTGGCAGTTGGACAAAGTGAACGCGCGTTTCCAAGAAATTGTTTTTGCGCGTTACGCGAATTGGGTCAAGCAGGATGACGAAGTCCGTCTCACCGCGCAGTTTTTACGGCGCGTATTGAAACCGCATTGGGACCCGCAAAAAGAAAAAGCGGCTGTCCTGATTTTTGACGGCATGCGCTATGACATTTGGGACGAGATGCTGCGCCCGTTGGTGGCAGAGCGCATGGAAATCGTGCAAGATTACGCCGCGTCTTCGATTCTGCCTTCCGAGACGCATTTGACGCGCAAGGCACTGAGCGCGGGCACGTTTCCCGATGAATTTGACGATGGTGCGGCCGAGAGTGCGTTATTGCAGCAAGGATTGAAACGCGTATTCAATCTGAATGTTCCCGTCGAGGTCTTGAATCCCGAAGGCAGCGGCACGGGCGAAACGGTGCGCTACCGCGCGGGCAATCTCGATTGGTACATTTTTGAATTGTGTGACAAGGAACTGCACAAAATCACGTACAAGACTTTGCAAGACGGACGGAATGTGCCATCGCGCCCGCTGTCCTTTATTTACGACCAGCACATCAAAAATATCATTGACACCGAAGTGAGCAAGATTCTGCACGGTCTCGCGCCGGGCACCAAGGTATTTATCACCGCCGACCACGGCTTTGGGAAAATTGCGCGCGAGCCCCTTTTCGTCCAAGCAGAGTGGCTTAACGAACCGGACGACTGCAAATATCTCAATGCGCGTTTGCGCGAAACGTTGAACGACGCGGGCGTATCGGGCAAAATAAAAAATAGTGCGTGGGAATTTTCCGTAGCGAAACTACGTCTGCCCGCAGAGGAGGACACCACCGACAAACAACGTCGCCAAGTGATTCATAAAGAATACGCGTCGGTGATTTTTCCCAAAACGGGATTCGCGTTCAAGCGTCCAAACGCAAATTTCAATCCTGATGCGTATTCGCACGGCGGCATTTCAATTCAGGAGCTCGTCATTCCGATGGTTGTGCTGCGCGTGAAATCGCGCGACCAAGGATTGCTCCTCCTCGATGCGCTTGCAGGTCCGTCGCAAATTGTTGAAGGACAAGAAGTGACGTTTAGTTTGCCGCTGCGTCTCGCGCCGACGGCGGGACTGGACGAACTGCGCGTGGATGTGGAGGCGAGTTACGGCAACGAGACCGCGCAAACAACGCTCGCGCGTCAGGTGCTTTACGTGACCCCGCAGCCGCAAGACATTGTTTATGCCTTTACGCCCGACACACAGAGCGCGACGGATGACGAACGGCGCAATAACGAAATGCAGCGCACGCTTTCGATTACGGTGCGCTACAAAGATGGACGCCGCGCGATGGCACGCACGCAAATTTTACCGTTCACGGTCAAACTCAATTCCGAAAAGATTATTCGCCGCGTCGGCAATCTCGGCAACATTCTTGGCTTGACGCCGAAAAGTATACGCGGTTAATCATCAAGTTGTCATTTCGATTGTAGTGAGAAATCTCCATGTCTAAAACATCTCGCTCCAAATCCAAAACTTCACCACGCGCGCAAAGCACCTATTTCAAAACGTCCGTCCCCAAAATGCCCGAGGGCTATTATTCGGGGGATAAACCCAATCCGAATCTGCGCGCGTTTGTCGAACAACATCTCAAGGAAAAACCTTACGACCCCGCAACCGACACTTACAACGTCCCCGCCTTCAACACGCCGATTGAAACGACCAAAGCCACGGCGATTTACAACATGCACACCTATTGGTCAAAGAAACCACACGACGCCATTCGCCAATACATTCGCCATTACACCCAAGAAGGCGATTTGGTGCTCGACCCGTTTTGCGGTTCGGGCGGCACGGCGCTGGCGGCATTGATGGAGGGACGCAAGGCGATTGCGATTGACCGCAGTCCCGCCGCGACGTTCATTACGAAAAATTATTGCACGCCGGTGGACGTGGACGAGTTACAGCGCGCATTCAAGGAATTGGAGCGCGCGGTCAAGCCCGAAATGGATTGGTTGTACGAGACGCGGTGTGACCGCTGTGACGGCAAAGCGCTGACCGCCTACACGGTGTATTCGCAAGTGTTTCAATGTCCGCGCTGCATGGAAAAGGTGCCGCTGTTTGATTGCGTCGAGATGGAGAGTGCAACGCAAGCGGGGAAACCGAAAAAAATCAGTGTGTGTCCGTCTTGTTTGAAACGCGGACAGCAAGAAGAAATCAGCACGCGGACGGAACGGTTTGGCGCGATTCCGGTGTTGGTGAGTTATCTGTGTGAGAATGGCTGCAAGCCCGCGCGTGATGAACGACGCCACAATGATACGGACAAGAAAAAGCGCGCCTATTTTGAAAAATATGATTTGGGCAAATTGCGCGAAATTGAGAGCAAGCCGATTCCATATTGGTATCCGCACGACCGTATGATGAACGCGCCAGAAGAACAAGAACGCTGGGGTGTAAAGTGGCGCGCAGGCACAAGCAATTTTCGCACGGTAGATGAATTGTTCACGAAGCGGAACTTGTGGGCGTTGGCTGCTTTACTGGCTGGAATCAGAACTGAATGGAAGTATCAAGATGTTTTGCTTTTTACATTTACAAGCATTCTGCTAAAAGCGTCTCGGATGATGGCGCACAACAATGACGGTATCGGGCGCATTCAAAAAGGCACTTATTATCTGCCCCAAGTGCTTCATGATATTAACGTTTGGAGTTTTATGTCGGAAGCATTGGGAGACATGCAATCGGGCTACTCTTCAATTGGCAGGATTTCGACAGGTTTGATAATCAGCACGAGTGATGCTCGTTCACTCGACATTCCTTCATCAAGTATTGATTATGTTTTTACTGATCCTCCGTATGCAGACAAGGTTCAATACGGCGAATTGAATTTTATTTGGGAAGCGTGGCTTGGATATGACACACATTGGCATGATGATGAAATTATCGTGAATGAATATCACAACAAGACAGAACAAGATTGGGCGAATATGATGCGCCTGGTTCTTACAGAGTGTTTTCGCGTTCTCAAACCAGGACGAGAGATTTCTCTCTGCTACCATGATACGTCAGAAGGAACTTGGGCATTAGTTCAAGATTTGATGTCAGAAGCAGGATTCGTAGTTGAACGTACCGATTCTGCACTCTATATTGATACTGCCACAAAAACAACCAATCAATACTTTGCCGAAAAAGTCACCAAGCGCGACCTCGTCATTAATTTTCGCAAACCCAAACCTGAAGAGCTCGGCAGCGCGCTGCAAATCACGGGCGATGAAGATGAAACCACTTTTAACGAAAAGGTATACGCCATCATCCGCGATTATTTGCTCGCCAACCCTGGCGCCCCAAAAGACCGCATCTATGATGAGGTGGTGAGCCGCATGGTGCGCGCGGGACAGATGCAAGCGCACAACTTTGATGAACTGCTCGCGCATGTGGCAGAACCCGCGCGCGGCGATTTAGGCGGACAATGGTATCTCAAAGAGAGCGAAGCGTCGGTGGATTCCGCCGAAACGAAAAAAGAAGATGCGGCTGCCAAAATTCTTGCGCGCTTGATGACGCGCCGTTTGCAAGCCAATCCCGACGCGGAAGGCGTGCATTACAGCGAACTGTTTGAAGAATATATTATCCGCGTCACCGACAAGCCGCGCCGCTCGCTTGCCGATTGGCTGCCCGACTATTTTTTCAAAACGGACGAAGGTACGTGGCGTCTGCCCGCGAACGAGGAAGAAGAAAAACTCAAAGCGCATGCCCGCGCGTCGGGCGCGAATCGTCGCATCAAGCGTTTTGTCTCGTTCCTTCAACAAGGCATTCCCGTGCCAGACAAGGAACGTCCGAGCGATGCCACACTCGCCGAATGGATTCGCCAGTCCAAGCGTTCGGGCATGTTCGAATACGGCAAATTGATTTACGAAAAAGGCGGCATGAATCTCGACGCGCTGTCCGAAGAATTGTTGGTGGATGTCGAAGAAGATTATCAGACGTGCGTGCGGATGCTGGCGCGGGATAAATAAAAATGGATACAAAAGTCAAAGATATTTTTCGCGGCAAAGTCGTCAACAAAGCCCACACACTTAACACGGGCGTGGATGAATTCCCGCGCTATGTTTTGGAATATCTGATTGACAATTACTGCGCCGAAGAGACGTTCGCGCAGGACATGGAAAAAGTGGTGCGACGGCTCAAGGAAAATTTTGTGTACGGCGCAGAAGCGGAAAAAATTCGACACTATATCCGCGAGAACCGTCACCATTCTATCATTGCCAACTTGGAGGTGCGCCTCGTCGAAACCGAAGACAAATATTGGGCGACGATTGGCGCCATCAACGAACAGTTTGCCAACATTCCCGAAAATATCGTGCGGCAGTATCCGATGCTGCTTTCCGGCGGCATGTGGGGCACGCTTGAATTGACCTACGACGAGACGCAGGTCTATAACAAAAAGATTCGCCCGTTCGTGATTACCGCCTTCACGCCGTTTCAAGTCAGCGTCATTAATCTCGATGAATACATTCGCAAGCGGAGCGAGTTCACCACCGACGAATGGATTGACTTGCTCATCAACACCTGCGGTCTAAATCCCACAAACCTTACCCGCCGCGAAAAAATGGTTTATCTCGCTCGCCTGATTCCGCTGGTCGAAACCAATGTGAATCAAATCGAACTTGCGCCGCGCGAGACGGGCAAGACCTATCTCTATCGCAACATTTCGTATTATGTGCACGTTCTGTCCGGCGGCAAAGCGAGCCCCGCGCAGTTGTTTATTAATCTCAATACCGGCAAGATTGGCGAGGTCGGCACGCGCGATGCGGTGGTCTTTGACGAGATTGCCAACACCGATTTCACCGATCCCAAAGCGCTCGTCAGCATCATGCAAGGTTACATGCAGGATGCGAAATTCAGTCGCGGCAAAAAAGAGTTACTTGCGTTTGCGAGTCTCGTCTTTGTCGGCAATCTCGACGTGCAGGGACGTTTGCCGCACGAAAAATATTATCACCTCTTTGAGCCGCTACCGGACTTTCTTCAGGTGATTGCGTTTCTTGACCGCTTGCACGCCTACTTGCCCGGTTGGGACTTGCCAAAATTACGCGACAACAGTTACGCGCAAGATTATGGTTTCATCACGGATTATTTTTGCGAAATCATGCACGAACTGCGCCGCATAGATGTGCTTGGCGCGGTCCGCGCGCGTTTTGAAATCATTGACACGGCGAATACGGCACGCGGCATTTCGGGACGTGACCAACGCGGCATCATGAAAACCACTTCGGGGTTGCTCAAGCTCCTGTATCCCGACGGCAAGATCAGCGACGCAGAACTCGCCGAAGTGCTTTTGCTCTCGACGGAATTGCGCCAACGCGTGCGCGAACAATTACACCTCATGGCGCCCGGCGAATACGACCGCGTCAAACTTGGATTCAAACTGACCGCTACGGATATGCAACAAGCGCCTATGTTGCCCGATGCGGAACGCGTTCAGAGAGTTACTCTACCCTCGTCGCCAATGGTAGGACAGGTCATCGGGCTTGCGGTTGCGGCGGACCACGGGGTGCTGCTGCTATTCGAAATGCAGGCGATGAAAGGTTCAGGGCGGATCGTTCCACTCGGCTCGATTCAACGCGTGATGCGCGAAAGCATTCAAGCCGCAACCCAGTACATTCGCGCGCATCATGAAGATTTCGGTATCACCTCCGAATGGCGCGACAACTTTGACGTGGCAGTGCTTGCGACGTACATGGGCGTGCCAAAAGAAGGACCCTCCGCGGGCGTTGCGATTGTTACTGGCATTGTCTCGGCGCTCAAAAATATTCCCGTGCGCCACGACCTCGCGATGACGGGTGAAATCACCATCATGGGCAAGGTTCTCCCCGTTGGCGGCATTCACGAAAAAATCCGCGCGGCGTACGATGCAGGAGTCAAAGAGGTTTTGATTCCGGCGGACAATCTGCAAGAAGCGCAATCCATCTCGCCATACGTACTGGAACAAATCAAATTAACGCCGGTGCAGAGTGTGGAAGAGGTGTTGAGGCACGCGTTGGTGGGGAATGTGCCGTCACTCGACGAAACGAGTGAATCCGTGGGTGTGACGTGAATTCCAAGCGCACGTGAGTCTCACGGAGAGTAAAGAGGAACCCCACTTTTTGGCGAAAAGCTGTTCGAGCCGATTGAAAAAAAACCGACAAGAAAAGCATATGAACAAAATCAAGTCCACATTCGACAAACAGTTTGAACATTGGGGAATCGAATTGCCCGAACAAGATATCCGGGAGAAAAAACGCGGAACGATTCGGTCCAGCGGTTGGTTCATTCGCTATCGTTTTGACATGGAAGATGGGGTGGATTTTGTCGAATACTTTGCTGCTCATCGTATGACCAGCTCAAGCTTGGACCGTATCTATGCGGATGGTCGCATCGAAAATGTTGACGAAGAACACGAAGCTTTTGATCAAGATGATCCGAATGGTTTGAACAATATGTTCGCACATAATGAACGATTCAATGCTATGGTTCGCGCCCGCGGGCTAGCCCTCGACTCTGAGGAATAACTGATGACTCCGCTCGAACAAGAATTTGAAAATGAGATGCTCAGACCGTTGCCAGGCGAAACAACTGCCTCAAAGTTTATTCGGGATCGAGTCTCGGAGCTGGGCGGTGTTGGTACTGCAAAAATGCTTTTGCGAGGATCGACGCCCCAGAAGGGTCTGCAGTGGCTTGCCCGTCAAGGACTGCTCGAATTTTCGATGGAGGCACTTGTCATTCAGCCCAAGTACGCCGCACTTTTTACTCTGGCTGAAATCGCAACGGCCCGCAAACGTTTGCAGGCCGTTGGCTACAAATTCACGACGGATAAATCCGTTTCACCATACACTCCGCCAAACAATCAAGAGCTCGCTGCTCGGATTCAAAATGGAGAAAATGAAACTGTCGAATTCAAAGTTGCAGCCGCTTGGAATTCTCACACAGGGAAACGGGACAATGCCATGAAAGAGAACATCCTTCAGACATTCGCTGCATTTCGCAATAGTTTTATAGGTGGAGACATTATTGTCGGCGTGGATGACAAAACAAAAACTATCGTTGGCCTACAAGGAGATTACGACACATTCGACCCAAAAAGAGGCGAAAGAGATTCATTCGAGCGCTGGATACGCAACGTAATTGCCTCTGCCTTTGGAGGCGATGCCCCTGCCTATTACGACCTTTCATTCCACGAGCTGGACAGTAAAGAAATCCTTTGTATTCATGTTCGTCCTGCTTCCAAACCGGTTTTTCTGGATGGCGACTTGTACATTCGCGATGGCAACGGCAAGCGCAAACTAAAGGCGGCAGAAGTCGAAGATTACAGAAAACATCGTTGGGGCAATTAACCAATCTACTCACTGTGGTCATGCATGCCTGACACCGAATCAAAGGAGGAAACACCATGCTGGCGAGAAAACTATTGCGCAAAGGCGAAACCGCGATTGCAGTCTTTACCACCGGCACCCACTTTTATATCAATCCCGATGGCACCGGCACAACCGGCTATTGGAAAATTGATTCCAAACGCAAAGTCTCCCGTGTCATCATCTACAAACGCGAGCCTGAAACCGGCGACAATGAAATCTACATTTGAGATCATGCTGGTGTGGGTACGCCCGATGCGGCGGGTAGACACACCATTCTCTTGCGCAATCTCGAACACAAAGGTACAACTCGGAAAAATTGGCCCGAATTCGCCGAAGGCGCGCGTTCGCCAATACGTTATTTCAAGTAAGCTTATGCAACAAAAATCTCCAGGCGTACTGGGTATCATTCGAGACTGCAATACCGACAAATAACGTGATCCATGATCATGACTCTCTTCTAACTGCGTTGGTGCAAAAAACAACTATGACCGACTTTCCATCTATCCCCCCATACATTTGGCCAGGATTGCAGACCAAAGTGCAGCGTTCGGAGTTTCCAAATGCCACTCCATTGGAATCACTTCTCGAAAGCGCCAAGTTCATCAATGGGCTGGTTTATGATTTGGACGAGGTCGGTTTCTCGTGGCTTCAAACTCAGTGTCAGAAAAACCCAAATCTGCGTGTCCAGCTAATCGTCGGTCTGTATCCTGCCTGCCGCACAACCGTCCGGGAACTCTATTCTCTTTCAGCTCTTTCGCAAGCTATGGATGGGCGCGCCGATTTTCATCTCAAGATATTGAGTGACCACGTGACTCCTCTCTGGACGGCATTACTTATTTTCACCGAAAACGCGCGGCAATACACATACCTCGGTCCTTCACCCAATCTGGGCATCAATGCGGACGATTCCTCACACCTAAACCTCGTATTTTTGGCAGACCCATCTACCAATTCGCTACTCGTGAGATGGTTCGATGACATGTGGGCAAAGTCCTCGGCATTGACCGACGAGACAATCAATCTACCTGCGCTCGTGCCGGCACAGGGAACTGTCGAGGCTCAACAACAATGGGAGACCTACACAGCATGTTTCACCCCAGTTGAATCGAACACAGAAAATTTCGATTCATATTATGATCCCCCTGAGCCTTTGGAACCGGCACAAATTGCAGCGGACCCTAAAGCGCCACTTTCCGTCCAACTCGGACTGCCGCCGTTGGACAGGCTGGCAGAGCGTGTAGCGTGTCTTTATGAACTGGGACAGCTCGCTACCATTGACAAACAATCGGGCAGCCGCCCTCTGGATGCGCCAATGAAGGCAGAATGGTTCGGTATCAAATCGCTCCGCCGCCGCGGCAGCATAACACGCGAAACCCGTTACCGCATTTCGGCATTCGATCAAGACACATGGGCAGAAATTGTAAAGCACAAAAAAGCAGCCGGTCCATTGCTCGCCCGTTTCAGTTTCCAATTGAACGATGGTGTGCATTGGATGCCTCGCGCAGCACAAACAATGTTTGAGCAAGAGCTCACTCGTGTCAGTGAAGAAGGGCAACAACTGATTGCGGATGTCTTGCAGAATGATGTTGCGGGTTTTCTGGAGAACCAACGTTCCCGGATCGAACGAGACGCGAATGAAATGTATCAAGAGTTTGCACCGGGCAAAACGCTGGATAAGCAGATCATTTATGAAATCATACATTCTCTTAACGATCGCCTCGTCGAAGCAATCAAGAATGGATTGCTACCTCAAATCAGCTACAACCGCATTCAGTTTGAAACTGCTGTGGATTCGCGAACAAACTCACAATGGGGACAAGCATTGACGCTTCTACTCAGTATCGCGCAATCTCATCGCAAGGCCATCACCGAGTCCCAATACTTTTATCGCGGCTTGCATGTACCGAGTCTTGAATACTCTACTGCTATGAATGTGTGCGGAGACAAGATTGTTATGGATGCCAAAACGCACAATTTGTACGATCGTGCCAAGGCGGAATTGGACTTTATGGGCAAGCTGAAAGACGCGGGCCTTGCCCCCAAACCCAAATGCAGGATCCTTTTTGATCTGATGGATGGTGTCCCCGTGAAAGATCTGAATCAACGCCTCGAACCGGCAGACAAATCAACTTGATTCCTCTCACCGGTTAGCCTGCTGAAAATCATCATTGCTCGCTCTAGAAGGAGACCCGAACCTCATGCGCAAAGGCAAAGTATTTTTGATTGGCAATGAAAGGCAGTTGTTAATTCCAATGAGCGAAACCGAATATGTGCGCGAGGAGATCTTACAGGAATATCTCGCCCAATTTCCGGACCTGCTACCGGGGGAACAAATCGATCCCGAAGATCCGCCACGCTGGCTATTTGTTGGACGCGAGATTGGCGTGCCGGGAGACACTGATGAAGCCGCGCGTTGGAGTCTAGATCATCTCTTTCTCGACCACAATGCCGTGCCGACCTTTGTAGAGTGCAAGCGCTCTTCGGACACACGAGGACGCCGCGAGGTAGTCGCTCAGATGCTCGACTATGCTGCCAATGGTATCGAATATTGGTCAATTCCGACATTGCGAGCGCAGGTAGCAGACGACAAAGTGCGTGCGCTTTTAAATTCTTCGGAAGAAGATACTCCAGTTATTGATGAATTTTGGCAGAATGTCGAAAAAAATCTGCGTGCAGGCATTGTTCGCCTCATTTTTGTGGCGGATGAAACTCCCAAAGAGCTGCGGCGGCTTGTAGAGTTCTTGAATCGTCAAATGGTGGATGTCCAGGTCTTGGCGGTAGAGCTGAAACAATACTTGAGCGACGATCACAAAGTCCTTGTCCCGCGCGTCATCGGTGTGACCGAGGCAGCGCGTGATATGAAATCAAAAGGTGGGTCGCGGCGCAAGACCACAACCCGAGAAGAATTCTTGTCACAACTTGCCGATCCAATTGCAGTCAATTTTTTTACGCACGTACTAGATCTGGCGGTGAGGCAGGGGCACACAATTTCTTGGGGCGAGAAAGGATTCTCCATGCGTGTCCATTTGAAGGCGTCCGATCGTCTCGCCAGTTTTGCTTACGGTTGGCCCGGCGGCACATTCCAATTCTATTTTGCCGAACTGCCACTCTCCGAAGCCGAAGCCACAAAGTTGCGAAAGGAGCTCATGGATTTTGGTGTCTTTGAGAAAAGTGGGAACAAGACACTCAAAGCAATTGTAAATTCAAATACGGTCGAACCGCTACAGCGTGCCGTTGATTTCATCTTGCAGCAAGTTGACCGTATTTCCGATCTCTAAAAAGAACTGCAATTGGCGAAGCGCCCGCGGCTTGCTGAAATCGGCTGGACAAGACTCCAACAGCCTCGACGAGGATAACGTTTTGGAAGACACAATAAACGAGCAAGACCCATTTCAGGACGTTGATGGTCCGGCTGTCGTCACATGGGCATGGCTGGAAGACGGCTGTCCGCCATATCGATGGATTGTGTTCATGTTTTCCTCGTATCAAGGCAAATTCTCAACAAAAGATTGATTCTTAATGCCTCCACAAACTTCTCCCAAATTTTCCCGCCTACAACTCGTTCGACTCCGTCACGACCCCGAGCGCATGGGGCCGGTTTGGAGTGAGCCCATCTCCTCCGAAAACGAATGGCTCTATCGCGTTTTTTTCGGTGCGCGCGATCAGCCGATTGTGCCGGAATCAGACCTCGTTGCAAGTGTGCCCGATATAAATGTCGGCGATCACGAAAGTTTTCTGCGACATTTAGTGCTCTACAAATTGCGCAAGCCGTTGGCAAACAATGTGTACTCACTCTATGCCTCGCGTACGCAGTTTGAACCCTATCAGTTCAAACCGGTTCTCAAATTTCTGAACAATCCCGACCAGCGCCTCTTGATCGCCGATGAGGTTGGCCTAGGAAAAACCATCGAAGCCGGCATCATCATGTTAGAGCTGCAGGCTCGCTTGAATGGGCTTCCGCGCGTGCTCGTCGTTTGCCCTTCGGCGCTGCGGGCGAAATGGCAGTTTGAATTGCGCTCACGTTTCGATGAAGTGTTCACCCTTCTTGACGCGGAAGGAATGCGCCGCTTTCTGGAAAATTACCGCCTTTTCGGTGAAGCGCAGGCGCTCAAGGGAATCGTATCTATTGAACTGATGCGTCGTGATGAATTCACAGCCGCGCTCGCCGAAATGCGCGTTGCATTTGATTTGGTCATCATTGACGAAGCACATCATTGCCGCAATACAGGTACCCAAAATAATAATATGGCTTCCGTCCTGTCGGACAACGCGGATGCCATGCTACTCCTCACCGCGACTCCGCTGCATTTGGGAAATGCAGACCTTCTTCATCTTTTGCAAATTCTCGCCCCTGGTGATTTCGACAATGTTTCTGCATTCGAAACGACGCTTGAACCGAATGTCTATCTGAACAATACAGTGCGCTTGATTTTGCAGGACAAACCGCGCGAAGCACGTGAAAGTTTGCGTCGTGTTGAGAAATCGCTTTTGCGGGAACGCTTTGCACGAAATCCTTACTACGCTGACCTCCTCCATTTGCTCGAAAAATCATCGTTGACATCTGCCGAGAAGGTAGCCGCGCAACAACGCCTTTTGGAGCTTAATACGCTCTCTCACATTTTTACGCGCACTCGAAAACGGGAAGTGATACAGGCGTCAACGCCGCGAGATGCCAAAGTATTGCGTGTCGAATTTACCCAGGAAGAAAGGCGCTTTTACGATCAAGTTATCGCGCAAGTGCGCAATGAATTTGCTTCGCGACAGCGCAAAGGATGGGGCGCTACCTTTGCCGTCATTATGCGTGAGCGTCAAGCTGCGTCATGTATCTCGGCACTACGCGAGAGATTAGAGGAGGAATTGAATACAGTCCACATCTCTGTGGAGGACGAATATTTGGCGCAAGAACTGGGGGCGGATGAAATCGAAGCGATTCCAACTTCGCGCACAAGTGTGGTTGGGTTACTCGGTGCTGCTCCAACGGCCAGCAGCATAGACAGTAAATTTGATAAATTCCTTTTCGGTTTACGAGAAGTGCTTGCAGAAAACTCAAAAAGCAAGATCTTGGTGTTTTCGTTTTTCAAGGGAACATTAGAGTATCTGTATCGCCGTCTCAACCAGCTAGGATTTGGCGTACTCATGATGCATGGAGGAATCAACGTAGCGGACCGCCAGACAATTGTCGAGCAATTCCGCGACGACCCACGCATCAATATCTTGCTTTCCTCAGAAGTTGGTGCCGAAGGTTTGGATTTTCAGTTTAGTGATACCTTGTTCAATTACGATTTGCCCTGGAATCCAATGCGGGTGGAGCAGCGCATTGGACGTTTGGACCGGTTCGGACAAACTGCGCCCAAGATACGGATTTACAATCTTGTTATCGCCAATTCCATTGAGGAACGAATCTACTACCGGCTTTATCAGCGCATTCATGTTTTTGAACAGTCCATTGGTGATCTGGAAGTCATTCTCGGCGAAGAACTCCGCGAGCTATCGCGTCAAGTATTCACCAGGCAGCTTACGCCGCAGCAAGAACAAGCCCTTGCAGACCAGACGGCATTGGCAATTGAGCGGCGCAAAAACGTTCAGGACCAACTTGAAGCACGAAAACACGAGCTGATGGGGCAGGATCAAATCATGGAGAATGATTTAAAGCGTACGGTTGAATCAGGACGTTTTGTCTCCGAAGTCGAACTCCAAGTCTTGGTGGAAACGTTCCTCAAAGCCAACTTTCGAAGAACAAAGCTATATCGCAACCAAGATGATCCGACGTTTGTACTGGAATGTGGGGATGATTTTTTCACACATATGCAGACATTTCTCTTGAATTCGCGTCCGCAAGACCCCTCCGCAATGACATTCCTGGCGCGCTGTCGCACCGGCCAACGGCTGCCGTTGACGTTTCGAGCACAGACCGCCTACGAACGCAAACCGTTAGAATTTATTACGCTTCGTCATCCGCTTGTGCAAACAGCCGCGGCCCACTGGCAGACAGCTGACAACGTTGACTTGCCCTTGTGCGAAATTCGATTGAAAACCAGTCGCGTTGCGCAAGGCAAGTACTATTTTATGGTCTTTGCATACGCGACCACGGGTATCAAGAATGAAACAATCGTGTCGCCAATTGCCATTTCGGTAGATACCTCGCAGCCATCTACCGAGTTGAGTCAAAGTCTTTTACACTTGGTGCAGCAGCCGGGTGTCCTAAAGGCAAGCGCAGGAGATGATTTCGATATGGAAGTTTTTGAACGCATGCGGCAGATTGCAGAGGGTTCTGCTGCGGAACGCTTGAGCCGCATCAAAGCGGATGCATTGCGCGTAAACGATGCTTTGGTCGCAGCGCGTCGCGCTGCAATTGACCAAACATATACGCTAAAAAAACAAAAACTCGAGCGGTTTTACACAGAGGCAAACAATCCAAATATTAAACGGATGCGCGCGGCGCAATTACGCAACCATGAAGCGTGGTATTCCGCTGCTAAAAGCAAGCTCGCAGAACAAACTCACGTTAGGGTTACGCTCGAACCGGTGCTAGGCGGTTTGGCCCATTTATTGCCGTGACCCAGGAAGTGCTCTTGCTCTATACGATATCTTTCACGATTATTCCCTTGGACAATGGAAAAAGGGATGCCTTGAAACGAGGACTGGTTTAAAGCCCACTTCCCTTTTTATGATTCAAAGGTTCAGCGAAATAGAGGAATGAAGGCAAAAACCAAGACAACGCTTGCGACCGCCATCCCCCAGCCAATCATCACTTGCGACAATGTGTGCTGTTTCAAATAAATCCGCGCCCATCCCGTCGCGATGGATGCGACAAACATCAAAATCCCCAAGAGTGGTGAAATGTAAAACAATACCGCGGTGCAGCCGCCAATGCCTGCCATGTGCGCGCTGACTTTGGTGCGCGTATTGATGAGCGCGCCCATGATCAATGTGAGAATTGCGGCGATGAAACATGCGATCAGAATCTGCGGCGCGCCAAAGACAACCAGCGTCACGAAACACAAAACCTCTGCAATCCCCATGAACAAATAAATACTCGAGCGATGCTCGCGCACCGATACGTCCGCATCCGTGTATTCATTGCGCTTCAACTTGCGGCGAATGTATAACGTGGCGGGCACGACCACGAATGCGACGCACACCAACGTCCATCCTATGGATGCGAGGAAATCTCCCGTCGTCGCGTACATCGAAATAATCATCGTCGGAACAATAATGACGAACGGGTGAAATATCCACGACAACCATTTTGCCGCGCGTGTCAAAGTCGCCGGTTCATTGAAATGCGAATCCCTCACCATTAATGTTCCTCTCCAAGTTCGCGCGATACGCGCTGAAAATGTCGGACCAATTCAATCCAATTGTCGGTTTCCGGAAGCGTTTGTAAAACGAATGCCAATTCCTGATGCCTCGGATCGAATGTATCGTCCTGACGACCGATACGTGCGAGCAGCAGCATGCGCCGGTCGAGAATGTCAATCAATGTGCAATACAGCGCGTACGGCACGTTGAACCAGCGTTCGGTGTTGGTTGGCTGCGTCCATGGCAGAACCCCCGTATGCGGAACCAGCCGCGCGCGCAAGCGCTCCAATTTGTACAGCGCGAAACGTTGCTTGGCATACAAGATCGCGCGCACTGGTACTCGCAGCCACGAAACAGGCGCCAACCCAAAAGTCAGAGCGGTCATACAAGAAAATAGCAACATGCTGCTGACTGTAGCAGCCATGTCATACCACACCCACTGCGGATTGGCATACACCATAATGGATGCTGCGCCGCGAAAGAGACAGAACCCAAAGCCCGCCGCAAACCCATACATCATCAACCAATTGCGCAATTTGCCGCTCGGTAATTTTTCATGCCGCTGCCAGCGCGCGAAATTGGCAAAGCCCAGCGCCGAAATAAAGAGCAGGTAAATATACAAGAGTTCGCGCAGCAACAACGTCGGCAGCGATTTCGGCAGCGCATCGTGCAATTCTTCCGCTGTTCGGGACAGCGGCGGAGCCAGAACGAAAAACCCCGCGATGACTGCGACGGTCAACAGCGTGAGCCAACGCGGCGGTGTGTGCGCGCCGACTGCCATTACTGAAAAAATCCCGGCATAGACCGCGCAGACCGCAAGAATATAGCCAATCAGCCAGGACAAATTGTTGATGCCCAACGCGCGATCCAGCATCCCCGCAAACGGATCAATTTGAAACGAGAGCGACAGCGCCATACACAGCGCAAACATTCGCGCGCCGCTAACGCGCGGGTCTTGAAGAACGCTGCGGAACGACTTACCTCCACGAAGCAACGAAATGCACAGCGCCCAAAACGCGAGCGCCATTAAAATGTCAAACCACGCCATTACACCGCAATCCCCATTCGCTGCATCGCTTCGTCCAATTCGGCTTGCGAATTGCCGCGCTGCAACATTTTGCCTTGCCGCTGCGCAAACACTCGCTGCGCGATCAACCGCGTCAATAACTCGGCTTCCTCTTCTTCTTGTTGCCGTTGTGAGTCCGCAAGCGCACTGACTGGCGCGCGACAGGTAAATGTATTCAACGTTTGGTTCAAGCTCGCCGGATTCCCCAACGCCGCAACCAATTCCACTTCCGTTCCGGTCCAGGTGCGATGTCCCAGTGCAAGATGCGCGAGCTCGTGCCATTGAACATGTTCCCGGTGCGTGGGACTGAGATTCGCATCCACGACCACCACTCCTTCGGGCTTGCCATTCTCTTCCACAATATAAAAGCTGCAGCCAAAGAAACCCGTCGGCAATGGCACGGATTCAAAACGAATCACAATGTCATCGAACTCTTCCAACCACCCTGCGAAACTTTCGGGCGTGAAGGAATCCCAATCGGCAGGCAGTAATTCCAAGACCTTTTGTACATTTTGTGGCGTCATAGGGTTCTCGCATGCGCAAAAATATCGAGCGATGTGGCATTTTTGCCACATCGTTCTACGAGTCAAATATGAGTCCGTGATGAGAAAGGGTGCGAAGGCAAAACGGGCGGAAGCGGAAAACGGAGACTCGAAATACTCTGTCGTGAAACGTCAAAGCATCTATTTCTTTTTCGCGCGCCGCTCGCTTTCCCGGCGGCGAATGATGGCTTCGACCATATCGAGCATCATCTGTTGGTCTCCCGGTTCGATCAATGCCGCGCGCGTCGCGAGCTGGTCCACCAACGGGCTGTGCTGGCGCACGGGCATGCCTTTGGGGGAATCGGTGGGCAAACCCGCTTTTTCGTACAACCACTCGGGCGGAATGTTGAAAACACTCGCCAGACTTTGCAAGCGGTCGCGCGAGGGTTGATGCACCTGCCCGTGCTCGATTTGTGACAAATACGGATGACTGATGCGCTGCGACGGCGGCAGATTGTTGAGCGCGCGCGCGACGTCCGGCAGACTCATGCCCTGCATCAAACGCAGGCGGCGCGCATATTCGCCGAGCGATTCCTGTGCGCGCGGGCGCATTTCGGGGTCAATCTGTTCGGATGGGCTTTTTTCGGGCTTGTTTTTCGACATACTTTTGACTCCCGGGCAAATCATTGCCGCAGAGACACGTTTACAACCTCAGTGTATGCAAAACCTCTTTGTTGTCAAGAACCTGTTGATACATATCAACAGATTTTAGGGAAATCTGTAAATATGTAGTAGTCTCCTGTTGACTATCAACAATGCCGTGTTATACTTTTTCACGTAAGCCAAACAAGCCGTGAAAGCTCATCCGCTATGACTGTAGACGCCGCACCAATTCCTTCGCCCGCCGCATCGTTTCTCCATCCGAACAATCCGCATCGTGGCGTCGCGCCCGCGTTCGATATGGATCGCCGCATCGAGATTGTGAGTCAAGCGTATCCGCACCTGCCCGAACCGGTTGTGTGCGGTATGGTCGAACGCATGATGCAATCTGCGTTGGGGGCGCAATTGGAAAACCTCGAACGCGCCGTGTGCGATATGGAAGCGTACGCCGTAATGCAAGAACTGGGCGGAGCGAACCTGCGTGTGCTGCAAGCAATGGTGAGTCAACTCGCCGCACAATTGCAGGACCTGCACCGCACCCTCGACATTCTCCGGGAGAAATCTATATGATTCGTTCGACCACGTTCATCGTGGGCATCCTGCTCGCCGTTGGCGCGTTCATTGCGCTGCTGCTGCTCGGCTCGGTCTTGAATCCGCCGCCGCATCAAATCGTCATCGCGCGCGCCGAAATTCCCGCATACACCACGTTATCGCCCGACGACCTCGCAACAGACGCGCAAACAATGAATTCTGAAGTTGCCGCCCAATTGGTCACACGTGACGAACTCGAATCATATCTAGGCAGTTTCATCATCGAGACCATTCACAATGGCGAACCGTTACGCAAAAGTGCGCTGGTATCGGCACAGGAGACGAATGTCTCGCGCTTGGCTTTGATGCTCGACAATCCCGATTCCGTCGCGATGGTCGTTCCCGTAGATCCGAAAACGGCGCCCGAACAAATCCAAGTCGGGGACCGCGTGGACATTGTACTCAGTCTCACTCCCGGCGCCATCAACGCGAACGCGCAAGAAAATTTTGGCAGCGCGCGCCCAACGTCTGTATTACCCAATGCAATTCCTTTGCCAACACGCGCGCTCACGGCAACGCTCACGCTTTCGACAACCGTGCTTGCGCCCGAAGACATGAATTTGCCCGTGACCAAAGCGACGATTCGTCAAGTGCCCGTTCTCGCCGTGCGCCGCGAACGCATCGCCAATCCAAGTTTTTCGGTTTCGCCCGGTATCGGCGAAGCCGAAAACACCCAACCCGCTTACATCGAAGGCGACCTGCAAGCCGTTTTGGTGCGCGTGCCGCGCGCGAGTGTGGAATTGCTGACGTTCGCCATGGACAATGGCAAAGTGCATTTGTCGCTGCTGTCGCCGTTGGTTGTTGAGAATCAACAGTATACACCTACGCTCGGGATCGCGTGGAATGATGTAATGGCGTGGATGATGGCGGAACGGCAGCGCGCGGCAGGAGACATCGTCGTAGTCAATAGCATCACTCCAACAGCGACGCTCACGGCAACAGTTTCGATTCCACCGACACCTCGCGCGCGCAACATTGTCACGCCGACGACCACTGCCAACGTCGCGCCAATTTCGTTCGATGCGCCCGCGCTTGCGATGCCGCAAATTTCTGCCGATTGGCTCGGCAATCTCGCGTGCATTGCGCTTCCGCTTGGACTCGGCATCTTGCTCGTCGTCGGCGCGTTCCTGATTTTGCGTCATCTCAAAAAGGATTGAATTCATGTTGACGAATTTGCCAACCACGGCTCCCGAAATGAACGCGCGCCCGCCCACGCCATCGCAAGACAATACGCGCGAAATTCGTTTGCTCGTCGCACTGCGCGAATGGAACGATGTCGAACGATTAAATCACCAGTTTGGTCCGCAAAATGCGTTCGGCATTCGCACAGTGACGTGGTGTCAAGACGGAGCGCGTTTGTATCGCGATGCGATTGATTTGGATGCGGATGTGGTGCTGGTCGACCCTTCCATCCCCGCGTTCGCGCTGGAAGACATTCAACGTCTGTTTCACCACGAAGCGCGCCCGATCGTGGCTGTCGGCGCAATTCCGCCGCACGGCGATTGGGGCAGCGCGTTGTATCGCGCGGGAATCAAGGGGCATGTGGAATTACCGCTGCACGAAGAAAACACGCGGCGCTTGGTGGCACTGATTCACAACGCGTTACAAGAAGCATTGCGCGAACGTTCCTCGCCTTCATACATTCCGCAGCTCGCGCCGCAGCTTGCCCAAGTGATTGCGACCCAAGCATGGCAGCGCGCGGTGATTGCGGTGTGGAGCGCCAAAGGCGGCGTCGGCAAAACAACCGTCGCCGAAAATTTGGCAATGCTGCTCGGCGTGGTTTCCAATCGCAAAACGATTCTGCTCGACGCAAACATGGCGGGCGGCAACGCGCACATTCACCTCCGCCTGTCGCCGCAGCGCAATATCGCCGGGCTCGCGCAGCTCTTTGAAGCGCAAGGGCATCTGGATCCGAAAACGGCGCTCGGATACCTCACGCCGTTTCGCAACAATCTCTCGGTGTTGGTTGGCATTCCGCGCCAATTCATGTCCGGCGAAAGTGCTTTTCAGGGTGACCGCGGGCGCAAATTTATCGCCACACTCATCAATACCTTGCACAGCATGTCGGATTTTGTGGTGATGGATTTGGGACAGGACGCGAACAATGCGGTGCATCTCGAAGCGCTGCTGCAAGCGGACCAAATTCTGGTCGTCGTCAATTCCGAAAAAGCGAGTTTGTTCGACACGCAAGAAGTTTTGGAAACGTTGTGGCGCCACGCGCACATTGACCGCGCGCGTTGTCGTCTGGTGCTGAATCGTTTTCATCCCGAACACGGATTGCACCGCAAAGAAATTGTCGACGTGATGAAACTGCCGGAGGTCGGCGTGATTCCCGAGGCGCACGAAAAAGTAACTGCCTCGCTCAACAGCGGTGTGCCGATCGTTCTGAATGGCGGCGGCGAAGTTGCGGAAAGTCTGATGCGCGTCGGCACGACGTTGTATCCGCCGCTCGCGCAGATTTGGGGACAGCGCGGCAAATTCAAAGCGAACGGTAACGGCTTGAGCAAACGCTTGTTTGGAGGCAAACGAGGATGATGCTCCAAATGCAAACCGGCAACGGGCAACCGAGCGAACTCGCGCAATTGGTTTCTGCCGCGCGGCGCAAACCGTCGAACGGCGAATCGCCGTACCAAATTGTTTTGCAGCGCGTGCGTGAGCTCGTCGTCGAACGATATACACCGGCTGAACTGTCGCGCCCGAATGAAACGGTGCGACGCGCGATTCTTGAAATCACGCGCACGCAAATTCACGAATATCAAAATGCCGCGCCGCTGCAAAATCTTGCGCCGTTGGAAGGTGATGTCGAAATTGTTGTACAGCGCATCTTGAGCGACCTCATCGGGTACGGCGCGCTCGACCCGCTGCTCCACGACGCAGCGATTGAAGAAATCATCATCAACGGGCACGCGGTGTGGGTGATTGACGAACGCGGCAAACGTCAAGTGCAAAACGCGGAACTCGGCAGTGAAGCGGAAACGATTGCGCTCATCAATCGGCTCGTCGCGCCGACGGGACGCCAGGTCAATACCACGCATCCGATTCTCGACGCGCAGCTGCCCGACGGCAGTCGTATCAACGCGACGCTTGCGCCGATTGCGCATCCGAGTCCCGCGGTCACGATTCGTCGTCATCGTCTCATCGCGCGCACGCTGGACGATTTAGTACGACTCGGCACCTTGTCACAACAAGCCGCAGAATTTCTTGCCGTCGCCGCGCGCGCCCGGCTCGGCATTCTCGTCGCGGGCGGAACGGCGTGCGGCAAAACGAATCTCATCAACGTTCTCGCAGGCGCGTTTGAATCGCGCGACCGCATCATCGTCATCGAAGACACGCGCGAATTGCAATTGCCGATGCAAGATGTGGTGTATCAGGTCGTGCGCTATCCGAATGCGGAAGGCACCGGCGAAATCAATCAACAGCGTCTGGTGCAAAACGCATTGCGAATGCGCGCCGACCGCATCATTGTCGGTGAAGTGCGCGGTCCCGAAGTGATTGATATGCTCGTCGCCGCAAACACAGGGCATGAAGGTTTTCTTTCGTCAGTTCACGCCAATTCCTCGCTCGACGCCCTCACCAAGTTGATGCAGCTCGCGCATCTCGCCCCCGACCTCACGCTCGCGGAAAAAACGGTCGCGCAGTGGATTGCGAGCGCGTTCCAAATCGTGGTGTTTCTCAAACGCAGTCACGAAACGCAGCAGCGGCTCGTCATGGAAATTCTCGAACTCACCGGCGGCGTGGAAGGCGAACATGCGATTCTCAGTCAGCCGATTTTCACGCGCGCGAACGGCGCATTGGAACGCACAATGTATCCCTTGCATTGCGCGCCGCGTTTGAAAGAACGCGGCATTGACCCGACACCGTTCCGTCCGAATGCGGGAGGACGCGCATGAGTTTTGGACCGAATGTGCTCGCCGCCTTTCTCGGCGCGATGGGTGTGTTGATTGCGGTTCTCGCCGGACTCGCACTGCCGCATTATCGCATTCTGCCGCGCGCCGAGCGCGAAAGTTTGCGCGAACGTTTGCAGCGCAAACTCGACCAGGCCGATATGCAGTTGACCGCGAGCGAATTTTTGCGCGTCGCCTTTTTACTCGCGCTCGGTTTGGGGATTGCGGCGTACGCGTTGACGGGGATTCCTGCCGCTGCATTCATCGGCGCGGTTGGCGGCATTGTCGGTTACTGGACGTATTTGCAAGACAAACGCGAACGGCGCCGCCGTGAATATCAGGAAGGCTTAGCCGATGCGGTGGACATTTTGCAGGAAGCGGCAGGCACGAGCAACAGTCTCATGCAGGGCTTGCAAGTTGTGGCGAAACATTGCGCACCCGCATTGCGCGGCGATTTTGAAGAATTGGTCGCGCGCGCGTCGTCGGGCCAAGAACTGCGCGAGGCACTGCACAAGATGGCGGCGCGGCGGCGCGATGTGATGTGCGACCGTTTCGCCGAAGCGCTCATTGCTTATGAATATCAGGGCGGCAAGCTGATGCCGATCTTGGAAGCGTTGAGCGAAGCGGTGCGCGGGCTGGCGGGAGTGCGAAGGCGCGTCGCCACCGCGCAATCGCGAATTCGTTGGGAAGCGCGCGTGGTGTGTCTTGCGCCGTTTGTATTCATTGTCATTTTGCGGTTCACCGCGCCGGATTTGCAGCAGCCGTTTTACGCGTCGGTCTGGGGACAGCTTGCGGTGGCTGTGGTGTCGCTGATGTGTGGCACCGCTTACTATTTGATGAATCGCATGGGCGCCAAGGCGCTCGACCCGATTGAAAGCATCAACACGGTGAATTGAAATGATTCTGCTCGTTGCGTTTCTTGGCGCGCTCGGCGTGTGGCTCGTCTTTACCGCGCTCACGCATCAATTCGTCACACATCACGGTTCGACGCACGAATCGTTGGCGCAAGCACAAGCGCGCACACGTTTGCAAGAGGATGTGTCATTGGCGCAAATGACGCGCACGCCTTTTTTGGACCGCGCGCTGCGCGCATGGCTGCATCCCGCCGCGCAGTTGTTGTCAAAACTTTTACGCCGCGCGGAACAAGATGAGCAGCGTTTACTGCAAGCCGGTCGTCCCGCGCGGTATCCGACGGTTTTGGATTTTTATGCATGGAAAGTTTTGATTGCGACGACGTTGTTTTTCGTGGGTGTGTTCAATAGTTTGTTTGTGGGGATTGGATTCTTGCCGCTCGCGTTCGTGCTTGGCGCAATTGGTTTGTTCTTGCCCGATGTGCATCTCAACGAACTCATCAAGAAACGCCGCGAGCTCGTACGAATCGAAATGGCATTCACGCTGCACCGGCTGGTCATTCATCTGGAAGCGGGACAGACGATTGCGGTGACGTTGCAAAAAGTGACCGCACAGCCCGGCGGCGCATTCTTTCAAGAGCTGCGCGCGGTGGTGCGCGATGTTTCCGGCGGAACTCTGCTGGCGCAAGCAATGGAAAATCTCGTCGCACACAACCCGAGCATTGACGAGCTCGCGCGGTTTGCCGAACTGGTGATGCGCTCGCAAGAAATCGGGCAGCCGTTAAGTCGTCCGCTCAAGCACATGGCGAATCTGCTCCAAGCCAAAGTGGAAAGTGAAGTGGAGAGTCGCGGCATGGCGACTTCGGTCAAGATGGTTCTGCCGATTGGATTGTTGGTGCTGCCTGCCATCGGAATTGTGGTGATGGGTCCTGCGGTGTTTCTCGCCGCGCAATATTTCTTGCGCTGAAAAAATTCGCGCGAGAAAAAATTTCAAGGAGGAGTTTTCGGTATGTCTCGTTCTCAACTCGTGCGTTTGGTCAACGACCAACGCGGTCAAGATATTTTGGAATACGTCATCATCGCCGCTTTCGCGGTGACGGCGATTGCGGTGCTGTCGGCGTTGTATTCGACGATTCGGACGGTCCTCACGAACGCGAATCAGCAGCTGCAAGCCATCAAGTAGCGCGCGTCACATATCGCAAAGTGCAAATTGCAAATTGCGATATGCACTGCGGGAAAAGTGGGGACACGGAGGAAAAGCGTGAATCGAATTTTCAAGCACAGAAGAAATTGGCTCGAACAAGGACTGCGGCTGAACGCGGATCAGCGCGGGCAGAGCTTGCTCGAGTGGACGGTCAGTTTGCCGCTTTTTCTCGTGTTGTGTGTGGGCATCGCGTTTTATGCGTGGACCTGGTGGAATCAGGTGAGCGCCGCTGCCGCGATTCACGACGGCGTTTATCTCGCTGCCATCAAAGGCGGCGATGTGAACGCCGGATATGGACGGGTGCAAACGATGCTGCATTCGTCCGTCGGAACATTTTCCGAACGTTACACAGTGCAGCTGTCGCGCGTGGGCGGCACGCGCAGTGTGTATGGGGAACTCGTCAACCCGGATGCCGTACGTCTCCCGTATCCGGGGCAAATGTTGTTTGGGATTCGCGCGTCGAGTTTCCAACGGGCGGAACGCTTTTACGGCGGTCCGCCGCAGGGGTGGTGGTGATGAAGAATCGAGTAATCAAAATGTCGTGGGTTCGCCGCTTGCGCCATGACGACGCGGGACAGGGTTATATCGAGTTCATGCTCGTGCTGCCGGTGTTCCTGATTACTCTTGCGGGATTGATTTTTTTCGGGCGAGTGCTGTACGTCAAACTCGCACTCGATATGGCAGCCTCTGACTCGTGTCGCGCTGCGGTCGAAGCAATGCAGGGCGACGATGGAATCGCGCAGGGCACGCAAGCCGGACACAACACTTTGCGCGGTTTCAATCTCAATGTCAGTGCAGCGCATGTTGCGGTTACGCCGCAAGGCGCATGGGCGCGGGGAACCCGAGTTGTTTGTCGCGCCCAATTCAATGTCTATGTGGGAGATATTCCACTGGCGGCGACGATCGCAGGCAAGTCGGCAGTGAATCTGGAAGCAACCGCCTGGTCGCGCGTGGAAACGTGGCGCTCGTACTGGCAGTAAAAAATATGACAGGTCACGCGCGTTGTGACCTGTCATATGAAAAAATATGTGGAACCGATTTCGACGCGATGAACGCGGCAGTTTTATAATTCAGACGGTGATTCTCTTGCCTGTGATGCTTTTGCTGATAGGGCTCGTGCTGGATGGCGGGTGGATGTATTGGCAGTATCGCCGTACCGAAGTGATGGCGAACGCGGCGGCGCAAGCGGCGAGTCACGCGATAGATATCAATTATTTTCGCGCGACCAATCAGGTGAAATTGGATCAGGGAAAAGCCGCTGCCGTTGCGAATGATTTCATCCAACTGAATCGGCGCGGGCAAATCACTTTTACCGGCGTGCGCGTGAACAATGACCAAATCACGGTGAATGCCGCAGCCCGCATACCGACGATATTTTTTCGGCTCGCGGGGATTTCGGCATTCACCGTAAAAGTGGAAGGCACGGCGTATCCTGCATTCGGCATCAATCGCGAAGGACAATAAATGCCAATCAAGAAATCGTTTATCGAACAAGATGTTTTGCGACCGCGCAGACGACTCACTTGGTTAGGGTGGTTGACAATCGTGGTAACTGCATCGTTTTTACTCACACTCGGTTTGGCAGCATGGCATTTCTCGACGAATCAGTTGTCATCTCTCACCATGCCAACATTCACAACACCGCAGTCGCCGAAAACATCAGAGCTCACGTTTGTCCACGTCACCACAACACAGCTCCCGATTTCAAGTCTTGCAACCGTGACAGCGCCGGCGGCGCGCGCCGAGTCATGGACCGTGTTCAAAAGCCGCGATGTCATCGGACAAGAAATTTGGGACGGCGCGCCGGAAATCAAAGCGCAAGTGGTGCAGGATTATTTGGACGCGATGGCATGGACCGACGCGCACATGTTTGCACTCGATGTACTTGATGCGCAGCTCGACCGGTATTACACCGACAAACGCGTGAGCGAAATGCGCGCAATCCTCCAATGGGAAAAACGAAACAAACGCGTCATTGCCATTTCACGCGTGAAACGTTTACCGCTCGGAACATTTGTCAGCACGTTTTCCCAAGACGGAAAAAGCGCGACGGTGATCGATTACCACGCGGCGGGGCGCGGGCAAGTCTTTGATCTGGAAACGCGCAAACCGTTGCAAGGTAACGCGTATCCGAACTCGATGCACATGGTCGAACTCAAATACGACGACGCTGCCAAACGCTGGAAAATCGCGCACGAGAAAATGATTTTCGATTTGGATGCTAGCCAAGTATTGTGGCAAGAGGAGTGGGACCGTGCGGAATAAATTACGCAGAGTGTGGCTGCCGTTTGCTGTGTCCGCGTTCGTCATGCTGATTGTGGTCTATGTCGCAAGCGCACAGGGTTCGTGTCCGCCCGGCTGCACGTGTCACTACGTGGACAATCAATTCATTGTGGAATGTTCCGGCGGCGCGACTTCCGAACCACCGACCGGCGAGCCGACGCAAGAACCGGGGAACACGGCGGAACCTCAAGACACCCGCGAGCCGCGCGAAACACCGCCGCCCGATGCAACCGATGTGCCGCCTACTTCCGACGGAAACGGCACACAGTTCTATCCGCTGCATTGTGTTCCACTTGGCAATGGAGATTTTGGCATGACGTGCCCCAAAAACATGTACGACATTTTGTCGGCGTGCAAGCCGCAGAACGGTTGTTGGATTGTGCGTGTGAGTTGTGCCGGTGGGTGCACGACACCCGCGCCGCCCGCACAAACGATTCGCCCGATTCCCTGCGCGGACGTGGATTTCGGCGGCGGCGGCATCCAATGCACCATCGGTTGGGACCGCCGTGTCTCGGCAAAAATCCCGGGCGTGCCGGTGGGCTATACGCCGTTCCCGCGCGGCATCGTCTATGACCCGATGCAGTTTTATGTTGCGCCGCTTGTCACCCAAAACTGGAAGTGTTCGGACGAACTGGATGGATGGGACCCGATTGCGTGGGGACCGAGCGGCGATTATCGCAAATTGGTTTTTTGCTTGCGGTGGCGCCAAGTAAAAAGCCCCGAGCCCGAACAAGACCCCGCGCCCGGTTGGGCAGAATGGTTTTGGGACGAACGCGCATGGGGCGACCCGAAAGGGGAATTGAGTCTCAAGCGCGAAGCATCGCACACATACGTCACATCATCGGCGGATAAACCGACGAACGGGTTGGGCAATCGTCCGAGTTACCAAGTCCGCGTGCGCACCTATTGGATTGTCGAGTGGAAAGAGAACTGGGAGCGTCGCGAAACCACGTGCGTGTTTACAGGGAATCCGAACGATGTTTGCGAGGGGCAACCGAGCGCACGCAAGACGACCGAATGGATTCCCGAAGGACGCGCGGGCACGGGCGATTTGCGCGAATACGGCGGCGCACACTTTTGGGCAGAAAGTTCGCGCATCAAAACGCCGTGGGGCGTAGAGATGGATGTCTTGCCCGTGCCGGTGATTGAAGTCCAGGGCGTCATCGAAAAATAACAGGGCACGTTTTCCGCTGTGCTTGCGGACGTAGGCGGGACGGCTGCAAGCACAGCACTGAAAAATTTTCCGGGGGAATGAACGATGCAAAAAAAAGACTCGATGCAACATTGCGCTGAGGGAGCGTTGGAATCTGTCGTGTGGGTTTCGTTGTTCATCTTGATCCTGTTGTCGCTTTTGGCATTGCTCTTTATCGGACTGCAGCCGATGCTGGAGAAATGGATGTGAATACCACAATTGCAAAACATTCCATAGGCGCTATCGCGCAAATTGCGGTGTTGATTGGTGTCGCGGGCTTTGTGGCGATTCCGTTCATAATGCCGAATGTAACCATAGAAATTGGTCTCGCCGCCAAAACCCTGTTTGTGGCGCTCGGCGTTTTCATTGCAGTGAATGATTTTCGCAGCCAACGCGTTTCGCCCGCGCTCACGTTGACATGGATGTGGATGGGTATCGTGCGCGCGATCGTGTTGCGGGATGCTACCTTTCTCGCGTTTTGGCTCGTGATTTTTCTGTTGTGGAGTCTGCATTTCTATGGCGGCGGAGATGCAAAATTGATGATGGGGTTGTTTGGATTGATGCCTGATGTGCGTTTGGTGTGGATTACGTCAGCGGTGCTCCTTGTGACCGGCGTGCCGGTGCTCGTTAAAAAATATTGGCGCAGCTCGCCGCGCGTATTGGCGAACGGTTTGTCGCAGCGCGCGCAAACGGGCGCGTGGCTGCCGACCGATGAAGAATTGAATCGCGGCGTGCCGTTTGCATTCGCGTACTGCATCGCGGGCGCGTTGTATATGTGGTGGTTTCTGTGAACGGATTGTGGCTTGGCATTCTGCAAATTCATACGGCGCAAGGCGACCCGTTCGGCGAATTGCGCGCCGTGATTGGTGAAGTGATTGCATTGGCGATGCAGATTTGTGCGCTGCTGCTCGCGCTCGCAATTGTCACAGGCTTTGTCGAGGCGCAGCTCAGTTATGTGGTCGGACGTCCGGCATGGCTGAGCGCAGTGTGGTTTCGTATCGGCGCTGTAGTGCTCTGCTTGTTGTGCGCGTTGTCCGCCGTACCGATCAGCAACGCGCTGGTGAGCATTTTGTTTTAATGAAACGAGGAGTGGGAATGATAAAGCAATTGCATCTGTGGGTGAACAACCCTGTCAAGCGAACGCGCGTGTTGAGCGGGATGTGGGCGCTGTTGTTTTGCATTGCCTTTACGGGAAATGCGTTTGCGCAAGGCGGCGATTTGGGATCGGCGATGGCGAATCTCACCAAGCTGCTCGTGGACGCGTTGATTGCGCTTGCGGCGTTGCTGCTCGCCATCGGCTTGGCAACCAATTTTGTGACCGGCATGGCGGAAACGATTGCGGGACGCCCGATGGGTTTATCGGCTACGTGGGTACGCGTCGGCGGAATTCTCATCGCGTTCGTCGGCGCGATTTTCACCATCACGATTGCCAACACCATCATTGACACACTATCAACGTACAAAAGCACCGATACGATTCATTTGCCTTGAACTATGCGCCGAAAAATTTTTGTCGCCCTGAGCGTGTGGATGTTGTATTTGTTTGCGGCAGCACCCGCATTCGCCCAAGACCCGAATCCGCCGCCGGACCCCATCACGCAAATTTTTCAATACGTGATTCAATTCCCGACCGATTCCTTGGTCGAGGCATTGACGCAAGCACTGCAAACGATTCTCACGAAAAGCATCGAACCGTTGGAGCAAGTCTTTTCGGCATCGCTCGCGCGGTGGGTGACGACGAGCCCCAGCATTCTCTCGCCGGGAAGCGGTATCGTGAGCGGCGTGGACATTATGGTACCGACGTGGAATCTGACTTCACGAATTGCCATTCTCTTGTGGCCCCTCACACTGGCGATTACGGCAGTTGTTGCGGCAAAGGATGCGGTCACGGCGGGACAATGGGGCATCGGCGATTTGAAACAGGCGTTGGGCACGTGGCTTGTCGCAGTGATTGCTTCCGCCACAAGTCTGTATTGGATGGATTTGGCGAACCGGTTTGCGAACGCGACGACAGATGCGCTGTTGAATCTTTCCTTTTTCGGCGCGGGTGGTTTCAATCCGAATTTGTTGACGAGCATTTTACTCGGCACGGCAGTAACGGTGTTGGGCATGACGGGCTTGGGTCTCGTCATCGCCATCATTGTGATTGTGGTCGGCGTTTCGATTCTTGCTTCGCTCATTTTCCAATTTCTCGCGCGTTACGCGCTGTTGTATGTCCTTGTCGCGCTCGCGCCGGTGATGATTATGCTCGGCGTCTTGCCGCCGCTGCGTTGGCTCACGCGGATGTGGATGAACGGGTTCGTGTGGGTGCTCGTCATCGGACCCATCAACGCGCTGTTGCTAAAGCTGGTGCTGTTGTTGGGCGAACGCGGTTTGTCGAATGACCCGCTCACGGCGTTTGTGGATTTCATGGCAGCGGCAGGTGTCTTGTCCGCGTTGTTGGCAATCAATTACACACTCATTCGTTTTGTGTTTGGCGCGATGGGTCAGGTGATGCAGCGCGCGGTCGGAACAGTTGCGGCGGTTGGAACATTGGCATTGGCAGCGGTCGGCGGCGCTGCTGCCGCAGGCGCAATTGGCGCGGCGGGAAGTGGTGCGAGCGGCGCGGCGACCGGAGGTTCCGCGATGCAAGGGCTTGGCAACTTGCTGCGCAATCCGCGCGCGATGACAGCAGGGATGGAAACTGCCGGTTCGGTGCTCGCGCGCTCGGGTGGAATGGGACGCGGCGTTGGCGCGGCATTGTGGGGCATCAGCAGCGCGATGCGTCAAGGACACTTCGGAACTGGCAACAGCGCGAATGGCACCGGTTTCGGTTCGACACGCGCAGCAAATGCTCCATCCCAAAACGGGTCAAACGGCGGCGCGCCAACATTTTCCGGGAACGGGAACGCGTCGCAAGCGAATCCGAATCCTTTTTCATCCTTTTCATCTGCGAGTCATCCAAATTCATCCAATGCAAATACGCCATCACCGTCATCGTCCCCAACACAATCCGGAACAGGCGGCGTTGTCTCGCAGGCAGCACCGGCAAATCCGACGAACGCGCCAACTTTGCCAACCAACCCAACACGTGGGACGCCAAATCCATCTGCCGCAATTACACCGACACCAAATCCTCGCAGCGCCGCGCAAAACATTGCTGCAAACACCGGCAATCCATCTGCAATGGTTCCTGCTAATCCAAACACAGCCATGGCGTCAAGTCCAGCACCGTCTCCAATCTCAAATCTCTCCGGCACGCGCACTTCGATTCAATCATCCATCGCGAATCCGAGTGTGGTGCGCGAAACAAATGCGTTGACGGATTTGTTGGACGCGCCGTTGGGCAAACGCGTGCGCGAGCTCACAGCCGCATATGAGGGAAATTCGTCGGAACAGATACAGTCCGCACAAGGCGCGGTCGCCGCGTTGAGCGCGCTGGAAGCGCATCACAATGTCGAGCCGCAATTGTTGGCGTCGAGTTGGGACCAGACGATGGGTCCGGTGTTGGCTTCTGCGCGTGAGGGACTGCCGCTGGAAACGATGGCGCAAGACGCGGGCTATCGCGGCGATGCAACGCAATTCATTGGCGCACGCGTCGAAGCGGGATTGATGGCGGCGAAACCCGAAATCACAACGCCACTGTTTCCGCGCGTCGAGGCGCCAACGGTTGCGCCGTGGCATCCGCAAGTGTCACCGCACGATGTGCAAGTCGGCGGACAAATGGCGACGCTGTTGGGCGCGCCCGCGCAGGAAGCAATGTCGTATGCGCGCATGTATCACGCGGTGCGCTCACCCGAAACCGGCGGCGGATGGCAAGCGGGAATGGAAATGCGACAAGCGGCACAGCAGGTCACGAATATCGAACCCGACAAGCGTTTGGGCGCCTTTGACGCGCGGCTACAAGCGATGGAACGACAGGGCACGGTGCCATCGAACTCGCTGCGCTTGTGGCGCATTCATCTGCAACGCCGAACACTGAGCAAAGGATAAACCATGCAAATTCGTTTCCCGCGCAAACTGCGCTTGGGTTTTCGTCCGCTGTACGGTTTGACGATTCGTCAATTGATTTATCTTGCCGCGTTCACGGTGTGCGGCGGCATCGTGATTCTCGCGGGTCCGATACACGGCACATCCATTTTGGTGCGCGCGGTGATTGGAATTGGTCTGATGTGCGCGGGTTTGGCGCTGGCATTTTTCCGCATTGGCGGACTTGCGCTTGATACATGGCTGCCGATTGTGGTGCGGTATTTCACGCGCCCGCGTCGACGGGTGTGGCGCAAGCGCGCCGCAGTTCGCCCCATTGTCACAACGCCACCATCGCCAAAGAATTCGCCCAAGCCGCGTGAACGCGAATTGCCGCAAGGAACGCCGACACCCAATGCCGTTCCGTTTGTCCCTGCGGCGGATGTGCGGACCGCGCCATTAGCGAAATCGGCGCTCGTGTTGATTGATGCGTTTGTCTTGGGCGCGCTGGGCTTGTTCACTTTGTATTTGCAGCGCGGGGGCTGGGCACAAATCGAAAACTTGGTTGTGGGTTTGGGCAAGTAACACACCTTCAGCGAGGAATGCAATGGATGCAGTCATTTATGCACGCATGGAACACTATGAAACGACAGCCGACGCGCGCAGCGCGCGCGTTCGCATCTGTCAGCGATGGGCAAAACAAAATCGTTACCACGTTGCCCGCGTTTTCACGGACGACCGTTCATTCGGTTCGAGTCTCGACCGTCCGGGCTTTACGAAAATGTGCGAGTTTGTGTTGGAGCGCAAACATTGCGACATCATCATTGCCGAACATTCGCAGCTGTTGAATAAATGTCGCGATTGCGAAATGGTCGCCGATTTCTTTGATGAACTCGGTGTGCGTATTTATTCAGTGGTGGACGGTGTCATTACGCCGCATCGGCTGCTCTATCCGCCAATGCGACAAAACGCGCACAAACGCTTGCTTCGTTCGGGGGAGGCATCCACGTAAATGGGACGCTCGCGAATTCTTTCCGTTTTAATGTGCGCGCTTGGAGTGTTCTTGATATTCGCAGTCGCGGCGTTTGGTTTGATGCTCGCGAAAAATGTGAATGCCGCAAACGACGCGCGTCCGTTGCTCGTCTCGACACCGATTGCGACCATCGTTCCCATTGCGCCGAAAAGAGAACCCGATATCCGTCCGTTGGAACAAATCGCACCGCGCGTCGCACTGCCCGTATCGCCAACGCGCGTTGCGGTCGTGCGTGTGGAATCCAAGCAATGGGTTACTTGGGGCGAGACGCGCGTGCGCGCGGATGTGGTGGACGTTCGCTTGTCGCTCTTTCCGCGACCATTAAACGACAACGGGCGCGGCATTCACTGGTTCCCGACGTTGTCGCAAAAGCGCGAGGTGATTGACCGTTTTGTGCCGGAACTGGTTGCGATGCGAATGCAGTGGGTTGTGGTGCTGCAAGGGTTGGATGAATGGAATCTCACCGCGAACGATTATTTGATTGACCGCTTGAACGATGCCGGAATCGTTCCGGTCATGCGGATTGATGCCCAAGTCGGCGCGCTGAATCTCGAACGCTTGCGTTTGGTCGTGCAGCATTATCGAGCGCGCGGCGTGCGCTATTACCAAATTTACAACGAGCCGAATTTTCGCGCGGAATGGGCAGACAAGAGTGATGTGAATGCAAGCCAATTCATTGCGCAGTGGCTGCCCGCCGCGCAGGTGGTCGCCGAGAACGGTGGTTTGCCCGGGCTTGCGCCGCTCGCGCCGACCGGAGATTTGGACGATGTGTTGTTTCTGGAGAATACATTGACGACGCTGGTGCGTGCGCGGCGTTTCGACATTATCAATGTCATGTGGCTCGCCATTCACAATTACGGCGGTTTGGACGACAAAGGGTTTTATCGCTATCGCCGTTACGACGCGATGGCACGTTACGTGTTGGGACAGCATTTGCCGATGCTGGCGACCGAAGGTGGCATGGGCGACGCGCATACTTCAGCTGATACCATCGTCGCCGCGTTTGAACATATGCGGTCGCGCGAGCCGTGGCTGCTCGCCTACTGCCCGTGGCTCATTGGGAATGCGGTGGGCGGTGGACACGATGAAACGTGGGAAACGCAAGCGTGGTTTCAACGCAATGGCGCGCTGCCGATTGTGGAACGCGTCAAAGGAATGTTGCCATGAGCATTCTGGGCAAAACAAAAAACGACGTGCTGCCTCCGACGCAGGAACATGTGCTTGTGCAAACCGTGCGCGACCAGTGCATCCTTTTGAAATCATGTGACATGTCGGCAGTGCTCGAGGTGGAAGGACGCGACCTCACGCGCTTGAGCAATAACGAACGACTCGATTTGCTCGCACAGTACGAGAATTGGCTGACGACACTGCGCTTTCCGTATCAATTCATCATTGCGCGCAAGACGCAGCGTTTGGAAGAGTATTTCGATTTTGTGGAGCAATCCGCCAAAGCGCGGCGACGCGCGGGTGAGAACGCGTACGCGGACCACTTGCTCGGCTTTGTTGAATTTATGCAAGCGGTAGTCAGCCGCGTCAATCCGCAAGTGCCGTTGTATTTACTCGTGCTGCCATACGACCCATTATCGTCTGAAGAACGCGTGCGCGGAAGCAAACTCTTCCGACGCGAACAATATCAACGCGGCGTCCAAGAACTCGCGCGGCGCAGTGAGTTGGTGATTCAAGGATTGACGCGTCTCAATCTCGGCGTGCGGCGATTGGATGATGCAGAACTCACCGCAGTGCTGCATCGCATCTATCATCCGTCCATTCCAAATTACTCGCTCCCGCCATCCGTGCGCGTCAAAAGTCTGATTGTGAGTTGACAAGAACATGAGTGTTTTCAATCGTTTCAAAACAAGCGCGCCTGCGTCAACGACTCCCGAATCCGATTTGCTCGAACCGGGCGCGCGCGATTTTGTGGACCAACTCGCCCCCAGCGCGTTGATTGTGGAACGCGAGCGCATTCATTTGCCCGGCGAAGCGTGGGTACGGCATTGGTTCATTCAGGATTTGCCGCCGCAGATGGAACGCGGCGCGCTGGATGCGCTCTATGACTTTCCGGGCGAGATTCGCATCAGCATGTTGGTGCGTCCGCTCGACAAAACGGCGGTGCGCGAACAATTGCGTCAGCAGCGCACGTCACTGCACGCCGAAGTGATTACGCGTTCGCGGCAGGGACGTTTACCCGATTATCTTGCCGAAGAAGAATTGGCAGAGACCGAACGCACGCTGCAAGGATTGGAAGCGAGTCATCTGCCGCCACAAGAATTGTTGTGGGTGCTTGCGTTGTATGCGCGCGACGCGCACGAATTGGATGAACAATCGCGGCGCTTGGAAGATGTATTGCTCGATGCCGATTTGCGTTTTCATCGCGCGTCGCTACGGCAAGAAGACGCGCTCTACAGCGTGCAGCCGTTCGGGCAAAATTTTCTCGGGCACGGGCGCAACATTTCGCCGCACGCGCTCGCGGGCATGTTTCCATTTGCGCGGCGCTTGCAAGCGGATGCGAGCGGCATTCCCTATGGCATCGAGCGCGCGACCGGCACGTGGGTCATTGTCAATGATTTTGCGCTGCCGAATTCCAATTTGCTCATCATCGGCGAACCGGGTTCGGGCAAGAGCATGTTTTTGAAATACAAAGCGACGTGGGCGGTGCTGCTCGGCATGCGTTGTTACATTCTTGACCTCGAAGGCGAATTTGAAACGATGTGCCGCGCGCTCGGCGGAACATATCTCGACCTCGCGCTCGAATCGCCGCATCACATGAATTTGTTGGATTTGAATCCGAACGACGAAGCGGCGTATCACAATGGGATGCAAGATGTGCTGCATTGGATTGAACTCGCCATCGGGATGCCCGACCTGAGCGCGTACGAAAAAAACGTCATCTTGATTCCGGCGTACGAACGCGTGATGCAAGCGGCAGGTATATTGCGCCAAGACCCGGCGACGTGGAAAAATCGCGCGCCCGTGCTGCGCGATTTGTATGATGGGATTGCGAGTCACGAACATCCCGTCGCCCAAGACCTCGCTGCACGTTTATTGCAATTGGCGGCGGGCGCATACGAAAACGCGTTCAGTTGCCCGACCGATATTGACACGCAAGCGAATCTTGTCGTGTTTGGTTTGAAACGCGTGCCGCGCAATTTTCAAGCATTGAGGATGCGCCAAATCCAAACGTTCATCTGGACCAACATTTTGACGAAACAGCATCCGACGCTCGTGATTGTGGATGAAGCGTGGCGGTGGCTGCGCAAAGAAAACAGCGCCGAAGACCTTGCCGAAATGGCGCGCCGTTTTCGTAAACGTTTTGCGAGTCTGCATCTGGCAACACAGCACGGCAGCGATTTGTCCGCCTCGGGCAGTGCGGTCGTGATTCGTGATACTGCGGAAATGGTCATGCTCTTTCGTCAATCGTCTGCGGGACGCGATGCGTTGGTAGATTTGTTCGGACTGAACGAAATCGAAGCGCAAGAATTATTGACGCTTGACCGTGGCGAAAGCATTTTTATCAAAAGCGGGCAACACCTGCCGCTCTATACCGTGATTCCGCCGGAGTGGTACGGCGCATGGACAACAGACCCCACAGATTTGTGATTGCAGATTTTTGATTTCTGATTGCGGCGCAGTTTGCTTGCGATGCGCTGTGTCGCCCAAATCATCAATCGAAAATCATAAATCAGAAATTCAACATGAATCTCCTTGATCCAAAATCCGCCTTCGGCTGCATCGGCGGTGCGGTGTTGATGTTTGTTGGCGGATTCGCGTTTTTATTTGTGGTGCTTGTGGGCATGTTGATTCAACAACTGCCATTTGGACAAGGTACCGCATGGGCGTGGATGAATGGCGGACTCGCCGAAAACGCATCGTGGGTGCCGCCGGTGGGCGAACAGCCGATTGTATTGGGCAGCGGCGAATGGTGTGTGACGTTAGCGCGGCAATTGTCACCGGAAGAAAGTCATCTCAATCACGGACGCGTGTATGGATTTGTGCGCGATACAAATGGCGCACTGTTGGTAAACACGCCAATGCGCGTCGAATGGGACGGCGGATTCATTGACCAAGCGACGGATGCAAATGGCAAATACGAATTCATTTTGAGTCCGGGACAATATGATGTGCGCGTCAATTCAGGCGAGAGCCAGCGCGCGTATTTTCGCACCAACATCAAAAAGTATTGGGGACATTACACCTATCAAGTGGATTTTGTGCGTGGAAGCTGCGCGGGTGGAACGGAGGTGGTCGAGCAGCAAATCACGATTCAAACGACGGGTTACGTTTCAAACCCGACGAAACCTGTCGGCTTGCCGGTGCAAGGCGTGATTACGGCGGGCTTTCATGACCCCGCGTATCTGAAACAATTCGGACGCGAGCATGAAGGAATTGATATCGCCGTGCCGATTGGGACGCCTGTGCAAACAACGATGGCAGGACGTGTCGTGTGGGCAGGCAATCGAGGCGAATGGGGGAATGTGGTCGCGGTGGAGAACGGCGAGTGGCTCGTCATCGTTGCCCATCTCTCGCGAGTGTTGGTCAAGGAAAATGAAATTGTTCGCGTGGGACAAATCGTCGGGCTGTCAGGCAGTAGTGGAAATTCGACGGGACCGCATGTGCATTATGAGGTGAGATACGACAATGTGTCAATGACTCCAAATTGATCAATTACTACTTCGCATCAATTTAAGAATGAAATTGGTGAAATCATTTTCGTAATCCGGCGAACTCGTTAGATGCTTGTTCCAATAATCTGCCGCTGACTCTGTGTCTTGAGTTTGGAAATAATACACAAAATACCACAGGTTTACACGAAAATCGTGTGGATTTGCCGTTTGGGTTGCGTCGACGGACGCCTTGTAATCAGGGAGTGCCTGATTCTCTTGGTCTCGACTTATTGCTACATCATACATAATGCCCGTAGAAAAAGCTTTGTAGAACAGCTCCGCACTTTGAAAGAATTGCTTGTCCCTGAAGTAAACCTCAGCCAAGTATATATTTGTGAGAAGTCTTGCTTTCGGAGTCGATTTAAAGTCTTCTTTGGTGCTCGCTTGAGTGAGTAAGTCACGTGCTGCATTGTAATCACCATGATAATAATTCACACCACCAAGGATGGCGAGAACCATTGCAGAACGGAGATTTCCTGGGATAGATTCGAGTACAGCCCTCGCTCGTTCATACTGTCCTTGCGCGAAATACGATTCCCCCAATAGACCTTTCGAGTATGGGTATCCCTGCGTACTTTCTATTTCGCCAAGAACGCGCTGGGCGGAGATATTATCACCCTTCTTAAGGTAGATTTGAGCCAATTCCCAGCGTGTGCCGTCACGGACGTCATCGTCGGGATAACCATTTAGCAATTCAACATAGTATTTGATCGCACTGTCATGATCATCAATCGCCTCATACTTTTTAGCTAGCTCCTGGATGACTGCATAATAAACTCCGTCATGTTCTTTGTGGAAACGCAGTATCAATTGCAACCAATGGATCAATTGCTTGAAATCAGCTGTCTCAAGGTAAAGGGTGCCACCCTTGTTGATGCCTTTAAGTGTCTTCCAATCCCTTGACCAAATTAGCATTCTTGCAGCATAGTACTCTTCCTGTGCTGAGGATGTTTCATAGGGTTTGAATGCTTCGGTGAACTTGAGCCGAATTTCAGCTAATCGCAGATTGTTCCAAGTTAAGACAGCTGACACTAAGGCAGGCGCGAGGTCAAAAGTCACAGCTGGGATACTTGCAAGCATAAAACAAGCGATCCCCACGTAAACCATGACTCGCGACACTATCCGAAATGTAGATTCAAGCCATCTCTTTGGCTTCGCGCGTTCAATCTTTTGTTGTGGAATATAACCTTTGATGTAATCATTTTTGGCGTACGACCCCCAAATATCAAACACAGAAACTCTATTCGGAAAAAGCGAAACGATGTACCTGCGGAATTCTTGCTCGTCAGTAATAACGCGGACTGCAGTCGGAGTGATTTCTTCTTTGACTTCCGATGCTGGATTATCAATTGACACACTAGTAGGAACGGAATCATTATCCTCTGGACTTGCCGAACTCGGTCTCATCGGGGGCTGATTCTGTCCTCCATTGATAGGAATATTGAAGGTATGACTCAACGTGAACTCTGAGCAATATAAATAGATCTGAAAATATTGTGTGAGCTCGGATAAATAAGTCTGCAATTCTGGTTTGTGCTTGGGTTTACGATACCCTTGTACTTCATCTAGTAATAAGTGTGCATATTCGAACTGCCTAGCGATACTGCAGATGTTCATAATCATATTTATGGAGCGTACCGAAATGCCATTTTTGCTTACGATTTCGTCGCAACCTTTGGTGACATCTTCACGTGTGATGTCAACCTCAGGGCTCAGCTCAAACCGTTTCTTTTTGATAAAAGCGTAGAGCCCAGTCGCGGCACCGACAACGGCAACTACAGTAGCAATGATTGTTGCAAGATCCGCAATTGTATTACCCCAAGAGAGCGGTAGATGCGTTAGCCATCCGAAGCTGTCAAGCATCCAGAATATGATAAATCCGGTAAATCCGATGAGGAGTGGGAGGGAGGATTTGGCTTTGGTGGGTTTCTGTGCAACGTAGAAGATCGACGTCAAGAGAGCGAATGCTCCAAAAAACCAGAGATCGAGTTGCTGCTCTACAACAAAGCTGAACAGTTCTATAACAACCGTTCCAATAAGAACGATGACTGTCTCGAATGAAAAGTTCGATTTATTATTCACTTTAATGTTCGTCACATAGTCGATGACAAAGTATGAAAAAATCACTGTTAAGAAAATTTTAGTGGCATTAAGTAGTAGCAGTGGAAGATATGTGATCGAAAAACCGATTAAGAGCGCGAGGAAGGTTATAAGCAGTATTGCTAGGTGAAAGACTGCCAACAATAGAAATAACCAGGCACCTTGCTCTACAAACGTAAGAGACCGTGGCAAATATTCCTTGTATTGGAAGAGCAACAAGTAAATCAGAAAAGGCAAATAGCCGAAGACCATTACAGTCTGAAGCAAAAATGGTGAGACAAATAATTCCCCTGGTCTTAGCCCAAGAAAAAGGACCAACCAAGATAGCGCGGCGAGAGTGAAATAGCCCCAAACGGCGAGCCTAGCGAATAATGAGATGTGGTCATACCGACGGAAGATGATAGAGAAAGCTAGTAGCATCCATCCAGCGAGTGCGGCTAACCATATAAGGTCCACTAAGGTCCGCCATACGGGTTCGATCACCGCAGGGTCTATGAAGCTCAATGGAACAAAGACAATTAGGTAGGTGGCTACCATGAAAAGCATAAAAATCCGAATCGTCCCTTCAAAATCACCAATCACGCGGGAGAGCTCAATACTCTGGAAGTGTATTTTCGATTCAGAGCACTTCGATGTCATAAGCAATACCTCAATGGGGGATGAATTGATCACTAACCCTTACGTAGGGGTATCAGCATTCAGCACTGAATAATTGGGTTTTGACAAGTTCTAACATTTCAGTACTGCCTCCAATGGGTTTTTTAGCTTGCTGTCGATACCATTTCGTGCGCAAGGATTGTACACAAGTTGCCTCGATTTCAACTACGACTGTTACCAACTATAGTATCTTTCATGAAAGATGCTCAAACGGAACATTGCGTTCTCGAGCTCATTCCCCAACACAAGAACTCTCTCGACGCGCTCGCCATCGAAACTCTGCTCAGCAGTCTCGGCATCGAGTCCACATTCAGCCTCGAAATCGCGGGCGACGAACGCAGAAGACATTTTCTCATTCGCGCCGAAAAAAATCAAATCGAATATCTCAAAGCGCAGTTGCAATCCGCATACGACCAAATCACATTCGGCGAAATTCCACCGGACCAAGACCCCGCGCGTCAAGACACGGAAAGCGTTTGTGTCACCGCGCAACTGACCTTGCGTCGTCCTGTTTATCTTCCACTCCGCAGTTACCGCGACGGTGAATTTGAAACGTCCGACCCACTGCGCGGCATTCTCGGCGCGCTGCGCGATTTTCAAGCGAACGAACGCGCGCTCGCGCAACTCGTGCTCCGTCCCGCGTCGCCGAACTGGGCAGAGCCGTATCTTGGTTCATTGCGCCAAATCGAACAAAATTTTGGCGGACAGCCCGCGAGTTATGGCACATCGCCGCAGGCACAAATGCGTATGATGGGGCTGATGGGCATGTTGGTATTGTGTCTCTGCGTCGGCTTGCAAACGTTCACACTCGCGCGACAAGGTAACCTCCTCGCCGCGTTCGCGTGGGGCGTGTTGGGATTCGGCATTTTGGTCGCGGGCATCGCGTTCGTTTGGTTCGTGTTATCGCAGCCGCGCGTAGATCCCGAACTCGTAAAACAAAAAATCTCGCGTCCCGCGTATGATGTCGCGCTGCGTCTCGTGGCGTACGCGTCAACGCAAGAACGCGCGGAACAGCGCATTCAACAACTCGCCTCTGCATATCGCCAATTTCATTTGCCGAACGGGAATTCCTTTGTATTGAAACGCGTTGAATTCGACCCGCGCGATTTGTCATTCGGTTTTCACAAGTGGTATCAAGCATGGTTCGGTTACGCGATGCGGCTCAATACCACCGAACTCGCGTCGTTGTGGCATTTGCCGCATGGCGATGGCGCGCCGCTCGTTGAACGCACCCTGACGAAACGCTTGTTGCCGCTGCGCGAGCAAGTGAGTCATGGCGCACTCATCGGACACGCGGTGCATCAAGGCGAAAACATTCCGGTGCATCTCGCGCCCGAAGCGTTTCAACGTCACATGCTCCTCGTCGCCAAAACGCAAAAGGGCAAATCTACATTGATGGGCAATCTCGCGATCGCATCAATGAGCGATACATCACGCGCATTGACGGTCATTGACCCGCACGGCGATTTGGTGCGCGCATTGCTCGCGCATGTGCCGCCGGGACGCACGAACGATGTGGTCTATCTCGATTTTGGCGACGCGCACCTGATGCCCGGTTTGAATGTGTTGGATGTGGCGCAAGGACGCTCGCCCGACAAAATCGTTTCCAATTTCATTCACGTCGGCGCCTTGATTTGGCAAGACTATTGGGGTCCGCGCATGGAGGACGCTTTACGCATTGCATTGCTCACACTGCTCGCGGCGAATCAAGCATTGCACGCGCGCGGCGAAGCGCAGTTCACTCTGCTCGATGTGCCCGCGCTCTTTCAACGCGAAGGCTTATTGAAACGCGTACGTCCTTTTTTTGAAACCGACCGCGTGCTGTGCGATTGGTGGGACTTGTATTGGAAGCCGCTCTATCCGAGTCTCAAACTCGACATTGCCAATCCCGTCATGACCAAAATCAATCGCTTTGCTACGCATCGCCTCTTGCGCAATATCCTCGGTCAATCTTCCTCCACGATGGATTTCGGCGCCGTCTTTGCGCAGCGCAAAATTTTGTTGGTCAATACCGCCGCGGGCGTCATCGGTTCCGACGCGGCGGGACTGCTCGGCGCGGTCCTCCTCGATGCGCTCAATGTGTCCGTGCGCGAACAAGCTGCGCTGCCCGATGCGTCCTTGCGCGCGCGCGGCACAGTCATCGTGGATGAATTTCAATCCATTCCCGGCGTGGACTATGCGGCGTTTCTGGCGGAACTGCAAAAGATGGGCGCGAATTTTATTTTGGCGACACAGGCGCTGCGCCAACTCGACAAACTCGACCCCGCGCTCACTGCAACCGTATTGGCGAATGTGGACACACTCTTTGTGTTTCAAACCAGTGCTGAAGATGCGCGCGTGCTCGCGCATGAACTCGATGAATCGGTCGAACCGATGGATATTATCAATCTGCCCGCGCATTCGTGCTATGTGAAAACACAGCGCGGCAAGGAACGTTTGCCCGTGATGCATGTCGAAACGCTGCCGCTCGCGCAAGGTGACCCGCGCCTGACCGAGCAGATTTTACAAGGAATGCTGCGTTATACGCGTTCAATGGAACAGGTGGAACGCGACCGCGCGGCATTTCAAGACGTTTGGTATACCGACCTCGCCGCGCAAGGCGAAAAGAAAATCGACGCGGATGCCGCACAAGAAGCGAACGCGAATCCCGCCGCGCAAACCGCGCAGCAAGACAACGCGCAGTTAGCCGAAGCGGCACAGCAGCGTAAAGCCCAACGCTCCCGAAAATTCAGCAAATCCTTACCCTATGAATCGGACGTTACTTGATGTTTTGCTGTCGCATCCGTTCGTGTCGCCAGAGCAAATCGGCGCGCTACTGTTGTGGCATCCGAACGCTGTGCGCAATGAACTGGCAGAACTCGAACAAGAAAATCTCGTCGCATGTGTCAATCCACGTAGCCCCGACGTCGGCGCACGGGCGTTATATTATCCGACGCGCCGCGCGGTGTATGAATACGCGAACGAAGCACAACGCGCAGAATGTTCGGGTGCGCGACTACTGCATCTGTGGCTGCTCATCGAACGCCTTTATCGTGTGCGGAATGTATTGCTGACCTTGCCGCTTGCATTTCACGTTCAGGAATGGCTCGTCGAACGCGCGCTCCTTTACCCGCGCGGCAAACGAATGTTGCAGTGGAATGCGCACGGCATCGCGCGGATTCAAGACGCACGCGGCGAGTCTCTTGTGCTCATCGAATGGGACACCGGCGCGTTGGCGTACGACCGCGCGCGCATGGCGCGCTATGCAGATTGGTTTCGCTCTTACAATGCGCGACCGACAAACCAAACCTTGCCCGTGCATTTCCTCATGCTCGCGCGCGATTTGGTTTCGCTGCTGCATTATTACGCAAGCTTGCGCGCGGCGGCACAGGCGCGGCGTATCGAAATGCCGTCCGCGTTTTTTGCGAGCCAACGCGAATGGTTTCAACACGGCAGCGACGCGCCGATTTGGTATGCAACGCTGACCGGACGCAAAAGCAAATTGCTGGAAGATGCAACGGTTTCCCGTTTTCGCTCTGACACACCATTGAAAGAGTTACTCCAACTTGCACCATTACGCGGCGCACAAACAACAATCGGATTTGAAGAAATGCGCGCGAGTTCTCTAAACGCCACAACGTTGGATTCGCTCGCCGTATGCAAGCGCGAATTGTCGCGTGAAGCAAAACGCGTTCTCGCCGAAATCGGCGCGCATCCGTTGTTGAGCCCAATAGAAATTTCGGTTGTGATTCAAGATGCCTTGTGGCGCGTGCGCGGCGCGTTGCACGAATTGCAGAGACATGCATTGGTGGACCCGATTGCGCGCGAAAACGAAACGCGTTTTGTGTTGTCCACGCGCGGCATGGCGTATCTTGCGGCAGTGCATGGCTTTCGCCAAACGCCGCGCCGTTATCTCAAAGCGCGCGGCTGGATGCGCGGAATGAATGGGTTGGTGCATTTTCACACTCATACGCAGTTGGCGAATGCGTTCATGCTCCAAGTTGCCAGGGTCGCGCGCGGACGGAACGCGCGTTTCGAATGGCGTTCCGAGTTGGAAAGTTTCTTGTATTACCGGGCCCAAGGACGACGCTGGAGTTTTCGCCCCGATGCGTTGTGCTTTTATCAGGAAGGACAGCTGCGCTTGCAATGCGCGTTGGAAATCGAGCGCCACCGCGCGTCGCGTGCAAGCATCGAGCGCAAGTTGATTGCGTATCAAGCGTATCTCGAAAGCGCGCTGTATCGCCTCTCGCAGAGTGAACAATTTCGCGTGTGGATGGTGGTGACGAGTTGGCAGCACGCCGAACGTGTGCGCACATGTCTTTTGCAACTAGCGCGTTCACGTGCCGCGCCGGTGCTGCCTGTGTGGCTCACGACCTTTGATTTGATGCGTGAGCGCGGCGTCGCGTATCCGATTTGGCGGCGCGCCGATACATGGCAGCGTTGCCATTGCATCGAAAGTTGGAACGAGGAGTGAGGATGACCTTTTTTTTGGTGTCGGCATTTTTGACCATGCTGTGGTTCGCCATGCTAAAAGTGGTATGTTATGGATTAGCGCAAATATTTCCCGAAGGGCAACCGATGTATGAAGTCCTCTCGAACTATTTGTGGGCGCCTGCCGCGTTGATGGGTTTCGCTTCTACCCAATGGGTGCGCCCGTGGCTGCCGTGAGGAAAGATGGAACGAATCACTCTACCAATCGGTTTGGACTATCCCAAAAATGTGTTCGACGTGAGCATCGCCTTTGACGCGCACCTGAAAGAGACGCGCGCGTTCGAATATCTGCCCATTCCCACCGGTTTTGCAGAGTTGGATGAAATTCTCGGCGGTGGTTTGCATCCCGAAAATCTGATGCTTGTCGGCGGATCGCCCGGCACCGGCAAAACCATTTTTGCGCTCCAAGTCGCGCGCAACATTGCAGCGATGCACGATGCGCTTGCGTGTGTGGTGTGTTTCGAGCACAGCGAAGGGCAGTTGTATCAACGGTTGCTGTGCATGGAGAGCGCGCTTGGGAATTCGGACAGTGATGGGATTACGCTTGAAGATATTCGCGCGGTGATGGGCGAACGCGATGCGAGTTTGCAATTGCTGTTGGACGCATCGCCATCGGCGCGTGCTGCATGGTCGCGTCTGGTGCAGTATTGGGAGCGTCTGTTTTTGGTAAAAGGGCATCCAAGCAAGACGACGCTGCATGTCTTGGAACAATATCTCACGCACCTCCAAGCGCGCGGCGAACGCGTGGTTTTGTTTGTGGACTATTTACAAAAAGTGCCGGTGCCATACACCGGCGTCGAACTGTCACCCGAAAAACAAATTCGCATCGTGACCGAAGGTTTGAAAAACCTCGCGCTCGCGCATCGCGTGCCGATTGTGGCGATTGCGGCATCGGATACGGAAGGTTTGAAAAACGAACATGTCCGTTTTCAAGATTTGTGGGGCGGGTCGAGTGTGCAGTACGAGCCGGACGTGGCGGTGATGCTGAATCGCGGCAGGGAAAACGAAATTGTGCTGTCGGTGGAAAAGAACCGGATGGGGGCATCGGGCCTGCAAAAGAGGTTGGAATTGGACGGCGCGCATTTTGTGCTGCGGCAAAACGCATAAACAATTTTTGTATCGGTAGGGGTCTTGCTTTTTTCGCGCAACTGTGCCAACATCAAACAAACTTGATTGTTTGGAGTAACCCATGCCCCACCCCGACCCTCTCGCATCGGACAATCCCCCAACCGAACCGGCGCGCGCCGCGAACGTCGTCACCATCGGCGACAAGGCGAGCGTGGACCAAATCGCGGTCGGCGAAAACATTACCCAAATCAAGGGCTATACCGCCGCAGAGGTCACGCTCCTTCTCACGCGCATCCAAACCGAATACCGTCCGAAACCGTTCGACGGGCGTTCACCCTACATCGGTTTGGAATCGTTTCAAGAACGTGACGCCGATAGATTCTTTGGACGCGAAAATCTCATTGCGGATTTGAGTGCGCGCGTGATGAACAGCGCGGCAACGAACGCGCGCGCGATATTCGTCGCAGGTCCTTCGGGCAGCGGGAAATCGTCGCTCGTGCGGGCCGGATTATTGCCTTCATTGCGTCGTGGCGAAGAAACTGAACATTGGTTGTACGAAACGATGAAACCGGGACGCGAACCTCTCGCGGAATTAAAACGCGTCGTCGAATCGCTCACGGGCAATCTGGATGCAGGAGATGATTTCGCCGCGCACGCGTTGAACGACGCGACGCGTTTGCATCGTTGGGTCGAGTTTGCGTTGAAAGATGAAACGGCGCGGCGCGCGGTGATTGTGCTCGACCAGTTCGAAGAAATTTTTACGCAGCTGCCGCCCGAACGTGAAGCGGAACGCGCGGCATTTTTGAATCTGTTGACGCACGCGGCAACGGTTGAGAACGGGCGAACGCTTGCCATCTTTACGCTGCGCTCGGATTTTGTCACCAACTGCGCGTCCTATCCCGCGCTCAACGCGTTGGTCAACCAACAATTTCTCCAAGTCGGCGCGATGTCGCCCGATGAATTGGTGAGCGCGATTGCGCGTCCCGCCTTGCAGGTCGGTTTGCGGCTCGACCCCGCGTTGATTTCGCAAATCGTCAACGATGTGCGCGGCGAACCGGGCGCGCTCCCGTTGATGCAGTTTGCATTAAAAGATTTGTTCGACGCAGATAAAGACAAGGGTGAATTGACGCTCGACGGCTATCTCAAACGCGGTGGTTTGCATGAGGCATTGGAGCGTCACGCGGACGCGGAATTTGAAAAACTGGATGACACAGAAAAGCAGCTGGCGCGCAGTGTGTTTGGTGGTCTTATCGAAATCGGGCGCGGGCGCGAGGACACGAAACGCACGGCGATTTTCCAAGACCTCGTGCCTGCGGGTGCAGATGCGGCAAAGGTGCAAACGTTGGTGCGCGAACTCGCGGATGCCCGTCTCATCACGACCGACCAACAGGGTGACAAGGAAATTGTGACGCTGGCGCACGAGCGTTTGATTACGGCATGGGCATGGCTCCAGCGGTTGGTGAACGAGAACCGCGAAGCGATTGCGCTGCAAAACAAAATCGCGCAGGACGCGGGGGAATGGGACAAATCGGGATGCGATGCGAGTTATTTGTATCGCGGTGCGCGTTTGGCGACGGCGCAAGAGAAGTTGCAGGACAAGCAGTTGGTGTTGAGCGGTTTGGCGCAAGAATTTGTTGACACGGCGCTCCAAGCACGCGAGACGGAACGGGCGGAAAAAGAGGCGGCGCGGCAGAGAGAGTTGGAGCAGGAACGGCAGCGTGTGGAAGCACTGCGCCAGCGCGCGCGCATTTTGCGCTTTGCGATAGCGGGCGTTTCGGTGTTGGCGTTCGTGGCGATTCTCGCAGGTTGCTTTGCGTTTCAACAAAAGAATGCCGCAGATGCCTCCAGCGCGGCAGCACTGGCCGATGCCGCAAAACGTGGCGCGGCAGAAGCAACTGCTTTGATTGACCGAGACAAAGCAGTTCAAGCCAACTTGACCTCGCAAGCTGCAAATGCAACTTCAAATGCTGAAGCAATTGCGCGTGGAAAGGAGGCAGACGCCCGCGCAACAGCAGAAGCAAAAACAATTGATGAGAAAAATCGCGCCGAGCAGAAAGCGCGTGAGAGTAATTCACTGCGTATTGCAACTTACGTTAATACATTACCAGAATCTCAAATAGACCTCGCGCTTTTGCTGGCTGCACAAGCCGCAAAAGTTGACCCCGAACCAAAGCTTGAGGTTCGACGCACCCTTTTGGATACGTTACAGAAAAAGCCGCTAAAGGGTATTCTATATGGTCAAAAGGGTTTCATTTTCAAAATATTGTTCAGCCACAACGGGAAGCTCATGGCATCGATTGGAGGAGCAAGTACGTTGGATCTCAAGATCATTTTATGGGATATAGAGTCTCGTAAACAGATTGCTGAATATAAGCCTTCTAAACCTTTGCCACTTAGCTTGGCATTCAGTCGAGACGACAAAAGTTTGATGATTGCAACTGAAGACCACGGAATACAACGATGGGATGTGGAAACGCACAACGAAATCACTCAGCAAACAGATCTGCAAACAAATTCAGTTAGTGCTGTCTTCAGCCCTGACGGCAAGGCGATAGCGTGGGGCAATCAGGATGGTTCGATCCAGCTGCGAGATGCTCACTCGAACCAAGAGACCGGAGAACCGTTGAAAGGACTTGGAATCCCCAAGTTTTTGGAGTTCAGTCCTGATAGCAGCATGCTAGCATCTAGATATGATACCGGAGAAATCGTTTTATGGAACCTGAAAACGCGTCAGGCGATTGGCGAGCCAATCAAAGTTGGCGATTCAGTAGGAATGGGGCAATTGACATTCAACAAGGATGGGCAAACGCTTGCAATCCCAACTTGCACGAAAGGTGGAACTTCCGATTGTCAGGAAGTAAAGATTATCCTATGGAATGTGATTGAGAAGAGATCAATTGGTGAACTGTCTACTCCAAATAACTCTGTATTTCTAACTGTTGCATTCAACCCCAACGAAGAAACGCTAGCATCCGTAGGGTGCAAAGTAGAGAATAATGACTGTATAGGTGAGGTTTATTTGTGGGACCTGGCAACACGAAAACCCATAGTCAGCCTACAAACAGGTGCTTCATTGGTCTTTGGTGTAGCATTCAATCCCAAAGGCACGATGTTAGCATCAGGTCCTTGCACAAAACTCGAGAGAGGCCAGTATTCCCCATCGCAAGTATCGTGCCTCGAATCTTCGATTTTTATTTACGATAGCTCGATACGCCAGTCAATTGGCGAGCCACTGGAAGGCTTTGCTTGGCTCTCAAGTGATCCCGCATTTAGTAATGACGGGACGAAAATAGCATTTTCAGATTGTTCCAAGGACCCCGTTTACAGCCAACAGCAAGAGACCATGGTATTCGAGGACATGATTCATTTTTGGGATGTTGAGATGCGTCAACCGATTGGCGAGCCAGTCCCAAGCGGAACGGGGTGTGTCCAAGATTTGATTTTCACCCCAGATAACAAGATTTTGGTCGCAAATAATAGAGATGGCAAAGTCACTCTATGGAATGTGTCCGAGCAGAATGCGATTGGCGAGCCACTTGATAGTCATATGAAACGGGTGGATGAAGTGGTACCAAGTCCTGATAGCAAAATCTTGGCAGTGCGCGGGTGCGGAATAGAGCAAGACAATCGCTGCCAACAATACGAACTGTCTGTGTGGGACTTGACAAAGCACGAACTGGTTGGCACCCTTCAGAATCATTTTGACAGTATGACTTTTAGTCCCGATAGTAGAATCTTGGCAACGCGTGGTTGTAGAGTGGAGCAAGACAATAGCTGCCAACAACATGAACTGTCCATTTTCGATTTGACCACGCAAAAATTAGGTGGCGAATTGTTGAAGATTCAGGGAGATGTTGCCAAAGCGGCATTTAGTCTTGACGGTAAGCTGCTGGCGTACAGCATGTGCTCAAAAGAGCAAATTGAAGGGGAGTGCACTGAACATGAAATACACATTTGGGACACGGTAGCTCGCCAGGAGACTAAAGGTCCGTCAACGGTTCCGGCTGCCATAGGAGATCTTGTCTTTAGTCCGAAAGGTAACATCTTGGTCGATTCCATTTTCGGCACAGGGACGTTTTTGTTGGACGTAGAGACGCGCAGCTTGTTGGATGGGCACTTGGCAGGTCTTGTATCGGACCATCCTTCTTGGCCCAAGAAGATAAGGGGATTCACCATGGATGGGACAAGCTATCCGTTCACTTCCGATGGCAAGTTTCTCATCTTGATTGGTCGCGATGAGGTGTATCGACCGCAATTTCTCATGTTTGACTTGACAACACATCAACTCCGGGAACCTCTTAGGAGTAGTGAATTTGCGGAGTTATCAGACTTCGTGATGGACCCCGATGGCAGGACTCTGGTATCCTTTGCGTACAACGGCCCCATACAGATTTGGGATGTGGCGACAAGGAAACAAATTGGGCCACCCATTGTGGCAATGGGTGGCATAAACGTTCGCTCGTATTATAGCCCCGATGGAAATACGCTGATTTCGCGTTCTAATGCGAGCGGTGACCGACTTAGGCCAGGTTTTGAACGACTGGTCCTTTGGGATGCAACTGATGAAGCTTGGATCAATCGCGCATGTCAAATCGCGAATCGGAATCTTTTGTTCAGTGAATGGGAACAGTATGTTAAAAGTGGAGATGAGACATGGGATGATTATGCCAAAAATCCGACATGTCCCGGTTTGCCTGTCGAGCCGCTGCCCACGCCAACGCCAAATCCAACGCCATGAGGTATGGGGGAAATATTCCTTTGCTTTTCACAAACATTCTTTTAAAAATTCAATATGTCACAATCTCCTTCCACTCGCGGCGTTATCGCGATTGAAGACGCCGAAGGTCCAACCGAATTCACTTCTGTCTTTCGCCGCAGTCTCGCCGTCATCGTCGGCATCAACGAGTATGGCAGTGGGATTCCGCGCCTCGAAACGCCCGTCAACGATGCCGAGCGCATCGCCGCAATTCTGGAACGCGACCAGCATTTTGTCATTCAGGAAAAACTGACCGCCGATGTCACGCGCGCAAAACTCGCCACCCTTTTTGCCGAAATGCTGCCCGCGTTGCACCTCGACAAGCAAGACCGCCTCTTGGTCTATTTCGCCGGGCACGGCGTTTCGTTGCAGGGCGAGGACGGCGAGCCGCAGTATTTTCTGATTCCTCAGGACGGGCGGGCTACCGATTCATCCACATTTCTCCCGATGCGCGACGTGCGCGAATGGCTACTGCAACTCGATTGTCGTCACCTGCTCCTCGTTCTGGACTGCTGTTTTGCGGGCGGCTTTGGGCGCATGCGCGCGCTCGACGCTCCGCCGCCCGTCATTTATCGCCAACGCTATAATTTTTATTGTCGCTCTGCCGCATGGCAAGTGATTGCATCCGCCGCTCACGACGAAACCGCGTTGGACACCGCGGGCGGCTTTGTGTTTGGGCGACGGTATACGGGTGAAACGCCTGACAATTCGCCGTTTGCTCTCGCATTCATGGACGCGCTCCGCGGCGATGCCGACACGAATCCGCCTACGCATCCCGGCGAACCCAACGGCGACGGACTCGTCACTGTCACCGAATTGTTGTCATTCGTGCGCGATCGCGTGCAAGGACAAGCCGACGAACTCAGTCATCGTCAAACTCCCGCGCTCTGGTCGCTCTTGCCGAAACATCAAGCCGGCGAATACTTTTTTGGCAATCCCCAACGCGCGCTGCAGCTCCGAGACGCGCCCGCGCTGACTGCCGGCACGAATCCGTATCGCGGCTTGAGTTCGTACGAAGAACAACAAAGCGAATTGTTTTTCGGACGCGCCAAGCAGATTCAAAAATTGCGCGAGTTAGCGGTGCAGCATTCGTTTTTGGCAGTGCTTGGTGCGTCGGGCACGGGCAAATCGAGTCTGGTCAAAGCAGGACTGGTGCCAGCGCTCAAACAGTCCGCCGCGTCGCCCAATCCTTATTTTGTGCTGCCGCCGCTGCGCCCGACCAATGAACCTTTGCCCGCGCTCGAAACGATGCTGGCGAAGCAGCTGCCCGCGTATCAAACCCATGCACGCAATTTTGCTGCAGACGAAAACGCATTGCGTTCATTCGTTGCCGCGTGGCACGCGCAAAATGCGGGACAACGCTTGGTTCTGGTGATTGATCAGTTCGAGGAATTGGTGACGCTGTGCGACGAGCGCGAACGCAGGCAGTTTCAAACGCTCCTCGCCAACGCGCTGCGCCAACACGCCGACGCGTTGTGCGTCATTCTCACGCTCCGCACCGATTTCGAACCTTCGTTCGCGAACGGACCGCTGCAAGAATTTTGGCGCGCCGAAGGCGCACGCTATATTGTGCCGCCACTGACACAGGATGATTTGCGGCAAGTGATTGTAGGTCCCGCGCTCAAACGCGAAGTGTATTTTGAATCGTCCGCGCTCGTGGAAACGCTCATCAACGAAGTGATTCAAACGCCGGGCGGTCTGCCGCTTCTCTCGTTCACTTTGAGCGAAGTGTATCTGCAATACATCGAGAGCGGACGCCAAGACCGCACGCTGAGTGAGGCGGAGTATCGTGCTGTCGGCGGTGTGATTGGTTCACTGCGCAATGCCGCAAACAATGTTTATGCGGGACTCACCGACGACCAATATCGTTCGATGATGGAACGCGTGATACTGCGCATGGTCGCCATCGAAGGGGGCGAAGTCGCACGGCGGCGCGTCGCCACCGCCGAACTCGATTACGGCGCGCAAGAAAATCCGATTCGCCAAAATGTGGTGGACACGTTGACGAACGCGCGGCTTGTGGTGAACGGCGGCGAAGGGAATACGACGTGGACGGAACCCGCTCACGACGCGTTGATTTCGGGCTGGGACCGTTTGATGGAATGGAAGCTGCGCGCTGCGCCGTATCTGCCCTTGCAGCGGGAACTTGCGCCCGCAGCGCTGCGCTGGCAATCTGCCGACGCGAAATACCAAACCGCGCTGTTGTGGAACACTGACCCACGCCTGTCGCAGTTGCAAGACACATTGTGGCGCACGAACGGCAACTCTGCACAACACACATCGGCAACACCCAACGCGTCATCGCAAAACAGCGCGACGTTGTCCAGACCACGCGAAAGTCAAAAAGGAATTCTACATCCCGTACGCCAATTGCTTGTGCCGCGCACCGACACGCCCACCGACCCGCAGTGGCTCAATCAACCCGAAGTCGCGTTCGTGCAAGCGAGCGTGAAACGGCGTTCGTTGGTGTTTCAACGCATCATCGGCATTACAGCTACTGTCATTGTGGCATTGTCCATCCTGACGCTGTTCGCCGTGGTCAACGCGAATGAAGCGAATCTGCAAAAGAAAACCGCACAAGCGAATGCGACGGAAGCGAACAATCAAAAGAATATCGCGCAAACAAATGCCACCGAAGCCAATAATCAGAAAAACATCGCGCAAACGAATGCGACGGAAGCGAATGTTCAAAGGGCGCAAGCCGTTGCCAATGCTACCGTAGCAAACAATCAGAAGCAAACCGCTGAAGCAAACGCCACGGCGGCGAATCAAGCCAAAGAAACCGCAATCGCAGAAGCCAATATCAGCAAGTCAAAAAGTCTCGCCGTCCTTGCTTCCCACGAACAGGATACGCAGATTGACCTTGCCTTATTATTGGCATCGGAAGCATATAAACTGGACCAAAATTACGACACAGAAAACACGATTGCAAACACTTGGTGGCAAGCGCGCGGTATTCTGGCTATTGACCTAAGTTATGTGAACAGCGTAGCGTTCAGTCCCGACGGTAAGACTTTGGCAGTGGGGAGCTGTAGTAAAGTCGAGAATGATTTGTGTGTTCAAGGTAGGATTCGCCTGTGGGATGTGAGCGATGCGACGCATCCGCAAGCCCTCGGCGTGCCACTCATGGGACCCACGAGTCATGTGAATAGCGTGGCGTTCAGTCCCGATGGCAAGACCTTGGTGTCGGGGGGATGTGGTAAACGTGGCATTAACAATATTTGTCATCAAGGCGAGATTCGCTTGTGGAATGTGAGCGATGCGACGCATCCGCAGTCCCTCGGTGTGCCCCTCGGCCTGCCCTTCACGGGATACACGGGTGGGGTGAGTAGTGTGGCGTTCAGTCCCGATGGCAAGACCTTGGCGTCGGGGAGCGACGACAGGACGATACGCCTGTGGGATGTGAGCGATGCGACGCAACCGCAAGCCCTCGGCGCGCCGCTCACGGGACTCACCGATGCTGTGATAAGTGTGGCGTTCAGTCCCGATGGCAACACCTTGGCAGCGGGGAGTTGTAGCAGATATGACAACCTAGTGGGCTGTAATCAAGGCGAGATTCGCCTGTGGGATGTGAGCGATGCGACGCAACCGCAAGCCCTCGGCGCGCCGCTCACAGGAAACGCGGATTGGGTGAAGAATGTGGCGTTCAGTCCCGATAGCAAGACCTTAGCCTCGGGGAGTTGTGGCAAACGCGAGATGTACAAGAACGATATTTGTATTCAAGGTGAGATTCGCTTGTGGGATGTGCGCGATGCGACGCAACCGCAAGCCCTCGGCGCGCCACTCACGGGACACACAGATTGGGTGAATAGTGTGGCGTTCAGTCCCGATGGCAAGACCTTGGCGTCGGGGAGTTGTGGCAAACGGGATAGTGATAATTCTTGTCTTCAAGGCGAGATTCGCTTGTGGGATGTGCGCGATGCGACGCAACCGCAAGCCCTCGGCGCGCCACTCATGGGACACACCGATGCTGTGGAAAGTGTGGCGTTCAGTCCCGATGGCAAGACCTTGGCATCGGGGAGCGGGGACAAGACGACACGCTTGTGGGATGTGCGCGATGTGACGCTTCCGCAAGCGGCATTCGACGCACCGCTTACGGGACACACGCGAATTGTGTTGAGCGTGGCGTTCAGTCCCGACGGCAAGACCTTGGCGTCCGGGAGTTCTGATAAGACGATTTTATTGTGGGATGTGGCGACGCAGCAGCGCGTGGGCGAGTTGAAGGGGCATACAAATTGGGTCTATAGTGTGGCGTTCAGTCCGGACGGCAAGACCTTGGCGTCTGGGAGTGATGATAACACTATCCTGTTGTGGGATGTGGCGAGTCAGCAGCGGGTGGGCGAGTTGAAGGGGCATACGTCTTATGTCTTGAGCGTGGCGTTCAGTCCGGACGGCAAGACCTTGGCGTCGGGGAGTTGGGACAAGACGATTCGCTTATGGGATGTGCGCGATGCGACGCAACCGCAAGCCCTCGGTACGCCACTCACCGGACACACAGATTGGGTGAATAGTGTGGCGTTCAGTCCCGATGGCAAGACCTTGGCGTCGGGGAGTTGTGGCAAACGTGATAATTCTAATTCTTGTCTTCAAGGCGAGATTCGCTTGTGGGATGTGCGCGATGCGACGCAACCGCAAGCCCTCGGTGCGCCGCTCACGGGACTCACGGGTCTGGCGTTGAGCGTGGCATTCAGCCCCGATGGCAAGACCTTGGCGTCGGGGAGTTGTAGCAAGATTGACAGTCAGAACAATTGTCTTCAAGGCGAGATTCGCTTATGGGATGTGCGCGATTCCGCGCAACCGCACACCCTTGGCATGTCGTTCACGGGAAACACAGATGCTGTGGAAAGTGTGGCGTTCAGTCCGGACGGCAAGACCTTGGCGTCGGGGAGTTGTAGCAAAATTGACAGTCAGAAGAATTGTCTTCAAGGTGAGATTCGCCTGTGGGATGTGCGCGATGCGACGCAACCGCAAGCTTTAGGTGCGTCACTCATGGGACACACGGGTGGGGTGAGTAGTGTGGCGTTCAGTCCCGATGGCAAGACCTTGGCGTCGGGGAGTTGTGGCAAACGTGATAGTTCTAATTCTTGTCTTCAAGGCGAGATTCGCTTGTGGGATGTGGATGTACAGTCATGGCTCAAGACAGCATGTCGAATCGCGGATCGCAATCTAACGCGCGCCGAATACGCGCAATACATCAAGAGCGATGCGGCGGCGTATGATGCCAAGTATGCAAAAGATCCGACATGTCCCGATTTGCCCGTCGAGCCGTTGCCCACACCGACACCGACGCCGTAAGACCTTGAAGATTTTCCGTCGGCGTCTCTACCTCGATTAGATTTGAAGTGCAATTTTGTGAAAAAGAAAAGTATGATTTTGTGAGATACAAATTGGTTTGCCGTTTTTGCAGAGAGGAGCACCGCAGTGAGTGTGACATCGTTTCTCAACTTGGATCTTGCCTTGGAACGCGCGGGCGAACGCTGGCGCGCGCATGTGGTAGACTCGCCCGCAGGGCAGGCAGACCACTTGTTTGATTTGCCGTTTGCGGCGGACGAATTGCAAAATCTGTATGCCCAATTCGGGCGCGGGTACAGCGCGCGGGATGCAAGCACATTGTCACTGCCGGATTTTGGCAAACGCTTGTATGACGCCGTGTTTGCAGAAGACGTGCGCGTCAACTTGCAGAGCAGCCGCCTCGTCGCGCAAAAGCAAAATCAAACGCTGCGCCTCGTCCTGCGCCTGTCGCAGTCGGCGGAACTCCAAGACTTGCCGTGGGAACTGCTGCATGACGGCAGCAATTTTCTCGCGCTCTCGGAGGACACGCCACTCTTGCGCACGCTCGAAGCGCCGCAAACCATTCAACCGCTCACGGTGCGCCCGCCGCTGCGCGTCCTCGTCGTCATGGCAAGCCCGTCTGATTATGATGCGCTCGACCTCGAAAACGAATGGCGCAAACTTGACGCGGCATTGGTGAGCGTGCAGGCGACCGGACTGTTTGCGTTAGAACGGTTGGCGAATCCCACGCTCGGCGAATTGCAGAAACGTCTGGCGGACGACACGTTTCACATTTTGCATTTCAGCGGACACGGTGCGTTCTATGGCGCAGAACAATTGCCCGCGCTTTTGTTTCAGGACGAACGCGGCAGAGCACAGCGCGTCACTGCACCGGAATTGGGCGCACTCGTGGGAGACCGGCGCGCGCTGCGGCTCGTCGTTTTGAATGCGTGCGAAGGCGCACAGGCATCCACGCGCGACGCGTTCGGCGGCATCGCACAGGCGTTGATTCGCCAAACCGTGCCGGCAGTCATCGCGAACCAATTCAGCATCACCGACGAAGCGGCGCAAATGTTCAGCCGCACCTTGTATGACGCGCTAGCACGCGGCGAGACCGTAGATGCGGCAGTCACGCAAGCGCGCAAAGCCTTGTTCGCCAACCGCTTTCCGAGCGAATGGGCAATCCCGGTTTTGTATGCGCGTACCTCCAACCCCACGCTCTTTGACCTTGCCGCGCTCGCGCCCGCCGAACAGACCGCGTTACAGGTGGCGACACTGCTCGACCGCGCCGAGTACGCGCTGGCGCACGAAAATTTTGCCGACGCGGTCTTGTATGCGTCCAACGCGTTGAAACTCGATCCCAAAAATGCCGACGCGTTTGACATGCAAAAACGCGCCGAGCGCGAACGCGATTGGGCGCAAGCGTACGCGCAAGGCAAACAGCAGATGGACGCGGGAAAACTCGCGGACGCGCTGGCAACGTTCAAAGCCCTGCAAAATTCGAAACCGAATTATCGCGATGTCGCGGCGTTGGTGGCTGCCCTGTCGCCGCAAGTGCCCGGCGCGACGGCGGTTGTATCACACAGCGCCGACCCGTATGACAAGGAATATCGCACCATTCTGCGCAAACTGCTCAAGGGCGGCATCGTGCCATTTCTGGGACAGCAAGCCAATCTGTTTGGGCGCGCCCAAGGCGAAGCGTGGAAAACGCGCGGCTTGCCGACGAGCGAAGAACTGGCGCAGTATCTGGCGGAGAGTTTTGCTTATGACGAGCCGAATCCGTCCGACCTCATTCGCGTGTCGCAGTACATTTCGGTCATGCACGGTCCCGACGATTTGAATGACGAGCTGCATGACATTTACGACCGTGATACCGAGCCCACCGCGCTGCATCGCTTTTGGGCGGAACTGCCGACGGTTTTGCGCGCGCGCGAGGCGGCGAATCCGTATCCCATTGTCTTTACCGCCAACTTTGACGATTTGTTGGAGCGCGCGTTTCGCGAGGAAAATGTTCCGTTCGACGTGCTGACGTATCTCGCGCCGCGCAGTATTGAAGTGGGCAAGTTTATGCATCGCACGTTCGAAGGCGAGGAAATTCCCGTCGAGTACGGCAAGACGTATGACAAACTGCAGCTCGACACGCGCGCGACGATAGTGAAGGTGCACGGCGCGGTGCGGCGGCAAGACCGCAAGCAGGACAGTTTTGCCGTGACCGAAGACCATCAATTGAGTTATTTGCGCAGTGACATTGAGCAATTGCTGCCGGCGGTGCTTTTGCAGCGCGTGTATGAATCCAAAATGCTTTTCATCGGCGTCAATCTGCGGCGGTGGGATTTGCGCGGGCTGCTCCAGCGGCTGGGCACGTCGGCGCGCGACCCGTGGGTGATTCAACCCAATGCGAGCAGCATTGACGTCAAGTTTTGGAACATGCTCAATGTCAATATCCTCAATCTCACGCCCGAAGAATTTTTGCAAAAACTCGCGGCGCGTTTGAACGACGCGGCAGGAGGGGCGCAATGATGACGCAAACACAAACCACCCCCGCGCCGGATAAAGCCGCGCGCCATTTGCCGTCCGAATCGCCGTACAAGGGGCTGATGCCGTTCGAGCCCGAAGACCGCGACTTTTTCTTTGGACGCGAGCGCGATACCCAAATCATTACGGCGAACCTGAAGACTTCACGCCTGACGGTGTTGTATGGTCCGAGCGGCGTCGGCAAGAGTTCGGTCTTGCAGGCAGGCGTGCTTGACGGCTTACGGGAACGGGCGCGGCGCGAAATCGAGGACGAGGACACGCCGTCCTATATCGGCGTCTATTTCAAGGAATGGCGCGATGCTCCCGAAGCGGCGCTGCTCGCGGCGGTGCGTGCGGCAATTCAACTCACGTTTACGGACGAGCTTGCGCCGGCGACGACGTTGACCGAAACGCTGCGCGCGTGGAGCAAGCAGACGGGCGCGCAGATACTGCTCATTCTCGACCAGTTCGAAGAATATTTTTTGTATCATCCGAACGAGGACAGCGATGGGACCTTTGCGCGCGAATTTGTGGACGCGGTCAAGCAGCCCGATTTGCGCGTCAACTTTATGCTCTCGCTGCGTGAAGATGCGCTGGCGCAGCTCGACCGTTTCAAAGGGCGCGTGCCGAATCTGTTTGCGGGCATCGTGCGCATCAATTATCTGGACGCGCGTGCGGCGCGCGACGCGATTGAAAAACCGCTCGCGCAGTACAACAAACTGCAAGACGTGACAGGTTTTCAGAAACCTGTCACGTCTCCTGTCACGTCTGTCGAAATCGAACCCGCGCTCGTGGACGCGGTATTGCAACAGGTGCGCGTGGGCAGTGTCGTCGTCGGCGAGGCGGGACGCGGGACCATTGCCGGCGCGCCCGCAAGCGACGCCATCGAACTGCCGTATCTGCAAGTGGTCATGACGCGCCTATGGGACGAGGAACGCGCGCAGGGCTCACGCGTTCTGCGTTACGATATGCTAGAGACGTTGGGCGGCGCGCAAGCCATTGTCCGCGCACATCTGAAACGCGCCTTGAGCAATCTCTCGCCCGCCGAAGAGGCGCTCGCGGCAAAGATTTTTGACCGGCTCGTCACGCCGTCGGGTAGCAAAATCGCCCAATCGCCGCGCGACCTGGCGAGCAATGCGGGCGTATCCGAGGTCGAGGTCAACGCCTTGCTGGAACAACTGTCGGGCGGGCAGTATCGCATCGTGCGCCCCGTCGCCGCGGCGGTGGAAGAGGGCGGCGAACAGCGGTATGAAATTTTTCACGATGTGCTGGCGGGTGCGATTCTGGACTGGCGCGCCGAGTATGTCAAGGAACAAGCGGGTCTGGAAGCCGAACGCCAAGCCGCCGAGGAACGCCGCCGGACGCGCCGCTTGCGTTTGGTCGTCGCCGGGGTATCGGCGCTCGCGCTCGTGGCGCTCTTGGCGACTGTTTTTGCGTTCAATGCGACCAACGAGGCAAACAAGGCGAATGCAACAGCACAAGCGGAGGCGACACGCGCGTTGGTTGGCGAAAACAAGGCAGCCGTGGCAGCGAAAACTGCGAATGCGGAATCTACGCGCGCCTTGGTCGGCGAAAACAAGGCAGCCGTGGCAGCGAAAACTGCGAATGCGGAATCTACGCGCGCCTTGGTCGGCGAAAACAAGGCAGCCGTGGCAGCACAAACCGCCAACGCGGCGTCAACCCGCGCGATCATTGGGGAGCAAACGGCTGTCGCTGCCGCCGAAACCGCGCAAGCCGAATCCATCCTCAGCCAATCCAAAAGTCTCGCGGCGCAGTCCATTTCCAAACGTACCTTAGACTTGCCTCTGGCTTACTTGCTTGGCATCGAAGCTTTCAAAAGGAGCGATACAGCAGAAGCGCAGAGTAACCTATTCAATCTGCGTTACGAAGAAATTCATCGAGGAAGTTTTCTGTCAGGGCATGTAGCTGAAGTGTACAATGTGGCGTTCAGTCCTGACGGCAAGATCTTGGCATCGGGCAGTCTTGATAAGACAATAGTATTGTGGGATCTGGCAGCTCATAAACCCCTCGGCGTGTTGACAAGACATGACGCAGCGGTAACAAGTCTCGCGTTCAGTCCTGACGGCAAGATCTTGGCCTCAGGCAGTCTTGACAAGACAATAGTATTGTGGGATGTGACGAGTCGTCAACCTCTGGGCGTGTTGTCGGGACATGACGCGGCGGTAACAAGTCTGGCGTTCAGTCCCGATGGAAAGACCCTGGCATCAGGCAATAAGGATAACACGCTCTGGTTGTGGGATGTGACGAGTCGTCAACCTCTGGGCGTGTTGTCGGGACATGACGCGGCGGTAACAAGTCTGGCGTTCAGTCCCGATGGAAAGACCTTGGCATCGGGTAGTGATGACCATACCATTCGGTTTTGGAATGTGGAAACTCGGAAGTCAAGTGGCGCATTGAAGGGACATGACGCGGCGGTAACAAGCCTCGTGTTCAATCCGAATGGCAAAAGCTTGGTGTCGGGCAGTTTTGACCATACTCTCATGTTATGGGATGTGACGAGCCGTCGACGCTTGGGCCAGTTTAATGGGCATACTGATATAGTATATGGCGTGGCTTTCAGTCCTGATGGCAAGACGTTGGCATCGGGCAGTGCCGACCATACCATTGGGTTATGGGATGTGGAAACGTTGCAGCGACTGGGGACGTTTGTGGGGCATACCGATGCTGTGAATAGCGTGGCGTTCAGTCCGGACGGCAAGACGTTGGCATCGGGCAGCCGCGATCACAATATCATGTTGTGGGACATTATCCCCCAGCAAAGTATGAGTGACCTGCCAGGGCATGCCGCCGCAGTGATTAGCATAGCGTTCAGCCCTGATGGCACGACTTTGGCATCGGGCAGTGCCGACCATACAATCGGGCTGTGGGATATGACGCGTCACCGACCCCTCGGCGTGTTGGAGAGTGATGCCGAGGTTGCAAGTGTGGCGTTCAGTCCGGACGGCAAGACTTTGGCATCAGGCAATAAAGACAATACTATTTGGTTGTGGGATGTGACGAGCCGTCGCCCCCTAGGCGTGTTGAAGGGGCATGAGGCGGCGGTGGCGAGTGTGGCGTTCAGTCCGGACGGCAAGACTTTGGCATCAGGCAGTTCCGACCGTACTGTTGGGTTGTGGGATGTAGTAACTCAGAAGCGCATTGGCGAATTACGGGGCCACATAGATCCAGTGTATAGCGTTGTGTTCAGTCCGGACGGTAAGACTATTGCATCGGGCAGTCTTGACAATACGGTACTTCTGTGGAACGTAGCAACTCAACAACCTTCGGGAGTGTTGAAAGGACACGAAGGTGACGTGTTTAGTCTTGACTTCAGTCCGGACGGCAAGATTTTAGCATCAGGCAGTGCCGACCATACCATCAGGCTGTGGGATGTAGAAACCCAGAAGTCCGTTGGGATACTGAAAGGACATCTCGATGCAGTCTCGCGTGTAGTGTTCAGTTCCGACGGCAAAACCTTGGCATCAGGAAGTGATGACCATACCATTGGGTTGTGGGATGTGGACAGCCAAGAGCGTGTGAGCACCATGTCCGTAGATGAATTTGCAGTGTATAGTGTGACATTCAGTCCAGACAACAAAAAACTGGCGTCAGGAGGTGCTGCGCCGACTATCCGGGTGTGGGATGTGTATACCCCTTCATTGCTTCAAGTTGTCTGCGGGATTGTAAATCGCAATTTCACGCGGACGGAATATGCCCAGTACATTTCGCGCGAGCCGGGGGCGTATGACACCGTGTATGCCAAAAATCCGACATGTGAGGGCTTACCCGTTGAGCCGCTACCCACACCGACGCCGACGCGATAAGCCCCCGAAGGTTTTCAACGCGGCGGTCAAATGAGACGCGGAGGTTCAAAACCTTTGGGGGCTGTTTGAGCCGTGCAAAAAAAATCGGCGGAGCGATATGAATTGCTCTGCCGACTTTTTTATTCTTGCAACAATTCTATTCCGCGTTCAACAACATGGCTTTTGGTTTTGTCTTGCGCGATTTTTTCGCGGTGGGTTTCTTGGCTTGCGCTTTTTTCGCGGGCGCTTTTTTTGGCGTCGCTTTTTTCTTTGGTTTCTTGGCGCTTGCGGCGGGTTTCGCTTTTGGTTTGGCTTTCGGTTTCGCTTTTGGTTTGGAGGGATATTCCACGCTCAAGATGCCGAGAGCGCTCGGTCCCGCTGAATTGAGCCAACTCAACACGTTATCGCGCAAATGGTCATGCGCCTTGGTCAATTCGCCGTTTTCAATTTCGCGCGTCGCCTCTTCGCACCACCAGCGCGCGGTAGTGTGCGCTTGCGCGTTTTGCAAATCGGACGCGTGTTCGTGCGCGGTGGCATAAAACCATGGCGTTACGAGGCGCACCAACTGGTTTTGTCTTGCGCGATTTTTTCGCGGTGGGTTTCTTGGCTTGCGCTTTTTTCGCGGGCGCTTTTTTTGGCGTCGCTTTTTTCTTTGGTTTCTTGGCGCTTGCGGCGGGTTTCGCTTTTGGTTTGGCTTTCGGTTTCGCTTTTGGTTTGGAGGGATATTCCACGCTCAAGATGCCGAGAGCGCTCGGTCCCGCTGAATTGAGCCAACTCAACACGTTATCGCGCAAATGGTCATGCGCCTTGGTCAATTCGCCGTTTTCAATTTCGCGCGTCGCCTCTTCGCACCACCAGCGCGCGGTAGTGTGCGCTTGCGCGTTTTGCAAATCGGACGCGTGTTCGTGCGCGGTGGCATAAAACCATGGCGTTACGAGGCGCACCAACACATCGCGTGCAGCGCTGCCGTCACCGGCTTGCAGTTTGTCCATCACATCTTGCACCAGTGTGCGCGCTTGCGCCAGGGTCAAGAGTTCGGGTGACGTGACCGGCGTTTGCGGTTTGGCAGGCGCGGGCTTGACATGCGCAACAGCGTCGAGTTTCACCGGCGCCGCGTCGCCCGTCGAACCAATCCACGCGGGAATCGAATGCGCTTGACTCACATCCCACGCTTCCCAACCGCCGCCCGCACTGAAAATCGTCGCGCCGATGACGTACGCATCTTTTTGCAGTTCGGCATCATACGCTTGCAAATCGCCGAGATAGACGCCTTCGATGACGAATTTTTTCCAGCCATCTGTGTGAAGGGGTGGCTCGGCTGCGCCGCCGTCCGCGCCACATTCGGTAATGACAATGGGACGTTTCGCGGAATCGGGCAGCTGTTCCCACGCCGTGCGATAGCGCAGCGTATGCCACGGAATCATGTTGGGGCTGTTCCAATGCGGGCACCAGTATTCGTGCAAACCCAACAGGTCGCAGTGCTCCAAACCCTTTGCCAAAATCGCCCAATGCCCTTTTTCGGGCACGCCTTGCGAAAATGTATACGCGACGGACGTGACGCCGATGCTTTTCATCAAGTCGCCCCAACGCTCGTGCCATGCGGACAAATTTTCAGCGTGCGCGTTGGTGTGACATACCGGTTCGTTGATGCCAACCCACGCGTCGTACAAGCCGCGCATTTTTTCCACATCGCTGCGCATGGCGTTGAAAAAGTTTTCGGCTTTTTGCCGCGCGCCTTCGGGTGTATCGCCGTCGCCCGTCGGATAATAGCGCGGGTCGCCGTCGTCGTAAGCGACATAGCGACCGATAATAAAGGTGTTGGGCGATTTCGCGCGCAGGTCGCGCCAGCGGTCGGGATTGTGGTCGAGACTCACCAGCACTTGCGGCTTGGCGCGTTCGATCCAATCGCCTTCGCCGCCCCAGAACCCATTAATATGCAAACCGATTTTGGATTTCATTTTTTACTCCCTTTGGTGGATTTCGGCAAGACCTTTTTATTTCGAGATGTCTTTTGCCCGGCCGATTTTTTCGCGCGCGTTTTCGGTTTTGCTTTCGCTTTCGCTTTGGGCTTGGACGGATATTCCACGCTCAAGATGCCGAGCGCAGTCGGTCCCGCCGAATTGAGCCACGTCAAAACATGGTCGCGCAAACTGTCGCGCGCGTCATTCAACTTGCCGGCTTCGATTTGGCGCGTCGCTTCTTCGCACCACCAGCGCGCGGCGGTGTGCGCTTGCGCGTTTTGCAAATCGGTGGAATTTTCGCGCGCGGTATCATAGAACCAATCAATCACCGTTTCGGTCAAGATTTTATGCGCGACGTCGCCGTGATTGTTTTCGAGTTGACGAATCGCTTCTTCGACGAACCAACGCGCTTTCGCCAGCGGCAAAATGTCGGCGGGCTGAGCCGGACGCGGTGTGGTCACGACCGGCGGTGTGGTCACGACCGGTGGTGTGGTCACGACGGGCGGCGCGGTCACGGGGAGACGCACGCCATAGTCGTTTTGCAGCGCCGCGCGCAAATCGCCGAGCAGTTGGTTCTTGTCCGACATGCCCCAGCCCGATTGAACGGGGTCGGTGCTTTTTTGCCAGCGAAACAGGCACAACGCCTGAATCGGTTGATGCGCGGGGTCGGTGTTCCACGCATGGATTTCGGCGTATGCTTTTTGAATCCAACCGACATTGTTATTTTCCCACGGCAAATGCTGTGATTCCGTAATCAGGACGGGGCACTGCCGCAGCGCGTTGGGAACCACGCTCAAAAAATCGCGATACGTCCGAAACTGCCAGTGCCAATTCACAAAGGGCCACGGCGCGCGGTCCTCATTTTCAATCAACGCCGCGTCCATGCGCGCACCCTGCGCCGAATACGTGTGCAATGCGAGCGCGTCGGGCGGCGCGTCGAGTCGCAAACATTCATTCAAAATGTCGCGAAAATAATGCAACCAGTCGCCCGCAGGATTGCCGTCGTAGGGCGTTTGCGTGTTCCACGGACCGGGCGGCGAAGGCATCACCCAATCTTGCGCATGTCCCGCAATTTGATGAATGGCAGCGCGGCATTTGGCGAAACATGCGGCATAGAGTTTTGGCGTGAGCGGCTCTTCGTGCGGCGTCCCTTTGCCCGGACGTTCCCAAGCCGCGTTCGTTTCATTGCCGATGAGCCAAATGTGCGCGCCCTGCGAACGCGCGACATAGTCCGCGCAGGCGTTCGCAAACGCGTCGTATTGCGACGAATGCGGAATCGTGCCGTCCGGCTCGTAGCCGTGATTCAGCCGCACGATGACGCCGTGCCCCGCATTCGTGAGGTCGGAAAAATTTTCCGGTGTGTCGCGCACGCGCACACTGACCACGACCCAGCCGGGCTTGCCCGCGTCCGCCAAAAAACGCGCGCCCTCTTTGTCGTGAATGCCGAAAATGTATTGGGGAATTGGAAACGTTGGCATAGTGTTAAAACCTCGCAGGTTTTCGAACGCGCTGCGTCGTTTGATGCGTTCGTGTCAAAAACCTTCGAGGTTTCTGAGTTATGCGCGCGGGATTTTCAAAACCTGACCCGGGCGAATCAAACTTGGATTTGCGATTTGATTTTCGGCGACGAGCGCGGCGACGGTCACGCCGAATTTGCGCGCAATCGCGCTGAGCGTATCGCCGCCCGCAATCGTGTAGGTGACGGGTTCGTTCGTAGGTTCGTGCGACGGCTGCGTGGATGTGTCGGGTTCCACGTGAATGGGCTCGTTCGGTTTATCCGGTTCGACGGGCTTGACCTCGCGCGCGCCAAACTCGCGCACATAGGGTGTATCGTTTGTGAGACGGTCAATCAATTTTTGTTTTTTGTCCGCGTCCAATCCGTTCACCCACGAATCGGAATACCAATTCGACGCATACAAGAGCCACGGCGCAACGCTGAACAAATAATCGGGCAGTGGTTCGCCGTTCGAGACGACGCCGGTGCGAAACCAATCAAACATTTCTGTATGCCAGTCACACCATTTTTCGTCGTCAACCGGCGGCATCGTCTTGTCGTCGGCGTTTTGATACAACCAACCGCCTTCGCCCCCCACCATCGGCGGCACGAAACCGATGCGCTTTTTGAACCATTCCGCAATCGCCAAAAAACGCAGCACGGCGGTGTCGTCTTCCAAAACAGTTTTGCCGGGATACGGATACTGCGGCGGATGATTCGCGCCGTAATTGTGGAGTGAGAAATACATGTTTTCTTTCACCGCATCCGATGCGCTCATGACGGCGGCTTCGAGAAATTCTTCGGCAAGAATTTGCAAGCCCGGATACCCGCCGCCTTCGACGACCGCGTTCGCGCGCAGATTCCACAAGCGTCCGAAATGTTCGGGATTGTCAAACCCTTCGCGTCCGTCTTCGGGTTCGTTGAAAATTTGAATGTAGGGCGGGATACCCATCTCTTTGCAGCGCAGCGCGAACTTGAACCAAAAATCGGGGGCTTTGGGTTTTTCGCCGCTGGCATAGACGCGCATGTTGGAAACGATGCCAAAGTTGTCGAGCAGATATTTGGCGACGCGCGTCACTTGCAATTCATCGCCCGCATACACGACCGCCCATTTGATTTTCATTTTTTCGAGAAACGGCGCATAGCCTTCCACATTCGCTTGCGCAGGGTCAAGCACAAAATGCAGTCCGCGCCCGTTGTCGTTTGCGGGACGCTTGAACTTGGCGAGATGCGGGTCGGACGGAATCGTAGCCATGTGTACACCTCCGGTGGTTGGTAATCAGTAAGCAGTGGACAGTGAGCAGTAAGAAATGAACAAGCGACAGCATACCGCAAAAAAGGCGGCGTGCATAGGGGGGGGCGCGCGTTGTATCGCTTTTTGTATCGCCCAATTTTTTTGGTATCGGTTTTTTGAACCGATTCGCGTATATAATTCCGCGCAATAGTTTTTTTCGGTTGGAGGTAACCTCATGCCCGGTCCCGACCCCCACGAAAACAATTCGCAAGACGGCAGCAGCGTCAACATCAGCGGCGGCGAAAACACGATTCGCGGCGATGTGATTGGCGGTGACAAAATCATTCAAGGTGACGTGAACACCGCGACCATTGGCGAAAACGCGCGCGTGGGTCAAGTCGCCGTCGGCACGGGCATCACGCAAATCTACAACGAAGCCGAACTCAGCTATGACGTGCACGGGCTCGCAAACCCCTATCTCGGTTTGTCCGCGTTCAAATACGAGGACCGCGCCAAATATGCGGGACGCGAAAAACTGATTGCTGAGACCGTCGCCAAAATTACCGCGCCCGGGTCACCCGTCGCCCTCCTTTTTATCACCGGTGTCAGCGGCAGCGGCAAATCCTCGTTCGCGCAAGCAGGGCTCCTCCCCGCCCTCGAAAAATTTTACGACCGGTTCACCGTCAAACACGCGGTCATGCGTCCCGCGGGCGACCCGTTCGCCGCATGGAATGATGCGTTGTGGCGGCAACTGCGCGTGGGTGAAACCCTTGAGGTCTCTCAAGACCTCAAGGGTCTTGAAGCGACCCCACCCAACCAGATCAACCTCCTCGTCCTCGACCAGTTCGAAGAATTTTTTACGCAAGCACCGCAAGCTGCGCGCGAACAATTTTTCGCGTTTCTGGCGGACGTTCCTAAATTCGCGCAAACGCGCACGCACATCATCGCGACGATGCGCGCGGACTATTTGCCGGAACTGTTTAGTCATTCTGCGCTGTACCAAATCCAACAACAAGGGGTCCCCTTGCGCGCCATGAACGCGGACGAACTCGCGCAGGCGATTCAACAGCCCTTGCGCGCGTCGCCATACGCTCAAGAAAAACGTTTTGTACCCGCGCTCGTGGAGAAACTCGCGCAGGATGCCGCACAGGACGCCGCGTATCTGCCGCTCTTGCAAGTGACGTTGGAAGAAATATGGCGCAAAGGTTCGCTGAAACTTGAAGCGTACACCAATCTCACCGACGCCATCAAACAGCGCGCCGACCAAGTTTTGGAATATCGCGATTTTGACGATGCGACGCCTGACGAAAAACGCGACCCTGCCGAACAAGCCGCGCTGTTGAATCTCTTGCTTGACCTCGTGGACGTTTCGAGTGACGACGACATTCACCGCGATGTGCGCAAGCAGCGCGCAAAAACAGATTTGACGCGCGGCGACCCGCAGCGCGAACGCTGGCTGAATCAATTGTCCGCCGCGCGTTTGTTGAGCATTCAGCAAGAGGGCAAGGACATGAATCAAATTGAAGTGGATTTGATTCATGAAACGCTGTTGACGAACTGGACGCGCCTGCAAGCGGCGATTGCGGAACGACGGAGCGAATTGCGCCACCGCGCGCGCTTTGAACAGAATTTGAATGAATGGCTGGCACAAGATTGTTCCGTGAACTATTTGCTCGAAGGAGTACGACTCGCCGAAGCGCGGGAATTGGAGGCGAGCGATGACATTGCACTGCACAACGAGAATGCCAAATCTTTCTTGCGCCTGAGTGTGCAGCGCGCCGAAGCGGCTCAGCAAGCGGAATTGGAACGCGAACGCCAGCGCGTGCAAGCATTGGAAAAGAGCGCGGCATCGGAAAAATTACGCGCGGAAGAACAATTATTGGCGAATAAACGATTACGACAGCGCGCGATATTTCTCGTCGGCGCATTTCTACTTGCACTGCTCGCCGTCGGCGCGGCAGTTTTCTTTCTGACACAGTCGAACGCGAATTTGCAAAAAGCAGAGAGTTCACAAGCGACAGCCGTGGCAAACGAGAACGCAGCGAATCAGGCAAAGAATGAGGCAATTGCTTCCGCCAATGAAGCTCGCGCCCGTTCTCTTGTGGCGCAAGCGAACCAAGTATTCGACAAGGACCCATTACTGGCTGTACGCTTGGGCTTGGAAGGACTCGCGCTCACATCAAACGCAGATACGAATAAAGAGAACGCCCTAACCAACGAGGTCGCGGCGTTAATGAATAAAGGGAGGGTAGGGCGACTCGGCAATTTCCCGAACGCCCTCTATGCACTTGAGAATGCTTCGTATCTGGTCGTCGGAAATGCTGATGCCTCAGGCGAATTGCGCCGCTGGAGCGATGGAGGGCTGCTGGCGAATCTCGCGGGGTACGTAATGGACTTAGCTTTCAGTCCCGATGCGGCGGCGAGTTCATTCGTCGTGACATATGAAGGTTCGCCGGGCGAATTGCGGCGCGCGAGTGATGGCACGCTGCTCGCAAAACTTTCGGGGGAGGTTTACGGCGTCTATTCCAGCCACGAACCGACGGCGAATGCGTTCCTGGTGTCATACGCGAAGGGTCCAGGGAGGAGTGGGGGGAATGAATTGCGCCGCTGGAGCGATGCGGTGCTGCTGGCAAAACTGTCGGGGTACTTTCAAGACAATGGCGTGAATTTCAGTCCCGATGCGGCGGCAAGCACGTTAGAGCTGAGTTACATGGATGCACCGGGCGAATTGTGGCGCACGAGTGATGGCTCACTGCTGGCGAAACTGTCGGGGATAGTCTCTGAATATGGCAATGTGTATTACAGTCCCGATGCCGCGGCGAGCGTGCTCGTGGTGCCATATACCGATGCACCGGGCGAACTGCGGCGGACAAGCGATGGCGCACTGCTGGCAAAACTGGCGGGGAAGGTGAAAGGCGTCGATTACAGTCCCGATGCGGCGGCGAGTGCGTTTGTGGTGGCATACATGGATGCGCCAGACGAATTACGGCGCACAAGCGATGGTGCCGTGCTGGCAAAACTCGCAGGGATGGTGTCGTTTAGAGGCGTCGATTACAGTCCCGATGCGGCGGCGAGTGCGTTTGTGGTGGCCTATGCGGATGCATCGGGCGAACTGCGACGGACGCAGGATGGCGCACTGCTGGCAAAACTGGCGGGGAAGGTGTCTTATGTCGAGTACAGTCCCGATGCGGCGGCGAGTGCGTTTGTGGTGCGGTATGAAGATGCGCCAGACGAATTACGGCGCACGAGCGATGGTGCCGTGCTGGTAAAACTGTCGGAGAAGGTGGATAAGGGTGGAGTGCATTTCAGTCCCGATGCGGCGGCGAGTTCATTCGTCGTGACATATGACGGTCCGCCGGGCGAATTGCGGCGCACGAGCGACGGCGCGTTGCTGGCAACACTGTCGGGGAACACCTCCAACATTCAAGTATATTTCAGTCCCGATGCGGCGACTCGCACATTCGTGGTGGGGTACTACGATGCGCCGGGCGAATTGCGGCGCTGGACCGATGGCGGGCTGGTGGCAAAACTGACAGGGAAGGTCGAAGACCTTAGTGAGAAGCATATCAGTCCTGATGCGGCGGCGAGCACGTTCATGGTGCAGTATGCCGATGCACCGATCGAATTGCGGCGCTGGAGTGATGGGGGGCTGATAGCACAACTGACGGGGAAGGGCCATATTCGCGACATGACTTTCAGTCCCGATGCGACGATGAGCGCATTCGCGGTAAGGTATCTTGATGTGCCTGCCGAATTGCGGCGCACGAGCGATGGTGGGCTGATAACAGAGCTCGGACTCGTAGGTGACGTGCACTTTGATTCGCGGGCGCAGCGCCTCGCCTTCACAGACAACGATAGACACGCCTATTTGTTGGATTTAGATTTTTTGCGCGCGTATGGCGGACCGGATGCAAAACATACGCCTCAAGAACTCGAAGCACTGGGTTGCAAATATTTGTTTGCACCGTACCATTTCGACGAGTCAAAGCTCAAAGAGTATTTAGGAGATACGCAGACGCAGGTATGTAAAACCACAGAGCCGCTGGCGACGCCAACGCCCAGTCCGACGCCGTGAGGTGGTTGAAAGTAGGGGCGAAGCATTCGCATTCACAATCGTGACTCGATGCGCGAACGCGTCTGCGAATGCTTCGCCCCTACAGTCGTAATTCTTCCGCCTCCACTCCAGTCACAATCACCAACCCCTGCCGGTCTTTCCGCACGCGCCCGCGCAAAAGAATCGGTTCGCGTCGTAATAACAGCGCGCGATGTTTTTGCAATGCCGCGCCGCTCCACAATACCTGATACATTCCCGCTTCATCTTCCATATCCGCCAAAAACATCGGCTCGCGATTTGTGGTGAAACGATGCGACGCAAGACGCACGCCCGCGAGCGTCACTTCTTGCCCAATGTGCAAAGCAAGGTCGCGACTTGAAATGCGTTCGCGACTTGAAATGCGTTCGCGACTTGAAATGCGTTCGCGACTTGAAATGCGTTCGCGTTTTGCAAGCGCGTCCGCAACCAACTCCAACGGATGCACGCTCACCAATAAACCCAACACGTCGCGTTCCCATGCCGCGCGTTCGTGCGCGGTGGGTTCTTGGGCGAAAACTTTTTCTTGCGGCGCGAGCAAGCGCAGTTGTTCGCCGTGATGTCCATGCCAGCGTTCCGCTTCCAACTGCGCAAGAATCTGTTTTGCATGACCCAGACCGTTCAGCGCGCCTGCTTTCACGAGATTCACCGCTTCGAGATACTGCGGCGCGGCGCGGATCAAAAAATCTTGGAGCGATGTGAACGGACGCTGCTGCACAATGCGTTTCAAGGTGTGATGTGTCAAGTCGCGCACCTGTTCCAAACCCATCCACAACGTCTCGGGAAATTCCAGCGTGAATGCTTCGCGACTGTGATTCACGTGCGGCGGCATCACGCGCAAACCCAAGTTACGCGCTTCGCTGAGATAAACACCCTGCCGATAAAAACCGCCATACACGGCGAGCCGCGCCGCCATGAATTCAGCGGGATAATGCGTTTTCAAATATGCCATGCGATACGCCACCGCCGCATAGCCCGCCGCGTGCGCTTTCGGAAAACCGTAACTCGCAAACGCCGCCATCAAGTCCCACACCTGCTGCGCGACCGGTTCATCCATCCCGCTCGTCGTTTGCGCGCCTTGCACGAATTTGCGTCGCAGCGTTTCCATCTCGTGCGCGGAACGAAATTTCGACATCGCGCGGCGCAGCGTGTCGCCTTCGCCCAAGGTAAAGCCCGCGACCTCGTGCGCGATGCGCAGCACCTGTTCCTGATACAAAATCACGCCGTAGGTTTCGCGTAACACCGGTTCCAACGCGGGATGCAAATATGACGCGCGTTCGTGTCCCAAATGCCGCTGCACGAATGCATCTTTCAAGCCGCCCTTGAGCGGACCGGGGCGATACAACGCCAGCGCCACAAGCGCATCGTGCGTATTTTGCGCGGACAGTTCCCGCAGCGTCATGCGCATCCCCGGACTCTCGATTTGAAAACACGCGATGGTGTGCGCCGACGAAAGCGTTTTCGCCGTCGCGTCGTCGTGCGCGGGGATCTTGTCCAAACTGAATTGCGGGTCGCGTTGGCGAATCCATTCCGCGCAGTCGGCAATCACCGTCAGCGCGCTGATGCCGAGCAAATCCATTTTCACGAGTCCCGCTTTTTCGACGCCGCCCAAATCAAACTGCGTGACGAGCAGCCCTTTGGTCGCATACTGCAAGGGAACTACATTCGTCAGCGGTTCGGAAGAAATCACAATGCCGCCGGGATGCACCGACAAGTGATGCGGCGTGCCTTCCAGCGCGCGGCTCATTTCCAACACTTCACGTTCGCGCGTATCCCGCGCCTCGGACAACAACTGCGCGTGCGTTTTCTCGGAATCGTCGCGCACGCCCGGATGCCAAAAGTGCGGCAATTTTCCCGCCAACGCTTTGCGCCGCGCGTCGGGCAAGCCGTACGCTTTGCCCACTTCTTGCAATGCATACCGTGCGCGCAAGGTCGCATACGTGCAAACCATCGCAACATGGTCGGCGCCGTAGCGGCGATAGACGTAATCAATCACTTCGTCGCGGCGGTGAGAGCACAAATCGAGGTCAATGTCGGGCGCGTCGTGACGTTCGAGCGAGAGAAAGCGTTCGAAATACAAATTGTGCGCAATGGGGTCCACATCGTGAATGCCGAGACAATACGCGACCACCGAAGACGACGCGGAACCGCGCGGCGAAATGGGAACGCCGTGCGCGCGCGCATAATTCACAATATCGGCGACAACGAGAAAATATGCGGCGTAACCGAGCGTGGCAATGACGTCGGTTTCCTTTTGCAGGCGCGCGTTCAATGCATCATTGATTTCGCCATAACGCGCCCGCGCGCCATCGAGCGTATGTGCCCACAACACCTCGCGCGGCGTTTGCCCTTCCGGCAATTCCAATGCAGGAAAGCGCCATTGCCCCGTTGGAAACTCGAATTGGCATTGCGCGGCAATGTCGTGCGTGGCAGCCAGCGCGCCGGGGAACGCCGCAAAGCGTTCGCGCATTTCGTTTTCCGAAGGAAACGAAAAATCAGGCAGCGGCGACAAATCGCTCACGCGCACATTTTTGCGCATCGCCGTAAGCACACGATATTTCGCCGCGTCGTTTCGATGCAGGTAATGAATGTCGTGTGTGGCGACAGCGCGAACGCCAACGCGCTTCGCCAATGCTTGCAGCGCGTGCGCTTTATCCAAATCGCCCTCATCGAAAATCTGGAGTTCGATGCAGAAATTTTCTGCGCCGAACGAATTAACAAAGGATTGCGCGAGCGTTTCTGCCTGTGCGAAATCATTTTGTCGAATCAACGCGTCGAGCGGTCCGTGATGCCCGCCGGACAAACAGACAAGCCCTATGCCGTGTTGCGCGATTTCGGAAAATGCCAAACCGCGTGTGATTGATGCTTCGCGGTCGTCGCGTGCTTGCAAGCGCGTGATGAGTTGGCACAGGTTCGCATACCCGCACATGTTTTGCGCGAGCAGTACGATACTGTGTCCGCCCTGCACATTCAGTTCCGCACCGAGGATGGGCGCAACGTTGGCTTTGTGACAAACGGCGATAAATTCCATCGCGCCATACAAAGCATTTGTGTCTGTCAGTGCGAGTGCGGGGAGATGATTCGCTTGCGCGAAGGAAACGATTTCGGGAACGGACGCGACGCCGTCGAGCAGACTCCAGTGGGAGTGGAGATGGAGGGGGATGAAGGACATCACGAGATTTTAGCACGAATCAAGGGTGCGTTTTCGGTGACGAAGTTAGTGTAAATTGTTTTCTGTAGATTCGACCGACTCGAAAGAGTAGGTCTTGGTGTATCCTTCAAAGCGCCAACGCAAAAGGAGTAAACACCTGACACGTCAGCACGCATGCTGCCTCTCGAGTTGCGTTGTGCGTGCTGACGTGTCACCATGACCTACCGCGAGGATTTTACCCTACCCCGCGAGATTACGGAACTCGTGAACGACAACGGGTTCGACATCTTGCCCGAACTGTTACGCCTGGTTTTTAACACTGCGATGCAAGTCGAGCGTTCCCAGCATCTCGGGGCTGCACCTTACCAACGCCCGGAAGAACGACGTGGGCACGCCAATGGCTTGGACGAAGTGCGTCCGCACCCAAGACCATGCAAACGCGCGTGGGCGACATTACCTTCGAGATTCCGCAGGTGCGTGAAGGCAACTTTTATCTCAGTGCGCTCGAAAAGGGGTTGCGCAGCGAACGCGCCTTACATCTCACCTTTGCCGAAATGTACATTCAAGGCGTCTCGACCCGTAAAGTGAGTGCGATTTTAGAACTACTTTGCGGGTCTGAAGCTTCGTCGACCCAAGTCAGTCGTGCGGCGAAACGGTTGGACGACGCGCTGGAAGCCTGGCGCACCCAACCCTTGGGCGAAATGCGGTATCTGTATCTCGATGCCCATTTTGAAAAAGTACGGGAGAACGGACAAATTCGCGAGGTCGCGATCCTCATTGCGTCCGGCGTGAACTTGGAGGGCAAGCGTCAAATCCTCGGTGTTTCCGTGTCCTTGAGCGAGCACGATGATGTGTCATCACACAGAATGCCCATCGAGTCGCGGTGTGTGTGATGACACATCAGAGCTGCATTGGCGCACCTTTATGCACCGTTTGGTCGCGCGCGGCTTGTGGGGCGTGCAACTCATCGTCAGCGATGACCATGCCGGGCTGAAAGCGGCACGCCAAGCGGTCTTTGGCGGCATTCCGTGGCAGCGCTGGCAGTTTCATTTACAACAAAATGCCCAAGCCGATGTGCCGCGCCAAGAAATGCGCGCCGAAGTGGCGTCAGACATTCGGATGATTTTCAACGCCCCCGATCGCGTGACCGCTGAAAGTTACTTGCGGCGCACGATCGACAAGTATTGCAAGAGCGCACCGAAACTGGCAGCCTGGCTGGAAAGCGATTTGTCGGAAAGCTTCACGGTGTTCAGTTTTCCCAAAACCCATCAAATGATCATCGCATCGGACAAATCAACGGTGATTTGCTCGCTGGCTTGCAAGAGTCCAATCGCAATCGGCAAATCATACGCCGGACCTTCTTTGCGCAAATCGCCCGGAGCAAGATTGACGGTGATGCGTTTGAGCGGAAAGAACAATCCCGAATTCTTGATGGCGGCGCGGACGCGTTCACGGCTCTCGTTGACGGCGGCATCAGGGAGTCCAACGACAATAAAAAAAGGTGCACCGTTGCTGACATCCACCTGAACTTGGACGGGCACGCCGTCGAGACCGAGCACTGCGCAGGAGAGGACTTGGGCAAGCATAGTATGTGAACCTTGTGTGAGAATGAAAACGACCGCTTGAGAGAATTAGGTTTGGGTCTGAGCGAGAAAGCTTAGCAAATCGCAAAGCGTTTCATCGCCGAAACACGTTTGAGTGTCACATGCTTTGGATGTCTTCAAGCGGCGGACGCGCTTTAGTGTTACAACTTGGTGATAGACGGTTGTTGCGAACCTTCAAGACAGGTCCATACGGGTAATTCTTTGTTAAACACCGACTGGATAACCGGAAACCAATCGAGTTCAAGCCTAAAAAGCCAAAACTTGACGAATAATGGATTTACAATATCATTCTTTACATGAATAGTTTTTATTCAGAATCAGAATTAGAATACTACCCGCGCTGGCTCACGCCGGATCTTCAGTCGGCGGTCAAGCAGCACCCGGTCGTCGTTTTGACCGGGGCACGGCAGGTCGGCAAGAGCACGCTGCTTCAGCATGCGGAACCGTTTGCGTCGTGGCAGTATTACACGCTCGACGATTTTGACGTGTTGCAGCAAGCAGAGCGCGATCCGCGCGCTTTGTGGGCAGGCGCGTCTGCAGTCGTATTGGATGAGGTACAAAAGGTCCCTGCGCTGCTTCCTGCTATCAAACACGCGGTTGACCAAGCCAATGGAAAATTACGTTTCGTGCTTTCCGGCTCGGCAAATTTGCTTCTGATGCAACATGTGAGCGAAAGTCTTGCCGGGCGCGCGGTTTATTTTGCGTTACATCCCATGACGTTTGGCGAGACCCGACGGAAACCACCTCCCGCAATCTTGCACGACCTGTTGGCTGGTCAACTTCCTGCTGATACACGGGTGAATCAAACCTTGCCGGACTTGATACCGCTGTTGTTGCGCGGCTGGATGCCGGCGCTGTTGCGGTTCAACACGGCGCAAGCGGTCTTGCAATGGTGGGAAGGATATCTCACGACGTATCTCGAACGGGACCTGCGGCAGCTTTCGCAAATCGAGTCGCTGTCCGATTTTCGACGGATGATGCAATTGCTCGCGTTACGCACCGGACAACTCTTGAATCAATCTGAATTGGCGCGCGATGTCGGACTCTCCCAACCCACAACCCATCGGTACATTAATTTGTTGGAGGCAACATACCTATTACAACGCCTCCCCGCGTTCACGGCAAGTCACACCACACGTCTGCTGAAATCGCCCAAAGTGCATTGGGCGGATTCGGGGCTTGCAATTTATCTGGCAGGGTATTTTGATGTGGCGGCATTGCAGCATGCGCGTGAATTGGGCAATCTGTTTGAAACCTTTGTGGTTCAGCACTTGCGTGTCCTTGCCGAGTTGGAAACCCCGCATGCCCGCCTTTCTTTTTGGAGAACAACGTCCGGCAAAGAGGTTGATGTCGTCATCGAGCAAGGACGTCGCATGGTTGCCTGCGAGATCAAGTTGAGCGAGACCGTAACTTTTTCCGATGCAGCGGGGCTTCGCATTTTTCTGGCAGACCATCCAAAAAACGCAGTGGGCATTGTGATATATCGCGGAAATGAAATCAAACATTTGGATGAAAAAATCGTAGCGCTGCCGTTGCAGCGTATTCTGGGAGCGTAAATTCCATCGCTCCGCGATTGCACGGAATGATTTCGCATCATGTTCATTTTGCACTGCAATTGGCTCTTGTCCGCGCCAACCGATAAAACACGCGGCTTGGTCGTGTGGGCAGAGACCGACCAAAAAATTGACATGACCACGCGCAAAGGAATGCAAGTGCATCCGTTTGCCGCGTCTCCGCGTGCACTGCACCGCGTCCTCGTCGAGTGGATGCCTGCTGCCGAATTTCTAATCAAGCAGTACGCGTCTGATTCCACCGTAAATGTATGGCTGCCGTCGCATGAAAATATCCCGCAAGCCTCTTTCCCATTGTTGGAAGTTGCATCGAAAACTACAAATGCCGCGCTTGAATTGCAAGCGTGGGAAATCGAAACTCTGCGTTTGGAGCCGCACAACGCGTTGGCATTCCTCGCCGCAATTCCTTCGAGCCAAGATGAAACGCCCGGCATCCGCGCGGGTGCGGATATGCAATACTGGCGCACCGCCGGAATCTTTGCATTGGAATTGTTGGCGCGGCAACGGTTTGCGCCGACGCTGACAGAACACGACGACAAATTTCTCGCGCGATGGCAGCCGCTGTTGAATGAACCGGATGATGCGGCGCGCGTCACGCGTCTCATCAACGCACTGCCGCCATTAAGCCGCGCGTATTCATTGCCTATAACCGCTGCGCCGCCAAGAGATTCGCCGCGCGCGCTATTTGAAAATTTTTTGTCGGGTGTGATGGATGCCTGTGCGCGACACAACGGCGATGTCTCCATGCCGCGCTCCCATCAAACCAATTCGGTTGCAGAGGCATGGCTCGATGCGTTGTGCGGCGACCCTGTAGTTGCGGCGTCTGCATCCGACCTGCGCGCGTTTTATGAACAATACCGCGCGTGGGCAGAACCATTCCCCGGCACAAGCGGCGGCGACGCCTTTCGTTTGTGCTTTCGTCTCGAACCCCCGCCACCGCGCGATGCGTTGGGAATTTACGCGCCGCAAAAGAATGCGCGCGATTGGACGCTGCGCTATGTGCTGCAAGCCACCGACGACCCCAGTTTGCTTGTTCCGATGGAACAAGTGTGGAGCGCGCGGGGCAGCACTGCAAAATTTTTGAATCGCGCGTTCGATGCGCCGCAGGAACGCGTGCTCGCGGGTTTGGGTCATGCCTCGCGTTTGTTCCCGCCGCTTGAAAATAGTCTGCGCACGGCGCGTCCCGCACTGGTGGATTTGAATGCCGACGAAGCATTTACGTTTTTGCACGAGACCGCGCTGCTCTTGCAATCGTTCGGGTTCGGCGTGCTTGCGCCGGGCTTGAACGCGAAATTCGGCGTGCGCGTGCGTTTGAAAGGCGCACAAAAGGAATCGCCCAAAGGCGGCGTCGCTGGCATTTCATTCGCGGATGTGGTGAATTACGATTGGCAGTTGGTTATCGGCGACACGACGTTGACGCGCGAAGAATTCGACAAACTCGCCGCGTTGAAAACGCCGCTCGTACAAATTCGCGGGCAGTGGGTCGAACTGCGCGCCGACCAATTGCAAGCCGCGCTCAAGTTTTGGGAGAAACGAAAAAACGCGGACACATTGAATACGCAGGATGCGCTGCGCCTCGCGTTGAGCATGGACACGACCAATGCGAATGCGGGTTTGCCCATTACAGAAGTCGTCGCCGACGGTTGGATTGGCGAACTGCTCACGTCGTTGCAGCAAAACGATAAGGTGAACCCATTGCCCGCGCCGGGCGCATTTCAAGGCGAACTCCGTCATTACCAAAGCGCAGGCTTGGCGTGGCTCGCCTTTTTGCAGCAATGGAGTTTGGGCGGCTGTCTCGCCGACGACATGGGACTTGGCAAAACGCCGCAAACCATCGCGCTGTTGCTGCACGCGCGCGAACGCACACAGACAAACGACGACGCGTGTCCGACGTTGATTGTGTGTCCGACTTCGGTCGTCAACAATTGGGAACGCGAACTCGCGCGTTTTGCGCCGTCACTGCGCGTCTATGCCCATCACGGCGCGGCGCGCAAAAAGAATGACCTCACCGCACGCGCATCCGCGAGCGATGTGATTCTTTCTTCGTATCCGTTATTGCAGCGCGACGAAAAACAATTGACCGCGCTTGCATGGGACAATGTGATTTTGGACGAAGCGCAAAACATCAAGAATCCCGAAACGAAACAAGCACGCGCCGCGCGCAAATTGGACGCGCGCTGGCGGCTCGCGCTCACCGGCACGCCGGTCGAAAATCGCTTGAGCGAGTTGTGGAGCATTTTCCAGTTTTTGAATCCCGGCTATCTCGGCGCGCAAGCGGATTTTCAACGCCGCTTTGCGAATCCCATCGAACGCGGCGGGAACGATGCGGCGGCGCAGCAATTGAAACGTTTGACCGCGCCGTTCATTTTGCGACGCGTCAAAACCGACCCGAACGTCATTAACGACTTGCCCGCGAAAAATGAAATGAAAACGTTTTGCAATCTCACGCGCGAGCAGGCGACGTTGTACGAAGCGGTCGTGCGCGATTCCATGTTACGTATCGAACAAGCGGAAGGCATCGAACGACGCGGCATTGTGTTGGCGACGCTGCTGAAATTGAAACAGGTGTGCAATCATCCCGCGCAATTTTTGAACGATGGCAGCGCGCTGGCAGGACGCAGCGGCAAGCTCGCGCGGTTCACGGAAATGTTGGGTGAAGTGCGCGCGGTGCGCGAACGCGCACTCGTGTTCACTCAATTCGCCGAAATGGGTAAATTGCTCCAAAGTTTTTTGCAAACTGAATTCGCGGACGAGGTGTTGTTTTTGCACGGCGGCACGCCAACCAAAACGCGCGCGCAGATGATTGACCGTTTTCAAAAGGACGCACATGGTCCCGCGGTTTTTATTCTTTCCATCAAAGCGGGCGGCACCGGTTTGAATCTCACGCGCGCGAATCACGTCTTTCATTTTGACCGCTGGTGGAATCCGGCCGTGGAAAATCAAGCGACCGACCGCGCGTTTCGCATTGGGCAAACGCGCAATGTGCAGGTCTATAAATATCTGTGCGCGGGCACGTTCGAAGAACAAATTGACGCGATGATCGAACGTAAAAAAGAATTGGCGCAAAGCATCGTCGGCACATCCGAAGGGTGGCTCACCGAACTCTCGACCGACGCGCTGCGCGATGTATTTCAATTACGCAAGGACGCGATTGGAGAATAAAGTGGTGGCGGGTGACGGGTGACGGGGTAAACTGCCTCGCCACTCGTCGCCCGTCACTCGTCACCTTTGTCATGTGGGGCTGGTATCCAAAACCGAAACCGCGCCGACCGGCGAACGGCATCAAGGCACAGTCGAAACAATTCGGCAAGACGTGGTGGGCGAGTCGCTGGCTCGACGCGTTGTACAAATTGATTGACCCCGGGCGCTTGCAGCGCGGGCGTTCGTACGCGCGCCGCGGGCAAGTGTTGAATCTCGACATCAAACCGGGACGCGTCGACGCGCATGTGCAAGGCAGCATGGCGCAGCCGTACAAGGTGTGGATTAAAATCAAACCGTTATCCGACGCAGATTGGAACAAGGTTGCGGATGCGATGGCGGGGCAAGCGATTTTCGCGGCGAAATTGTTGGCGGGCGAAATGCCGCCGGATATCGAGCAAGCGTTCGCGGCGGCGCGTGTCAATTTGTTTCCAACAAACCGCAATGATTTGGATACGGAATGTTCGTGTCCCGATTGGTCGAATCCGTGCAAGCATATTGCCGCCGTGTATTTGTTGTTGGGGGAGCAATTCGACGCGGACCCGTTTTTGCTTTTTCGCCTACGCGGCAAGGACAAGAACGAAATCATGGAATTGTTGCGCGCACGCCGCGCAGCGGAAGTTGCACCTGCACCCGCCGAAACGCGAAACAAGAAAAAACGCGCAGAACGCGCGCCGGTCGAAAAAGTTGTCCCGCTCGAAAGTTTGATGAATTCATTTTGGAGCGCCGACGACACGCTCGACGATTTTCACGTGAACGTGCGCGCCGCCGAAATAGACGCTGAACCGGTAAAGCGTTTGGGTGCGCCCGGCTTTTGGCGCGGCAAGCAAGAATTTATTCCGTTGATGGAACGCGCCTATCGCGAGATTGCGCAAGCCGCATTGGATCTGGTGCGCCAATAGGTTTCCGAAATTTGTGTTACATTCTTCGACAAGCGGTAATCTGCCAAACGACCTATTCCTGGCTCCGCGCTCGATAGTGCACCGCCTCCGCCAAATGATGCGTCTCGATGACCTCGCTCTCGGCGAGGTCCGCAATTGTCCGCGCCAATTTCAAAATGCGATGAAACGCTCGCGCCGACATGTTCATCTGCTTCATCGCCGCACGCATCAACTGTTTCCCTGCTTCATCCAATTCACAAAATTGTCTGACCTCCGCCGGTCCCATGTCTGCATTCGCTTGCAAGTGGGTGACACCCGCCTTCTCAAAGCGTTCGCGCTGCTTCGCACGCGCTTTCTCCACCCGCGCCTGAATCGTTGCTGATGGCTCTCCCAACCGGTCTCCCGACAACTTCTCAAACTCCACCGGCGGAACCGTGATGTGAATATCGATCCGATCCAGTAACGGTCCCGATATCTTTTTCTGATACCGCACAATTTGTGCGGGTGCACAGGTGCATTCCTTCGTCGGATGTCCATAACAACCGCATGGACACGGATTCATCGCCGCGAGCAAAAGAAAATTCGCAGGAAATGTGAGCGAACCCTGCGCCCGCGAAATCGAAACAATGCGTTCGCCTTCCAAGGGCTGGCGCATCGCCTCCAAACTGCGCGCATCAAATTCCGGCAACCCATCCAAAAACAATACTCCGCGATGTGCGAGCGAAATCTCGCCGGGACGGGGCCAGCTGCCACCACCGACCAGACCCGCATGCGAAATGGTGTGCTGCGGCGCACGAAAGGGACGCACACGCATCAAGGGCATCTCGTTCGGCAGCATATCTGCGACCGAATAAATTCGCGTCACTTCTAACGCTTCATTCAAGGTGAGTTGCGGCAAGGTGGAGGGAAAAGCACGCGCCAGCAAGGTCTTGCCTGCTCCCGGCGGTCCGATCATAATCAAGTTATGCGCCCCCGCGGCTGCAATTTCCAATGCGCGTTTGACATGCTCTTGTCCGCGAATTTCTTGAAAATCGCTGCCGCCCGCATTCGCTGCATCCGGCTGAAACTCGATGGTGGTGCACTGCGGCGCAATCGGCTGCATCGCTTGCAAGTGCGCATACAACGCGAATAACGAGTCAATCGGATATACGTCCAGTCCTGAAATCAGTGCGGCTTCGGGGGCATCGCTCGATGGAACAAAAAGACGTTTCAACCCGGCTTGTTGCGCCTGCATCGCCATCGAGAGGACGCCGTTGGTGTGGCGCACTGTGCCATCGAGCGAGAGTTCGCCAATAATCATGGCATCGGACAAGTCGGCAGTAATCTGGTCGCTCGCCTGCAAGAGTCCGATGGCGATGGGCAAGTCATAGGCAGGACCTTCTTTGCGCAAGTCGCCGGGGGCGAGATTGACGGTGATGCGTTTGAGCGGAAAGAACAATCCCGAATTCTTGATGGCGGCGCGGACGCGTTCACGGCTCTCGTTGACGGCGGCATCAGGGAGTCCAACGACAATAAAGAAAGGACCACCGCTGGTGACATCCACTTGAACTTGGACGGGAACGCCGTCGAGACCGAGGACGGCGCAGGAGAGAATTTGAGCGAGCAAAGTATGTGAACCTTGTTAGAGAATGGGAACAGGCGATTCAGAAAATTCGGTTTGGGTTTGAGCGAGTAGGCGCATCATGGCAACAAGAGTTTCCGCGTTGCGACCCGTTTGGGGGTTACAGGATTCGGATGCCGTCAAAAGCGTGACACTGTTCCTCCAGCCCATCGAATTGACACAACGATTCGGTCAAGCCGAAAGGAGCGCCGCAGCCACCACCGTCTTTTTATGCACGTCCAAACCCGCACAATGCGTGAAAACGACTTCCATGAGTTCCTCCTTGCGCAAGATATCGCTCGTAGCCAAAACAAGTCTCGGACTCTTTCCGTCGCTCTTGACAATCATTAGAGATAGGTATATTATGAAACAAACTATTATAGTCTGTTTCATAATATGAATATCCACAATCGCAAACAAGAATTTGCCGAACTTGACCAAATCGCTGCTGAACGCGGTCCGCAATTCATTCTCGTCTATGGGCGCCGACGTGTCGGCAAAACTACACTCTTGACCGCATGGGCAGAACAATCCGGATTGCCTACCTTTTATTGGGTGGCCAAACATGCGCCCCGGCAGGTGCTGATGGCGAACCTTGCCAATCACATCTATCGCTGGGAACACCAAACCGAATCCCTCGATGTTGACATTCGTCCCGCCGATTGGGACACTGTGTTGCGTATGCTGGCGAACGCCGTTGGCACACGCCAAGCCGTCGTTATTCTCGATGAGTTACCTTACATCTTGGAAGAAGATCCCGGCTTTGCTTCGTATCTTCAAGCTGCGTGGGATCATCTCTTTAAAGAGACTCAAGTCCGAATGTTCGTCAGTGGTTCTCATATCGGCATGATGACGCGCCTAGTGCAGTACCAAGCGCCGCTGTATGGACGCTTCACTGCCCAGTTGTCGGTGCAGCCGCTTTCGTTTCCCGATACTGCGGGTTTTCTTCCCGCTTACGATGTGCACAAACAGCTTGCTGTCTATGCAATCGTTGGAGGGATTCCTGCCTATCTCGAACGTTGGAAGACTACCCAGACACTCAATGCCAATATCGAACGGTTGTTTTTGAAACGGACAGGTTGGTTTCGCAATGAACCTATGGTGCTCATCAGCGATTTGACGCAGCGTGAGACTGACAAGTTTGAAATGATCTTGCGTGCTATCGCCAACGGCAATCACATTCGCGATCGCATTGCTGATGCCGCCGCAATTCCGACCGAATCACTCAGCCACTATTTACCGCGGCTTCTGGATCTGCAATTGATTGAGCGACGAATTCCCGCAACCGTCCCGTTACCCAAACGCGAAATTAGCAAAGAAAGCCGCTACTTTTTACGCGACCCCTTCTTGCGCTTCTATTATCGCTTTGTCGATCCGAATTTACACCTCATCGAACAAGACCTGTCACATCGCTTATGGACAAACATGCAAGAAACGTTCCGCGCGTTTGTCGCAGATACCTTTGAGGAGCAATGCCGAGTTTGGCTTCTAAAGCAAGCGCAGCGCGGCGCATTACCGTTCGAACCGGATGTCGTTGGCGGTCATTGGGCGCGCGACGCGCAGGTGGATGTGGTCGCCATCAATTGGCGCGAAAAACAGATTTTGTTAGGCGAAGCTAAGTGGGGCGAAGGGAATGTCTCGCGTGAGGTAATTCGGGAGTTGGTGGATAAGACATCTTCCGTGGTGCCTGACAAAGGCGAGGGGTGGCAAGTGCATTATGCATTCTTTGCACGCGAAGGATTTGCCGATGCCGCGCGGGCGGAAGCAAAACAATATTCCAGTTTGTTATTGAATCTCGCCGAAATGGAACACGGGTTGAATTGAGTATCAGGATTGGCTTTCGGAAGGAAAGAAATATTTTAGATTGACGCGAAAACAATTTGGGTTAAAATCAAGAACGCGGCAGCCAAAGTTCTTTGGCAAAGTTCCTTGTCAACTGCATAGAATCTCGACCCATTCCCATTTGTTTTTCATCTTTGGAAATGGGAGAGGGAGACGTTCGTAATTGGACAAGACGACCCTCTCCATCGGCAAAGGAGAGAATTTACTTGCCAAGGAGAAGGTCGCGGGTTCGAATCCCGTCTCCCGCTTTTTACACGGCGCTTTTACGCAAGCTCCATAAACCAGCCCAATGGGCTGGTTTTTTGTTTCTTGCGCGTATGACAAATGCGCTG
>Ga0226835_1000147_pt1 | contig 123359 bp, 102 predicted proteins | sample LAC_MetaG_1_FD_163627 | JGI IMG/M metagenome (GOLD analysis project Ga0226835, IMG submission 163627) | Anaerobic ammonium oxidizing microbial communities from anammox membrane bioreactor (MBR) in UC Berkley, California, United States -... | ecosystem: Engineered > Bioreactor > Anaerobic >... | reverse complement strand
TGTGCCTCCGTGGTGAATGAAGGGGGAACCACGGAGACACGGAGGCACAGAGGGGGTTCTCAGTGATCCTCCGTGTCTCTGTGCCTCTGTGGTGAATGAAGGGGGAACCACGGAGACACGGAGGCACAAAGAGGAACTAGTACTTTCGGGGATGCTTTGGACGAATCAACATCAATCCACAAACAAGGGGGTGACACATGGGGGTATTCCTCCCGATTCCAGCCAGACTCAATGAAATCGGAACAACTATCGTGGATTCTTGCTACACTGTCCATTCTTTGCTTGGACCCGGATTATTAGAATCGGTCTACGCTCTTTGTCTGGCGGAAGAAATCAAGTCCAGGGCGTTACATGTTCAATTGCAACAACCGGTACCGGTCGTGTACAAGGGAATTCAACTTGAGGGCGGCTTCAGATTGGATCTTCTCGTTGAAAGCCAGGTTATTGTGGAACTCAAAGCTGTCGATATCATGCACCCTGTTTTTGAGGCACAACTTCTCACATATTTGAAACTTTCGGGAAGAAGGCTGGGCTACCTGGTGAACTTCAATGTTCCTTTGATAAGAGATGGGATCAAGCGGATGGTTCTATGACGGTCCCGATTTACAAGTGAGCTCGTTTCCTTCGTGGATTCTTCGCGTTGGGCGGGATGTCTCCGTCGTTCTTTCTGGCGGGCTTTGCGTACTATGTGAATAACTTGTATACTCCCACCACTCCCCATGTCCGCAAAAGGCCGTAAACGATTGTCCGCGAATGACCGGGGCTACGTCCATCGCCTCGAATCGCTCATCGAAGCGTCAAAACTGCTCAATACGACGCTCGACCTCGATGAGCTCCTCAAGGTCATTCTCAATCTCGCCACCAAAAACCTCAACGCTGATCGCGGAACGATCTACCTGATCGATCACGATCGCAAGGAGCTCTGGTCCCGGGTCCTGAAAGGCAAGGAGCTCGTGGAAATCCGTCTTCCGCTTGGAACCGGCATTGCCGGGTCGGTTGCGGAAACGGGAGAGACCGTCAATCTCGAGGATGCCTGGAAAGACAAACGCTTCTTCTCCGCCTTCGACGTCCGGTCCGGCTACGTGACGAAAACGATGCTCTGCATGCCGATGTTGAACCGGGAGAAAAAGATTATCGGGGTCTTTCAGATCATCAACAAGCACAACGGGGTCTTTGACAAGGAAGATGAGCAGTTTCTCGCGGCGTTTTCGGACCACGTTGCCCTGGCGATTGAAAATGCCTTTCTGCTTCAGACCAGGCTGGAACAGGAACGCGTTCAGCGCGAACTCGAGATCGCGGCGGAGATCCAGAACAAGCTCCTGCCCAAGGAACTGCCCGCGATCAAGGGCTATCAGATCGATGCCGTCGCCATTCCCTCCAAGACGATCGGAGGGGATTACTACGATGTTATTCCGATCGATGAAGAAAACATTGTGCTCGTCGTCGCAGACGTGTCCGGAAAAGGCATTCCCGCGTCTCTGTTGGTCTCCACCCTGAACGCGGCCCTCTATGCGTACATTCAGACAAGCATGTCGCTGGCCGATCTTGTACAAAAGCTTAACGCCATTGTGTACAAGAATACGCCTTCAGAACGCTACATCACGTTCTTCATTTCGATTCTCAACACGAGGCGCCATCAGCTGATGTATGTGAACGCCGGACACAATTTTCCCTACCTCTTCAGGTCCGGCGGGACCGACATCACAAAGCTCAGCGCCGGAGGCCTGCCCCTGGGAATGTTCGATCAGGCCGAGTACAAGTCCGAAATTGTCGCCATCGATCCGGAAAACATACTCGTTCTTTATAGCGACGGCGTAACGGAGGCGATGAACCACAAATACGAGGAGTACGGGGAAGAACGGTTCATCGACTGCATTGCCAACAATATGAGCCTGGAAATCCCTGAACTCCGAAAGACGGTCGTTGAGGATATCCAGAAATTCGTCGGATCCGAACCGCAATCAGATGACCTGACGCTGATGGTTGCGAGGAGAATGGCTTAGAAAGCGAGAAGTGAGAAGCGAGAAGTGAGAAAGTGTAAAGCCTCATGAGCCGCAGGAGGGCAAGGGTTGTCGTTCTCGCTGTGACCTATGAGGCTGCAGACTCTCTTACTTCTTGCTTCTCGCTATCATGATTAAACCCGTTTCTCCCTGGCGTGTCTAACGTATGTAGCTCTTTCCACCTGATGAATGATCTTGAGCTCGTTGAGCGGTTCCAAAAGGGCGATGAAGCGGCATTTAACGAACTGGTCCACCGGTACAAAGACAAGGTCTACTGGACAGCCCGGAGGTTTCTTCAGGATCATGACGAAGCAGACGAAGTCGTCCAGCAGAGCTTCCTGAAGGCTTACAAAGGACTGAAGACATTCCGGAGCGACTCCGGCGTCTTCACGTGGCTCTATCGGATCACGGTCAACACCGCGCTGAATGTTCTGCGAAAACAACGGGCGAGGGAGTTCCTGGGGATTGACGAGCTGACGTCGGAGAGTGGGCCGGAATCGGATAGACCGGATGAGCAGTATGAACGCGGAGAAGAACAGGCTCTCGTGGAAGAGGCCATCAGGCGCCTTCCGGAAAAACAGCGGGCGGTGTTTGTGTTGAGATTTTATGATCAGCTTTCGTACGAAGAGATCGCTGAAATCCTGAATACATCCGTGGGCGGATTGAAGGCGAATTTTTTTCATGCGATGCGAAAAATCGAGGAGTATGTAAAAAGTGTCCATGGGTCATGATCATATCGAGCAGAGGTTAACGGATCTGGTGACCGGAGGTCTCGCCGATGGGGAAAAGAACGAGGTGCAGGAGCATCTGGATTCCTGTCCGCTGTGCCGCGAGAGGCTGGCATCTCTGCGGAAGACAATCGCCGTTCTTGAACAGAGCAGGCATTCGAAGGTGCCCGAGGGATACTTCGGCACGATTCTTCCGCGCCTTCGTCAAAGGATCGATCGGCCTGGGGGTTTGCGCAGCCTGCTCGATTTCCGATGGCCTCACTTGGCGGCGCCCATCGGAGCGGCGATTCTGGTGACGGGACTTCTCACGGCAATTCCCTCTGCCAACCAGGGAACTCGAAATCTTGCGGCCGCTACACGCGGACTTGAAGCCGGCGATCTCGCCGATGTGTACTTCGATGAGCTTCAGATCACGCCTCTTGCCACCACCCCGCCGGAAGATCTGGCAAAGGGAGCGGTCTCCGGGCTGGACCTTTCGAAAGGCCTGTTGGAGGTCATGTTGGATGAAAATGTGATGCAGGAACTGAAAACTGTGGATGAGCTTGACGAGGAAGAGATTGAGATCATTCTCCGTCGATTGGAAACGAGGACACTCCTATGAATCGTCTGACCAAAGCAGTCGTCATTGCCCTCGCGGGCTTCTCGTGTGCCGTCGCGCAGGATCAACCGGCGATGATGCGTGGTCCCGCCGCGGAACGGATCGAGCAATTCAAGAAAGTGCAGTTGATGGAAAAACTGCAGATGGACGAGGAGACCTCCATCCGCTTCTTCGCCCGCTACAACAGCCATCAGGAAGAGTTGAGGGAACTGAACAGAAAGCGGAATGAGTTGATCGACGAACTGCAGGTGCTGCGGCGCCGGAACGCCGGTGATGCGGATTACAGGAAAGTGCTTGATGAGCTGAGGGGGCTGGCTGACCCGGCGGTGGAAATCAGGCAAAAGTACTTTGATGACCTGGCCGCAATTCTGACGCCGAAGCAGATGGCAGAGTACATGATCTTTGAGCGGAATTTTCTTCAGAACCTCCGCGAAATCATGCGCCAGATGCAGAGGGAACGGCGCGGGAGGTGGTAGCCGCAGGATTTTAAGCGGGGGGTGGCGGAATGGGGAACGAGTGGATGCCCTGGCCACCAGAAGGCCATCCCTGGGGGATTGTGGAATCAGCTGGAATGCCGTAGGGACGATTATATGGTCCCACCAACCAGCAGTCCGCCCCGGTACAGTCCCGTAGGTACGGGCCTATGGTTGCACGAACGAGCCGCACGCCGATGGAGTCCCGTAGGGACGATCATATGGTTGCACCAACCGGCAACAAACCCGGCCATAGTCCCGTAGGGACGATCATATGGTTGCACGGACCAGCAACTCACCCGGCATAGTCCCGTAGGGACGATCATATGGTTGCACCAACCAGCAGCTCACCCCGGTACAGTCCCGTAGGGACGGCCTAACCAGAAGGCCACGCTGTTCTCCCCTCCTACCAATCCTCCTCTCTTGGTTGTATATTGCCGGTATGAAGCCCGTTTACCTTGATTACTCCGCCACCACCCCGCTTGATCCGCGCGTTCTTGAGGCGATGATTCCGCACTTCGGCGAAAATTTCGGAAATGCATCGTCAATACACGCGTTCGGACGCAAGGCACGGGCAGCCCTGGAGGAGAGCAGGGAAACAATCGCCGGATGCATCAACGCTCCGCATGACACGCTGATCTTCACCAGCGGTGGAACCGAAGCGGACAACTATGCCGTCCGAGGTGTAGCCTCTGCTCTGGGAAAGAAAGGCCGAAATCACCTCATCGTGAGCGCAGTGGAACACCATGCTGTGCTGGATACAGCGCTCGCCCTGCGGGCAGAGGGCTTCAACGTGGACGTGGCCCGCGTGGATGAGAAGGGAACCATCGATCTGGATCACCTCCGCTCCCTGGTAAACAATCGCACGGGCCTTGTTTCGGTCATGCACGTGAACAACGAGGTGGGGACCATCGAGCCGGTTCGCGAAGCTGCTGAGATTGCCCACAATGCCGGTGCAGTGTTTCATGTGGATGCCGTCCAATCGTTCGGAAAGATCCCGGTCAATGTCGACGAACTCGGCGCAGATCTTCTGACCCTCTCTGCGCACAAGATCTACGGACCGAAAGGCATCGGCGCCTTGTACATCAGAAAAGGCGTGGCCATCGACTCACTGTTGACGGGCGGAGGACAGGAGCAGAACCGGAGAGCCGGGACCGAAAGCGTAGCGCTGGCGGTGGGATTTGCCAGAGCCGCTGAGATAGCCATCGAATCCATGGAGCATGATTCCACACATGTGCGGACGCTCCAGCGGGAGCTTCATGCAAAGATTGCCGACTATCCCGGAATCGTGTTTAACGGACACCCGGAGAGCGCAATTCCTCATATTCTTAACGTTTCGTTCAACACGCCTGGAATCGACGGGGAGGCGATGATTATCGGAATGGACCTCAGAGGCGTGGCCGTGACAAGCGGATCTGCCTGCACGTCGGGTACGTTGGAGCCTTCGCATGTACTGCTTGCAATGGGCCGGCCGGAGTCAACGGCGCGCGCAACGATCAGATTCTCGTTGGGAAGGCAGACGACGATGGAGGAAATTGAAACCGCAGTGGCGGCCCTGAAGGAAGTGTTGGCAACGATAAAAAGGCCTCTGGGAAATCCGAAATCCGAATTCTGAAATCCGGAACCATAAGGTCATTGTTTCGTATTTCGATATGAGGATTTCGCATTTATCTCCAGCCCCATGCAGCGAATCCATATCTCAATCCTCTGTCGCTCGCGGTGATCTCCTTCCACCCACATTGTTTCATGACTTCCCGGAGGATCACCACACCTGCAAGCAGGATATCGGCGCGGTCCGGGTGGATCTGTGGAATGTGTCTGATCTCATCGATGGTCTTTTGTGCAAGCATGGCAGACGCTTCCTCAATGACCCGAAGGGATAGTCTATGTCCGCTCACTCGCAAGGGGTCATACTCTGACAGCTGAAGATCCATTGCTGCGAGCGTTGTGACTGTTCCTGCCACTCCCACCAACCTGGATTCATCTGGGAAGCCGCTCGCTTTCTCCAACGCCTGAAGAATGACGTTCCTCATCTTCTCCAGGGCTGCCTGTGAGGGCGGGGCGCTCGTCAGATATTTCTCCGTGAGACGGACACAACCGAGGGGCAGACTTACGGACGCACGAATATCCGTACCCGTCCCGCTCGTCAACTCGGTGCTTCCGCCTCCAATGTCGATGACCGTGTATTGTGTGCCGCCCGAAAACTCCGAAATTGCGCCGAGGTAGGTGAGTTCAGCTTCTTCGTTGCCCGAAAGAACGACAATCTCGATCCCAAACTCTCTTCTCACCAAATCCCTGAACTCTTCACGGTTCTCCGCTTCCCTGACAGCGCTGGTTCCGCATGCCACGATCTTCTCCGCATGATGCTTCCGGGAAATGTCGATATACTGTTTCAGAACGCTCCGAAAACGATCGATGCTTTCCTCTGATATTCTCTTTGTCCTGTCCACGCCCCTGCCGAGACGCACGATCTCGTGGCCGTGGGCAATCGGCGTCACAGTGCCGTCACGCCCGACATCCGCTATGAGCAAAAGGACCGTATTGGTCCCGATATCGATCGAACTAATCCTCACCGGCGTTCCTTAGCGCAACAGCCACCCATTCGTTTTCTTCGATGCATTCGACGGGAGCAAGCCCAACGCCCTTGAGGGCGTCCATCAGGGCCGGCAGGTCCCGCGAAAGCAGGCCTGACAAGATGAGCGTGCCGTTGTCCGCAAGTAGCCGGCGGAAGGTGCGAAGCAGGCCCAGGTTGGTTTGAAGGTCGATGTTGCTCAGGATGAGGCCGAAGGAGCCCTGCTTGCGGGGAGGGAGGGAGCGCAGGACGCGCACCGAAGAGACTCTGTTACGCTTCACGTTCTCCTTTGCGTTTGCAAGCGCCCAGTCATCGTTATCGATGGCGAGCGCCGAACGGGCCCCCAGTTTCACTGCGGCGATGGACAACACCCCCGTGCCGCACCCCATGTCGAGCACGCGAGCGCCCCGGGTCATGTGCTCCTCAAGAAGGACAAGGCTCAGTCGGGTGGTCTCATGGTGCCCGGTGCCGAAGGACATCTTGGGATCGATATGGAGCACGATCTTTCCGCGGTCCGACTTCCGCAGTTTCTTCCACCGCGGCTTAATGATGATCCTGCCCGTGGCCTCAATGACGCCGGCCGAACGCTCCCACTTCTGATTCCAGTTCTGCTCTGCAACGGTCGTCTTCGTGTAATGAAAAGTGGTTCCAGGGTGTCGCTGGCTGAGGCCTGCGAGGACTTCGTCCAACTCCCTGCGCCGTCGGGTGTTCCACAGCCGGGATGGGAGAGTCGCCGTCACGGTGAGGCCTTCCTGAAGAAAGCCGGAAAAGCCGAGGGGAGTCAGCGAGGCGACAAGGATGTCCTGGAGCGGTTCAGGAACCTTGAAGGTGAGCTCGAACCACCTGTGTGGTGCTTGGCGGCGTCGGTTGGGTGACATTGAACAAGGTGGATTACGGGCGCAGGCCGGAACGCCATCGGCGCAAAATACCTTCCACAAGGTCGTTGTTCATCTGCAGCCAGAAGATCTGGTCCTGATAGTTTTCCTGCATCTTCCGGTCGGCCTTGTTGTAACGGATATTCATGAGGTACAGAATCCAGACCACGAGTGTGAACACGAGCAATCCCTGCTGTTCCATGAACGGGAGGCCTCGCGAGAGCTGGAAACCTATGGCCGCGGTACCGATGACGGCAAACCAGAAGAGCGTTCTGCGGACCTGGACCATGATGGAATAAATCGTTCCGAAGAAGAAGATCTTTTCATGAAAGAGCGGAGGAATATGGTTGTTCAGGATGTAGAAGTACAGTCGCCGGCTCTGATCGTCATCCATCAGTTCCATATCCTTCATCGTCCGCGCTTTTGCGCTCAGGTATTTGGAGGGTTGATTTTCCTGGAATGCCTTCCTGCGCTTCGGCGTTTCCCGCGCATACATCATCAGTCCCGATGTCACCGTTACGCCGAGGAAGAACAGTGCGGCCTCAAAGGGACCCGGTGAGAAATCGATATAGCGACTGACGAAGGTTGTCGTCAACAACGTCAGCAGGACGGCAAAAAAGAATCCCGGAAACAGAATACGGATCCATTCGTGCGTTCCGAATGATGCGCCCGATCTGTGCTCCGCGGGCGGGTTAGAGAGGTTGTGTTCCCTGGCCATAGAGAAGGTGAAGAATTACGGTTCCTACAGCGTGGAGGCTTTCAGGACTGCATTTGTCCGGCGTATCCTGCATGGTATGCCAGTACCGATGGGATTCGTCGGGATAGCCAAAATCAATCAGATCGATTGCCGGGATGTTGGCTTCATTGAGCGGCATGTGGTCGTCGTAGATTCCCACCATGGGCTCGTCGATGAACTGGGGGAACCCCAACAGCCGGGCTGTGGAAAATACGGCGTCCATGAGCGCCGGCGCATAGGCGTCGGAGTTTCCTTCTCTTCGGATCTCAAGATTCTTATCGCCGATCATGTCGAAGTTGATGGCATATCGGTACCGGGTGTTGGCCGGGAGGTTCCTTGCGAAGTATTGTGATCCCAGGGCAAAACTCTCGCTGTTCCCGGTCTCGCCGGTGTCCTCCGCGTCGAAAAGCACAATGTCGATGTTTACGGGCGGTCGCGCTTCAGCAAAGATTCTGGCCATTTCCAGAAGCACGGCAACGCCGCTCGCCCCGTCATTCGCACCAGGAATGGGCTTGTCGTAATTTTTCGGATCTGTGTCCTGGTCTGCCCAGGGGCGTGTGTCCCAGTGGGCTGTCAGAAGTATCGCCGGATTGTCGTTTTGCCTGAATCGTGCAATCACGTTCGTTCCCTGATAGGATTCGCCTCGGGACGTGCGGTAGGGAAAGGTTTGCAGAAACACCGTGTCGGCAAATTTGTGTAACTCCGATTGAAAGAACGCCAGACATTGCCGGTGACCTGCTGATCCGGGATTTCTGGGACCGAATTCCACTTGCCGGACAAGATAGCGGAATGCATTCTCACCGTCGAATCGCGGTACAGGTTGGATTGCCGCCTTTTGCGAAGCTTCACGTTGCGGGGATTCCTTGCCTTTGTTGCAAGCGACGCCAAGTGCCAGCATCAGGGCGAGAAAGGGAAAAAGTGGTTTCATGGGGCGGAGCAACTTAGGGAAAAGTCAAGGTTAAATCAAGGGAGGTGAAACGCAAGAAGTGAGACGCGAGAACGTTGAAAGCTTGGAGCCGCGGGAAAACTCAGAATAGGCGGATCACCAGATCTTGTCCCACCATCGCCTCTCTCTCGCCTGTTGCGTCTCACGTTGCATCCTTTTGCCCTTTCATCGTCTGAATCCCGCCATCAATGCCCCGATTCTGTCCTGCGCGTCTCGATACAACCTGCTCGGCAGAATAAAATCCTGCATCAGCATCGAGAAGACCAGCCGCTCACCGTCCGCCGTGGTGACGTAGCCCGAGAGGCTTGATACGCCACCAATCGATCCGGTTTTGGCGCGGAGATTTCCCTGCGCTTTTGTTCCCTGCATTCGCTTTTCCAATGTTCCGTCGACCCCCGCGATGGGAAGGGATTGGTAGAAGAGTGGGAAGATTTCGTGTTGACGCGTCACTGCGGTCAAAAGCTGAACGAGCATTTCGGCGGTCAGCAGATTGTAGTGCGAGACGCCGGAACCATCAACAATGTAGTATTTGGTCGTGTCGATCCCCAGCCCCGCAAACGTTTGGTTGACCTGATATAGACCGTATTTGGCGGAGCCCGGAATTCCACCCCGTGCAACACTGATGGTTTTCAGCGTGTTTTCAGCGGAAAGATTGTCGCTGACCTTGTTCAGATTGACAATCATTGTATCCATTGGCCAGCGATGATAGGCGAGTTCGCGTGACCAGGGGAGCGCGACCCCCACGGTGGGTTGACCCCGGACGGCAATTCCATGCGCTTCAAGCCGCTCCTTCAGGAGCGTGGCCGCATAGAGTTCCGGCCGCCACACCGTCACCAGCCGCCTGACCGTATCTCGCCCGGCAAGGACTTCACCGGAAACAACGATTGTATTCAGCCGCTCCTTGTACAGGCGGGTTACCTCAAGCGGCATAAGCGCGGTGTCGGCAACCGTCCGTGCAGTGTTCACAACCGAAACATACCGCGTCGGTGGTTCAACGAGAACCTGTACTTTTTCATCGGGTTGTTTTCCAGCAACGACCAGCACCCTGACACAGTTCTTGTTCACCGACAATGCTGAGATTCCGGCCTCATAGGAATAAGGCTCGTCATCCCACATCCATCCTTCTCCCCAATACAGGTCATCGAACCAGGAGGCGTCAGCGACGATGTTCCCGGAAACTGAGGTAATCCCAATGGCCTTCAGTTGCCGGATCATGGTGTCAATGTCAGCCGTGGTCAGGTCCGGATTGCCGTGGCCCTTGATGTACAGCGGGCCTTCCACCGTGCCCCCCGGTCCAAGACTGTCAGCAAGGAGCAATGTCTGAAATGTGTGGTCGGAGCCAAGAATCATGAGCGCCGCCACCGACGTAAGCAATTTCGTGTTTGACGCCGGGCGCATGAGTTTCTTGCTGTTCCGCTCGTAGAGAATCTCGTTCCTATCCAATGAAACGATTTTAATTGCTGCGTCCGTTGAAACGAAGATGGAGTCCGAAAGAATCGCATCAATGTCGTAGCGCAAAGCGTCAACGGGGTCGGCGGGGCGTGTTATCTCGCGCGGTCCGGCACAGCCCGCAACAAAGGCTATCGAAAGGACAATCGCGGAAATTCTGAACATTTCAGAGGTCATGCGAAGACTCCCAACGGAAGAGGAAAATAGAAAAAAACAAACAGCAATGAAAAGGAAAAAGGCAACGGTTGATCCTTCTGTTTCTCTTTTGTCGTTTCATTGCACTTTTTGGGTTTGCATGTTTCTTTTTTGAGGGCGTTGGGTCCAAATGAGCCACTACAACCCGGGAATATCAATTGACTGGCGGACAAAAAAGGGGTATATTACTTGCTGTTTTTTCAGTTTTTTCCTCCTGAAAAGGAAGGGTAAGTAGAGGAATCTCATGCTCCAATTCTTCAAGAAATTCTTCGGATCGAAACACGAGAAGGATATCCGGGCCCTTCTCCCGATTGTCGAAGAAACCAACAGGCAGTTCGAGCTCCTGAAGGACCTGTCAGACGATGAGCTGAAGGGGAAGACGGCTGAATTCCGCTCGAGAATCAAGGAAGCAACACAGGAATTGGAGGAGGAGATTGCCTCCCTGCGGACACGGCTCTCGGACGATACAATTCCGTTTGAAGAACGCGAGGGGATCTATGACCAGATCGATGCGCTGAACAGGGATCTTGACAAACGAATTGAAGAGACCCTGAACGGCCTGCTTCCGGAAGCCTTTGCCGTGGTCAAGGAAGCCTGCCGGCGGCTTGTGGGTGAAAGCTGGGACGTCACGGGCTCCAAGGTCCGGTGGGACATGGTCCCGTTCGATGTTCAGCTCATGGGCGGCATTGTGCTTCACCAGGGTCGGATCGCCGAAATGGCCACGGGCGAGGGCAAAACCCTCGTTGCAACTCTTCCTGCCTACCTCAATGCCCTCCCCGGCCGTGGGGTCCACATCATCACCGTCAATGACTACCTGGCTCTTCGTGACAGCCAATGGATGGGACGGGTCTTTGAGTATCTGGGACTAACTGTCGGCGTCATTCTTCAGTCAATGGATCCCACCCAGCGGCGCGTGCAATATTCGCGCGATATCACCTACGGCACGAACAACGAGTTCGGCTTCGATTACCTGCGCGATAATATGGTTGTCACGCCGGAAGAGATGGTTCAGCGCGGGCATAATTACTCGATCGTGGACGAAGTGGACTCGGTGCTGATCGATGAGGCCAGGACGCCCCTGATCATCAGCGGACCGGTGGAGGTCGACGACCACAAGTTCAACGAGATGAAGCCGTACATTGAGCGGCTTGTCAATGCTCAGAAGAGCCTCGTGGCAAAGATTACGGCGGACGCTCAGCGTCTGCTGGGTGAGGGAAAGAACGACGAAGCCGGTCCATTGCTTCTGCGCGCCCAGCGCGGGCTTCCGAAAAACAAGCAGCTCCTCAAGATTCTCTCCGAACCGGCCAACAAGACTCTCGTTCAGGAAACCGAAAAAATCTATCTGAGGGATCAGTCTGCGCGGATGCACGAGATCGACGATGAGCTCTATTTCAGCATCGACGAAAAGTCCCACACGATCGATTTGACGGAAAAAGGGCGGGAGTATCTTGCCCAGGTCTATCCGGGGCACGACAAGGAGTTGTTCGTCATTCCGGATATCGGCGCCGAATACAGCGTCATTGAATCAGACGAATCGATGTCCTTCGAGTTGAAGCAGCAGAAGAAGGACGAGGTGAACAAGAAATATGCGGAGCGAAGCGACCGGATCCATACGATCCAGCAGCTGCTCAAGGCGTATTGCTTGTACGAGAAGGACGACGAGTATGTCGTGACAGAGGATGGGAAGGTGATGATCGTGGACGAGTTCACCGGCCGGTTGCTCCCTGGACGGCGGTACTCGGAAGGTCTCCATCAGGCCATTGAGGCGAAAGAGGGGGTCAAGGTCGAGCGCGACACGCAGACGCTTGCCACGATTACCCTGCAGAATTACTTTCGCATGTACAAGAAGCTCGCCGGCATGACCGGAACCGCCGAGACGGAAGCAGCGGAGTTCTTTGAGATTTACAAACTTGACGTTGTTGTCATTCCCACAAACAAGAAAATGATCCGGCAGGACTTTGACGACCAGGTGTACCGGACAAAGCGGGAGAAGTACAATGCGGTGATTGAGGAAATTCAGGAGATGAGGAAGGTTTCAAGGCCCGTGCTGGTGGGAACCACGAGTGTCGAGGTTTCCGAGACCATCAGCCGCATGCTGAAGCGGGTCGGCGTTGCGCACAACGTTCTGAACGCCAAGCAACACCAGCGGGAAGCGGAGATCGTGGCACACGCCGGGTTGCCGGGAGCGGTGACGATCGCCACAAACATGGCCGGCCGCGGCACCGATATCAAGCTCGGTCCGGGAGTGGCCGATGCGGGCGGCTTGCACATCGTCGGCACGGAGCGGCACGAGTCACGGCGCATTGACCGGCAGTTGCGGGGACGTGCAGGCAGACAGGGCGATCCGGGTTCGTCGAGGTTCTACATCTCGCTCGAAGACGACCTCATGCGCCTGTTCGCCAGCGAGCGCATCTCGCGTGTCATGGAACGGCTCGGCATGAAGGAGGGGGAGTCGATTCAACATCCGATGATTTCCCGCTCCGTCGAACGGGCACAGAGGAAGGTGGAAGAGAACAACTTCGGCATCAGGAAGCGACTGTTGGAGTACGACAACGTGATGAACCAACAGCGGGAGGTGATCTATTCGCGCAGACGCCACGCGCTGATGGGCGATCGGTTGAAGGACGACATTTTCGACATGCTGAGAGACGTCGCCTCGCGCCTGACGGAGCAATTCTATCCGGAAGGGGATTGCGAAGGCCTGCAGAACGAGGTGCGGACGAGGTTCCTTGTTGACCTGAATATTTCGCCTGAGAAATTCCAGGCCCTGGGGGAACAGGGTGTGACCGATGAGATCGTTCGCGCAGCCGAAGAATTCTACCGCCGCAAGGAGGAAAAAATCGGCCGCGATCTGATGGGCCGGCTGGAAAAGATGGCGATGCTCCAGGTGATCGATTCGAAGTGGCGCGATCATCTAAGGGAGATGGACGACCTGAAGGAGGGAATTCATCTGCGCGGGTATGGGCAGAAGGACCCTCTGGTGGAATACAAGACCGAGGCCTTCAAGATGTTCATGAATCTCATGGAGCTTGTGGCCGACGAGGTTTTGAGCATTGTATTCAAGTTCTTCCCGGAGCGTGTGGACCAGATTCCCACACAGCGTGCCCGGCGCCCGGTGCGTGATCTTGTCATGACCCATGACTCGGCTCTTGGGGCGGGATTCGAGGCGAACCGCGAACCGGTGCCGGCCGGAGGCGACGGCCAGCAGTTTCAGGCAGGCGGAAGACCCGCTCAGAAGATTCAGCCCGTGCGCGTGGGGGCCAAGATCGGCCGCAACGATCCCTGCCCATGTGGAAGCGGAAAGAAGTATAAGAACTGTCATGGCGCGTGATGGAGGGTGAGAAGCAAGAAGCAAGAAGCAAGAAGCAAGAAGCAAGAAGCAAGAAGCAAGAAGCAAGAAGCAAGAAGCAAGAAGCAAGAAGCAAGAAGCAAGAAGTGAGAGATGGCAATTGCAATCAACTCGTCCAATGGCAGAGTTTCGTTGTGGGAACATCATGAGATGAGGAGCACACAATAAATAACAGATTCACTTTGGTTACTCCTTACTTTTAACGTCTCGCTTCTTGCATTCCCTGGTCACACCATGAAAAAGATTGAAGCCATCATCCGACCCTTCAAGCTCGACGACGTCCGGGCTGCACTTTCCGAAATCGGCGTGCAGGGCATGACCCTCACCGAGGTCAAGGGCTACGGCCGTCAGAAAGGCCACACAGAGCTTTACCGGGGCTCCGAGTACAAGATCGACTTCCTGCCAAAGATCAAAGTCGAAATCATCGCCAGCGACGGGATGGCTGAGAACATTGTCACAGCCATCCTCAAAGCCGCGAAAACCGGCCAGGTGGGGGATGGAAAGATCTTTGTGTCAACCGTCGATGATGTCATCAGAGTCCGGACGGAGGAGTCCGGCGAGGACGCCCTCTGATTTCCGCCCCTTCACTCCCTCTCCATCCTTCGATGAGCAGTACAGCGGTTCCATTTAAGACGGGCTATGTGGCACTCATTGGAGAGCCCAACGCCGGCAAATCCACGCTCCTGAATGCCCTCCTGGGACAGAAGATCTCGATCGTAACGGACAAGCCGCAAACCACACGACAACGCGTCCTCGGCATTCTGACCCTGCCCGATGCCCAGTTGATCTTCCTCGACACCCCCGGCATTCTCGAGCCGAAATACCTTCTGCAGGAAACCATGATGCGGACAGCGCGACGCGTGCTCGATGATGCCGATGTGATTCTCGTGCTGACGGACGCCGAAATGGAGCCTGCTCTCTCCAAGAGCCTGCTTGAAGTGATTGACCCTCTCAGGGGCCGCAAACCGATTTTGCTTGCGATCAACAAAGTTGATGTGTTTCATCGTGACCGGGTTCTTCCCCTGATTGCCGAGATGTCGCGCACCGGTATATTCGAGGAGATTATTCCGATCTCGGCACTCAGGGGGGAGAATCTCGACAGGCTCCTTGAAACGCTCAAGGCACGCCTCCCCGAGCACCCTGCGTTGTATCCGCGCGATCTCGTCAGCGAACAACCCGAGCGGTTCTTTGTGGCCGAGATTATCCGGGAAAAAATCTTCGAGATGTTCCATGATGAGGTCCCGTATTCCACTGCGGTCGAAATACGCGAGTACAAGGAACGGGACGAGGGGAAGACATACATTTGCGCGGATATCATCGTGGAGCGCGATTCGCAGAAAGGGATCCTCATCGGCAAACGTGGCGCTGCACTCAAGGGCGTGGGACAGCGTGCGCGGAAGGAAATCGAAGAATTCATCGGCCGCCAGGTATTCCTGGATCTCTTTGTGAAAGTCGGAGAGAAATGGCGCAAGAGCGCATCGTGGTTGAGAAGACTGGGGTACGAGGAATAGAAAGGAATGAAACGCCCCCTTTAACTCATGTAACTCAATTTAACTCATCTATCTCATCTTCATGCCTGAACTTGTCCCCTTTAAAGGTGTCCGCTACAATCCAACGAAAGTCAATCTCGAGACGGTCGTGGCACCGCCCTACGACGTGATCCCGCCGGCCCTGCAGACGAAGCTGTACGAGAAGGATCCACACAACGTCGTCAGGCTCATTCTTGCGAAGGAAAAAGACCCGTATGCCTCGGCGGCCGCAACATTTGCAGAGTGGGAGAAGAACCTGATTCTGGTCAGAGACAAAGAGCCGGGAATGTATCTCGTTCACCAGACATTCGACGGTCCGGGGGGTGTGCCGGTCACGCGAAAGGGGTTCGTCGCTCTGTGCAGGCTTGAGGAGTTTTCCGCCAACGTTGTGCTTCCGCATGAGAAAACTCATTCAAGGCCCAAGGAGGATCGGTTGAACCTTCTGAAGGCAACCGGAGCCAACTTAAGCCAGATATTCTGCCTATATTCAGATCCCGAGAAGGAGGTTGACCGGATTCTCAACGGCTGGTCGAAGACCGATCCGCTAATCGATGTCACCTATGAGGACGTGCAAAACCGGCTTTGGATGGTAACCGATCCCAAAACGATCGCGGACATTCGCGAAACGATGCACGCAAAACAGGTTCTCATTGCCGACGGGCATCATCGATATGAGACCGCTCTGGCCTATCGCGCGGAGAGGATGGCGGCGGATCCTCGTCACACGGGATCGGAACCGTACAATTACGTCATGATGTTCCTGACGAATGTGGATGACGAGGGGTTGATCATTTACCCAACACACCGCGTGATTCACTCCCTTTCATCATTCGACGCGGGATCCTTTCTTCAGCAGGTTGAAGAGCATTTCATTGTTCGGTCATTCGAGCAGGGAGAGCTTCTTCTGCCCGCCCTCGAATCGTGTTCCGTTCCGTCCTTCGGGGTGGTCATAGCCGGTGATCAGCGCAGTTTCCTCCTCTCCCTCAAGCCGGTTCACCTGCCCGGTGAGCTTGTCGCCGATGCGCTGCCCCCGGTCGTCAAGAGCCTTGACGTGACCCTCCTGCACCATGTGATTCTTCGCGATATCCTTGGAATTTCATTGAGGGATCAGGAAGAGAAGAAGAACATTGCCTTCGTGCGTGAAGCCGACGAAGCGCTCAAAGCCGTCCGGACGGGCGGAGCGCAACTTGCATTTTTCATGAATGCTGCCAAAATTGAGCAGGTTCGTGCCGTTGCCAAAGCGGGCCACACGATGCCCCAGAAATCAACGTACTTCTACCCAAAGCTCCTTTCGGGACTCGTGATGAACAAACTTTCCGGGTGAATCGCCTGACGAACGACTGGGAGGCCGTATTTCCGTCCGTCTGAAAGTAGTCCTGGGTCTTGTCGCGGTATGCTTGATTTGGGGAACGACTTGGCTCGCAATCAAGATCGGCCTGCGTTCCATGCCGCCCATCCTTGGAGCGTCCCTCCGCTTTCTCCTCGCGTCATTGTTCCTGCTCGGCCTCATTGAGCTCCGTCGCATCCAGTTCGCGAAGGATGAGATGTTCTGGAAACTCGGCATTCTCATGGGCTTCAGTTCGTTCGCCATTCCTCTGGCGCTCGTGTACTGGGGCACGCAGTTCATTCCAACCGGACTGGCCTCGATTCTGTTTGCCACCTACCCGTTCGCCGTCGCCCTTTGCTCCTATTTCATCCTGCCCAACGAACGGTTGACCAAACCCACGCTGGCCGGGATTCTCCTCGGCTTCGTCGGCATCTACGTGATCTTCGCGAGCGAATTCAGCTTCCAAAGCTCCCTGGGGATCGAGGGGATGATTGCGATCATTCTCAGCTCGGTCCTGCAGGCCTTCGCGCTCGTGACGGTGAAGAAGTACGGAGGACCCTACAATACGATGAGCCTGAACTATGTCGGCATGGTCATCGGAGGCGTCCTCCTCGCCATCATGAGCTTTGCCACCGAGAACCATGAGGGCATCGTCTTTAACCAGGAAGCGATCCTCTCACTGGTCTATCTCGCCCTGTTCGGCTCGGTGGTCACCTTCGTAACCTATTTCTGGCTCCTGAAACACGTCGCCGCCGTTCTCCTGTCCCTCACCGCCTTCGTCACGCCGATCATTGCCGTGGTTGCAGGCGTGATCGTGTTCGGTGAAAAGCTGACGGTGCAGATCTTCATCGGTTCCGCGCTCGTTCTCGGAGGCATCGTCGTCGCGAACTCTGCGGACCTGATTGCTGTTCTGAAACGGGGGAGGGCCTTCCTGCTCGAGTGATGCCGGAAAAAATCGCCCATATCGCCATTGCGGTGAAGAACCTCGAAGCCGCAAAGGAACTGTTCTCGAAATTGCTCGGCATTGCGGCGCATCACGAGGAAGAGGTCGCCGGCCAGCGGGTTCGGACAGCCATGTTCCGGGTCGGCGAGGTGAATATCGAGCTCCTGGAAGGCACCGACGCGGGCTCGCCGGTGGCGAAATTTATTGCAAAACGCGGAGAAGGCATCCACCACCTTTCGCTTGAGGTTGGCGATATCGAGGCCGAAATCGCGAGGTTGAAAGATGAGGGATTTGAGCTGGTGCACGACCGCCCTGAGCCGGGCGCCAACAACAGCAGAGTGGCTTTTCTTCATCCCCGGTCCACAAACGGCGTTTTGATCGAGATCAGCGAACACGCGCAGCATCGAGGAAGGTGAGCTTGAGTGAGCAGGGAGATCGAATCGATCCCGGCGTCGGGATCGCTGAAGGACAAACTCCAGGCGCTCCCGGCACAGCCGGGAGTGTATAAGTTCAAGGATTCCGCGGGCAAGATCCTCTACGTCGGAAAAGCCCAGAACCTCCGTTCCCGCGTCCGCCAGTATTTTTCCTCCCGCCAGCACGAACCCCGCCTGGAAAAGCTGGTTTCCAGGATTGCAGACGTTGAGCTCATGGTCACGGACTCCGAGGTCGAGGCCCTGATCCTTGAAGCCAATCTCATCAAGAGCCACAAGCCCCGCTACAACGTCCTTCTCAAGGACGACAAGTCCTATCCCTACATTGTGATCACCAATGAGCCGTTCCCACGCGTGTTTGTCACGCGACGCATTGTGAGGGATGGCTCGAGGTACTTCGGACCGTACGCGGACGTGAAGACGATGCGCCACGCACTGAAGACGGTCAGGGATATCTTCATGATCCGAAGCTGTAACTACGATCTGAACGACGAGACCATTGCGAAGAAGAAGTACAAGATCTGCCTTGATTACCACATCAAGAAATGCGAAGGGCCGTGCGAGGGGCTGGTGAGCCGCGAGCATTATGGCAGGATGATCGATCAGGTTGCACAGGTATTGAAAGGAAAGACGGAGGCGGTGATTCAGGTTCTGAAAGATGAGATGGAGAAGGCCTCCTCGGAACTGCGGTTTGAAGAGGCCGCCAGGCTCCGTGACAGGATGAAGGCAATAGAGGTGTACAACGAGAAACAGCGCGTCGTGGATCGTCGGGAGGTGGATCGCGATATTATCGCCGTCGCAGCCCGGGGCGACGACGCCTGCGCCGTGGTTTTTCAGGTGCGCAGTGGCAAGGTGCTTGGCAGCAGGAATTTCTCCATGACTAATGCGGAAGGCCGGACCGAGGGGCAATTGCTCGAAGCAGTCCTTGAGCGCTATTATCTCGATGCCGACGATCTGCCCGGAGAGTTGTTTCTCTCGGCACCCATTGAATCGGATTCGCTCATCCGCTCCTGGCTCGAAGCGAAACGACAGGCCCCGGTGTCCCTTGAAGTACCGAAGACAGGCGAACGGGCCAAACTCGTTGCCATGGTAAAGAACAATGCCACCCTGCTTCTGGGCGAGTTGGAGCTTCAGCGCATGAAACGAGGGGATTTCGTACCGCACGCCGTCAAAGCCCTGCAATCGGATCTCCGTCTGTCAGCCCCGCCGCGCCGCATAGAATGCTTCGATATCTCGAACATTCAGGGCAGCGATGCCGTTGCGTCCATGGTGGTGTTTGTGGACGGAAAGCCTCGTAAGAGCGAATATCGGAAGTTCAAAATCCGTTCCGTGCAAGGTCCGGACGATTTTGCGAGCATGCAGGAGGTGGTGGAACGCCGCTACCGGCGGGTTCTGGAGCAGGAAGGCCCGCGGCCCGACCTGATCGTGATCGATGGAGGGAAGGGACAACTCTCAAGCGCCCGTGAGATTTTGCGGAAGATCGGAATGGAAGACGTGCCTGTGATCGGATTGGCGAAGAGGCTCGAGGAAGTCTTTGTGCCCGGCCAGAGTGAACCCGTGCCGGTTCCGCGCACATCGTCCGGCCTGAAACTTCTTCAGCAGATAAGAAATGAAGCCCATCGGTTTGCCGTCACGTTCCACCGGTCCGTGCGGTCGAAGAGGATCCTTCGAACCGAGCTGGATCTCATCAAGGGTATCGGAAAAGTGCGTGCGCGGGAATTGTTGGAAGTGTTTGGATCGGTTCAGGGAGTGAAATTTGCCTCGGAAGAACAGCTTGCAGATGTTGTAGGCCAGGTTGTTGCGCAAAGGATCAAGGAATATTTTGTGGAGGAATGAAGGGGCGCGGAGGGCGCGGAGGACGCGGAGGACGCAGAGGACGCGGAGGGCGAGGAGAACGCAGTGAATGCAGGGAGGCAGAGTCCCACGCATTGATATTCACGTTCCCCTTTCGTATACTGATTCATCCTCCCTTCCAGCGCATCAACGCTCTCTGCGCTCTCTGCGCACTCTGCGCTCTCTGCGCACTCTGCGCTCTCTGCGCACTCTGCGCTCTCTGCGTCCTCTGCGCTCTCTGCGTCCTCTGCGCTCTCTGCGTATTATGAACCCTCAACGCCATTTCCTCCCCTCCCTCTTTGCGATCGTCACACTTCTCTCCCTCCGATGCGTCGAGCTTCCCCCTTCTCCCGTTTTGCCAACCTGGGAAACACAGGGAAGCATCCCGCTTCTGGATCGCACCTTCAGTGTGGCAGAGTTTCGGCAGAAGGATACCTCGCTGGCTGTGCAGGCGGATGGCGGGCTGATCTATTCGTCAACTCAGCGGTTTGACCCGACGGGAATCGACACGATCCTCGTTGAACCCATTCCTGTCACGCGACAGCAATCGCTTGGATTGTTTGCCGTGGATGTGCCGTCGATCCCGCGCATCCTCTTCAGTTATGAGAATTTGTCCGGCATGATGCCGCCTTCCGGATCGTTTTCCTTCCCGCCCGGGGTGTTCACGGTTCCCGAACGTTCCGTCGGTCCGCTTTCATCGTTTGAGTACATCGAGTTCGAGAGCGGAACAATCTCGTTGACAATCCGCAACACCCTTCCGTTCCCGCTCTATTTCCCGGACTCCCTGAAGATCCGGAACAACGACCCGGCCGCGGCCATTGTTGCGGCCTTCCGGTTCCAGGACACGGTGAGGGCGGACAACGGTTCCCAGACCGCGAGCACGTCGCTCGCCGGAAAGACGATCCTGAACGCGCTGCGCGTCTTGCAGACAACCGCGACAACGCCGGGAGGCGACGGAACAATCGACGCAGGAGAGGGGCTCGAATTCGAAATCGCCATCACCAATGCGGTCGTTCGTGCCGCCAAATCCACGATCCCCCCCCAGGCCGTGCCGCCCCAGACTCGCACATTTGTTCTGGATGACTCGGTGACGATCCTTTCCGCTCGCTTCCGTCAGGGCTCCATGCGCGTGGAAATCCAGAACGGCGTCAATGTGCGTGCTGATGTGCTTGTGAGATTCAAAGAAATGACGGTCAAATCCTCGGGGGCCGTCTTTGCGGTCGCGCACCATTTTGACGGAGCCGGCACATACACAACGCAGGTGGATATGTCGCCCCTCGAGTTCAGGTCCCAAACCGACAGCACAGGCACGCTTGCGACGTTCGATATCGAACTTGCCCTTACGGGGGATTCCTCGCCGACAGAGGTACGAAGCACCGATCAAGTTCAGGTGTCCATATCGCCCGCGACGCCGATCATGATCGAACGAGTGGAGGGGCGCATTCCACCGACAACCGTAGACCTTGCAACGGGGGCATCGGGATTGACGCTTGGGGAGGTCGCCGACAAGTTCGAAGGAGAAGTCTCGTTCGATTCGATCCAGATCGCCATTCAGGTGCAGTCATCATCAGGCTTCCCGGCTGATTATTCCGCCTATTTCGTCGGCATCGACCGCCGCAGGGTACCGGCGAAAACCGACTCGATTCTCATCCCGCCGCCACAGGGCTCGCTCCTGCCTCGTCTCTTCCCGGCCATCGGGCCAACTTCGATTGTTCTGGACAACACCGTTGGACTGAATACCTTTCTGGCGAAATTCTTTCCTCACCTTCCGGACACATTCATTATTCGGGGAATCATGACCTTAAATCCGTCCGACCTCTATGCTGCACCTGAGGGTCGACAGGTGGTGTATGACACCAGCAAGGTGTATTCATCGGTCGATGTGACGTTTCCCGTGAGGATGGGAATCATGAATGCCACCGTACGGGATACGATCCCGCTTCGCGTGAGGGAGAAATTTCCGCATGACCTTGCAAAGTCGACGCGCACGGCCACCCTGAATTTCTCCATCGAAAACGGCATCCCGCTTGCCCTTGAGTTTCGATCTGCCTTGCTCGGACCCGGCCCGGGCGGCCCTCGGGACACGCTCCTCATCATTCCGACGAATGGAACAAGGACGATTCAAGCCGGCACTGTTGATGCCGGTGGCGTTGTTGTGGAACCCGTTGTCAGCAATTTCGCCATCGAGCTTACCGGTCCGGAGGCAGAGTTGTTCGAACGGGGGGAAAGCATTCTGGTGAGGTTTGATGTAGAGTCGTCAGGAGGCGGCGCAGTGGTGAAGATCAAGGATACGGATGCCGTGAGGATCAGGGCATCGGGAACGCTTGTCTATCAGGTGAACAAGCCGTGAGGGTCGTTGCGTCATATCTGGCTGTTTGCATGGTGGTTCTCTGCTCCGCCGTTGCCGCCGGTGACAAGAACAATCCGCGCGCCACCGGGATGGCAGGAACGATTAATGGTCCGGCGCGTGGTCTCGCCGCGCTGGGTGTGAACCCCGCGAACCTCGGTTTGGGAGGCCATCAATTAATCAGCGTTTCTCTTTTGTCCATGGGATTCAGAGTTTCATCGGAGCTTGCCTCGTACGATATTTACAATGAATACTTCACCGGTACTGAGGGGACGAACGGTGTGCGGGAGCCGCGTTTTCTCAATGAATCGGACAAAGCCAGGTTGTTATCGGGCTTTCCCGATGGCACGGCAGTCAGCAGAATCGACCTCGAGGTATTGCCTGTCGGCCTCGCACTGTACGATCCTGCGGTCGGCGGATTTGCCATTGCAGTCAAAGAGAGGGTGGGTATCCGAACCGTTGTTCCCAAGGACTTCCTGACGATGCTGTTGTACGGACTTGATCCCGAAGGATCGAGTTTTTCGTTTGACCAGACGAGAATTTCCGCGTGGTGGTTCAGGGAGCTGAATCTGTCGTACGGTCGGCAAGTCCCTGTGAGTCTTCCGGCAGGAGGGGAGCTCTTTGCCGGCATGGGGGTGAAGTTTCTGGCAGGATACGGCGTGATGGAGACTCTTCGTTACGCTGCTACCATCGCCAACGAACCGACAAACGGTAATCAGTATCGCGGCCGACTCTCATTTGATTATCAAATCAGACGGGCGGGCGTCGAGGTGCTTGACCCGGACAAAGGAGGAGGACTGGATCTCTTCCCGGCGCCGGCGGGGACGGGATTCGGCATGGATTTCGGGCTGGCAGGGAGGGTGTACGGTGTGGACGTCCACATAAGCATCACGGACATCGGTTCCATTCGTTGGAAACGCAATACTGTTGAAACATACAGTCAGTATCAGACCGACATCACGGATCCGTTCCTTGGCACAATCGAGGATAGCTTGCAGTACGCGGTGCGCGGACGAAACAAGAATGCCGGAGAATTCAAAACGAATCTTCCGACGAAACTACGGATTGGCGTCGTTGTCGAAAGCAATTCACAGCTCCTTCCTCCGTGGTTTCCTTCCGACTTCCTGATTGCCGTTGATTTCACGCAGGGGCTCAATGGCTCAATGGGAAACCCGGACAACCCACGGGTCTCGATCGGTGTTGAGTATTCGGGGATCGACGTTCTTTCCATGCAAACAGGCCTCTCAGTGGGAGATGATACGAAGCTGAGATGGGCCGCCGGCATCGGGCTGGAACTGACAAAGATGTCGATTGGCATTGCGACCGAGAACATCCCGCTTCTGTTCAGCAGCAGGGACTTCGACCTGTACTCGCTTTCGGCGGGGTTTCAGTTCAGGTTTTGACTTGAATCGGGCGCGTTTTTCGCGTACATTGCGTCAAAGAGGGCGATTAGCTCAGTTGGTTCAGAGCGTACGCCTCACACGCGTAAGGTCGTAGGTTCGAGCCCTACATCGCCCACAAGGGGGGGTGAAATTGCCAATCGGATATTGGCAATTGAAATTCAAACACCTGTTCTTTACAGAGGTCCTTTAATCCTGTCCGGCGAGGCAGGGAAGGAAGCAAACGATTGGCAATTGCCCATTTGACTCCGCTCAATGGGAATTCGCAAATCGCGAATTGAAGATTGGAAATTGAAAATCCCTGTAACCTCCTTCCCGACCCGGACGGAGGTTTTTTTTTGGCAAACTTCACATGAAGAAGACAAAGATCATCGATTCGACCGCATTCAGACGCGTGGTGAACCGACTGGCGCACGAAGTGCTTGAACGGAACAAAGGAATCGAAAATGTGGCGTTGGTGGGAATCCGCACGAGGGGGGAGCACCTGGCGAACCGCCTGAGGGATGTTCTGGTGGGGATCGAGGGAAAGCGCGTTCCCGTCGGTTACCTTGATATCACGTTGTACCGGGACGACTTGAGGGGGCGTCTTGATCAGCCCGAGCTCAAAAGCACGGAGATTCTTTTCGACATTGCAGGAAGAACCATCGTCCTTGTTGACGATGTCCTCTTCACCGGACGCACCGTGCGATCGGCGCTGAATGCCCTGATGGACCTGGGCCGGCCGGCTTCGATCCAACTCTTGGTGCTGGTGGATCGCGGTCACCGGGAACTGCCGATCAAGGCCGACTTTGCAGGAAAGAATGTTCCGACGTCGACAAGACAGGAAGTCCGCGTGCTGATGAGCGAGATTGACGGGGAAGATGCCGTGTACACCATCGAAGGGGGTCAGGAATCGTAAGCGTATGAAACTCCAGAGCCGTCACCTGCTGGGCCTTGAAGGAATGTCACGCGAGGAGCTGACCCTGATTCTGGACACGGCGGTTTCCTTCAAGGAAGTGCTCGAACGACCGATCAAGAAGGTTCCTCCTCTGCAGGGCAAGACCATTGTCAACCTGTTCTTCGAGAGCTCGACGAGGACGAGGATCTCCTTCGAACTGGCTGAGCGAAGGCTTTCGGCCGACGTTGTGAGCTTTGCTGCAACGGGAAGCAGTGTATCGAAAGGGGAGACCCTGAAGGACACTGCGCGGAACATCGAAGCCATGAAGATCGACATGGTGGTGATCCGGCATGCTTCTCCGGGGGCGGCGCATTTTCTGAGCAGGGTTGTCAAAGCGAATGTGATCAATGCCGGCGACGGCGCCCATGAGCACCCCACGCAGGGACTGCTGGACATGTTTACCCTCCGTGAGAAGTTTGGCCGTCTGGAAGGGATCCGCGTCTGCATCGTCGGAGATATCCTCCACAGCCGCGTTGCGCGGTCAAACATCCATGGTCTGAGGACCATGGGCGCGGAAGTCTCCGTCTGTGGCCCGGCAACCCTCATCCCCCGGGGAATCGAACGGCTCGGCGTCAAAGTGTACCACCATCTCGAGGATGTGATTCCCCATATCGACGTTCTGAACGTGCTTCGCATCCAGCTCGAACGACAGGAGTCCGGGTTCTTTCCATCACTGCGGGAGTACCACCGCTACTTCGGCGTCACGAAGGAACGCGTTTCGCAAGCCGGCCACCCCATTACGATCATGCACCCGGGCCCGATCAACCGCGATGTCGAACTCTCCGCGGATCTTGCAGACGGAGAACATTCCGTCATTCTGGAGCAGGTCACTAATGGAGTCGCCGTGAGAATGGCGGTGCTGTATTTGCTGGGGAGCAACTAGCGAAGGGAGAAGCAAGAAGCAAGAAGCAAGAAGCAAGAAGCGAGAAAGTCTGAGGCCGCTCATGCGCAAGGAGGGCAAGGGTTCCTGTGTTTCACTTGCGGCTCAGAGGGTTTCTCGCGTGTTACGAATCACCATTCATCATTACTCAGCTTTGACTTGGCCAATGACCATCCTCCTCAAAAACGCTCATATCATCGACCCAGCCACCGGTCGCGATGTAACGTCCTCTGTTCTGATCATCGACGGCCGCATCGAATCGGTCGGAAAGACCGCCCCTGCAAAGGCCGACCGAGAGCTCGATCTCACGGGAAAGCTCCTTGTGCCGGGCCTGATGGACATGCATGTCCATTTGCGCGAACCCGGCTTCGAGCACAAAGAAACGATTGAAACAGGAGTGAGAGCAGCGGCATACGGTGGCTTTACCGCGGTCGCCTGCATGCCAAATACAAACCCCGCAATTGACGATGAGTCGGTCGCCCGATACGTCCAGGAAAAGTCGAAACAGGTGTTCGGAGGAATCGTGGATGTGTTTCCCATTGCCGCGGCGACAAAAGGGCGGAACGGAGCAGAATTGTCCCCAATGGCCGAACTTGTCGAGGCAGGAGCCGTCGGGTTCTCTGACGACGGAAGCCCCATCATGAACGCCAACATCATGCGCCGGGCGTTTGAGTACTCCTCGATGTTCGGGGTGCCGGTGATTCAGCACGCCGAGGATTCAACGCTGACGCGGGGGGGGAGCATGAATGAAGGCCTGCAATCAACCCGGCTGGGAATGCCGGGAATTCCGCCGGTGGCAGAGGAGCTGATGATCGGGCGGGACGTCATGCTTCTGCGCTATGTCCCCGGAGCGAAATACCACGTGGCGCACGTGAGCACCCGCGGATCGTTGGACCTCGTACGGTCGGCACGAAAAGAGAAGCTGAACGTTACCTGCGAAGTCACTCCACACCACTTCAGCCTGACCGATGAAGCTGTCGCGGGTTTCGACACCAATACAAAGATGAATCCGCCTCTTCGAACAGTCGATGACGTGCAGGCCATGAAGGAAGGATTAAAAGACGGCACGATTGACGTCATTGCAACAGACCACGCGCCGCACACCGTGGACGAGAAAGAGGTGGAGTTCATCAGGGCACCATTTGGCATCGTGGGCCTTGAAACAGCCGTGGGGCTCTGTGTGACCGAGCTTCTGGAACAGGAGTTCCTCTCATGGCCTGAACTGATCGAAAAACTCTCAACGAACCCGCGCAGAATTCTGAACCTTCCGGCTGTCCGGATCGCCGAAGGCGAAAAAGCCAACCTTACGTTCATTGATCCGGACATCGAATGGATCGTCCGTCCGGAACAGTTCCATTCAAAATCCAGGAACACACCTTTTGGGGGCCGGCGTCTCAAAGGAAAAGCCTTTGGGGTCTTCAACAACGGGAAGCTCTTCGTTAGCGAATAGCCTGAATCGTCTAGTTTTCTGAACGCCAAATGGGTTGGGGAAGACATACCCCTCGTATTTCCTTCCACTTCTTCTGTTTTTCCGGACTGGCACGCCCTTTGACTGAGTCTCTGCAGGACTACAGGACTCAAGGGTGGAGCCATGAAATCACTGATTACAGCAATTCTTGCCGCCTTCTCTCTGGCGGCTTGCACGCTGGAGCCGATTGATACGGTCCCACCTGTGCCGCCGACAGGCATTCGCACGATCTCTCTGGATAACGCAGTCCAGCTCGATTGGATCCCCAATAGCGAGGCCGACCTTGCCGGCTATAATGTGTGGGTCAGTGACCGCTATCGCGGAAACTACACCTACATCGGATCGACAAAACAACCTACCTTCACCGATTACGGAGCAGTGAATGGTGTAACGTACTATTACGGCGTGACCGCGTACGACTTTGAAGGAAATGAAAGTGCAATGAGTCGGGATGTGGTGTACGACACACCGCGCCCAGAAGGATACGATGTTGTTCTCTATGATTACCTGACGACCCCCAACCTTGCAGGATACGATTTCTCGACGTACTCCGTAGGCCCGTATGATGACATGTACACGGACGTTTTCTTCGAGAACGCCGGTGGTGTGTTCTATCTGAACGTCTGGAGCGACACCGATATTCAGGATATGGGATATACCGAGACATTGGATGACATATCCGTAGCTCCCGTTGCAGGCTGGTCGCCGTCGGGATCCGTGGAAGCCATTCCCGGCCACACGTATGTGGTCTGGACCTGGGATGACCACTATGCAAAGATCAGAGTGACCACGGTCTCGACAAACTCCATTGTGTTCGACTGGACCTATCAGACCGCCCCTGCAAATCCTGAACTGAGCCGGAAACCTCTCGCCGGAGGCCGGGTCCTCCAGAGAAAACCAAGGCTTTCGCAGTGACACGCAGCGTACCGGAACACGGTGCCGCCGGAAGGGAAAAGGGAAGAGGGCTAGGTTCGGCGGCGCCGATGTTCTTTTGTGGTCAGCCCGGAATCGTTGACTTTCTCGCCGCTTTGGGATAATTTTGAGTGCCATGGCTTTTCTGACCCTTCTTCTGTTCTTCACAAATCCCGATTCCCCTTCGGTAGGCGTCTCCCTTCAAGACTCCGTTGCTTCATCGCCACAGGCGGTCTTCCGAAGCGTCGAGCAGGGTATAAGGTCCGGCACCATTGGCTCCCTGGCGCCCTTCTTTGGAAAGCAGGTCTCCATGACGATCCGCGGAAGCGAGAGCGGCGTTTTTTCCTCGGCGCAGGCCCTGACAATCCTTAAGTCGTATTTTTCCGGCCGGAAACTCCTGCAGTTTTCGTTTTCACAAATGGTGGATTCTGTTGCCAGCCCGTACGCAACGGGACGGATGATTCTGACATCCCGCGGGGGAAAAGAATCTGTGCAGGTCTATCTCTCCCTCACCCGCCAGGACTCTCAGTGGGTCCTTACCCAATTTAATCTCTACTGACGCTCCCCATGCGCGAAGTCGCTCACACTCCGCCGCGCCTCGTCTGGTGGAGCCTTGCCGTCGTTGTCGCGCTTCTTGTCATTCTCCGCGCAGGCACGTTTTTTTACAGAGAACACATCACGTCTGAATGGGCGTTGATTCAGCCGGAGCGGGAAATTGAGCTGTTGGAGGATATCCAACGCCTGTTTCACGACCGTGTCGCATCGCTGGCCCGAACCGCCTCGGCTGTCGCACGTGACAGCCTCCTGCTCGCCGACGTCGTTTCAAATGACGCTGAAGTGCTTCTTACGGCGTACGGCAGACTCGACCGCATTTCAAAGAGAACAGGATTCGATCTTGAGGTCACGGATCCCCATGGAACGCTTGTTGCCTGGAGCGGATCGGGCGGCGGCATGCGCCTGGCTTCCGCTCCCGACAGCGGCGTTGCCATCCAGTCTTCCGGCCTGCGATCGGTGCTCTCCTACAGCGCACGCAACGAGGCCGCAGGGCTCCTTGTCACCGCGTTCACACCGTTCGAAGTACACGGAGCCGTGTCCGAACGCTTCCTTCCCGCAAAGACGTTTCGCCAGGATCTGCAACGCTTCCTGGGGGAGGAAGTCGTGATCCTGGGGCATCAGGAAACTCCGTCAGGCACGGACGAACGACGGCTGCGCATACCGCTTTCCGATGCATCAGGTCGCGTGATGGCGACGGCCCTTCTCGATGCGCCGACGCTGGAATCCGAGTTGGCGCGTCTGGATGCAGCGGCATGGGGATGGTCGGGCCTGCTCGCTTCGCTCGGCGCCATCCTGTTGGGCGTCCTTCTCTATTTCCAGATCCTCCGAATCGGATCCCCGACTGTTCGCCTTGTCCTCACGATCGCCCTTCTTTGGCTCATGAGGTTCTTCTGGCTCCTGATGGATTTTCCGTCAGCCTTGATCGGGGGATGGATCTTCGACCCATCGCTTTATGCTTCGTTGTTTGGAGCCGGAGCGGCGTCATCCCTGGGAGAGCTGACGCTGAGTACGATCACTGTTCTGTTGAGCATCCTCCTTGTTCGACGCGAAAGCTTGTGGAGTGACTCACGGAATTCCTTTCCCCGCTCACGGATTCTGTTTGTTGCCACGACTCTTGTCGTCGGGTTTGTCCTGAATATCGGTGTTCGCGCATACGGCGCGTCGCTTCGAAGCTTTGTGTACGATTCTACGCTCAGGTACATCCAGCCTTCCGAGATGATCCCTTCAGCGCCCGTCATCATAATGCATCTCAATATTCTGGCGCTAAGTGCAGCAGTCGTGATTCTGTTTGTAGTCGTTTTCGGAGGTTTCACCTCCTGGTACCGGTCGGTGCGGCCTTCGTCACGCCTCGCAGAGGGCTTTTTGGTGCTCGGGTTGATCTATTCGGTCTCGGTGGTCGTTTTTGCCGGCTTTGATCGTGTGCCTCAGGTACCGTGGTATGTTCCGTACTTCCTCTTTGGCGCCGCGATCGTGATCAATACCGCCGCGGGAAACGGTCTCAGCCGGCCTCCTGGGCTCGGGCTGATCGTTCTGGCGTCGTTTCTTGTGTCGGTCCCGGTTCTTGACATGAAGATCCATGAAAAAGAGGGGGACAGATTAAGGCTCTATGCAAACGAGCTCACCCAGCCCGTTGATGCATGGCTTTCGTTTGTTGCCAATGAGAGTTTCCGGTCCATTCGCCAATCCTACGCAGATGTTGTGCTCGACGAACCAGGGAACACAGAAGGCAATGCCTTCTTGCTGTGGACCCGGACGCTCATCAGCGCGGAGGGATATAATTCGGCCGTGGTGCTCTACGACGATTCGGGTAAGGAGCTGGACCGGTTCGCGGTCGGAATGACGACGTATGAACAGACCGAGCTTCTCCACAGGCTGTTCGACGTCGATGAGGACGTGCTGAACGTCGTGGAACGGCGCGTCCCCTCGGGACTGATCAAGTACTACGGGCTCTGGGGATCAATACGCGACGACAGTGACAAACCGATCGCCTTTGCGGCGTTGATTCTCTCGGCGAGTGAACAGGCCCTCTTCCGGGGAGAAGCGCCCGTGCCTCTGCGGCCCATCGGCACCGAAGAGGTCGGATTGTCGAACCAGACGATCATTCTCTCGGAGTTTCAGGATGGACGGCTTGTCGCATCCACCGATGTCATCCGACAAACAGGTCCGGATCTGCCGGACAATGTGGAAGCCGCCCTGGGGACGGGTCAGAAGGAAGTGACGGTTCGCGAACAGGTGGAGGGCCGGTTCTTTGAGACGTTGTACGTTCGTGACGATACGCGCCGCGGGCGGGTGATTGCCATCAGTCTCGAAGAAATGGGCTTACGGTGGCATTTGTTCAATCTGGTCAAGGTCGCACTGTTGTACGCATCGGTGCTCGGCCTCTGTCTCATGATCGTTCTCGTCATCGATTGGCGCACCTACCGGAGCATGCTCACGGGGTTCCGCGGACGCCTTGTGCTCGCGTTTCTCGTTGTTGCTGTTGTTCCCCTGTTCCTGTTCGCCTACTCCAACAGGGAGTTTGCCCGGGAGCGGCAGGAAGTTCGCATGACCGCTCAACTGCACGAAGATCTCAAACTTGTCAGCCAACGCATTGTGCATACCGTGTCTGATGAAGAAGACTTTCTCCGGGGGATCAACGACGATTTCTGTGAAGCGACCGCATCCGAGTTTGGCGTGGACTTCACCGTGTACCGCAGAGAGCGGGTTCAGTCGAGCAGCAGGCCCGAGTTGTATTCTGCCGGCCTCATCAAACCTCGGTTGCCGGGCGACGTTTTCGCGAAGATTGTCGTGGCGGGCTTCGGGTATGCCCAAACGCGCGAATCCATTGGCGATCTGACCTACGAAGTCGGCTATGTTCCGCTTGTGCTTGATGGCCGGCTCCTCGGAGTCGTGGCGGTTCCTGCTCTGTTCAGGCAGGGCGAATTCGAAGCCGAAGTCGCCGAACGGAACGCATTCACGCTCGGCGTGTACAGCATCCTCGTGATTTTCACGGTGATTGTCGGGGTCGTTCTTGCAAGCCAGCTTTCCCAGCCGGTTCGGGACCTCACCAAGGCGGCCCACGCTGTAGGGGAGGGTGATCTTGAGGTTCGTGTGGAACGGGAAGGATCCGGCGAAATCAGGGAACTGGTAAGAACTTTCAATGAAATGGTGGCGGAGCTGAAGAAGAGCCGGGAGGAGCTCAGGCGCGGTGAGCGGGAACGGGCCTGGAAGGAAATGGCCAAACAGGTCGCGCATGAGATCAAGAATCCGCTCACGCCGATGCGGCTCTCGATTCAGCATCTTCGAACGGCCTACAAGGACAAGGCGCCTGGATTTGACAGGCTCATCGACGATGTGGCCCAGACGCTCATTGATCAGATTGACTCCCTGTCCCGCATAGCGACCGAGTTCTCTTCGTTTGCTCGAATGCCGGAGAGACATTTTGAGAGGGTGGAGGTTCACAGTCTGCTCCGGGAATCGGTGCAGTTGTTCAGCGCCGTGGAAGGCGTTGAAATCAGAACGCAGTTTCCGGATGGCTCGCTGGTCTTGATTGCGGATCGCGAGGAGCTTCGGCGCGTGATCATCAACATCGTCCGGAACGCCGTTCAGGCAATGAATCAGCAAGGCGTTATCACGATGAGCAGCAGGGCGCACGGTCGCTGGTGCACGATCGAAATCAGGGACACCGGGCCGGGAATTCCGGAGGAACTGCAGGCCAGGGTCTTCGAGCCGAATTTCTCGACGAAGACCGACGGGATGGGGCTGGGATTGGCGATGGTGAGAAACGTCGTCGAAGACCTCAACGGCACCGTTTCCTTGACCAGCAAGCCCGGTGCCGGGACGACGATATCGATCACATTGCCGATCGCGGCTGGATGAACCGCCCCTTGTTTACGGCAAGATCACCTCTCCGAAGATGCTTCTGATTGAACCTTCGATCTTCAAGCAGTTTCCCGCCATCAGCTGCTGCCTGAGCACGCGGAGCGGAGGTGTCAGTCCGGAACCGTTTGGCCTGAACCTCAGCTTCAACGTCAAGGATTCGGCGATGAACGTGGAAGAGAACAGGAGGCGATTTTTTCACAAGGCCGGAATCCCGGAAGGACGCATTGCGCTTGCCGGGCAGTGTCATTCGGCCCGTGTCGCCCCTGTCCGGGAACCGGGCCTCGTGGAAAACACCGATGGTCTGGTAACGGATGTGGAAGGCCTCTGGCTTGCGGTTTCCGTGGCAGATTGCGTTCCGCTGTTCCTTGCCGATCCTTGCAAGAATGTTATCGGAGTTGTCCATGCGGGATGGAGAGGCTCGCTTGAAAGGATTACGGAAAATGCGGTAGATGTCCTTTCACGCAAATTCGGGAGTGTGCCGAAGGATGTTTTTGCGTATATTGGACCGTCTGCCGGCGCCTGCTGTTATGAAGTGGGGAAGGATGTTGCGGAACGGTTTGACCGAATCGTTGTCGGCGAGAGGGATGGGAAGACATACCTCGATCTCAAGCGCGAAAATCGGCGGCAGCTGCTCGCCGCAGGAATTCCGGCTTCCAACATTGAAACAAGTCCCGATTGTACGATCCATCAGTCTGAAGTGTTTCACTCGTTTAGGAGGGACGGAAAACAGTCGGGGAGAATGATGGGGGTGATCGGGGTGAAGAATTGAAGGATCGATGAGGGGATTTGATGATTGAATCATTGAAGCATCATGTGCGGAATCGTTGGGTACATTGGCGAACGTGACAGCGTTCCCCTGATCGTCGAGGGTTTACGGCGATTGGAATATCGCGGATACGACTCAGCCGGCGTGGCAGTACTGTCCGGCGAAAGGATCTTCATTGCCAAGAAGGCCGGCAAGGTGGCGGACCTTCAGGCCTTACTGGATGCCCATCCCGTAAGCGGTACCCTTGGGATCGGTCATACCCGCTGGGCTACTCACGGCGAGCCGACCGATGTCAATGCTCATCCGCATACGGACTGTAAGGGTACCATCGTTGTCATTCACAATGGCGTCATCGAAAACTTCAAGGCGTTGAAGACGACGCTGGCGAAGGACGGCCATTCGTTCACTTCAGAAACCGATACGGAAGTCATCGCTCACCTGATCGAGGAGATCCGCACGGAAGTTGCGGACCTGGGTGAAGCGGTGCGCCTGGCTCTTCTTCAGCTCGAGGGAACCTACGGCCTGGTTGTCATGAGCACGGAGGATCCCGGAATGTTCGTTGCGGCACGAAAGGGGAGCCCGCTCGTCATCGGGTATGGCGAAGGCGAGAACATTGTGGCATCGGACGCTTCGGCGATCGTACAGCACACGCGGACCGTGACGTATCTGGAGGATGGGCAAATGGCCATCGTCCGCCGCGACGGCGTCTCGATCCGCACACTGGACGACGCCGAAATTCCAAAGGCTGTTGAGCACATTTCATTCGATGTTGAGCAGATTGAAAAAGGGGGATTCGATCATTTCATGCTCAAGGAGATTTCGGAACAGCCGGAGACCATTCGGAACGCCATGCGCGGCCGGTTGTTGGCGGAGAGGGGAGAGGTTGTTCTCGGCGGACTTGAGCCGGTAAGGGAAAAGCTGCTGCAGGCAAAGAGGATTATTCTGATCGGCTGTGGGACGTCCTGGCACGCCGGACTTGTGGGGGAATACATGCTTGAGCAGATTGCAAAGGTTCCGGCCGAAGTGGAATACGCGTCGGAGTTCCGGTACAGGAGTCCGCTCCTGGGCGCAGGTGATGTTGTGTTTCTGATCAGCCAGAGTGGTGAGACGGCTGACACGCTTGCTGCGTTGAGGGAGGCAAAGAAACGCGGGGCGACGGTTCTTGGGATTGTGAATGTTGTTGGAAGTACCATTGCGCGTGAGTCGGAAGCAGGCGTCTATATTCACGCGGGTCCGGAAATCGGCGTCGCTTCGACAAAGGCGTTTACATCACAACTCACGGTGCTGAGCCTGATTACCATTCTGCTGGCGCGCTCGCGCGGATTGTCGGCGCAGGAGGCGGTGGTGTTGACCCGCGAACTCGATGCGATTCCGGCCAAGGTAAGGTCGATATTGGATGATGCGGCGCGCATCAGGGAAATCGCCCAGGAGTTCAAGGACGCTGATCACTTCTTGTATCTGGGCCGCGGGGCGAATTTTCCGGTTGCCCTGGAAGGGGCGTTGAAGCTCAAGGAGATCTCGTACATCCATGCCGAAGGGTACCCTGCGGCAGAAATGAAGCATGGTCCCATTGCGCTCATTGATGAACGCATGCCGGTGGTGTTCATTGCGCCGAAGGATGCAATTTACGACAAGGTCGTAAGCAATATTCAAGAGGTGAAGGCCCGCAAGGGGAGGATCATCGCCATTGCAAATGAAGACGACCAGGACATCGAGTCGATGGCGGAGTTTGTTATTCGTGTACCGAGAACCTACGGCTTCTTCGGCCCGCTTTTGAACGTTGTTCCGCTTCAGCTTCTCTCGTATTTCATTGCCGTTGCCAGAGGGACAAACGTCGACCAACCGCGCAACCTTGCCAAGAGTGTAACAGTAGAATAGTGTCGTTGGCCCGTTCCCTCGTTGGCTCGCAAAACACCTTGCTTTTTCCCGGATTTCTCTTAATTTTCACATACTTTTCGTCATCAAAGAGGCTACGACCGTGAATCCGGACCTGAGGTTCAACAAGAAAACCGATTGGGCGCTCATCCTTGGTGCGTCGAGCGGATTTGGCGGTGCCACGGCTGTGGAGCTCGCGAAGCATGGGATGAACATTTGCGGGGTGCATCTTGACCGGGCAGCCACGATGCCCAATGTGGAACGAATAAAGGGCGAAATCGAATCTGCGGGCGTGAGGGCGTTGTTCTTCAATGTCAACGCTGTGGACGATCAGAAGAGGACGGAAGTGCTGGATGCGCTGAAGAAGGAGCTCGACGCCATGCCGGGTGCTTTTGTGCGGGTCTTGATGCATTCCCTTGCGTTCGGAACCCTCAAGGCATACATTGCCCCGAACCCTGCCGACATGATGACCAAGGCCCAGGTGGAGATGACGATGGATGTGATGGCGAATTCCGTTGTGTATTGGGCGCAGGGCGCGTACACGAGAGGACTGTTGAAAAAAGGGTCGCGGATCTACGGAATGACGAGTTCGGGGGGAAGGTCGCAATTACCGAGTTATGGGGCAGTTTCAGCCGCCAAGGCGGCGTTGGAGTCCCATCTTCGTCAATTGAATATGGAACTGGCGATGGATGGGATCACGGCCATGGCGATCATGGCGGGAGTGACTCACACGCCCGCGCAACAAAAAATAGCCCATGCGGACAAGATGCTGGAGGTGGCGAAGGCGAAGAACCCGCACCATCGTCTCACGACGCCTGAGGACATCGCCAAAGCGATCGTCCTCCTGACCCATGAGTACGGCGACTTCATTGGTGGAAACGTCGTTTCAGTGGATGGAGGAGAGGAGACGGTCGCGTTCGTGGGACAGAAGAATGTGCGGGATATGGGGAAGTAGGCAGGTGAGGAGCCAGGAGTAGGGGGTAGCTTTGGGAGGATATCGCCCCGACAGCGGGCGGGATCTTGCCCCAGGGGTCCCTTCGGGAATTCGCTTGCACGCGTCCACGGGGCGTCACGAACCGCCTCGTGACGCAAACACACGTATCAGAGGATATCGCGCCCACACAGCGGGCGGGATCCTCAATTTTTCATGAAGTTAGCTGCACTCGCTCCGCTTGTTTGCTAACTTCAGAAAAATTGGGACAGGTAGCTCAGTCGGTAGAGCAACGGCCTGAAAAGCCGTGTGTCGGCGGTTCGATTCCGCCCCTGTCCACGAAACACTGGACGATTCCTGACGTTTCTCAGTCAGTCCGCCTCATGCGGATGAGCCCTGCCTGCCCGCCGAAGCGAAGTGCAGGCGGGTCCGCGAAATATTGCAGATTGTAGAAGGACGATTGAGTAGCTGAGGGCGAAGATGGGAGCCCCTGAGTCAAGGTGGCTCCCATTCTTGTTTTGTGAACCAAGGACGATTCCTGCCGCTTTTCGGGCAATCCGCCTCTGGCGGATGGTTCACCAGACGAAGCCGCCTTTCAGGGGGGGCCCTGTCCGGGAACCATGTCGCTTCCCCGCAATTTCGCTTCCGTAACCCACGCCGTCTTAAGGGGTCAGCCAGGCGATTATGATCGCCTGAGGGAGGGGGGACGTCGAGATCCTGCCAAGACCTCCGTGATGATCGCGAAGCGCATGAACAGTCGGGATCTCTGTCCGAAACGGTTTTTTGGTATCTCTCGACTTCGTTCCCAATGGACGATGTGATGCCGTTACTGGAACGCCTCCTCGCCCTCCACGGTGAATCAGGACGGCTTCATTACCTTGCCGGCCACTTCTTTCGCAACGCGGGCGATTCCGCGAAGGCACTCGCTCACTTTGGGCTGTCGACCCGGCTGACCCCGGGATATGCTCCCGCCCACAGGGAACTGGGAACGGAACTGGAAAAGGGAGGACGGATTGAAGATGCTCTTCTGTCCTTCGAAAGGGCTCTCGCGCTCGAACCACGGGAACACGTTCACTACGCGAATGTCATCCGGCTTTCGGAGAGGTTGGGGAAATTGAACGATCTGGCTGCGCGATGGATGGCGCGGTTCCAGTCCGGTCGCGAGAACCCGGCCTTGAGAGAGGGGCTGGTCGAAGTGCTCCACAAGTCGGGACGATTGGAGGAAGCCTCGCGGATTCTCGGGGAGTCCTCCCAGCCAGGGTCTCAAGACCGGCCGTCAGAGTGATCCCGAATACCGAAGCCCCACCGACCAGACGAAGTGTGAGCTGGAAGCGGAGAGCTCGGATTTGGGCGAGTAGAGGTATGAGGGATGCATGCTCACGGTGAGCCCGCCGACAATCGGCACAAGGATGACAGCATGAAGGCTCACACTGCTCAGGCCCGTCACGGTCGTTGTCGTAACAACCGTTGAATTGTCGCCCGATCCGCCCCCCATTCCTTTGGATCTCCCCTTGAGGAGCTTGTCCTCGATCTCCTGGGACATGAAGGTCGCGTGAAGGAGGGGAACGATCCACACATGCTCCAGATCGACAAACGAGGAGAGGCTGAGGCCGATGAATGACCCGCCGGTTCCCCCCAAATACCGGTCGTAGGAAAGCCCTGCCGAGACCACGTCTGCATAGAGGTCCAGCGAAAGCCCTATGGAGTTCTCAAAGGGGGCAAGGACGTTTGCGCTGTCTGTCGAGTACTCGTAGTGTGTGAAGGCCGCGTCAACTGAGAGGAAATCCGAAAGCGCAAGCTCGTAACCGGCGGAGAGGGACCAGTATTGCAGTTCACCTCCTGCTCCGAGGGTGCGGAGGGCATCTGTGCCAAGGGAGAATCCTGAAATGCCCGCGGAAGCTGAAAGCGCGCAGGCGGAGAGCTCGTTGCCCAGATCGATTCCGTATGCTGTGTGTCGGTTCATGTACACAGCACCGGTCGAGAGGATCCAGGATTCCTGGGCGCGGGCGGGGAATACGAAGATCCCCAGGAGAAGCAGCAGTGCGAGGCGTTTCACGGGATGGCCTCGTTGTTCGAATAATCCCATCCGGCGGACAAAACCCGCCGGATGGCATTACGAAGGTGATGTGTTATTGCTTGCCTTTGGCTGATTTTTTTGCCGCTTTCGTCGCCTGCTTCCTGGCTTCCTTTTTCATTTCCTTCTTCGCTTGTTCTCCAGCGTCTTTCATCTCACGCTTACGTTCCTGCATCATCTTCTCATCACCTTCTTGCTTGGCCGCTCCCTTCTTCTCCATCTCTTCCTTCCGCTCCATCGCGCGCTCCTTCTGTTGTTCCTTCTTCTCCGCCTGCTGCATCTTCTTCTGAGCCTGTTGTTCCTTCCCCTTCTCCATCATCTTTGTCGCCTGCTGTTCCTTCGTCCGCACCTGCTCCTGCTTCTTCTCCACCTGCTTCGCCTGTTCTTGCGCAAACAGTGAAAGAGGAATCGCAATGAACAGGAGGACCGTCAAGATCTTTTTCATATCTCACCTCTGACCTTCTTGTGGATGAATCGTGTCTACATCATGCACCTATAATACGATACTTCCATTGTATCCGTTGGTGATTGATGTCAAAAGTCGGACGAAAATCGACCAAAACAGGAATTGTTGTTGTCTTGCCGTGCGACCCGGGCCTACGGAACACCGCGGCCGGGATGTAGAGACTGAGACATGGGTAGTGTCTCAATTTGGATTGGCTGGCCGCCCTCCTCTGTGACCCTCTGTTACTTCTCTGTGCTTCTCTGTGAAATTACACAGAGTTCCACAGAGGAAAAGAGTGAATTTCACAGAGGGAGAAAGCGCATGCCCAAAGTAAGACGCTACCGAGACATGAGACTTCTTGACATTAACCGGAAAATCCGCCTTCTTAAGGCGCTGGAAACTGCGAGGAACTTCCAGTTTATACTGTCCCGGATGAATCGCCGCTTGAGTCCTCCCACCGAGCGGGGGAGGAATTCCGGGATTTTTTTGTTGCTTCGAACTGTTGGGAGAAAGGATCGCAGTTGAACATTCTGATCGTTGACGACAGCGAGCTCCACCGGAAAACCATTGGAACGCGTCTCAAACGGAACGGGCATTCGGTTCTGGAGGCACCTGATGGAATCTCGGCTCTCTATGCTCTGAACGATCACGCCGTGGACGCAGTCGTGTCGGACATTCTCATGCCGCGCATGGACGGGTATGAGCTGTGTCAGATGGTCCGAGCCTCAAAGAGCTTCGCTCATATCCCTGTTATCCTGTTCTCCGCGGTTTATACCTCCGAGAACGACGAAGAAACTGCCATATCCGCCGGGGCGGACAGATTTTTCCGCAAACCCCTGGTCGAAAGGGACCTCCTGAAGGCTTTGAACGAGCTCGCGTCCGGGACAAGGACAAGAGCCTCCCTTCCCGCCTCCCAAGCCCCGTCGGAGCTCAAGGAATACTCCGCCCGTCTCGTTGAGCGACTCGAGGAAACCGTTGCGGCGTTGCGCAGACAGCAGGAAGAACAAAGAGTCACGGACCAGAAGCTTCGCGAGAGCGAGGAACAGCTTCGGGCAATGATCAACACGGAGCCGGAATGCGTGAAGATGCTCGACGCCGATGGCCGGATTCTTCAAATGAATCCCGCCGGACTGGCCATGGTTGAAGCCGATGAGCCTCAGACTGTCATCGGTAAGTCCGCGTTCTCTATCATCCTTCCGGAATATCACGACGCCTTTCGATCCCTTCTGCGCGACGCCTACGCCGGAAACAAACGGATGCTGGAATTCGGGATTATTGGCCTCAAAGGCGGCAGACGCTGGCTTGAAACACATGCAGTACCGCTTCGAGACAGAAACGGTGTGATCACATCTGTTCTGTCGGTTACACGCGACATCACCGAACGGAAGAAAACGGAAGAGACCCTTCGGCAACATGCCGCGCTTCTCGACGTTGACCCGGCCGCGATCTATGTCCTCGATCATGACGGCCTCGTGACGTTCTGGAACAAATCCGCCGAGCGGATCTACGGATGGAGCAAGGAAGAGATGCTCGGCACGGAGTTCGTCTCGCGGCTGGAAGGAGAAGCCGTGCAACAGTTTCAAGATGCCTGGGCAAAAGTCTTTGCCGAAAAGAAATGGGTGGGAACAGGACAATTCGCACGTGCGGACGGATCTCTCGTCATCATTGAGAGCGACTGGACCCTTATGGCAGATCTCGCCGGGCGGCAGCCATCCGTTTACGTGGTGGATTCAGATGTCACGGAGAAAAAAAAGCTCGAAGCGCAGTTCCTGAGGGCCCAGCGCATGGAGAGCCTTGGAATGGTCGCGGGAGGGATCGCACACGATCTGAACAACATTCTTGGCCCCATTTTGCTTTCCGTGCAGGTCTCACGAAAACAGACGGCCGATCAGAAACTTCTGCGACTGCTTGATATGATCGAGGTCAGCGCAAAACGGGGATCAGAGATCGTCAAGCAGATCCTGGGATTCGCGCGGGGCAAGGAGGGATTACGGTCGACCATGCAGTTGGAGACTCTCGTGAACGAAATCTCTGAATTCCTGCGCGAAACGTTTCCCAAATCCATTCGCATCGAAACGAAGATCCCGGCAAAGCTCTGGACAGTGTCCGCCAATCCGACACACCTCCACCAGGTCTTGCTGAATCTCTGCATTAACGCGAGAGATGCGATGCCCAACGGCGGTACGCTGACCCTCTCCGCGGAAAATCTGTTCCTCGACGAGCAGTATGCGCTCCTCAGCCCCGGCCTCTCAGCCGGTCCTTATGTTGTTCTCTCTGTCCAGGACACGGGAGCGGGAATCCCTCCAGGGATCAAGGATAGAATCTTTGAACCGTTCTTCACAACAAAGAGCCAGACGGAAGGAACGGGACTCGGGCTTTCAACGGTGGCGGGGATTGTGCAAAACCATGGCGGCTTCGTCAACGTTCAGAGCGAAGTCGGCCGGGGGTCGACGTTCAAGGTACACCTGCCCGCCCTGGCCACGCCCGAGACTCAGGAGGCCGTGAAGACACTGAAGCAATTGCCGGCAGGAAAGGGGGAGACAATCCTCGTGGTGGACGACGAGCCGACAATCCGGGAGATCACGAAAGAAACACTGGAGGCATACGGATATGTTGTGCTGACGGCCGGAGATGGAACGGAGGCAGTGAGCCTCTTCGCTTCCCAGGCAGAGAAGATCGAGGTTGTGATCTGCGATGTTTCCATGCCGTTCATGGACGGGCCGGCCACGATCCGCGCCCTGATGAACCTCAAGCCGTCGATAAGCGTTGTCGTCGTGAGCGGGTATACAGAGGCGGGAAAGCTCGTCAAGGATCTGGATGGGGTGCGTGCCTTCCTCCCAAAACCCTATACAGCGGAGAAGCTTCTGAAGACGATCGACGGCATAGTCCAGGGAGGGCAGAGACGCAAGACCCGGTAACGAATTATGGGGCGGCCGGAAGAATGGATTTCATTGCCTGGGCCGCCGCAGCGTATCCTCCTCCCGAGGCATCGACAAAATGGAAATGGAGGCTCTGACGCTCTTGGACCAGACAGGTCATGATGGCGGAATCCGACACGTGGAGGCCGTACGCAATCTCACCGCGTTCTCTGAGCCACAGAAGATACTGCTCGAGCTGTTCCCGCTGCTGCCGCGTTCCTGAGAGCACCAAACGAAGTGCCCCGTCGAATTTCCTGAAGTCCGTGTTTGCGACGAGATCTCGTTTGTAGGTCCCCCATTCGGTATTGCCGGAGCGCATCCGGAAGCGCATCAGAAACCATCCCAGAAGCACCACGGCTCGAAGCACCATCAACTGCCAGACAACGCGCAGAAACCCGTCCCTCCAGTGTTTGAGCCGAAGTTCGTTCCTCAGAACTCGATACGAGAATGCTGCCCTGACCGCATTTTCTGTAACCGGCTTGCAGCGGTCATCACTGCCGTAAACTGATCCAATGGCCCTGATGACCGACGCATACACTGGAAGGTTGTCCGGGTGCGGCTTTACTGCTTTGATGATCATGGCCACGGTTTCGCCCTGTGGGCTCCGAATCTCCTGCCACCGGCATTCCAATCCGCTATAGTCCGCGGACGCTTCTGAATCAGGACTGACGACAAACCTGTCCGGCAGGGTTCCTTCCTTGAGCAGGGACTCCGCCAACTCGGTGCCGCCGCCGGTGAACGCACACTGGACGAAATGTTCGGAAACCTGATGACGCGCAACGAGGATGTCTGCACGTTGCGACCGTAGAAAAGTCGCGGGGACGATTGCGGCGCGGAGGATCAATCCGAAACTCCTGACGGCCATCGCGAGGGTCGCTGCCAACGCCGGCCGCACGCGATCGGAGAATTGTTCGGGAATGCACACAAGGGCCCCGTCACCGCCGAAGAGGGATGGAATCTCGACCGGCCGCACGATATTGAGGGTGGCGGCAATCACCGAAACTCCCACCGTGTTAACTGCCTTGTAATTACCCTTCTGAATTGCGGCTGTTGAATTCATGACATCGGCAATGACAAGGGACCAGTCGGAAGGCAGGGGGCGGTAGTTCGCGGGATCTGAAAGCGCCTCGAAAGACCGGACGGTCGAAAGCGAAGCGTAGAAGTTCAGCGTGGAAGAATCTGACAGGAAATGTGCGTTGTTGTGGTCCATTGACTTTCTTGCAATTTTAGCCCAGTTTGATGCACCACATTACATTCGACTTCTTTTTCCGGAGGCCCGCCATGAAACATGCATGGATCGTCGCCGTGTTCGCCGTCCTCTTCGTGTCCTGTGACCGTTCCCTGAGTCTTCGCGAGTACTTCAAACCTCATTCGCCCGGCGTTCAAACGGGAGGCGTAAAAATGATTCCCGTGGAAACGTCGAAAGGAACGTTCAATGTGTGGACAAAACGCGTGGGAAACAACCCCCGAATGAAGCTCCTGCTTCTCCACGGGGGACCGGGATCCACGCATGAATATTTCGAGTGTTTCGACAGCTTTCTTCCTGCGGAGGGGATCGAGTACATCTATTACGATCAGTTGGGATCCTTCTATTCCGACCAGCCCAAGGACCTCGATCTCTGGACGGTTGAACGCTTTGTAGAGGAGGTTGAGCAAGTCCGAAAAGCCCTCAGCCTTACGAAGGACAATTTCTACCTTCTCGGAAGCTCGTGGGGTGGAATCCTGGCTATGGAGTATGCGCTGAAATACCAGGAGAATCTCAAGGGCCTGATCATTTCCAACATGATGTCCAGCTGTCCGGCGTACGATCGCTATGCTGAAGAGGTCCTGGCAAAGGGAATGGATCCGGCGGTTGTGAAAGAGATCCGTGCCCTGGAGGCCAAGGGGCAATACTCAAGCCCGCGATATATGGAGCTCCTGATGCCGAACTTCTATCAGAAGCATGTGTTGCGCCTGGAACAGCCCTGGCCTGATCCGGTGACCCGGGCCTTTGCCCGCATGAACGGGGAAATCTATGTGACCATGCAGGGACCGAGCGAATTCGGAATCTCGGGGAGACTGGAGAATTGGGACCGAAGCAGTGACCTGGCGAAGATCAGCGTGCCAACGCTGACCATCGGGGCACGGTACGATACAATGGATCCCGAACATATGCGGTGGATGTCCACGCAGGTGCAGAATGGAAGTCATCTGTATTGTCCAAACGGAAGCCACCTTTCCATGTGGGACGATCAGGAACGATATATGAACGGAGTCATCAAGTTCATCAAGGAAGTGGATAGGGGGAAGGCAAGAGTTGAATACGAAGAAGCGGAAAAGAATCACACTTCAGAAAGAAACGAGAAATGAAAACTGTCTTCTTATCGTGTTTCCAATCAACAACATTCGGAGGAGTCATGAGAACATTCATTGTTGTTGCGGCCATAGGATTCATGGCGTGGTCCTGCGCGCCGCAGACGGACCTGCAGGGGCTGAAGAATCGCATTGCGGATTACAACAGGATCGCCGCAGAATCCATGATTTCCGGAGACCCGGAAAAAGCGCTGGCGTATTACGATGACGATGCCATCTCTCTGCCATCCAATGCACCGATGCTGAGGGGCAAAGACGCAATTGGGAAATGGATGAAGGACATGAGCGCAATGGGAGTGAGATTCAGCAAAGTGGAATTTAGCGATGTTCAGATTGATGCCTCGGGATCATTGGGGTATGAAGTTGGCACCTATGAGATGGTGATGGAGATTGGCGGTATGACGATGCCCGACAAGGGAAAATATCTGTGTGTGTGGAAGCATCAGCAGGATGGATCTTGGAAGCTTCTTGTGGAAACATGGAACACCGACATGCCGATGCCTGAGCCGCCTCAGTCCGCTAAGTCGAAGAAGTAGAACATTATTCACTGTGCAGGCGCTGTAGCGTGGATCTCGGTCTGAAGAACAAGATAGCCATGGTCGCCGGAGCGAGCCGGGGCCTGGGTTTTGCCGTTGCATCAATTCTGGCCCGCGAGGGAGTCATGGTCTCCATCGCGTCGCGCAATACATCGGCAATCCAATCTGCCAAGGCGCGTCTGAAGGAGGAAAGCCGGTCTGAGATCCTTGCCTGCACGGCAGATCTCACATCTGCACAAGCCATCGAGCGATGGCGTGATGACACGGTACGAGAGTTCGGAGGCATTGACCTGCTCTTTGTGAATTCCGGAGGGCCTCCGGCGGGAACCTTCGAGGCTGTGAGCGATGCTCAATGGCGCGATGCCGTTGAGCTGATGTTGTTCGGCTCGATCCGCCTGGTCCGATGCGCAATTCCTTCCATGAAAGCGCGGGGCGGCGGAAGCATCCTCTTCTCTACATCCGTCTCCGTCAAGGAACCGATCGACAATCTCGTGCTTTCCAACGTTGTTCGGGCAACCCTTCCAGCCCTTGCGAAAACGCTCGCGCGGGAACTTGCGCGTGACGGCATCAGGGTCAACAATCTGATGCCGGGTCGAATCGACACGGACCGTGTGAGGGAACTGGACGAGACAAACGCGAAGAAACGTGGAGTCTCTGTGGAGGAGCAAAAGGAAGCAATGCTGAGGCAGATTCCGATGGAGCGTTACGGCAAGCCCGAAGAGTATGCACGAGCCGCCGTGTTTCTCCTGTCACCCGCGGCCTCCTATATTACCGGGGCAACCCTTCAGGTTGACGGAGGCGCGCTCAAAAGCGTTCTTTGAGACTTTTACCCATGGGACTCGCCCGCACTGCCTTGTTGTGGATATCGGAGAACCGAGCGCTTCGGAGAGCTCTTCCGAACTACCGATTCATCCGCCGCGCAGTAAGCCGGTTCATGCCGGGAGAGGAACTGGATGATGCGCTCGAGGCGGCGTTGGGCCTGCAACGCGGGGGAATCAGAACGATTCTCACGCGGCTCGGTGAGAACGTGTTGGACAGGCGAACGGCCCGCGAAGTGACGGACCACTATGTCGAGGTGACACGCCGGCTCCGGGAACGGAGCGTTGACTCCTACCTCTCGGTGAAGCTCACCCAGCTCGGTCTTGATCTTGATGAAGCTTTGTGCAGGGAGAATCTGGAACGGATTTGCAATGCGGCCGAGGATGTCGACACGTGGGTGTGGATCGACATGGAACAGAGCACTTACGTCGACCGGACGTTGGAGGTGTACAAGGAAATGCGGAGCCGCCACAGGAAGGTGGGGATATGCCTTCAAGCCTATCTGCGCCGCACCGCCCGTGATCTGGAAGGGCTTCTTCCGCTGTCCCCTTCCATCCGCCTCGTCAAGGGGGCCTACAAGGAACCCGCGTCGATTGCCTTTGCAAAGAGAGCCGAGGTGGACCGGAACTATCTTGCGCTTTCCACGACACTCCTGGAGACGACCCCGCAGGGAGCGATTTTTGGAGTGGCGACCCACGACCAGGCTCTTATCGACCGGATCATTGCGGAGGCAAACAAGCGCGGAGCGGGGAAATCGCGCTATGAGTTTCAGATGTTATACGGAATCAGAATGGATGCACAGAGAAGACTTGCGGGGGAGGGATACAGCGTGCGGTGCCTCATCAGCTACGGATCGTATTGGTTCCCCTGGTATGCAAGACGTCTCGCCGAACGACCTGCGAATGTCTGGTTTGTTCTGAAGAACCTCTTGTCCTGACCCCCTTCCGGATCGTGCGGTCAGCGGTTCTTCGGACGAAACTTTATTCTGAGAGTCTTGATCTCAAACGGCGCAAACTTGAGCGGGAGACCGCTCTTGGATGCCTTCAGTTTCGTCTGAGGCGTTTCGAGGAGGTCGCACTCCGCGGCCTGCAAAATCCCGAAGCCGCTCTGAAGCGTGCACCGTGTTGCCTGCCCGTGGACCTCATGAAGCCGGACGATGATTCCCTGACCGTCATCTGTCCGCTTGATGGAATCGGCCATCACGCCCGGCGGCAGTCCGTGCACAAGGGAGGGTAGTCTTTTGGGTTCCACATTGGGCCACACCAGAACCGGGTGATTGAATTCGCGTGCTCTTCGGACCGTTTCGGCCTTTCTCCAATCGCCCTGATGTGGATAGAGCGCGTAGGAAAATTCCTGCCGGCCCTCGTCTGTGACGGCATTGTCTGCCGATGACTTGGGATCAATCGGATGCGGATAACGGGGGGATCGGATCAGCGTCAGGCGCAGGGTGGATTCCTTGGCATCACAGCCGTATTTCCCGTCATTCAGAAGACTCACCCCGAATTTCTGGTCCGAAAGGTCCATCCATTGATGAACCGGTGCCTCGAAACGGGCTTTTTCCGAAGGAGTCCTTGGTTTTGTGGTTCGTTCGATGGACCCGAAAGGAATCTCACAGCGCATGACCGAAGCGTGAACGTTGACCGGGAATGCGGCTTTGACGAGAATATGTTCATCGCGCCAGTCGATCGCGGTGGAAAATTTCACGAGCGGAGACCGGTGAAAAAGTTGAATTTTTTGGACGATGGTTGAACCGCGGTCTGTTCGCCGCACCACCTCCAGCGTCATGCGCAGGGGCCCCTGCTCCACGATTCTTGCAGATTTGAACCTCAGAATATCCGCCTTCCGGTTGTCGTATCCGCCAACAAGTTCCCAGGCTTCCCACTCGTGGGGAGCATCATGGAAGCTGAGGAGCGCGTTTCCCCGCTGGCCCTTTTGCAGGATTTCCTTGCGCGATCGCCTGTCCTGGATCGACGTGAAGTTGCCCTGCGAATCCAGACGGATGCGATAGAAGGGGGTTTCAATCATCCGCATGCTCGTCTTCCATTCCGCGGTGGAGGACGGCTTCTCGCCGGAAGGAGCCACGGTCACCTGAATGCCCGAAAGGGCCGGGAGGTCAGGGATATAACAGAGGAGGGTGGTCAGGCCCTTGGCGCGGCGGAGGAGCTGGTAGTCAAGCTTGTTCCCTCTGCCGTCGGTGATGCTGAAGAATTTCTCCTTCGATTTCACGGTGAGCTCGACGTACGCGCTGCGGTTCCAGGAAAGAGAATTGAAGACGGTGAAGTGGTGGATCTTCGCTTTTCCCCGTGCTGACTTCGAAAGAGCCGACATCGAGTTCCTGGATACACTGTCGGCCGCGGCGCGGGCTTTGTCGAACTCCCGGAGGGCCTCGTCCGCAGCATCCTTGATGACCGTTCCCGAAAGAATGTCGTGAAACTGGTTCTGCAGAAGGCGCTTCCAGGATTTATCGAGGTCTGCCTCGGGGTATTTTCTGCCGGTCAAAAGATGAGCCAGGACGGCAAGAAGTTCAGCGGTGTAGAGCGATCGCTCCGTTTCCCTGTGGGCCTTCTTGATCCGTCCGTGCGTCGTGAACACTCCGCGGTGCTTTTCAAGGTACAGTTCGTCATTCCACTCCGGAAGCTCCCTTGCCCGTTCTTCGAGTTTTCCGCAAAACTCTGCCAGGGAGGTGATCCTGGCAGATGGAAGCGCAGGCAATTGTCTCATGAACGACAGGGTAAGAACATCCTTCGCAGTCGGTCCGCCACCGCCATCACCGTAGCCAAAGGTTTGCAGAACGTCAGTGAAATGTTCATTCTGCTGAAACCGTTCCCAGCTTTTTCGGACATCGGCAGGGCGCACCTGGCCCTCAAGTCCCACGGGCGGCATATGGGCAACCACCGACGAGCCGTCCATCCCCCTCCATCTGAACGAATTGTAGGGAAAGACCGTTGTGTCATTCCAGGCCAGCTTCGTTGTGAGGAAATACCGGATCCCTGACTTAGCCAGGATTTGAGGCAGAGACCAGGGGAATCCGAAGGAATCCGGAAGCCAGGCTGTATTGATCTCCACCCCAAATTCATCACGATAGAACCTCTTGCCGTGCACGATATGGCGGATCAACGACTCTCCGGATGGCATCTGGCAATCAGGTTCCACCCACATGGCTCCCAAGGGCTCCCAGCGCCCCTCGGCTATCGCCTGACGCACAGCTTTGTAGAGATCAGGAAAATCGCTCTTGAGAAATGAGAGCAGGAGAGGCTGGCTCTGGACGAATCGGAATTCCGGAAACTCCTCCAACAGCCGAAGGGCGGTGGAAAAAGTTCTGGCCGCTTTCCGGCGCGTTTCCTTTGTTGTCCACAGCCAGGCAACGTCCAGATGGGATTGACCGAGCAGATGGACAGTACCAGGCACGTCGGTGCGAAACTCTGCTTCGAGGGTTTGCATGAGAAACCGATAGGCCCGGCCGATGGCATTCGGATACTCCTCCCCGTCGGGTTTGAAGTATTTGAGATAGATCAGAGTCCGTCGAATAAGTTCGCGGATTTCCTTGGATTCAGCGGAGCCCTGGCCATAGAATTTTTCCAGATCGCGCAGGAGGGAAAGGCCGGTGTAGAGAGCACGGGCAGTCGGATTCACGACGGCGAGATCCGCCTGGCGGAAGTCGTTTTGCTCTTTCTTGCGGCCGCTGTATGCCTGAATGGCCAGGGAGTATGTCTGGCCTCCGCGCGCCCGCGGGGTCAAAGGCACGACGCGGTGATTCGCATCCAGGCCGTGGTGCGGTCTCCCGTTGACAAAGAGCAAGCCTTCCGGTATGTCCAGGAGGAGGACGAGAGGTTCATTTGCGAAACTCGCCGGTATGGTGACTTTCGATCTGAACCAGAACGTGGTGTCATAAGCTCCCCATCGGGCCTGAGGTGGCGTAATAGGGGTCCAATTGTGATCGTTCAGCGAGGGCGCGAATCCGTTCGGGATATCCCCAACCTTTATTTTCCAATCACTTATGGGGATTATGGCGGGATAAATGTGCCTTAGAACGCTGGGGAGAATCTGGTCGAGCAGGTCAAGCGCCATCTGGCTGGCTTCGGTCGGTCGAAAGTTCGAAAAAGGTTGTGGAAAATATGAATTCTTACCGACTTGCGCAAGTGTTCAATGCGTTCGTTTTTCCCTTTGCTATTCCTTCTCACTTCTTGTAAATTTGACCCGTCTCGCCGGTTTCATCTATCCTTCGGGCCCACTATATGCGAGCAGAACGGCACTCCTCTACATCGTTTTCATGCAAAGCATAGACTGGATCATTGTAGGAGTGTATTTTATCCTCAGTGCGGGGATAGGCACGTATTTTACGCGCCGCGCGGGCCAAAATATCCAGGAATTCTTCCTGTCCGGCCGCAATCTTCCCTGGTGGCTTGCAGGAACCTCCATGGTGGCAACGACATTCGCTGCAGATACGCCGCTGGCGGTCACAGAGCTCGTTGCGCGGAACGGCATCGCGGGGAACTGGATTTGGTGGAACTTCCTCTTTGGGGGAATGCTCACGGTCTTTTTCTTTGCCCGGCTTTGGCGGCGGGCGGGAATCACCACGGACGTGGAGTTCGTCGAGATTCGATATTCCGGAAAGCCCGCGGCGTTTCTCAGGGGATTCCGATCGCTCTATCTCGGCCTCTTCATCAACTGTGTGATCATGGCCTGGGTCAACCTGGCCATGGCGGCGATCCTTGAGGGCATGTTCGATATCCCGCGCGATGAGGTCATGTGGTACGTCGCCGGTGCTCTTGCTCTGACGGCGGTCTATTCTGCTTTGTCCGGGCTCTGGGGCGTGACGATAACCGACGCTTTCCAGTTCGTTCTTGCCATGACGGGGACGATTGTCCTTGCCTTCATTGTTCTGGATTTGCCGGCTGTTGGGGGAATCAGCGGATTGCTGGATCGCCTGCCGGCGGAGACCTTTCGCTTTACCCCCGTTATCGGGTCGTCAGACAGCGAGGCGGGGGGGGCACTGGCGCTGTCGATTGCAGCGTTCCTTGCATTTGTCGGCGTGCAGTGGTGGGCATCCTGGTACCCCGGTGCCGAGCCGGGGGGCGGAGGCTATATCGCTCAACGTATGATGTCCGCGAAGGATGAAAAGCACTCCCTGTTTGCCACCCTTTGGTTCACGATCGCCCACTATTGCCTGCGTCCGTGGCCGTGGATCATCGTGGGCCTTGCAACGCTGGTTCTCTATCCTGATTTGGGCCCGGAAAGCAAGCGTCTGGGATACGTCTATGCCATGCGCGATCATCTCCCCGCCGGCATTAAGGGAATGCTGGTAGCCTCGTTTTTCGCCGCCTACATGTCCACGATCGCAACTCAGCTCAATTGGGGTACTTCCTACGTCATCAACGATTTCTACAAACGGTTCATTCAGCCCGATGCCGGGGAAAAGCGCCTTGTTCTCTTCTCGCGCATGGTGACGATCCTGATCATGGGCATCTCCCTGGTGGTCACCGGCCTGCTCGAGACGATCTCCGGCGCCTGGGTTTTCATTATCGAGGCAGGTGCTGGCCTTGGATTGGTTCTCATCCTGAGGTGGTATTGGTGGAGGATCAACGCCTGGAGTGAGATCACTGCCATGGTGGTCCCGCTGATTGTTTTTGCCGTTTTAAAGGAAAGAACAGGCATTGAATTTCCGGAATCACTCTTTCTCATTGTGGCTGTCACAACGGCCGCATGGCTCGCGGTTACATATCTGACGAAGCCCAGCGACGCGCAGACCCTGCAGGCATTTTATCGACGGGTCCATCCGGGAGGGTGGGGTTGGAAGCCTGTCGCCGGAATGGTCCCTGAGGTACAGGGAGACTCGGGGTATCCTTCGTTGTTTCTGAATTGGATGGCCGGAGTTCTCTTGGTATATTCCATGCTGTTCGGCATTGGAAGGATCATCCTGGGGGAAACGGGAGGCGGATTGCTGTTCATGGCTGTCGGGTGTCTTGCGGGATGGGTCATTTACCGGGACCTCTCGAAGAGGGGATTCGGCACAGTCGTGAAATAGATTATGGTTTCTTCATTTTTCCTCTTTTGAGTTTTCACGTATGAAAGACAATCTTCGCATCTTCCTGTCGTTTGTTGTCCTTATCATCTTCTTTCTTCTTATGTTCAAACGAATTCTTCCCATTGGCGCGGATACGATCTACGTCAACGGGCGGATCCATACGATGGACAGGAACAATACGGTGGCGGAAGCGCTTGCGGTGCGCGGAGATCGGATTGTTGCCGTCGGGTCAAGGGCCGATCTTGAGGACCGCGTGCGATGGAAGAGGAGCGTGGATCTTGAAGGCCGCGCTGTGTTTCCCGGATTTATTGACGCGCACGCACACCTTATGAGTCTTGGCATCGCCCGCCTCACGGTGGACCTGGTCGGAACGCGCTCGGAAGCCGAGGCGCTTGAACGTGTGCGAGATCGTGTGGAGCAGGTTGAACCCGGCACATGGATCCGCGGAAGAGGGTGGGATCAAAACGATTGGCCCGGGAAGCGTTTCCCGAATCATTCGCTTCTTGACCGGGTGGCTCCCCGGAATCCCGTTTATCTGACGCGCATTGACGGGCACGCCGCGTGGGTGAACCGGTTGGCGCTTGAGCTTGCGGGCATCAACCGGGAAACGGAGGATCCAGCGGGGGGAAGGATCATCAGAGATGCCTCGGGCGAGCCAACCGGCGTGCTGATCGACGATGCCATGGATCTTGTGTACAAAGTCCTGCCTCCGCCCACACCGGACGAACAACGCGAAGCCCTGCAGACTGCCATTGCCGAATGTCTGGAGTACGGGCTGACCAGCATTCATGACATGGGTGTGGACTTGGAGGAGATCGCCCTCTATAAATCATTCGCGGACGAGGGGAGGCTTGGTGTGCGGATCTATGGCGCGATCGGAGGGGCGGGGAAAACGTGGAACGCCTTCCTCTCTTCCGGCCCTTTGGTCGGGTACGCAGACGATCGATTGACCGTCCGCGCCATCAAACTCTATGCAGACGGTGCGTTGGGATCGCGGGGCGCTGCGTTGATCGAACCGTATGCTGACGAGCCCGACAATCGCGGACTGACCCTGACTTCGCAGTCAGCTCTTCAGGAGGTTGTCAACACAGCCCTTCAGAATGGTTTTCAGGTGTGCACGCATGCGATTGGAGACCGCGGCAACAACATCGTTCTTAACGTGTACGAGCAGGGGTTGAGAGAAAACCCTCGCAGGGATGCACGGTTGCGCGTGGAGCACGCACAAGTCCTTGCACCGGGGGACATTCCCCGGTTCAAAACGCTGGGGGTCATCCCAAGCATGCAGCCGACCCACTGCACATCGGACATGTACTGGGCCGAGGCGCGGCTTGGTCCGCAACGCGTACGCGGCGCCTACGCATGGCGTTCCCTGCGCGAGACCGGAGTCATTCTCGCCGGAGGATCGGATTTTCCGGTAGAGCATCCGAATCCCCTGTACGGAATCTACGCGGCCGTCACAAGGCAGGACCACGACGGAATTCCCGCATCGGCGGATGATGTGCGGAAATACTTTCAACTCTCATCGGCCGGAGTGACGGATGAAAAGGCCTTTGAAGGCGGATGGTATACCGATCAGAAACTCACGCGGGAAGAGGCCGTCAGGATGTTTACGTCCTGGGCCGCCTGGGCGGCGTTTGAAGAAGATAAAAAGGGAAGCCTCGAAACGGGGAAGCTTGCGGATTTTGTCGTTCTCTCCGCGGATATCATGGAAATTCCTCCCCACGAAATTTTACGAACAGAAGTTCTGAGGACGGTTGTAGGAGGCCAGGAATCCTTCGTCGCATCGGCGATGACACCGTGAAAATCCACGGTTGTATTTCCCTCCAAAAAGCAGTAACTTTTTTGCTGTCGAAACGACCCTGGCAAAGGAAACGAATACTGGATGCCGTATAAAGTTCTTGTTGCAGACGATGACGAGGGCCAGCGCAAATCGCACGGCTTTGCCCTCGAAGTCGCAACAGCCATCCTTGAGGACGAGATTGCCGTTGTAGAGACCGCGACGAGCGTCGAAACCTGGCAAAAAATCAAGTCGGAACCGTTCAATCTCATCATTCTCGACAACGATTTCAAGGATACGAATCTTAAAGGTCATCTTCCTGGAATAGCCCTTCTTCAACTTGCCAAAAAAGAGGGGGCGAACAGAAGCACACCGATATTCTTCTGCAGTGCAGACGCCTACGACACGCTCAAGTCCATGGTGGAACGGTTCGGCGGCGTCTATCTCCCCAAGGTCGGATACGACATCGAAAAAGTCGCTGAGCTGTTTGCGGCGAAAATGAAGAAGTAACGCGGCGCGCCATCGTCAATACCCGATGGGTCGCCGCGCGGCCTTTTTTGTTTCCCTCTGATCCTTGGATACCCGTCGCTCCATCACCTCATCGAATTTTCGTTACCACCTCATCGAGGGCGCACTCTACTTCGCGAGCTTCGCCCTGCTGAATTTCCAGGTTGTCTTTCCAGCCCTCGTGCAGCGCCTCGGCGGCGGCAACATCGCCATTGGCTCCCTGCCGATGATGAACTATCTTCTGTATCTCCTCCCCCAGGTCGTGGCCGCGAACTACGTGACGATGGAACCGTACCGGAAGCCCTGGGTCATGATTTCCGCCATCGCCCAGAGGTCTGTCATCCTGCTGATGGCGATCAGCATCGGCCTTTTTGGCGGAGCCGCGCCAAGCCTGGCACTCCTTCTGTTCTTTCTGCTCTATGCCCTTAACCAGATGGTTGCCGGAGTCGCCGCCCCCAACTGGTTCGATTTTGTGGTGAAAACCACCCATCCCCTCCAGCGAGGACGCCTCATGGGGATGCGCTCGGCCTCCGGAGCACTGCTGGGGTTCCTGAACAGCCTCGTTCTCGCCGGACTCCTTACGTATCTTCCGTTTCCCCAGAATTATGCCCTGGCATTTCTTCTCGCGTTCGGATTCCAGTTTGCATCGCTGGTTGTCCAGAGAAACATCGTGGAGGACATCCCCTCGCCCACAGAGCCTCCGGTACCGCTGTCAAGGCTCATGGCCAGGGTTGTTCAAATCGTCCGCTCGGACCGGGCCTTTCGGAGATTTCTTCTGTCCATCGGTCTCTCCGTGATCGGTCTGATGCCGCAGGGATTCTTCACGGTGGCGGCTTTTCAGCGGTTTGGGCTTCCGGAGTCGTTTGTCGGATTCTTCACCATGACCATGCTTGCATCACAGGTCATTTTTGCAGGACTTCTCGGATTGTTGGGTGACATCAAGGGCCATAAGATCTCCCTCATGATCTGCGCCCTGGCAATGACAATGGCTTCCGTGATTGCGATCGCTGCAACGCACCCCGCCTGGTTTTTCGTCATCTTTTCATTTGTTGGTTTAATCTTTGGTGTGGAACTGATTACGAGGCATAACTTTGTCTCGGATCTTGCGACGAATCAAACCAGGCCTCTCTATATCGGGATCATGAATGCCTGGTCGGCTCCGTTCTTCCTTTCGAGTCTCATTGGCGGATGGCTCAGCGACCAGTTTGGTTATGACGCGACCTTTATCATTGGTGGCGTTTTCTCGCTGGCGGGATTGTTGGTTCTCATGCGCGTGCCCGATCCGCGGGCGGCCAGGAGAGAGACACCATCGCAGGAACCTGATCCGGTTGCGCTTTCCGGGAAATAGTTTTACCTTTTTTTATCCATCAAGCCCCGCAACCATGTACGAGCGCTGTCTCAACGAAGCGGAACGAATCCTCGCCGCCGACAAAGATGTGATCGTCGCCGTCAAGAAGGTGTGGTTGGAAGTGTGCCGCGAGGGCGGCGCACAAGGCTTCGAAGTGCCGCAACTTTCCGATTTCACCGCGATGCTCGAAGGGGACCCCCGCTTTGAATTCTTTCCGGTCCGCAACACCCTGCAGGATGACCTCGACAACCCCCCGGATGAAAACACACCCCTGGAAGAAGCCGAAATGGAACAACTTGGCTTTTTCTCCGGTGATCGGGTGAAACTGAAGAACGTTGAGCTGACGCCCAGCCTCCTCGGGACCATCATCCGCTCCAAGGTTGATCGCACCATGGACGCCCTCACGAAGGCGTGGGAACTGAGGCCGGAAGGCGACCAGGACACCGAAGACCGGCTTCTGGAGATTCTTGCCAAAACCCAGAAGCTTCAACAAGACGTCAGGAAGACGTTTTCTTCGCGGAGGATGAACAGGATTGAAGCGACGCTGAAAAAGCGCGGGAAACCGTCAAAACGCAAGCGTTTGCCCGCTACGCCAAAGAAGAAGCAGAAACAAAAGACTGCCTCCGGACGTAAAGGGGCTCCCGGACGGCCATCCAAGCGCGGAAAATCGTAATGCTCCAGCAGGATACGAGGATCTGGACCATCCGCGAATTGATGAAGGTTTCGATTGACCTCCTCCAGAAGAAGGGCTTTGAGGAGGCCCGCCTCAATGTCGAACTTCTTCTTGCTCATGCCCTGAAGTGTCAGCGCATTCAGCTGTATACAGGATTCGATAAGCCCCTTACGAGGCACGAGATGCGCGAATTTCGTGCTCTGTTCGAGCGCAGGTTGAACAGGGAACCCCTGCAGTACATCATCGGCAGCGCAGGGTTCATGGGACTGCATTTTCGCGTCGATCCGCGCGTGCTGATCCCCCGCCCTGAAACAGAAACGCTCGTCGAGCAAACGATGCTCCTTTGCAACGCAGCGCCGGAAGGCAAACCGATCTCGATTCTGGAGATCGGAACGGGAAGCGGGAACATCGCCGTGGCACTTGCCAAGTTTGTCAAGAATGCCTCCGTGGTCAGCATCGATGTGTCGCCGAAGGCGATTGAAGTGGCGGAACTGAACGCAAAAGTGCACGAGGTGACAGACCGCGTGGAATTTCGGGTCCTGGATGTGTACGAGCCGGTGGACCAGATTCTGCTCAAACGATTCGACATCGTAGTCAGCAATCCGCCATATACATCCGCCGACGAATGGGAGTCGCTCCAGCTCGAGGTACGGAAATACGAACCGAGGAGCGCAACCACGGACGGGAGGGACGGGCTTGAGTTCTTCAGACGGATCATCGAACTTGGTCCCTATCTCGTCAGCGACGGTGGTTCTCTGGCATTCGAGGTCGGTTTCGGGCAGGCGGACCATGTGCGACGCATGATGAGCAGGAGCGGCTTCTTCAATATTTATGTTGTGCCCGATCTTCAAAACGTGCCGCGCGTCGTCATCGGCTCCTGCCGCTCCACCACGCGAAATCCCGGCCCCGTCAACTAACCCCCCTCCTGCGCATGCGAGCGTTGGTTCAGCGTGTATCGCGGTGTGCGGTCTCCACCGCACAGGGTGACCATTCCTCCATTGGAGCCGGAATGCTGGTGCTCCTCGGCGTCGGCAAAGAGGACACACAGGAGGATGCCCTGACTCTCGCCCAGCGGTGCGCGGCTCTTCGATGCTTTCAGGACCCCGGCGGAAAGATGAATCTTTCGGTGCGCGATGTGAGCGGCGAGGTTATGGTGGTTTCCCAGTTCACGTTATACGCAGATACGCGGAAGGGCAACAGGCCGGGCTATGCCGAGGCCGCCGATCCGACGAAAGCGGAGGAACTCTATAACGCGTTCGTCACCGCGCTTCGAACGGCCATCGCTCCGCTCAAGGTTGCCACAGGCTTCTTTCGTGCCGAAATGTCCGTCGAGCTTGTCAACGAGGGCCCCGTTACATTGCTCCTGGAAAGCAGAAAATGACACCTGACGGCACGCGATGATGAAATCCCCCGGGGTCGTTCTTCTGTTCCTTGATGGCGTCGGCATCGGTCGCAAGGATCCTGAGCGAAATCCCTTCTTTGTTGCCCGGTTGCCGCATCTGAAAAGACTGCTCGACGGCAACGTACTGCATCGCGCGCACAGCAGGGTTCTCGCACGTCGGGCCGCTGCAGGCCCCGTGAATGCCACGCTGGGTGTCGCCGGACTACCGCAAAGCGGCACGGGACAGACCACCATCTTCACCGGCGTGAATGCCGCACGAATCATCAAACGACATTTCGGTCCGTACCCAACAACCGAGCTTCGGCCGCTCATTCGCGAGAAGAACATTTTTGCAGGATTGCTGGGCAGAGGAAAGCGTGTCGTGTTCGCAAACGCGTTCCCCAGGCAGTTCTTTGACTACACGGATTCGGGAACCAGAAGGCTCACCGTCACGACCATGTCGTGCCTGTTCGCGGGAGTTCCGCTGCTGAAAGCCGACGATCTGCGCGCGAACCGCGGGATTTCGGCGGATCTCACACGCGCCCGGTGGCCGGAGATGGGATACCAGGACATGCCGATGGTCTCCCCCGGGGAGGCAGGGGGGCACCTTGCCGCAATCGCGCGAGAGCATGATTTCACGCTCTTTGAGTACTGGCTGACCGATCATGCCGGCCACAGCAAGGATATGCAATTCGCCACGGACGTGCTCGAACGGTTCGACGAGTTTCTCGGAGGCTACCTGGCAGACACAGATCCGGATCGCATCACAACATTGCTGATCAGCGACCATGGCAACATTGAGGATCTTTCCGTAAAAACACACACGCGCAATCCCGTACCCTGCATCGTGATGGGGACGGAGAAAAGGAAGATCCTTGACCGGATCCGTAATCTTACCCATATTACGCCCGTCATCACGGATCTTTTGCTGTCATAGCGGGGGAAAGGGGGGAATGTGCTCCGGAACCGACCGGCGCTTCGTTTTGTCATCCTCTTATCGGGGGGAATAGTGTTTGCCGAGGGCATTGCAGTCTCCGCCGTTGCCCTCTGGCTCTGCTTTGCTGCAACGTGGGTGTGCGCCCTGCCTCTGGTCTGGCGAAAGCCAGGATCTCTGCTGTCTCTCTCTCTTCTCCATTGCTCCGTATTCCTCCTGGGGGCTGTCTGGGCGTCGGTCCGTGAATCCAGCCTCGCGTTGGAACGCGTGACTCCGGCGATTCCCTATGCGTCGGTTCATTTCAACGCCCTCCTCGAAGAGACCCCTGTCAAGCAGGGAGCTTCGCTGAAGCTCGTTCTCCTTGCCGATTTGCCGGCAGGTGGCCGTTCGCAGAGCAGAAGGGAAAGGTTTCTTGCCACGATATCGTTGAAGAAAGCGGAGATCGTACGGGATCTCACCGCCGGACAGACCCTGGCCGTATATGGGACGTTGGCGGATTTTCCGCGTCCGCGGAATCCCGGCGAGTTCGACTACGGGCGCTATCTGCGCCTCAAGGACATCGGCGGTGTTGTTCAGGTTGACAGCCTGCGGGCGATTGGAGTGTCAATGGAGGGCTCGGTCCGCTCATGGTTTGCCGCCCTTCGGGCGCGGCTGAACAGGATCCTCGAAGAACATCACGGCCCCGAGGCCGCAGGGTTTCTCCAGGGAGTCGTATTCGGAGACCGTAAGGACATTTCTTCTGAGCTCAAAGAGTCCTTCCTCAAAACGGGTACCATCCATATCCTCGCGGTTTCGGGATCGAATGTGGCGCTGATTGCCATGATGCTGTATCTGCTCCTGGGTCTGGCCAGAGTTCCACGGCGTTGGGTTGTCCTTTTCACCCTGGCGGGGCTGATGATGTACATGATGATCACGGGGGCCGAGTCATCCATTGTGCGCGCCACCATCATGGGCTGTGTCATTGTCATCGGCACCGCGATGGAGCGTCGAACCGATATATTCAACTCGATCGCCGTGGCCGCTCTCGTCGTCTTGCTGATCGATCCGCTTCAACTCTTCGATGCCGGATTTCAACTCTCGTTCTCCGCGGTCCTATCCATCGTGCTTCTCTATCCGCGTCTTGAACGCCTTGTCGATGCCATTCCGGAGGCATTCGAAGAAATCCGACTGTTGATACCAGTCTGGAAGGTCTTTGCCGTCTCTGCGGCCGCCCAACTGGGCACGCTTCCGTTTACCGCTTACACCTTTGAACGAATATCGCTTGTGTCGTTCCTTGCAAACATCGTGGTTGTACCCCTCGTTGGATTGAATCTGATCCTTGCGTGCATGACGATTGCCGCCGACGCCGTGGCAGGCTGGATCGCTGCAGTGTATGCTGCAATCAATGAAGTGCTGGTGGACATCTTGCTCGGATTTGTCACCCACGCAGCGGACGTTCCCGGTGCGACGCTGGATACGTACGGCTTCGGATTGCTTGCGGCGCTCGCATACTATGCCGTGCTATTTGCTGTCTTCAATGCAAATGATGTCCGCAAATTCAAATTGGGTGCGTTTGCAGCCATGACGTTCCTCTTGGCCATGACTTTCAAGAGTATTGTGGAGCACGACACCAACCTCAGAGTAACGATGCTGGACGTCGGGCAGGGAGATGGAATCCTGATCAAGTTTCCGAATGGCTCCCACGTTCTCGTCGATGCAGGTCCCCGCTCCTTCGGCTACGATGCCGGCGAGCGTGTGGTGGTGCCGTTTCTGGCAAGGCATGGTGTTGGCAGAATCGACGCCGTCGTTGTAAGCCACGCGCACAGCGATCACATCGGCGGCCTGGAAGCCGTGATGGCGGCTGTGGATGTCGGCGTGATTCATGAACCTGACTCGCTCGTTGCATCCGCCCTCCACAGGCGCATTCGGGATGCCGCAATCCGCAGGGGGATTCCGGTTGTGTATGCCGCCAGGGGGAGCGATCTTTCCCCCGATCCGGCCGCAAGGCTTTACGTCCTGCATCCGCCGGGGCTCTCCTCCGCAGGGGATCTGAACAACGGTTCCTTTGTGCTCAAGCTGGTGTACGGACGGACAAGCATGTTGTTGACCGGTGATGCGGAAGCCGAAGCCGAGGCGACAATTCGGAGTCGGTATGGCTTGTTTCTCGACAGTGACATTCTGAAGGCCGGACACCATGGAAGCGTCACGTCTTCATCGGAAGATTTTCTCAATGGCATCACTCCGGAAATTGCCCTAATTTCCGTGGGTGCGCGCAACAAGTTTGGGCATCCGTCACCGGAGATTCTCTCGCGATTGTCCGGACGCGGCGTTGTGGTTCACCGAACCGACCGCGAAGGCGCATTGATGTATGAGACGGACGGGGAAACCTGGAAGCACATCGAATGGTACGACAGGAATGGGCATGAAAAAGAAAACGGCTGACAGGAGCAGGTGGGAGCGGGACCTGGTCGATCCTGTCCTGGCCAGGACGCCTGAACGGAAAAAGGAGTTCCAGACCGACTCCGGAATTCCCATCGACCGACTGTACTTGCCCGACGAACGATCCTACGAGTTACTGGGATTCCCGGGAGAGTTTCCGTTCACCCGCGGCGTCTATCCGACCATGTACCGCAACAGGTACTGGACCATGAGACAATACGCGGGCTATGGGACGGCGGAAGAGTCGAACAATCGCTACCGGTATCTGATTGAACACGGGACGACAGGTTTGTCCGTCGCCTTCGACCTTCCGACCCAGATGGGCTATGATTCCGATCATCCGATGGCTGAGGGAGAAGTCGGCAAGGTGGGGGTTGCCATCGACTCGCTGGCAGACATGGAGACTCTGTTCGGCGGGATTCGCCTGCAGGATGTGACAACCTCGATGACGATCAATGCAACGGCTGCAATCCTCCTCTGCATGTATGTTGCGCTCGCGAAGAAACAGGGGGCTGATCTCGGAAGAATCTCCGGCACCATTCAGAACGACATCTTGAAGGAGTATATCGCGCGCGGGACGCACATCTATCCGCCTTCGGCCTCGCTCAGGCTGGTTACGGACGTCTTCGATTGGTGCAGAACGAATTTGCCGCGTTGGAATACAATCTCCATCAGCGGCTATCATATTCGTGAGGCGGGGGCGACGGCGGTGCAGGAGGTGGCCTTCACGCTCGCAAATGCGATCGCCTATGTGGAGGCCGCGCGGTCGCGCGGGTTGAACGTGGACGATTTCGGGGCGCAATTGTCATTTTTCTTCAATGCCCACAACAATTTCTTTGAGGAAATCGCGAAGTTCAGGGCGGCCCGACGCCTGTGGGCGCGCATCATGAAAGAGCGTTTTGGCGCAAAGAATCCGGAAACCATGAAGCTGAGATTTCACGCGCAGACAGGTGGGTCGACTCTGACGGCGCAGCAGATTGATACCAATGTGGTGCGCGTGACGCTTCAGGCGCTCGCGGCCGTCCTTGGCGGGTGCCAGTCCCTGCACACCAATTCGCGCGACGAAGCGCTCGCCCTGCCGACAGAGGAGTCTGTCAGGCTCGCTTTGCGAACGCAACAGGTCATTGCCCACGAATCTGGCGTCGGCGACACCGTGGACCCCGTGGGAGGGTCGTATTTTGTCGAAGCGCTGACCGATGAGATCGAGCGCCGGGCAGAGGAGTACATCAGAAAGATCGACGATCTGGGCGGTGCGGTGCGGGCCATTGAACAGCAGTTCTATCAACAGGAAATCGCGGAGAGCGCGTATCGGTACCAAAAGCGAGTCGAGTCGAAGGACCAGATCATTGTCGGAGTGAACGAATTCCGGTTGAAGGAGGATGTACAACCCGAGATTCTCCGGATTGACGAGTCGATCAGGGAGAAACAGGTGTCGAGGCTGAAGGAGATCCGGTCAAGGCGCGATGGTTCGGCGACCGGGTCCGCCCTGGCCAGGCTGCGTCAGGCGGCTGAAACTGATCAGAATCTCCTTCCTTTTATTCTCGCCGCGGTGGAAGCGTATGCCACGGTTGGCGAGATCTCCGACACACTCAGGACCGTGTGGGGTGAATACAAAGAGTCGTGAGGGGTGGGGGACGATATCAGTGAAAGAATGCGAGCGTGTCCAAAGTCACAGTGTGACAGCGAACAAAATGGTATTTGAGAGAAGGACCTGCTGAGGTGGATTCATGCGCAAGGTCCGAAGTTCTCTTCGTTACGCCGATCCATCCTTCTCAAACACACACGGGACAATCATGAAACGCCTGGCTGTTCTTCTTGCATGGAGCCTCTGTGCGGTCGCCGTGGTCGGCGCTCAGGTTCCGCGCATCATCTCCTACCAGGGAATCCTGGCAGACGAAACCGGGACGCCCAAGCCCGACGGCGACTACTCCTTCACCTTTACGTTCTTTGCGGTTCCCACAGAAGGAACTCCCCTCTGGGTGGAGACAAAGACCCTCTCCGTGACCAAGGGACTGTTCAGCACGATGCTTGGGGATCAGACGGCCTTTCCGGATACGGTGACGTTTTCGAAGCCTTACTGGCTGGCTGTCAATGTGGACGGAACGGACCTCCAGCCGCGAATACGGCTCGGTGCCGTCGGCTATGCACTGCGTGCGCTGAGGGCGGATACGGCCATGTTTGTCATGAATGCCGGAACGGTGGCGCGCCCGATTGCGCCGGGGATAAGCTCCGACGAATTGCTCGATGGCTCGGTGACAAGCGCAAAGATCGCCAACGGCGCCATTCTCTCAGCACATGCCGCGGGGGACTTCAAAGCCCCCAAGGCAGACTCCGCGAATGTTGCAGTGAAGGCGCTTTCTCTTGAAGATGGGACAATCACCGTTGCAGATCTTGCTTCGGAGTTCATCGCTCCAAAGGCGGACACAGCCAACGTGGCCATCACCGCCCTTTCCTCATCGCCTGTGGGAATTGCAGGAGGAGACTTGACCGGCGAATTTCCGAATCCGACCATCGGTGCAAACAAGATAACGACCGAAAAAATTCTTGATGGAACAATCACCGGTGCAGATATCGCTGAGGGAACCATAACGGAGAGCGATCTTGCAGAGGGCGCGGTTACAACTGCGGAGATCGCCGACGGCACGATCACCGCGGCGGATCTTGCGTCATCGTTCGTGGCGCCGAAGGCCGATACCGCCAACGTTGCTCTGACCGCATTATCCGTGACAGGCGATGCCGGAGGCGATCTCTCGGGTACCTATCCGAATCCGTCGATTGCCGATAGCGCCGTAACGACGGACAAGATTCGGAACGCAAGTGTCACGGACGCGAAGATCGTTTCATTGAGCGCATCAAAACTGACCGGGGCGGTTCCCGAAGGCTCGATCTTCTCCCCCTATACAAGCCAAGTGTCCTTCACGAACACATCCAATAGCTTCACGGGAAACGGCTCGGGACTTGTGAACCTGAACGCGAGCGCCCTTGGAAGCGGGACTGTTCCGAATGCAAGGATTTCTGGAACGTACTCCAATCAGCTCAACCTCAACAATAATGAGAACTCCTTCACCGGACAGTACTTTCAAATGACTTCAGCCGCTCTTGGTGTCGTCCTTATCAAGGATGTCACTGAGTACAACATTACCGCCGGGGAAGGCACGGTATTTCTTGTGGACCCAAATTTTCAACAGGTCAGAATCAATCTGCCCCCGGCAGACGAACTCCCGTCGGGGACTGTCTATATATTTCAAGTCTTTGGGGGGATTGATGGGAGTGAAGTCGCGATTTACTTGAATGAGGGGGATATCCTTGTCAATGGCCCGAATGCTGTGGGAATCTTCCTCCCCTTGTCGCAGGAGTTATCGACGCTTTTTCATGCGAAGATCATAGCGTTCGAAGGCGATTGGTACTACTTGGGCGCCGAGCCGGGTCTTATCACTCCAAGGTAACCATGATTACCAAGAAGCGCGCAGGCACGTTGATCGTCTGTTTCCTGAGTGTTCTCGCCGCAGGGCGAGGACAAACGACATCCATCCCGTGGTCATCTTTTTCCCAAGCTCTGGAATTCTCGGGCGGTTCCGGTACCCGGATTGCCTCGCACGTTGGACATGCGGTGACTGGTGCCTCATCGGGCGGAGCCACGACACTCATCGGAGGGTTCCTCGCCGGGTTGTCACAACAATCCGCCATCACGAGTGTGGAGGGGGGAACATCGCTTCCGCTGACGTACGAGCTCTATCAGAATTATCCCAATCCGTTCAACCCCACCACGACCATTTCTTATGATCTTCCCGCGCTCAGCCGTGTGACGATTCACGTGTTCAACCTCGTCGGTCAGCAAATCACGACGCTGGTTGACCAGGAGCAGCCTCCGGGTCGGTACAAGCTTGTCTGGAATGGAAGAACTGACAGCGGAGTGTCCGCGTCATCGGGAGTCTATTTTTATCGGATTGTCGCAAAAGAGCGGTCTGGAGAAGAGCGCCAATTCTCGTCCACCCGAAAATTCTTGCTTCTGAAATAGCGCCCGGCTTGCCTTTCCAAGGTATACTGGTTTAAACCTAGTACCCTTGGAAAGGTGGGTGTCTTCCCTCCCATCTTTTCACTATATTTTCATCCTATGCGGCTTTCCGGCAACGAACTGAAACACCTCCGCTCTTTGACCCAAAAGAAGGTTCGCCAGAACGAGAAGAAGTTCCTTCTGGAGGGCTGGCGCGCTCTGAAAGAATTCCTGAATTCACCCTTTGAAGCCGAGCTTGTGGCGGTACTCCCGTCGTATTTGGAGGATCCCGACTATCGAAAGATCCTTGATGCGGTGCGCGAACGGAAGATTCCGGTCAAGGAAATCACTGAGAAGGAACTTCGAACGGTTTCGGAAACCGTCCATGCCCAGGGCGTTGTGGCCGTGGTCCATCAACGGACTACCTCGCTCACACCATCTGTGTTTGACCAGGTCCGAATTGTCGTTGCCGCTGACGCCATCAGCGATCCGGCCAATCTGGGTTCCATCATCCGCACGGCGGACTGGTTTGGTGTGGACCTGGTCGTATTGGGCAGGGGGTGCGTCGAGCTTTACAACGACAAAGTTGTCCGGACAACGGTAGGATCGCTCTTTCACCTGCGCATAGCAGATGGAGTGGACCTCGCCGCCACGGCCCCTCAGTTCAAAGAAGCAGGGTTTCGCCTGCTGGCGCTTTCCGCAGACGGCCGCATGAGTTATGACAAGGTGGACTGGGATGGAAAAACCGTCGTGTTTGTTGGCAACGAAGCGCATGGTGTCTCGAAGGAAGTGCGCAGTGTAGCGGATGAGGTCGTGAAGATTCCGAGGGAGGGACGCGCAGAGTCCCTGAATGTCGGCGTCGCCTGCGGCATTGTGCTGGCGCAGAGGATGATTTCTGTACAAGGAGGAACGCGAACATCGACAACCAAACCCTGACATTCGTGCCTGGTTTCATGGTGGGGCACAGTTCGGACCTGCTGAATGCCACCGGATGTACGGTGGTGTTGTGTCCACCGAACACGCGCGGGAGCTGTGAAGTGCGGGGGAATTCCCCCGGAAGCCGCGAACTGGCCCTCCTGGCGCCCGAGAAGTCGATGCAGGAGGTCCATGCGATCTTGCTCACGGGCGGAAGTGCGTTTGGACTCGCCGCGGCCGACGGTGTCGTCCAGTGGCTCCAGGAGAAGGAAAGGGGATACCAGACTCCCTGGGCCAGGGTTCCGATCGTCCCCGCCGCAGTCGTGTTCGACCTGAATGTCGGCAACAGTGCTGTTCGTCCAACCCCGGCAATGGGGTACGAGGCCTGCAGAACGGCTTCGTCAGATCCGGTGACAATGGGCAGTGTAGGGGCGGGAACCGGAGCGACGGTTGGCAAGTGGGCCGGCATCGACACCTGGATGAAGGGCGGCGTGGGTTCCGCGGCGTTTGAGCTTGAAGGACTCAAGATCGGCGTCCTCGCCGTTGTCAACGCGGTGGGTGACGTTGTCGACGCCAATGGCAGGATCCTTGCAGGAGCGCGTGCAAAGGACGGAACTTTCTTGGCCGACCGACAGAGGGTCCGCATCTTCGCGCGCGGAAAATCGCTCCTGCAGTCGAATACCACCCTCGTCGTCATGGGCACGAACGCGAATCTTTCAAAGGTCGACCTCTACAAGGTCTGTCAACGAATGCACGACGGAATGGCACGGGCCGTTGTTCCGGTTCATACAAGTTATGATGGCGACGTGTGTTTCGCCCTTTCCAGCGGTACTGTCGAAGCCGACCTCGACCTCATCGCCGAGCAATCGGCCCACCTGACAGCGTCCGCAATCCGCAGCGCGGTGCTCTCGGCTCGCAGTGTTGGTTCGGTGCCCGCTCTGGGGGGCTGATCGACCCCGAGCGCAATTTTTTTCTCCGGCACTTTCTCTCCTTTTTTGATATATTACCTCGCTGTGACCATCCGCGTCGCACTGAATCTTCATGAAGGAGACCCGTTTGAAAGCGGCTTTTGCATGGCTTCATAGGCTCAAAGACTGGGTGGAAGGCCTGGCCCGAAAGCCCGGCGCCGGATGGGCGCTGTTTGCGCTGGCGTTTACCGAGTCATCGTTCTTTCCCATCCCCCCCGATGTGTTGCTGATTGCCCTGGCCATTGCCGTGCCCGCGCGGGCCTTCTCTTACGCCTTGGTGTGCTCGATCGGATCCGTACTCGGAGGGATGTTCGGATATCTGATCGGGCTGGAGTTTTACGAGGTGCTCGGCCGGCAGATTATCGATTTCTACGGCCTGCAGGAACAGTATCTTGCGGTCCAGAAACTCTATGAAAGCAACGCGTTCTCCGCAATCGCGGTGGCGGGATTCACGCCGATCCCGTACAAGGTCTTCACGATTGCGGCAGGGGCGTTCCAGGTTTCCTTCGAGACTCTCGTGATCGCGTCGGGGCTCAGCAGGCCTGCCCGTTTTTTTCTTGTGGCCGGGCTGTTCTATTTTTACGGTCCCGCGATCAAGCCGTGGATCGACAAATATTTCGAAGTTCTGACCGTGGTGTTTGTGGTCCTGCTCATAGGCGGTTTTGTGCTGGTGAAGTATCTTCTGTAGGATAGGAAAGGAGGAAACCTATGAACAAACAAATCATACTCATCTTGATGATGGTGGTGTTTCTTGTGCCCTCGGCACTCGTCGGACAGAACATCCGCCAGTCGTACAGCGGGAAGCTCGGGTTTTACGCGCCGGGGGATGGATTAAACAACGGTCTGATGATCGGGGCAGACGGGATCACAGAGTTCTTGCGGTTTGACTTTTCGCTGAATCTGACGGCAGATCTCTATTTCAAGCAGTCCTTCAATTTCTTCAAGGATCCCAAGCCCGAGATTGTGCGTCAGCAAATCGTGCTCATTCCCATTCATGCGGGGGCGGCGTATAAAATATTTGATGTCGCCGATGCGGAATCCCGCGGATACATAGGAGCCGGTGCAGGATATTATCTGTATTTTTACGGAGTCGATTATCGGAGCAATTCGGGCTTGTTGGGCAGTGCATTGACGCAGTCGGAGTCCAAGAACGGCGGAAATTTCTTTGCCGTGCTGTTCGCGAGGATTCTGGTAGGACAGGTATTTGTGGAACCGAAATGGTACCTTGCCTCAAAGGATGAGGACGCCGTCGGGGCTCATGCGTTCGTTGTCAATCCCTCGGGATTCAGCATTGCTCTGGGATTTCAGTACTGATCGTGATCATGCCTTCGATCCTCAGTGACATTGTGGAGGTCTGTGTCTTCAAGAATGCGGGTCCGCGCCGGCGGTATCTTGCTCTGAAGCGTTCGGAAGACGATGCGCTCTACCCCGGCATCTGGCAATTGGTGACGGGGATGATCGCAGACGATGAGCACGCCGCGGCCGCGGCCCTTCGGGAGGTGGGGGAGGAAACGGGGCTTACCGCGCTCCGGCTGTGGCGCCTTCCCCATGTAAACTCGTTCTATGACCACGTCCGGGACGTGGTCCATCTCTGTCCGAACTTCGCCGTTGAGGTGGCGGAGAACTCCGACCCGAGGCTTTCGTCGGAGCATTCCAGCCATGAATGGTGTTCCCTCGAGCGCGCCGTTCACCTGCTGCCGTGGTCGGGACAGAGAACGAGCGTGAACATTGTCGATGCACGTATCATCGCCGGGACGGATGAGGCGGCCCTGCTGGAAATCCCCCTCCAAGAACTGGAAAGGAAACTGGAGTGAGTCTGCTCGTCGTCGGTTCTGTTGCCCTGGATTCTGTGGAGACACCGTTTGGAAAGGCCGAGAATGCCCTCGGAGGGTCAGCCGTGTACATTTCCATGTCGGCAAGCTACTTTGCCGCCCCGGTAAGAGTTGTTGCCGTTGTCGGCGGGGATTTTCCAAAGGAGTATCTCCGCCTGCTCGAAGATCGCGCAATCGATCTGGACGGGCTCAAGGTGGTGGACCACGGGAAGACCTTCCGCTGGGGCGGACGATATCACTACGACCTCAATACCCGTGATTCACTCTACACGGAGCTCAACGCGTTCGAGCACTTTGATCCGGTGATCCCCGAAGGATATCGGAAATCCTCCTATGTGTGCCTGGGCAACATCCACCCCGCACTGCAGAGAAAGGTTCTTGGACAGATCGAGCGTCCGCGCCTTGTGATTGGCGATACGATGAACTACTGGATTGAGAACACCGCCGAGGAGCTGAGGAAGACCCTGAAGGTGATGGATGTGCTGATTGTGAACGATTCCGAGGCCCGCCTCCTTACCCGTGAACCAAACCTGATCAAGGCCGCCAAGGCGATCATTGCGATGGGCCCGGCCATCATCATTATCAAGAAAGGCGAGCATGGGGCGTTGCTTGTCACCAAGGATACGATTTTTTCCGCCCCCGCTTATCCCCTGGAGACCATTTACGATCCGACCGGTGCGGGTGACTCGTTCGCAGGCGGATTCGCCGGGTGGCTGGCAAAAACCGATGATCTTTCCCCGGAGAACCTGAAACGAGCCGTTATTTACGGCAGCTCCCTGGCATCATTCTGTGTCGAGCGCTTCAGCGTGGAACGCCTGCGCGACCTCACTCTCCTCGAAATCAAGGACCGTTACCGATCCTTCATGGCTCTCTCGCATTTCGACGATGGCATCTGAGCTGGAGGTGATTGGGTGGAGGAGGGGAAGGCTTTGGTTTCTGGACCAAAGGCTTCTTCCCGAAGAAGAACACATTGTTGAGACCGAAGAGCCTGAGGAGGCGTGTACGGCGTTGAAATCCCTGGCCATCCGCGGTGCGCCGTTGATCGGCATTGCTGCTGCATACGGGATGGCGCTGGGATTCCGACCGGGAGCGTGGGAGGCGGAAGGAGATCTCCCATCGCGTATCGAACGGCTTGCAACCCTGTTTTTATCCACACGGCCAACCGCAGTGAATCTGCCCAAAGCCGTTGATCGCGTGAAGCACGCGGCACTTGCGCACTCAGGATCCAGAGAGCACGCGGCTGAAGCTGTTCTTCGCGAGGCGCAGATGATTCATGAAGAAGAAAAAGCGATGTGCAGAGGAATCGCCGACCATGGCGCGGAACTCCTTTTGCCCGGTTCTGTGGTCGTGACACACTGCAATTCGGGGGCATTGGCGACCGGCGGTATCGGCACGGCGCTGGGCGTCATCCGCAGGGCCTGGGAACGAGGGACGCTCCGACACGTTTATATGAATGAGACACGGCCCCTCTTGCAGGGAGCGAGACTGACAGCCTGGGAGCTCGGGAAGCTGGGAATTCCCGCCACGCTGACAGCGGATTCTGTGTCCGCGTTCCTCATGCAACAGGGACGCGTCCACAGCGTGATCGTGGGAGCCGACAGGATCGCCGCTAACGGAGACACCGCGAACAAGATCGGCACCTACGCGCTGGCTGTGGCGGCTCAGCATCATGGGATTCCGTTCTATGTGGCCGCACCGACGTCAACCGTCGATCTTGCAACCCCCTCCGGCAAGGATATTCCCATTGAAATACGGAGCGAGGATGAGCTTGTGATGCTGGGAAGCAGGCGGGTGGCTCCGAAGGGGACTGCCGTGTACAGCCCTGCATTCGATGTGACGCCGGGTTCGTTGATCACAGCCATTGTGACCGAACGCGGCGTTCTCCGCCCGCCTTATGAGGTGTCTCTCGCCGCTGCCGGGGAAAGGGTGCAGGCATGATCGTTCGAACGGATGCCGTGGTTCTGAAATCCATGAGATTTCGTGACACGAGCAAAATCGTCACGTTTTATACCCGAAAATTCGGAAAGTTGGCAGCTGTGGCAAAAGGCGCAAGGGAAACAAAGAACAAATTCGGAGCCGCGCTTGAGCCCATGACCGAAGTGCATCTCGTACTCTATAAGAAGGCACAGCGCGAACTTCAGCTGGTCTCGCAATGCGATATCGTCAGACCGTTCAAGAACATCCATGCCGGCATGGAGAGGATGCAGACGGCTCTCTCGGTGCTGGAACTGCTCCATCAGCTCACACACGATGAAGAAGAAAACCCTGCCGTGTACGCGCTTCTGACGGACACCCTGGAAGCCATTGACCGGGCGGAAAGAAACTTCCATAATTACCTGTACGCTTTCGAGCTGCGGTTCTCGACGTTGTTTGGATTCCGACCTGTGTTCGAGCGTTGCTTCGTCTGCGGACGCGCGATTGCCAGGGAGAACCCCAGGATCACATTTCGCATTGACCGGGGTGGGCTCCTCTGTTCCGAGTGTGCCGATCGCCGCTCCGGCGATCGTCCGGCCGGATTATCGGCCTCCATTGGAAGCCCGACGGCACGGATTCTTCAGCGCCTCCTGACGGCAAGGCTTGAAAGCCTTTCCACCCTGGCGTACGAGGGATCGGTATGGAACGAAGTGGACGAAACTTTGCGTTCATATTTACGGTACCATTTTGAGGATTGGAGACCATTGAAATCTGCGGAAGTGTTCCGGGCCATGACTGCGGACGGGCACTGAACGTTTGCATTAAGGAGGACGCATCTCATGTCAACAAGGTCTATCATTACAGCGGTGGTGCTGATTGGTATCGGCATTGTGTTCGGGGTGATTCTGGTTTCAAACTTCAAGGGAGTGGACGTCAGTTTTGCCCAGGATCCCGTGCAGATCGGGTCCAATGGACCGGCCCCGAAAGTCAACGAGGTCCTTCGGGCTCTGAATGAGGCCTTTCATACTGTTGCCAATGACGTTACGCCGTCTGTCGTTTACATTACGGTGAAATCCTCCGGGCGTCGCCAGGAGGGACCGGAAAGGTTCTTTCATTTCTTTGGCCCCGAATTCCGTCTCGAGAATCCGCCGGAAATCGGAGCCGGATCGGGAGTCATTCTCACAAGTGACGGATATATTCTGACCAACAATCACGTGGTTGATGGTGCAGATGACGATGGGATTCGCGTGACCCTTTCGGATACGCGCGAGCTGAAAGGACGCCTGATCGGCACCGACAAGTACACCGACCTTGCCGTCGTCAAAATCGATGCGAAGAATCTTCCCGTTCCGCGCCTGGGCAATTCGGACAACCTTCAGGTTGGACACATCGTCTTTGCCGTCGGAAACCCCCTTGGACTAACGTCTACGATGACCCAGGGTATTGTGAGCGCGTTGGGGAGGCAGATTAACATCATCGACGATGAAGGGACCGGGTACGGGATTGAGAACTTCATCCAGACTGACGCGGCGGTGAATCCCGGAAACAGCGGGGGGCCCCTCATCGACATTTCGGGATCGGTTGTGGGAATCAATACCGCCATCGCCACCACAAACCAGCGCTATCAGGGATACAGTTTCGCCATCCCCGTCAATCTTGCCCGAAAAGTTGCATCGGATATTATTCAGTACGGTGAGGTGCGTCGCGGATTCATCGGCGTGAGCATTCAAACCGTGGATGCTGTTACTGCCAAAGCACAAGGGCTGGACAAAGCGCAGGGCGTCATTGTCCAGTCGGTCACGCCCGGAAGCGCCGGCGAAGAGGCAGGCCTGAAGCCCCTGGATATCATTCTGAGCGTTGATGGAAAAGAGGTCAACACGTCGCAACAACTCCAGACAGTCATCGCAAGCAAGGATCCGGGACAGACGGTCACGTTGAAGGTGTTCCGCGAGAAGAAGACGATTGAGAAGAAAGTGACGTTGAAATTGCGTGAAGAAGATCGTGCCGTGGCCGCTACCGAGAGGAGGAGGGGCACGTCGACAAACCGTGAACCCGCGGCAGCTTCCGCGACGATCGAAGAATTGGGCCTCACTGTCCGGGCATTGGACGCATCGCGGAAGAAACAGCTCGAAGTGGATCAGGGCGTCGTGGTGGAAAAAGTTGAGCCCTTCAGCGCCGCTGCGAGTAGAGGAATCTCACCGGGAGACGTGATTCTGAGCGTTGGAAATCGTGCCGTGGGGAGCCCGGCGGAGTTCAAGGAAGCCATTGCAGGGATGAAACCGGGCGAAGCAGCCATGCTGAGGGTGAAGAATGAAAACCGGCGCGTGAATTACGTTGCGATCCAGATTCCCGATCGCAAAGCAGACGCCAACTGATGATACGCTACGTTACGGCCGGCGAGTCGCACGGACAGGCCCTCCTCGCGATTGTCGAGGGATTGCCCGCGGGAATCTCAATCTCCTCTGAATATATCAACCATCAGCTTTGGAGGCGCCAGCAGGGGTACGGGCGCGGAGGCAGGATGCGGATTGAAGCAGACAGGGTGGAGATCCTGTCCGGCGTGCGCTTCGGAAAGACCCTTGGATCGCCTGTTGCGCTGATGATCCGCAACAAGGACTGGACCAACTGGTCGGAGCGGATGGCCGTGGAGGGCGCGGGGACCGGAATTGACGAGGTGACGATTCCGAGGCCCGGTCATGCCGATTATGTCGGGGCGGTCAAATATGGATTCACCGACATCCGCAACGTCATCGAACGTGCCAGCGCGCGCGAAACTGCCGCGCGCGTGGCCTGCTGTACGGTTGTGAGGAAATTCCTGGAGGATGTGGGAATCTTCACCGGAAGCCATGTGGTGTCGATAGGCCGAAGCGTTACCGACCGCAAACAGGTGGACTCTGTCATACGGAGGAACACCACGGCATCGTGCGGTGCATACAAGGTGGCCGAAGTGGCGGATAGATCCGAAGTGAGGATGATCGACGGATCCGCAGCGCGGAAAGCCGTCGAGGAGATCAGGAAAGCAAAGAAAAATGGAGATACGCTGGGTGGAGTATTTGAAGTGATTGTGACCGGCGTACCCATCGGGCTTGGCTCCTACGTACAGTGGGACCGCAAGCTCGATGGCTTGCTCGCCCAGGCGGTGATGTCGATCCACGCAGTGAAGGGGGTGGAGATCGGAGAGGGATTTGCAAACGCCGGCAGGTACGGATCGGACGTACATGATGCGTTTATCGTCCGTCGGGGTGAGATCGGGAGGACAAGCAACCGTGCAGGTGGGATTGAGGGTGGGACGTCCAACGGAGAGATGGTGACGATTCGGGGAGCGATGAAGCCGATCTCCACGCTGGCACACCCCTTGCAATCGGTTGACCTCCGGACACGCAAATCCACAAAGGCGCGCTATGAACGATCCGATGTATGTGCCGTTCCGGCCTGCTCCGTGATTGCCGAGGCGGTCGTGCAACCGGTCCTGGCGAATGCGTTTCTGGAGAAGTATGGGGGGGATTCCCTGCGGGAGATCCGAAAGCGCTTCAAACCCCGCCCCGCCAAACCCTGATGGAAGACTTTCCCCAGACGTCACCCTCCTTGACTCTCAAAAGCCGTTGTGCTATATTTTTCATGCAGTAACGGAGAAACCCTCAAGAAGGCTTTCAGCCGGGGCCGGAGAAGCCCCATGTTCAGGAGGAGGTGTTTGAGACTTCAGCGCTGCAATTCACAGATCAGGCGGTAACGGATCGGCTGAATCGGTCCATCAGGCTGTAGGGATCAGCCGAAAAGTGCTCGTTTTAAACCACAACTACGAGCCCCTCAGTGTTTGTAACGTCAAAAAGGCGATCATTCTCTTGTATCTCGGGAAAGCAGAGTTGATTGCCGCCATCGACGGCAAGCTCCTCCACTCGGTGTCCAGAACGATGCCGTTTCCCAGCATCGTCCGCCTCTCAATCTACGTTCGGGTTCCCTTCAAGAAAATCGTCCTCTCGAGAAAGAACATCCTGCGCCGCGACGGGCACCGGTGCCAGTACTGCGGCCGTTCGGATGTGCCTTTGACCGTCGATCATGTCATTCCGCGTGCCCGTGGCGGTACGGACGTATGGGAGAACCTCGTCTGTGCCTGCGTGCGGTGTAACAACAAGAAGGGAGACCGAACGCCCCATGAAGCGCAGATGCCGCTTCTTCGAAGGCCCATCAGGCCCAATCACGTGATGTTCATCCGGGATTTCGTCGGCACGGTGGACGACCGGTGGAAGCCGTATCTGTATATGAATTGACGAAAAGGAGAGACACGGAGGCTTGACGAAACGCAAACGGGTCATTCTCAGCGGGATGCGTCCCACGGGCAGACTCCACCTCGGCCACCTCGTGGGCGCCCTGGAGAATTGGGTCGCTCTTCAAAATGAATTTCAGAATTACCACCTGATCGCCGACTATCACGCCCTGACCACGAATCCGGACACCACCCATATTCCGGAACATTCAAGGGAAATGCTGATCGACTGGCTTTCCGCTGGCATCGATCCCTCCCTCAGCCCCGTTTTCAGGCAATCCAGAGTCAAACAGCACACAGAGCTCCATTTGCTGTTTTCCATGCTCATAAGCTCCTCGCGGCTCGAGCGCAACCCCACGCTCAAGGAACAAGTGCGGGATCTCGAGATGGAGAGTGTGACCTACGGCCATCTCGGCTATCCAGTTCTCCAGGCTGCCGATATTCTGCTCTACAAAGGCGAAATTGTCCCCGTCGGCGAAGACCAGCTGCCGCACATTGAAATCACCCGCGAGATTGCGCGACGGTTCAATCAGCAGTACAAACGCGTCTTCCCCGAGCCCGAGGCGAAACTGACGAAGTTTGCCCGCCTGCCCGGCCTGGATGGCCGCCGCATGAGCAAATCGGTCGGTAATACGATCCTGCTGTCGGATCCGCCCGAGGCCATTCAGGAGAAGATGAAGAAGGCAGTGACGGATCCGAAGAAAGTGAGGAAGGGCGATCCGGGACGCCCGGATATCTGTTTGGTTTTCGCGTACCACAACAAGTTCAATCAAACCGAGGTACCCGCCATTCGCCAGGGATGCGAATCCGGGGCTCTCGGGTGCGTTGACTGCAAGATGAACTGCGCCCGGCATGTCATCGAAGCCCTTGCACCGATTCGGGAAAAGAGAGCATACTACGAAAGCCACCCGGACGAGCTGGCCGCGATTCTGAACGAAGGCGAACGCAGGGCCGGAGAAGTGGCCCAAGCCACGATGGCGGAAGTACACGAAGCCATGGGAATTGGGTAGGATTGGGAATGTATACCATCAAACTCACAGACTTCGAAGGACCGCTGGACCTCCTTCTGTTCTTCATCAAGCGGGATGAGCTTGATATCTACGACATCCCGATTGCACGGATCACGAGGGAATTTCTGGACTACGTGCACTACATGGAGTCCCTTGACCTCGAAGTGGCGGGGGAGTTTGTGGTGATGGCCGCGGAGCTGATGCAGATCAAAGTCCGCATGCTTCTGCCTCCGGAGCCGGGAGAGGAGGAGGAAGAGGATCCGCGCGCAAATCTGGTGAAACGGCTGGTGGAGTACAAGCGCTACAAGGAGGTTTCGGAACAATTCTCTGCGATGGAAGACGAGCGATTCCTCGTCCATGAACGCGGCTACCGGGAAGCGGACGAAAAGGTCATGCCGGTGGAGGAAGATGATTATTCGTTGAGAGATGTGACTCTGTTCGATCTGATTGCGTCGTTCAAGTTCGCGATGGACCGGATGCCGAAGAAGTTTGTCCATGAAGTGATACGGCTCAACGTGAGTATCGATGAACAGCTCGCATTCCTGCAGGACTTTTTCTCACGCCGGTCGGAAGCGACGTTCTCGGAGCTGGTTGCGGGAATGGCGGAACGAATCAGGGTCATCGTGACATTTCTGGCTCTCCTCGAATTGATCCGGAATAGAACGCTGATCGTTCGGCAGAACGATCCGTTTGAGGAGCTTTCGATCATGCGAACCCTTGCGTGAGGACCCATGGCCGAACAACCAATCGCGACGGCTGAGCAAAAAATCCTGAAAGTCCCCGGCACGATCAAAGGCCTCATCGAGGCGCTGATCTTTGCCGCAGGTGAGCCGCTGTCTGTGAGGCAGATCAGGGCGATCTATGAGGAACAGTCGGGTGACAGGGACCGACGCCTCGAGCAGGAGGAAATTCTGGCGTCCATTGAGGCGTTGAACGAGGAGTACCGGCAGGCGAACCGGCCGTACAGGATCATCGCCATCGCGGGTGGCTATCAGTTCGCAACCCTGAAAGAGTACGCTGATTGGCTTGGATTGCTGTACCGGGAACAATCGCGGCGGAAGCTCTCACAGTCCTCACTGGAAACACTTGCCATCGTGGCGTACAAACAGCCGATCACAAAGCCCGAGATCGAATCCATCCGCGGGGTGAATTGCGATTACGTGATGAAAGCGCTTTTGGAGAAGGAATTGATCACGATTGTCGGTCGCGCAGAGAGTGTCGGCCGTCCGCTGCTGTACGGAACAACCCGGGAGTTTCTGAAACACTTCGGCCTTGCGGAGATCACCGACCTTCCGCGCCCCAGGGAGATCGAAGAAATCCTTGGCGAAAGCGAGTTTGAAACAGCGCGGCGCATGATGGAGGCGCAAGCAGGGGCTGAGCAGGTGAAGAAGGACGAGGAATTCAAGTCCCGCCTCCCCCATATCCCCAAGAAGAAACCGGAACTCGATGATGAAGTGAAGATCGTCCCGAGGGGACGGCCCCGCAAACTGGCGGTTCGGCCGAAGGAAGACGTTCCAACCGTCGATGCGCCGGCTTCGCCGATCCCGGAACCTGTTGCTCAGGAGGTGATCTCCAGTGTTTCTTCCGGCCCGTCCGTGGCAGTGTCGGAGCCGCCGAACGCGGGAACAGAAGAGCTTCCCGAACAAGCGATGTCGGCTGATGAAGTTTCCGGTGACGAGTTGTTGAATGGCGGGGACGAGTTGCCTGTGGAGACGACCGCGGAAGCCCGGCCCGACACCGTTCCTCTTGCGATTGAAGAGGAAACCACCGATGTTAGGGACCAACGCCCGTCGATCACGACAGCACCCCTTCAGGAGCCTGAGCCTTCTCAGCCTCATACCTCCGCATGGACCGGTTGGAAACAAAAGATACGGAACTTCATCAGGAAACTCTTCGGCTGAACCGTTATCTTGCGCTGGCCGGCGTGGGATCCCGCCGCAAGAACGACGAACTGATCCTCTCAGGGGCCGTTCGTGTCAATGGCACGGTTGTCAGGGAGCTTGGATCGAAGGTTAATCCGGGCCGGGATCGTGTCACTGTCAACGGCAAGCCGGTCCAGGTCGCTCACCGTTCGCTCTACATCCTTCTGAACAAGCCCAAAGATTGCATTACGACGGTTCGAGACGAACGGGGGAGAACCACCGTGATGGATCTGGTGCACGTCCGGGAGCGTGTGTACCCGGTCGGCCGACTCGATCGGGATACGACGGGCGTCCTGCTTCTGACCAACGATGGCGACCTGGCACACGGTCTCACCCATCCCAGCTCTGAGATTGAAAAGATGTACCGCGCCCGCCTGGAAAAAAGCATCACGGACGACGATCTTCACCGGCTGAAAAAGGGAGTTCGTCTGTCCGATGGGCCCGCGAGGGCGCGCGAGGCGACTGTCATTCCGGGGACGCGCAGGAAAGAGGTCCTCCTGACGGTGCATGAAGGGCGAAATCATCTGGTCAAACGGATGTTTGAAAAGCTTGGATACTCGATCCGCCAACTGGAGCGCGTGGTATTCGCAGGCCTCACAACACAAGGGGTCGCGAGGGGCAAGTGGAGATTCCTCCAGCAATCAGAGGTCCAATACCTGAAATCGCTTACCGAAAGAAAAGAACACGCGCATGCCCGAGAAGACTGATCAAGTTTCGAAACCTGACCAACAGGAAGACCTGAACGTCCTGATGCTCAGGCGAAGGGAGGAGCTGGATGAGCTGAAGAAGCTCGGGATCAATCCCTATCCGCCTCTCTACGAGCGAACGGATTTCTCGAGGGAGATCCTTCAATCCTTCTCGGATGACGCCCCCCCGCGGAACGTCGGGATAGCAGGGAGGATCATGACGATCCGGCGCATGGGGAAGGCTTCCTTCTTCCACCTGCAGGACTCGCAGGGACGGATCCAGGTCTATTTGAAAAAGGACGACCTCGGCGGGGCGTACGACGCATTCCGGCTGATGGATATCGGCGACATTGTGGGTGTGAAGGGCTTTGTCTTCAGGACAAAGATGGGCGAGGTTTCGGTTCATGCCCGGGAACTTACTCTGCTGGCCAAGTCCCTGCGTCCCCTCCCCGTGGCGAAAGAGAAGACCGATGAAAAGGGAAACAGGATCGTTTTTGATCCGTTCTCCGACAAGGAACTCCGCTATCGTCAGAGATATGTCGATCTGATCGTTAATCCCGAAGTGCGGGACGTGTTCGTCCGCCGCGCAACGATCATTCGGACGATACGGAAGTTTCTCGACGAGCGGAACTACCTTGAGGTGGAAACGCCTGTTCTCCAGCCGCTCTACGGAGGCGCTTCGGCGCGTCCCTTCATCACTCATCACAACGCGCTCGATGTTGATCTCTATCTCAGAATTGCGGACGAGCTTTATCTGAAACGATTGATTGTCGGGGGGTTCGACGGCGTGTATGAGATTGCAAAGGATTTTCGGAACGAAGGAATGGATCGGTCGCACAATCCCGAGTTCACGATGCTCGAGCTCTATGTGGCGTATCGGGATTATCAGTGGATGATGGATCTGACGGAGGAGCTGATTGCCCAGGTGTGCATTGCGGTGAACGGAAGCCTTGCCCTCCCGGGGGCGAAAAGGCCCATTGAAATGCACAGGCCGTGGAAGCGAATGACGATGTTCGGCGCGATCAAGGAGTTCACGGGGATGGACCTGCGCGGGAAGAATGAAGAGGAGCTTCGGGCCGCGGCCAGGAAGCTTCATGTGGAGGTGGAACCCTCGGAGGGTTCCGGCGCAATCATAGACGACATCTTCAGTACCCGCGTGGAGCCGCACCTGGTTGATCCCACCTTCATCACGGATTATCCGCGCGAGATGTCTCCCCTGGCAAAACAACACCGGTCGGAAGCAGGCCTTGTGGAACGATTCGAGCTGATCATCAACGGGCAGGAGATCTGTAACGCATTCTCCGAGCTGAACGATCCGCTGGACCAGCGACAACGGTTCGAGGACCAGGCGCGCTTGCGCGCACGAGGCGACGAGGAAGCGCAGGTGCTCGACGAGGACTATCTGCGGGCGCTCGAGTACGGAATGCCGCCGACGGCCGGGCTTGGCATCGGGATCGACCGCCTGGTCATGCTCATGACCGGAAGGGACTCGATTCGTGACGTGATCCTGTTCCCCCAGATGAAGCCCGAGAAATGAAGAATGGGCGATCGGGGAAGGCAGCTGCCGCAGCGGGTACAGGTCTCCTGCTGGCGATTACGACTCTTGGGCCGGTGTGTGATGAACGCGTTCCAGTCTATCAGGATCCGCGCGACGTTTTCAGCGGCTGGATCTCTGTGACGTCGTCCACCCCCAGTGCGATGAGCATCAACCTTGTGGCCCGGAATGATTTTGACGAAACCCTTGAGGGAGAGGCTGTTCTCCGCGGTGAGGCCGAGATCAGCCTCCTCAATAATCCCTCGATCAGAAAATCGTTTGCCTTTTCGCCGGGAGATCTCATCACCGGAAAGTTCAATTCCACCACCGGTACCTTGAGGGTGGACCCCGGCGATACGATCCGGCTCCGGGTCTTTTGGGATTATGTGGACGAGGCCGGGGTCAATCTGACAACGGATTACTTCAGATATTGGGAGGATCCGGATTGCCCCTCCCGGTGTATTGCCGAAGAAGAAGTGTTTGTTCTCCGGGGAACGTTGAAGGTGTTCGACAAAACGGAAACGATCAGCATGGGACCGACGCTTTTTTCGCTCTGCCATGTGAGCGTCCATGTACCCCCGCAATTTTGTCCACCCGTGGACTACACGGTTGAATGTGCAAAGCGGGCGGTGACAACCGGGCCGATTACGCGGAGGTGCCCATGACAATGGCACGACTGCCGTTCCCCGGGCAGGGAAAACGCGCCCTTGCAGTTTCCAGCGGACTTTTGATGGCGATGCTTGCCGCAGGTCCCGTCTGCAATGAATCTCTCCCTCCCTATATCAATCCGCGCGACGCTTTTTCCGGTTCGGTCCAGGGCGCATACGTTCTCACGATGAGTGATAATTCAGTGAAGATCTATCTCGATGTGACCAACCGGTACGACGAAACCCTTGAAGGTCCTGCCCTCCTGAACGGGGAAATCGAAATCAGCCTGGCGACAGATCCCCTGGTCACCAAAACGTTCGCCGTCTCCAGCACCAACTTGTTGACGACCCGAAACTACAACCCAACAACTGGTCGCATCAGGATTGACCCGGGCGAAACGATCCGGTTTGGCGTGAGTTGGAATCTTGTGGCGGACAACGGGACCAATCTCCGGACCGACGTGTTCCGGTACTGGGAGGATACTGAGTGCGCCATGCGCTGCGTCGCCGAGGAGGAAGTCTTTGTGATCCGGGCTTCGGTGGACATTTTCGAGCAAACGAGCACTGTGGTGGCCGGCCCCGCATCGTTCAGTCTGTGTCATGTGAGCAACTATGTCGAGCCCCGATTCTGCCCGCCCGTGGATTACACGACACCCTGTTCCAAACGGGCCGTGACTTCGGGGCAGGGAGCGAGGCGATGCCCATGACGCATCGTTGTGCGAAGGAGAACGCCATGAGACTCTTCGTGATTGTTGTTGCGGTTGTCACCGTTGTTGCGACAGGCAGGGGCCGTTCCTTCGGCACCCATGGAATCCTGGAAGGCCGCATTGTGGACAAGGAAACGGGGGAACCCCTCGTGGCGGTGAATGTGTATGTTCTTGAGACGACCTACGGAGGAGCGTCGGATGCCGAGGGATATTATCAAATCAACAACATCCGGGCAGGCGTATACGATGTGAGGTTCAGCATCATCGGGTACAAAACCGTCGTCATGCGCAAGGTCACGATCCTTCCGGATTTGCGGACGCGCATCGATATCCAGATGGAGCAGACGGCGATTGAGCTCGAAACGATCGAGGTCATTGCCCAGAAACCGTTGATTCAGCGGGACCTTGCCTCCACGGCATATTCCATCGGTGAGCTTAAGATTGAAAAGCTCCCCGTGTCGTCGTTTCGCGAAGTGGTCCTGCTCCAGCCGGGGACAACCCTGGAAGGAAACGTCAGGGGAGGGAAAACAAGCGAAGTGCTCTACATGGTGGACGGACTGCCTGTTCAGGACGTTATTTCCGGGGGGCTTGGGGCAAACCTGCCAAGGAGCGCGATAACGGGGATGACCATTACGACCGGCGGATTCGAAGCCGAGTACGGCAACGCGATGTCCGGGGTTGTCAATGTGGTGACGAAAGGAGGAACGAACGAACCAATCCTGGCAGCACGGCTTGAACGGGATGACTGGTTGCCAGACGCCTGGAACAGACAGCAGGACAGGATGATGGAGGTCGAGCTCACGGCCGGTGGACCGATCGTGCGGGACAGGTTGTACTACTTCGCAGCAAATACCGTAACTACCACCGACACGCGGTGGTGGCAGGATTTTGACCGATATTTTCAATCCCCGGTGAGCAAGGAATTCTCGGGCTTCGGCAAGCTTGAAGCTCTTGTAGTCCGGGATGTCCGCGCCGCCCTCCAGGGATTCTATTCCCTGCGAGATTGGAGAGATTACGAATTCAGCTGGCGATTCAATCTGGACGGATTGCCGCCCCGGAGCCGGCATGCGTATCGCGTCGCCGGGACGGTCTCTCACACCCTCTCCGACGAATCGTTCTATTCATTCACCGGAAGCCTCTACTCCCTTCGGTCGCGCATCGGCGAGGGGCCCAAGGAAAACATCGGCCTCACCCCGTACCAGTATGATTTCTTCCTTCGCTACATTCTTGCCGGCAAACGCAACTGGTGGGCGGATACGCGGCAGACGGTGTACACAGCGAAGGGCGACTTCACGCACCATTTTCAAAGAATGCATCTCTTTAAGGTGGGATTCGAAGTCAATCAATACGATATCCTGTCCGATGTCGTGAAGTACGAGCCCCAGACAACATACTTTGGAAAGCCGATTGAGACGGCGCCGTTCCTCAGCTTCACTAACCGGTACAGCTATCAACCCGTCATCGCCAGCGCGTATGTGCAGGACAAGATCGAGCTCGTTCGGGATGGATCGAACATCAGCTTCGGGGTGCGTTGGGACTTTCTCGACCCCGAGGCCGAACGACCGGTCGTCGAGTTCATCCCTGTCACGCCGACAGAATACCGCCAGCAAGTTGTCGGGAAAGTGCCGTCGAAGAAGAAATCCCAGTGGAGCCCCAGGATTTCAGCTGCCCTCCCTTTCGGCCTCTCAAGCTTCTTCTTCCTCAATTTCGGGCACTATTTTCAGTTCCCCCTTTTCGACTACCTGTATTCCGGGGTGAATCCGGCACAGCTGAGCGGCGCGACGCGCAGTGTGTTGACCGGGAATCCCGACCTGGAGCCCGAGCGCGTCGTTGCCTGGGAAATGGGTGTCAAACACGCCCTGAATCCCAGCGTCGTCGCATCGTTCACGTTCTTCCGCAAGAGTTTCAAAAATCAAATCGACTCCAAGACCCTGATTCCCTTCGACAGCAAATCGGCGGGTGACTATGGATTTGCCTCGTACGTGAACAACGCTGAGGCCAGCTCCACCGGCTTCGAAGTCGTCCTGAACAGAGAGAGGGATGAACGATTGACGGGGTCCATCTCATACTCGTACATGGTTACCGAGGGAGTAAGCGAATCGGCGGCTCAAGGCATCCAGTATGCCCAGTGGGGATTTCCGGTTGCACCGACGGCCTTTCCGCTCAGTTGGGACCAACGGCATACGATCAAGGCCGACGGAGAATTCAGACTGCCGGGGGGCATTCAGGCCAACCTCGTCGTCCTTTTCAATTCCCCGCGTCCGTACACCTATTATCCGACAAGGGACGGATTCACTCCTCTGGATTCCACGAAGGCATTCATTCCCAACAACCGCCGAATGGAGAATGTTCTGATCGTGAACGCGAAGCTCACGAAGGATTTCGTCGTTGGAGAGGCGGGGCAGTACAGGTTTTCAGTGTTTGCAGATATTCGAAACCTTCTCAACGGCAAGAACGTGCGTTGGATTGATTCGAGTGGAAGAATCGGCGGGGAGCTTGGCGACCCCGGCGCTTACTACGATCCACGTAGAATTCGCCTTGGCGTCCGGGCTGATTTCTGACCAGCGTTTGCGGAATTCTTTCCGTATATTCCGTTCAGAGCCGAAGGCCGCCACTCTCCAGCGATCCGTTGTGTTTTCCAACGCTTGATTTTATACCGATTTCAGTTAATTTGACCCAACGGATGGCCGCCGGAACTCCCTCGACGGCCAGGCGGTTCTCATTGGAAACGGTTTCGTTGTCGAAAATACGGTTCGAGAAAATTTTCAAGGCTCCATTGCGAGTTCGCTTTCCAGGCTTCCGATGGAGAAGGAGTGCGGCGGATAACCAACCGGCTGCTCAAGGATAAAGGACAACAATGATGAAGAAGCGTTTTTCCACGTTCACCGTTGCCGCCCTGGTGATGGTCAGTCTCTTCGCGGGCATGGAGATCAACGAGCTGATCTCAGGCGATGATATCTTTGCCCAGCTGAACAAATTCAAGGATATTCTGATCCTTACGGAGAAAAACTACATCGAGAAAGTGGATACGGGAGAACTGACGGAAGCGGCGATCTCCGGGCTTCTGGACAAGCTCGATCCTCATTCGGTGTATATTGCGCCCCGTAATTTCGAGCGGGTGACGGAGGAATTCAAGGGAAAGTACGAAGGCATCGGAATCTCGTTCCGGATTCTCAACGATACCATCACGGTGCTCGAACCCATCGGCGGCGGACCGTCTGCCCGCCTGGGAATTCTTGCAAACGACCGGATAGTGAAAATCGATGGCCAATCGGCGGTCGGATTCAACGAGACTCAGGTACAGAAGACGCTTCGGGGTCCTCGCGGAACCAGGGTGACCGTCACCATTGTGCGGCCGGGCACGTCGGACCCCCTGGTGTACGAGATCACGCGAGATGAAATCTCCCTGGCCAGCCTGGATGCCGCGTTCATGGTCACGGACGACATCGCCTACATCCAGTCGAACAAGTTCAATGAGCAGACCTACACTGAGATGACGAAAAGCCTTGAAGAGCTGCGAAAGCAGGGAATGAAGAAACTCATTCTGGACCTGCGCTGGAATCCGGGCGGATATCTCGACCAGGCCGTGAAGGTCGCCGATCTTTTCCTTGATGGCGGAACGAAGGAACAGCCGAAGAAGATTGTTTACACCAAGGCCCGGAGAAGCGAATTTGACGAGACGTTTCTTGCGCGGAGCGGGGATGCATACGAGAGCCTTCCGGTCATTGTCCTCATCAGCAATCACTCGGCAAGCGCCAGCGAGATTGTTGCAGGCGCCATTCAGGACTGGGATCGCGGCTTGATCGTGGGCGAAACGAGCTTCGGAAAAGGCCTGGTCCAGAGGCAGTGGCCACTGGCCGACGGGTCCGCCCTCCGTTTGACCATCGCGAAGTACTATACGCCCAGCGGGCGCCTCATTCAGAGGGACTATACGGGGAAGAACAAAGCCGAATACCAGCTGGAGGCGTATGAAAGGGATGAGGCAGAAGGATACAATGAGAACCACACGGTCGACGGCAAGGCTGATTCGACGAAACCGGTCTTCAAGACGCACGGCGGCCGCACGGTCTATGGTGGCGGCGGCATCACCCCCGATTACGTGGTCAAGGATAACGTGTTGACCAAGACCGTTGCAGACATCCGTCGGCGCGATCTCTTCGTCGCCTTCACTTCAAATTATATGACGGGTGAGGGACTCAAGGTCCGGGAGGAGTACGGAAAGGACCTCCCGAGGTTCAGAAAATCGTTTAAGGTGTCGGATCGGTTGCTGGCGGATTTCACGTCGTTCGTGGAAAGCAAGGGTGTGACCGTTGATCGTGAAGATCTCCGCAAGGATGATGATTTTGTCCGGGCCATGATCAAGGCGACGATTGGACGGAACATCTGGAACAGTGACGCGTGGGTCTCCATCCTGCTGGAAACAGACAAACAATTTCAAAAGGCTCTGACGCTTTTTCCGGAAGCGGAGAAATTCGCCAGACTTCAGTGACCGGATGACACGCGGAACCCTCGTGCCCGCCATCCGGTACGCTTTGCTCGCGGCGGCTTTGGTCTTTGCCGCCGCGCAGGCCCAAAATCCTCCCACAGGAGCTCCTTCCCTGTCCGCGGTCCCCGGATCTCCCGGGGATCTTCTTGTTGTCGGCGAAGAGCTCGAGTACCATGTCAGTTACGCATTCTTCCATTTGGGAAAAATCGTCATCCGCGTGCTGGACAGGTACGAGCGCAATGGCCGGACTGTATACCGGGCTGAAGCGGTGATCAACTCGGCCGCGGGAATCCCGTTTGTCAATCTGCACATCCGCTTCATCAGCGATTTTGACGAACAGCTCTTTTCGTATCGCTGGAGTGCGGAGGACAGCAGTTCCTCGGGCGTTGCCATGAGGGTCCTTACCTTCGATTATGACAGCGGACGCGTCTTCGCCGCACGAGGAAAGAAGCTCGAAGACGGAAGATTTGAACCGGACTCGGTCGATACGGTGGCGATCACCAGCCGGTGCCAGGACGGGTTGTCGCTTTTCTTTTTTGCCCGCGGGAATGTTCTGCAAAAGGCCAGCATGAATGTCCCCACATTCATCGAAAAGGAACAGGTGAATACGTTCTTTGACTTCACCCATCAGATCCTGGACGAAGAGATTGACCCCGTGGATTATCCGATCAAGGTTGTGGAGTTCGAGGGACGGGCGGACTTCGTGGGAGTGTTCGGACTTACGGGCGGATTTGAAGGCCGGTTTTCCCATGACCACGCGCGCATACCTATCGTTGCGTGGATGAAGGTCATTCTCGGAAGCATCAAAGTGAAGCTCGTGCGCTGGACGAGACCGGGATGGGCACCTCCGCGGTTTGTGGAGCAATGACCATGGCCATTCTGCCGTACAAGGGTGTCAGGCCTGCCATCCCCGCCAGCGTCTTCCTGGCAGAGGGCGTCCACATTATTGGGGACGTTGTCCTGGGAGAAGAGTGCAGCGTATGGTTTAATGCAGTCATCCGCGGAGATGTGAATACGGTCAGGATCGGCGATGGAACGAATGTCCAGGATGGGTGCGTTCTGCACGTGACGAACCAGACCCATCCCCTGGTCATTGGCAGTGATGTCACCATAGGTCACGGGGCCATTGTCCACGGCGCGACGGTGGAAGATGCCTGCCTCATTGGCATGGGGGCCAGAGTGCTGGACGGATCCCGCGTCGGCACGGAAAGTCTCGTGGCCGCGGGTTCCGTGGTGCTCGAGGGGTTTCAGGTTCCCCCGGGCATGCTGGTTGCAGGCGTTCCGGCAAAGGTTCGTCGTCCGTTGACCACCGAAGAACGGAAACGCATACGGCAATCCGCTCTTCACTACAAAGAATACGCGAGGGCCTACAGGAGATAAGGAGCAGAATATGCGATTGAAATTCTGGGGCGTTCGGGGCTCAATCCCGACACCGGGAAAACATACGGTTCGCTATGGCGGCAACACGCCGTGCGCCGAACTCCGGCTTGATGACGATGAGTTGGTCATTCTGGACGCCGGCACCGGCATCCGGAACCTCGGTGATCACCTGATCAACAACGGTGAATCTGTCAAAGCCTTTCTCCTGATTACCCATCCGCATTGGGACCACATTCAGGGATTCCCGTTCTTCAAACCGGCCTTCATCTCCGGGAATGAGTTGACGATTGTCGGTACGGACCGTGAGGACAAGGTGCTCAGCGCGATCATTGCGGAACAGATGAACAGAATCTATTTTCCCATCCAATTGCAGGATCTGAAGGCCAGGATTACATTCATTCCCGTGAAGGAGGAGCAGGAGATCCCCGTGTATGGCGCCACTGCGAGGATCATGTTTGTCAATCATCCGGGTTTTACCGTGGGCTACCGTCTCGATTACAAGGGGAAGTCGGTCGTATACATCAGCGACAACGAGCCGTTCGACCGCGCAGTTGCGCCATCCCTCTCGAATTTTGAGGACATCGTGAAGCAAAAATTCCTTGCGTCCGGTGATGATCCGAACCAGCGCGTGTTTGATTTCTGCCGGGATGCCGATCTGCTGATCCATGATGCCACGTACACGCCCGAAGAGTACATCGACCGTGTTGGATGGGGACACTCGCACTATCTGTTCACGCTCCGAGTGGCAGCAGAGGCAAATGTCAAACGGCTGTCTCTGTTCCATCACGATCAGAATCACAGCGACGACAAGGTCGATGATATCCTGAAAAAATGTAAGAAAGAAGTCAAAAGCCGGGGATACCGGTTCGAATGCGAAGCGGCGATCGAAAACTCCGAGATCGTTATCTGACTTGACAATCACTCCGAACGTGCCTATATTTGTGGCAGAAGTGGTTGCGGATATCAAGGAGAAATCGAGGAAACGAAGAATCACAGGCCCGTTGAACATCCGGTCGACTTATCCCCCCGACTCGTGCAGTGATCTCGAACTGAAGGGAACGGGGTTTTTTTATTTCGTTTCACACGAACTGTATGGGCAAACCTATGAGCCTCACCTTCAGTGACGCAGACCTTGCCAGAATCGGCGAGGTACTGGGTGCCAGTCCCAGCAAAACAGGAAAGGCGGTTCGCTACGAGGTGCAGGCGGATCAGAACAGGAAGCTCGCGCTGGAAATGTACGCCGATATTGCCATCGGAAAGAAGCGGGGAACACTGATCTCGGTGTACACTCCTACAGCCCATCTCCAGCTTCACTTTTGCACAGGCTATGTCGTCAGCGACATGTTGGGCGAAGTGACGTTCGTAGGGGAAGCGGAGGGAAAAGTGTCGGGACTGACGATCGAGCGGGCCGGCGGATGCTCTCTCTACGCCAATGTGGACCGGAACATCCTGTCGGGGGATTTCACAACGCTCGGTCCGGAAGTGATGATGTCCGGCATCGCCCTTTCCTTGACCGAGGATCTTCTTCCCTCCGGACGGTCCGGTCGCAAAACTCCATCGGCCCGAACAAGAAAGAAGGCGGGTCGTTCCGTGCGATGATCGAGGTCGTTCACCAGCATCCCGTGAGGCGATTTTCCCCGAAGGAAACCCGGCGGACAGTGGATCTTGTTCTGAAAAAGGAAGCCCGGAACACCCTGCACCTGTCGGTCGTCTTTACAGATGACAGGTATATGCGAACGATCCATGGAAGGTTCCTCGGTTCCCGAGCCACTACGGACGTCATGGCGTTTCCCCTGAAGGACGGAATGCCGGTGGATGGGGAAGTGTATGTGAACCTGGATCAGGCGCGGCGTCAGGCCGCGCGGTTCGGCGTTCCGATTTCCGAGGAGGTGAGACGGCTTCTGATTCACGGAACCCTGCACCTCCTGGGATACCGCGATGCCACGCCCCTCCAGCGGGAGCGCATGAAGAAGCGGGAGGACGGGCTGTTGAAAAACCTTGGAAGCAGAGACTGATATGTACGAACGCGTGGTGGAAATCATCATGTTCCTCGTGAATGAGCTGCAATCCAGCAAACAGCTCAGCGAGGTTGATATCTCGGTCCTGTCGAAGAACGGGTACACGGACAGCGAGATCTCAACGGCTTTCTCGTGGCTGTTCGAGCGCATGAATATCGGACAGACGATGGTGGAAGAGACGGAAGCGAAGGAATCATCGCACAGGGTCCTTCATGAAGTAGAAAAGCTCGTGATTTCGCCCGAGGCGTACGGGTACCTCCTGCAGGCCCGGCAATTTGGGTTGCTTTCGAACCGCGACGTCGAAACCATCATTGAACGCGTCATGGCGGCGGGGTTTTCGCGTGTGGGAGTGCCTGAAATGAAATCGTTCATTGCCGGCATCCTGTTCGACACCGACAGCCAGCAGGGTGCTGGCGGAAGAATTTCCTGGAACATGAACGATACGATTCACTGAAACGGACTCATGGATAAATCGCTGATCATCGTCGAATCACCTGCAAAAGCGAAAACGATCAACAAGTACCTGGGCAAGGAGTACATGGTTGAGGCCTCGGTGGGGCACATCAAGAACCTGCCCAAGAGCAAGATGAGCATCGACGTCGAAAACAATTTCGAGGTCGTGTATGAAACGATCGGTGGGAAAGAAGATGTGATTGAGAAGCTGCGGCAGAAAGCCGAAAAGGCGAAGGCCGTGTACATCGCAACAGATCCTGACCGCGAGGGAGAGGCGATTGCGGCCCATATCGCGGATGAAATCAAGGACGTCAACAAGAACATCAAGCGCGTGCTGTTTCACGAAATCACAGAGTCGGGGGTCAAGCATGCCATGGCGCATCCGCACAAGCTCAACCGGAATCTTGTCATGTCCCAGCAGGCGCGGCGTGCCATGGATCGCATCGTGGGATACAAAGTAAGCCCGTTCATCTGGAAGACGGTGTACTACGGCCTCTCGGCCGGCCGCGTCCAATCGGTGGCGCTCAGGCTGATCTGCGAACGAGAAGAAGACATCCGCAAATTTGTACCGCAGGAATACTGGTCCATCACCGGCGAGTTTGCGGCGGGAACCGACGAGAAATTCCTGGCAAAGCTGACAAAGATCGCAGGCTCCGATCCCGTCATCCCCGACGAAACAACGATGCGGGGATATCTTGCCGAGCTTGAGAAACAGAAGTTCGAGATTGTCTCCGTTGACCGAAAACCGGTCAAACGGAATCCCCCTGCGCCGTTTATCACGAGCACCCTTCAGCAGGAAGCCGCCCGAAGGCTCCGGCTCTCGGCCAAACGCACCATGGGGCTGGCCCAGAAGCTGTACGAAGGCATCGATCTCGGGGAGGAAGGGGTGACGGGTCTCATCACCTACATGCGAACAGACTCGACGCGGCTCAGTGCCGAGGCCGTGTCCCAGGTGAGGGAGTATATTTACGAGAACTACGGCAAGGAATATGTGCCCAAAGAGGCACGGCAGTTCAGAAAGGGCAAGGCCTCACAGGATGCCCACGAAGCCATCCGACCAACCTCGATCAAGCTGACACCGAAGGTCGTCAGGAAACATCTGGACAAGGATCTGTACGCCCTGTACGAGCTGATCTGGAACAGGTTTGTCGCATGCCAGATGGCCCCTGCCGAGTTCGAGCAGATGTCCGTGGATGTCGCCGGAGGCGATTATCTGTTTCGCGCCACCGATCAGAGGCCGGTGTTCCGTGGATTCCTCCAGGTGTACGATGACGTGGCCGAGGAGAATGGAGGCGACCCCGATGCCGATCCGGTCTCGAAGATTCCTGCCTCGGTGGCGGCGGGGAGAAAGGCGCAATTGATGAACCTTCTGCCGCGGCAACACTTTACAAAACCGCCGGCCCGCTACACGGAGAGCAGTCTGGTGAAGGAACTGGAATCCCTTGGGATCGGACGGCCCAGCACCTATGCGCTGATCGTGAGCACGGTGATCGACCGCAAGTATGTGGAACAACGGGAGAGAAAACTCTTTGCCACGGAACTGGGTATGCAGGTGAACAAACTGCTTGTCCAGTACTTTCCGGAGATTGTCAACGTGCGGTTCACCGCGAAGATGGAGACGGAGCTGGATACCATCGCATCCGGGAAGGAAGAGTACGTGAAGGTCATGAAAGACTTCTACGACCCGTTCATCCATGCCTTCGAGAAGGTGGACAAGATTGCCTCGACGATCAAGAAATCCCTGCAGGAGAAGACCGATGAGCCGTGTGATGTGTGCGGGAGGCCGATGATCATCAAATGGGGGCGGAACGGACGGTTCATGGCCTGTACGGGATATCCCGAATGCAAGAACACCAAACCGTTGCCCGGTGAGAGGGAGAAGACAGAGCATGTCGTTGGCATGGTGTGCGAGTTGTGCGGAGGCGACATGGTGGTAAAGGCCGGTCGGTTCGGCACGTTCCTCGGATGTTCCAATTATCCCACCTGCAAGAACACGAAGCCCATGACCACGGGGCTGAAGTGTCCGAAGTGCAAGGAAGGGGACCTCATTGAGCGCAAGACGAGAAAGCGAGCGCGCGTGTTCTACGGCTGTTCACGGTACCCGGAATGCGATTTCGCGTCGTGGGACAAGCCCGTGAACGAAACATGCACGAACTGCAACAATCCATACCTTGTGGCCAAGTTTTCGCAGAGCAAGGGCGAGTATCTCAAGTGCCCTGAATGCAAACAGGAATTTGTGCGCGAAGAAGTGGCCGCAACGGCGTGAGGTCAGCCGATGCACACGACGGTTCGAGCATATCTTGAGCACCTCGAAGGGGAGCGCCGATACTCGTCCCACACCATTCTCGCGTACGATCACGACCTGACCCGTCTGCTGGCGTTCCTGCGCGCACGGCGTGTCCCCTCCTTTGACAGGGTGGACCGCAATCTGCTCCGCGGGTATCTTGCCACTCTTGCCGACGGCGGCATGAGCAGGAAATCGATTGCCCGCAATCTCGCCAGCATCCGGTCGTTCTTCAAGTATCTTCGCCGGCGCAACATCGTGCAGTCCAACCCCGCCCTGACCCTGGTTTCCCCGAAGCAGGGGAAAAAACTCCCATCCTATCTGGATGAAGCATCGATGGAGCACATGCTCGCCATGCCGGACCGGTCAACGCCCGAAGGAAGGCACGATGCGGCCGTCCTGGAGCTCTTCTACAGCACGGGAGTACGGTTGAGCGAGCTGATCGGGCTCGACGTTGCAGACCTCGACCGCACGGCGGGTACGATCCGCGTTCGCGGAAAAGGGAGGAAGGAGCGGGTGGTACCGGTGGGTCGCAAGGCCCTCCAGGCTTTGGATTCCTACCTTGGTGATGTGAACAGCAGACGCAATGGCCCGTTGTTCATGCGGAAGAACGGCACGCGATGGTACCCCCAGGGAATCAGCAGAATGGTCCGACGATATATCGAACAGGTGTCGGAGGTGGAACAGAAGAGTCCTCACATTCTCAGGCATTCGTTTGCGACCCACCTCTTGAACAGAGGAGCAGATCTCCGGGCCGTGAAGGAACTGCTCGGCCATGAAAGTCTTTCCACAACGCAGTTGTACACCCACGTATCGACTGAACGACTGAAAAAGGTCTACCGCGCCTCGCATCCGAAGGCCTGAACGCGGTGGGAGGCGTGGATGGAAAGGAGACGGCTATGAACATCATCGTGACATCCCGTCATTTCAAGGCTCATGATTCTCTGGTGGAGTATGCCCGGAGAGGCGTCGAACGTCTCACGCGCTTTTATGACGGCCTGATTCGGGGCGAAGTGATTCTCAGCTTTGAGAAGAAACGAAAAAGCGTGAAGAAGGCGGAGATCATCCTCTCGGTTTATCGCACCAGGCTCACGGCGGAAAGCACAACAATGGATTTCCATGCTTCCATCGATGCGGCCTGCGCGAAAATGGGGACACAACTGCGGAAGTACAAGGACAGGCTTCATCAGAAAGACCGGACGACAGTCCGGAAGGTTCGCGAAAAACTCTGACGGGACCCTTCGCCATGGCACTGGACAATCTGAAGGAAACGCGCAAGAAGAGCATCACCGTTGGCTTCATGTACGAAGCAAACAAGGAGAGGCTTGGGCTGAAGGTGCTGAACGGTGACGTGGGGTTTGATCGGGAGGTGAGGGACAAGAACATCCACCGGCCGGGCCTGGCGCTCGCCGGGTATGTGGAGCTCTTCACCTATGACCGCGTCCAGATTTTCGGGAATACCGAAGTACGATACCTCCAGCACCTTGGCCTTGCAGAGCGGATCAAGGCCACGGAGACAATCTTCCGCTTCGATGTACCGTGCGTGATCATCACGAACGACAATCTGATTGACGAAGAGCTCATCCGTATTGCGACGCGTCGGGGGGTTTCGGTGTTCCAATCGCCGTTCGAAACCACGAAACTCGTGTACTTCCTCAGCGATTTTCTGGACGACCAGTTTGCCCCGCAAACCGTCGTTCATGGATCCTTCATTGACGTGTACGGGATAGGGGTATTGCTCACCGGGCGATCGGGCATCGGGAAGAGCGAGATTGCGCTGGATCTCATCGAACGCGGCCATCGGCTCGTTGCCGATGACGTCGTCATGATCACCCGGAAGGGTGAGGGGATCCTCATGGGCGCCGGCACGGACGTGGTTAAGCACTTTATGGAGATTCGCGGATTGGGTCTGATTGACGTGCGGTCGATCTTCGGGATCCGCTCGATCCGATACCAGAAACGCGTCGAGGTCGTGGTCGAGCTTGAAGAGTGGAAGCAGGACAGGGAATATACAAGGACGGGGCTGGACCACGACACGATTGCCATCCTTGGTGTCGACATCCCCCATGTACGGTTGCCGATTTTCCCTGGAAAGAATGTGACGGTGATAACAGAGGTCATCGCGCTGGATTACCTCCTGCGGCACTACGGATACGACTCGGCGAAGGAGTTTTCGAAGCGCCTGGAGGCCGCGATCGCGGAGAAGTCGAAAGGGAAGCGGGTGATTGACTATTTTGAGCACGATTTCGAGTGAAGACGTTGTCCTTGACATAGCAGGAATATTTCGCTATACTGGCCTGCCCTGAAAGACGGGGAGACCGAAGACAGACAATGGGAAAACTGAAACTCTATTACTATTCGACGGAAACCCTCAAATTTGTCGAGGCACGCTGGGTCAAGGCGCGGTTGGCGCTGGGGACGCTGGCCGTGATTGCTGTGTTGGGCGCGGCGGTGTTCGAAGGAAACCAGTACTTCAACGACGCGCTCGGACTCGGCTTGGGACGTGCAAGCGTTCTCGCGGCAGAGAACGCCGTTCTGCGGTCACAGATGTCCGCGCTGCAGCAGAGGCTTGGCGGACTGGAACAGCAGTTGGAGGCGTTGAACGAACGCGGCAATGAGATCCGGATGCTTGTGGACATGCCGAAGATTGATGAAGACACGAGACAGGTCGGCGTTGGCGGCGCGGAGGAACAAATCGAATATGGGGTTTCATCGGATGTGAATCAGATGCTCGTACGGCTCAATACGATGGCCGCGCGGGCTGATCGGGAACTTCAGCTACAGGAGCGGAGTTACGAAGAGGTGGTGGCGAAGTTCGAGGAAAACAAGCTTCGTTTCGCCCATCTTCCCGCCATCAAACCGATGGAGGGATACTACTCGGTCCACGGATTTGGTCCGCGGCTTCACCCGATTCTCCGGATCATCAAGCCACATGAAGGCCTCGACATCGCCAACGATGTCGGAACCCCGGTGTATGCCACAGGCGACGGCGTGGTGGAGTACGCCGGACGCACAGGAGGCGGGTACGGCATCATGGTGGAGCTTGCCCATGGGTACGGCTACACCACCGTCTATGCCCATCTGAGCAAGGTGACGGTGAAAGAGGGACAGAAAGTCAAACGGGGCGACCTGCTGGCCCTGAGCGGCAGGACCGGCCTGGTGAGCGGGCCCCATCTGCATTACGAGGTCAGGCTGAACGGCATCCGCCAGAATCCCATCGACTATTTCTTTGACGATGTGGATTACCACCGTTACAGGGATCAGAACCTGGTACTTGACTAACCGGTTCGTTTTTCCTTTCTTTGAACAAACCTCAACGCGGTACGTATTTCTGAGCGCGGTGATGATCAATGATTTGGACAATTGAACTCGCCTCGTATTTGGACGATGCCCCATGGCCGGCGACAAAGGATGAACTGATCGATTATGCCGTCCGGACCGGGGCGCCGATGGAAGTGATTCAGAATCTCGAAGAGCTCGAAGACAGCGAAGAACCGTACGAGAGCATCGAGGAAATCTGGCCCGACTATCCCACGGACGAAGACTTCTTCTACGAGGACGAGAAGGATTACTAACAGCTCCGGAACACCACCCCGGCGCGTTTGGAAACCCAGCGGGCAGCTGCTGGGTTTTTTTTATTCCATGACCCTGCCTGCACCTGTGTTGTGTGCGATATTGACGCTTGCGACGGCTTCCGTCGCGTTCTCTCAGACCTCTCTGAGGGAACTCGAAGTGACGAGCGTGGCATTCAAGGGAAACAGGGAGCTCTCCAGCGACGCACTGGAGACGGTGGTCGAGACGAGGGAGACCCCCGGATTCCTCTCGAAGTTTTTCGGAAAGATCAGCGCCTCCCTCGGGGAACAAGCCCGTTTCTTCGATCCTGAAGCCCTGCAGAGCGACGTTCTGAGGCTCCGGCAATACTACCGGGACCAGGGCTTCTTTCTTTCCCGCGTCGATACGACTCTTCAGATGGACTTTGAGGACCGTTCAATCGACATCACATTTCACATCGTCGAGGGACCCCGGTCCGTGATCGATACGCTCGAGGTCAAAGGGCTCGAGAATCTTCCCTCCATCCTCCTGGAAGACATCGAAAACAACAGATTGATCCGTGTGGGAGATCCCTACACCGTTGATGCCGTGGAACAGGAGCTGAGGCGGATCATCAATTCCTTTGCAAATCACGGCTATGTCCGCGTCCAGCTCGAGGAGCCGATCGCGCGACGCTATGCATCCACAAACAATGTCACGTTGGTCTGGACCTTCCGCCCGAATGAGCGATACAGCTTCGGAAGCGTGACGGTTGTGCACGACACGACGGTCTCACAACGCGTCGACGAGGAAGTGGTCATCCGCCACCTGGAATTTGTTCCGGGAGATTTCTACAGCGAGGAACGAAAGGCCGACAGTGAACGGAATCTGAACCGCCTCGGCGTGTTCGAGGCCACGCGGATCGAGCCGCTTGTCGCCGAGCGATCGGAAGACTCCCTGCGCATTCCGATGAGGGTCTTCGTTCGTCCAAGGCCGTTTCACGAACTGACTCCCGAGATCGGCGTGAATGACGAGAACAGCGCGTTCAATGTGACCACCGGGATTGGATACAGCAACAGAAATTTCTTTGGCGGAGCGCGCAGTCTGACCATCCGGACACGGGTGGGCCTGCAATCGATTCAGGACGTGAACTTCACGCGAATCCTGAATGAAACGGGCCTGCGCGACAGCTCGCTGATCTCGCGGATCGAGCTGTCGAGCCAGATCGTTCAGCCGTACTTGTTCTCGAACAGGGTTCGTCTGACGACCACGCTCTCGGCCATGCTTGAAAAGCAGAAGAACTATTTCGCTCCGATCTATCAGGCCCGCATTGGAGTTGATGCGCAACTCGCCCGCTTCACGCGCGGTGCCGTGGAGTTCAACCTTGAGCGCGTAGACCCACAGAGCTTCACGAGGGAGGGCGAAGAGGAGCTCTCGCGGCGCGAAGGATTGACCCCTCAGTTCAACTCGATCATCACTCTGACCCTTCAGAGGGACAAACGGAACGACCTGTTTTCGCCCACCGAGGGCTTTTTCCACTCCGGGTCCATCGAAGAATCGGGCTTTCTCCCAAGCACCTTCGGCGGTGTTCTGGGTTCGCGCCTGCCGTATTCGAACTATTTCAAGATCTCTGCTGTGGGGCAGTGGTACTGGGGCACCAGCGAAAAGACGGTCATCTGGGCCGGGAGGCTCAGGGGCGGATTCAGCAAGCTGTACAGAGGTGACGTGGAAGTTCCGATTACCCGAAAATTCTTCGCAGGCGGAAGTGAGAGCGTCAGGGGATGGCGCTCCCGTGAATTGGGTGCAGTGCCTTCGCCCAACGAAGGCGGAAAGGCTCTCTTCGAAGCAAACGTGGAGCTACGGTGGCATTTGTTCAGGGGGGCCGGTCGGTTCCTCTTTATCGATCCATCCAGCATCTCGGTGGTCGGCTTTGTGGACGCAGGCAACATATGGACGGATCTCAGACGGGTCCGCGCGTCTGAGATCGCCGTTGCCGCCGGGTTTGGCCTGCGGTGGGATACCATCGCAGGGCCCATCAGGATCGATTTCGGTCTGCGCGTGTACGACCCGTTTGACGGGAGCGGGAGGCAATGGATCACTCAGAGACGCTTTTTTCAGGATACCTACGGATTGGTCCATTTCGGCATAGGACATGCCTTTTAACATGGCCTGGGATCGGATCATAGGACAGCACAGAGTCAAGGAACTGCTCCGTCGTGCCATTACGTCGGGACAGGTCGCCCACGCCTATCTGTTTGAGGGACCCGAGGGCGTGGGCAAGGACGCCCTGGCCATCGAGTTTGCACGCGTCCTGAACTGCCGCAAACAGACCGCGGACGCCTGTGGCGTGTGCGATTCCTGCAAACGCATGGATTCTCTCCGGCATCCCGATGTACGTCTGATCATCTCGTTGCCGGCAGGGAAAGGGGAGAAGACCGGCGACGATCCCCTCAAGGGATTCACGGATGAGCAAATGGAGTCCGTTCATGCCGAGCTGGCCTTGAAGGCACAGGACCCGTACCACAGAATCTCCGTTCCGAAGGCCTCCTTCATCAAGGTAAATAGCATTCGCGAAATTCGCCGCCAGGCGTCGCTGACAGCCTCGGAGTCCGCGAGGAAGGTATTCATCATTCCGAATGCCGAAGACATGAACGCCGAGGCGAGCAATGCGCTGCTCAAGACACTCGAGGAACCTCCCGGCGATACGCTGTTACTGCTGACGACGTCGCGGCGCGAACAGTTGTTGCCGACAATTGTCTCGCGCTGTCAGATTGTGCGTTGTGAGCCCCTGAGCGCGGAGGATATCGCCTCGGCTCTGCAGGAACGGGAAGGCATTGCCGCGGAGGAAGCCAGAACAATAGCCATGCTGGCAAACGGCAGTTACGCGGCAGCGCGCTCCCTCATCTCGGATGATCTGCTCCGGCGGAGGAACGAAGTGGTGGAGTTCCTCCGGGCAGCGTTGGGTCGCAATCGCACGACCTTGCTGAAACACATCGAGACCGTCCTCACCGGTCGCGAGCGCACGGACGCCGAGCAGTGGCTCCGATTATTGCAGTCCTGGATTCACGAAGCACTTACGGTTCGTGCCGCGGAAAACGGAACAGCCGCCGGGTCCGACGAGGATGTGCGGAAGTTTGTAGAGCGCTTTCCACAGGCTGACCTGACCGAGGCCTCCAGACTTGTTGACCGTGCGATTGCTCTTGTGGGAAGGAATGTCTATCTTCCTCTTGTCTTGACGACACTCGCACTCGATCTCCAACGCTGCATCGTCCCGCCGTCAGAATGAACCCTGTGCCTCCTCCGAGAAAGATCCTTGTCACAGCCGCCCTTCCGTATGCGAACGGGTACATCCACCTTGGGCATCTGGCCGGCGCGTATCTGCCCTCAGACATGTACGCGCGCTACCAGCGGCTCAAGGGAAGGGATGTCCTGTTTCTCTGCGGTTCCGACGAGCATGGAGTTGCCATCACGGTGACCGCGGAAAAGGAGAACGTATCGCCCCGGGACGTGATCGACCGGTATCATCCCGCCAATCGTGATGCGTTCGAAAAATTCGGAATGAGCTTTGATCGGTATTCACGTACATCGACTCCTCTCCACCATGAAACCACAAGGGAATTCTTCGTGGAGTTCCATCGTCGGAGCCTGCTCAAACAAAAGAGCGAAAAACAACTCTACTGCGAGTTTGACCGGATGTTCCTGGCGGACCGGTACGTGGAAGGTACTTGTCCGGTCTGCGGCTCGACGGATGCCAGGGGCGACCAGTGCGAAAATTGCGGGAGCTGGCTCAATCAGACCGATTTGATCGATCCGCGCTGCAAGATCTGCGGCCGAACCCCCGTGGTAAGGGAAACAACGCATCTGTATTTTCCCCTTGGAGATTTTCAAAAGCGGCTTGAAGAGTATGTGAAAGAACGGAATGCCCGGGACGGCTGGAAAGAGAACGTCCTGCGTTATTGTGAGAGCTGGTTCAGGGAGGGTCTCGAAGACCGCGCCGTGACGAGAGATCTCTCATGGGGCGTTCCCGTTCCCGTGCCCGGATTTGAGCAAAAGGTTGTCTATGTATGGTTCGACGCCGTGCTGGGCTACATCTCGGCCGGACGGGAGTGGGCGAAGGAACAGGGGAGGGAGGACGCATGGAGGGAGTACTGGCAGGATCAAAACACGAAATACGTGGCGTTCATCGGCAAAGATAACGTCGTGTTTCACTGCATCGTGTTCCCCGCAATGCTGATGGCGTGGAACGATGGTCGGACCGATGCCTATGTCCTGCCGGAGAATGTTCCGGCTAATGAGTTTCTGAATCTCGAAGGACAGAAATTTTCAAAAAGCAAGGGATGGGGGATCGACGTAAGGGATTTCCTGAAATACTTCCCTGCAGATTACCTTCGGTATGGATTGGCAACATCCCTCCCGGAATCACGCGATTCGGACTTCACTCTGCGGGACTTCCAGGCTCGCGTGAACAACGAGTTGGCCGATATTCTGGGGAACTTTGTCAATCGCACCGTGGCGTTTGCCTACAGAGAGTTTGACGGAAAAGTGCCCGAAGCGTCGGGGACGCCGGGAGCACAGGACAAGGAATTTCTGGCGCGCCTGGAGTCGGCACCGGGTGCCGTGGGCGGCCTGTTTGAACGATACAGGTTCCGGGATGGCGTCGCGGAAGCCATGAACCTTGCCAGAGCGGCGAACAAATATTTCAACGATCAGGAGCCGTGGAAGACGGTCAAAACAGACCGGGAAGCCTGTGCAACCGCCATCCATCATTGTCTGCAGGCCGTGCGTACGCTTGGCATCCTGTTCGAACCAGTCGTACCGCATATTGCCGGAGCCATCAGGGCCATGGTGAAGGCCGACAAGCCGGGTCCGGGCTCATGGGACTCCGCCGGAAAACCGGCCCTGAAAACAGGCCATTCGCTCGCCAAGCCGGAAATTCTTGTTTCAAAGATCGAGGACGCGCAGATACGCTCAATGATGAGAGACCTCGGACTCGAGCCGGGCCCACCGTCACTCCAAGCACACAAAGCTCAGCAAGGAACCATGATCACGATTGATGATTTCAAGAAGATTGATCTGCGCCTGGCAAAGGTCGTCGGCGCGGAAAAGATTCAGAAATCGGAAAAGCTCCTCAAACTGAAGATCCAAATCGGAGAGGAGCAAAGGCAGATCATCGCCGGCATTGCAAAGACGTACGAGCCGGAACGCCTGATCGGGAAACTCGTGGTGGTGGTGGCCAACCTTCAGCCGGCAAAGCTCATGGGGGAGGAATCGCAGGGAATGCTCCTGGCGGCAAACGATCCGGAGGGACGCCTCTCCATTGTCACCATCGAGGATGAGCTCCCCACCGGAAGCGTTGTGAGATGAGTAGTTGTGTGAAGAGGGTTTGAGGAGCATCGTCCACTTCGATTCCTCTGCCTCCTCCGTTCTCTGCGCCCGTTGCGGCTCCCGTTTCCTGATTTCCAATATCTCGCCTTCCAATCTCCTCCTTGATTCAGTTTTAATTTTGCCCTATATTGAAAGACTTTCCGAACCGTCACCGAGAGAATTATCTTGGCGCACCTGAAGAATTTCCTGAATTTCGTCAAAATCGAGCACACGCTTTTCTCCCTACCGCTCATTTATAGCGGCGTTTTCCTGGCATCGAAGCAGGCCCCGTCGGCAAGGCTCCTGATCCTCGTCCTCCTCGCCGCCGTGGGAGCCCGAACGGCCGCCCTGGCATTGAATCGGATCATCGATCGGGAAATCGACCGGCGCAATCCCAGAACCGCCGGGAGGGAACTGGCGAGCGGAAAGTTGACCCTCCGGGAGGCTTTCCTCGTTCTGGCCGGGGGGACCGCACTCTATCTTGTTGCGGCAGGATTGATTTCCATGTTTTGCCTGGCGATTTCCCCCATCCCGCTGATCATTTTCACGGCATACCCCTACATGAAACGGTTTACGCCCCTGGCGCATTTCGGGGTGGGTCTGGGATTGGCCATGGCACCGCTGGGGGGCTGGTTTGCCGTCGAGCAGTCCTTTGAAAACCCCATGCCGGCCGTTCTCCTGACGCTCTTCACGCTGTTCTGGGTCGCAGGATTCGACATTATCTATTCGACGCTTGACGAGATGTTCGACCGGTCTGAAAATCTGCACTCATTCACGTCCCGCTTCGGGAAGAAAAAGGCCCTGCGGATCTCCGGCTTTCTCCACGCCATGGCGTTCCTCATGCTGGTGACCCTCTTTGCGACCTATGTCAGAGCGGTGATTTCTTTTGTATTCCTTGTCTCCGCGGGCATCCTTCTCTACCTTGAGCACCGAAAGTCTGATGACGTTGAGCTGGCATTCTTTCGCATCAATGCGGTTGTGGGGTTTGCCGTCCTCGGCATGGTGCTTACCGGGGTAAACCTCGAATGAGGATCGTGGTCGGGATTACCGGATCGTCCGGGGCCGTATACGCACGGGAGTTTCTCAGGCGTTGTGATGCGGACAAATATCTTGTGGTCAGCAAGTGGGGGAAGGCTTTGCTCAAGGATGAGCTCGGCATCACGGAGCGGGATCTCCTGAGCGACGTCAAGAAGCAGTTTTCAGACGATGACCTGACGGCGCCGATCGCGTCGGGATCGAACAGGATCGATGCCTGTGTGATCCTGCCATGTTCCACATCCACCGTCGGCAAGATCTCTTCGGGAATCGGGGACAGCTTGATTACGAGAACCGCCCAGGTGTGCCTGAAGGAGAGATTCAGGCTCGTTCTGTGCATCCGGGAAACACCGCTCTCCACGGTCACCCTGGAACAATGTGCGCGCCTCTCGCGTGATGGGGTGATCATCATGCCCATATCGCCGCCGATGTACTTCGTTCCCCGGACAGTGGACGAATACGTTGGCGCGTTTGTGGACAAGGTGCTTGCCGTGCTCGGATTGAAAGAGACACGGGGCTGGCGGGCGGAGGATCTGTGAGCATGTTCCGCTCGCTGGGCGAGTTCCTCCAGATGCTGGAATCGATGGGCGAACTGCGCCGCGTACGCGTTCCGGTCGATCCGAAGCTTGAGTTGACAGAGATTTGCACTCGCGCCCTGCGGGAGGGAATGCCGGCCTTGCTTTTTGAAAACGTCAAGGGATCGACATTTCCTCTTGCGGCCAACATCTACGCTTCTGAACGAAGGATCGAACTCGCGCTGGGACGACACCCGGCGGAAATTGGATCGGAGATGATTCGTTTTGCCGAAGAGCTCATGCCGCCGACGGCGAAACGAACCTGGTCGAACAGACGGTCCCTTTTCCGCATCCTTTCGGCCCGTCCCCGGAGAGGCGCGCGCGGTGTTGCCCAGGAGGTTCGCTCGACGTGTTCGTTGGACGATCTGCCGGTGCAAACCTGCTGGCCGAAGGATGGCGGGCGGTTCATCACGCTTGGTCAGGTTGTGACATATGACCCGCTCAACGGTTCGCGCAACATTGGAATCTACCGGATGCAGGTGTACGACGGCATGCGCACCGGGATGCATTGGCAGATTCAAAAGGGCGGGGGATTTCACTTTCACCGGGCCGAAACGTCGGGGAAGGATCTTGAAGTCGCTGTTGCGCTGGGAACCGATCCGGCAACCCTGCTGGCCTCGGTTGCCGCCCTGCCTGAAGGGATTGATGAAGCCCTGTTCTCAGGATTCCTTCGCGGGCGGGGTGTGACGTTCACCCGCGGAGCTTCCGTGTCGATTCCCGTGCCGGCGGGGGCTGAGTTTGTCCTCGAAGGGATCGTAAAGAAGGACGAGAGGAAGCGGGAAGGGCCGTTTGGCGATCACTTCGGCCATTATTCGCACGCGGCGCCGTTTCCAGTGTTCCATCTGCGAACCATCACCCATCGTCGCGGCGCAGTGTACCCGGCAACCGTCGTCGGGATTCCCCCGATGGAGGACAAGTTCCTCGGCGATGCAACCCAGGAAATCCTTGGACCGCTTGCACGGCTCCTTCATCACGAAGTTCGTGATGTCTGGGCATACTATGAAGCGGGTTTTCATAACCTCCTCGTCGTTTCCGTGGAGGAGCGGTACCACAAGGAGGCCATGAAAGCCGCGCTGGGACTGCTCGGGACCGGACAACTTTCTCTCACAAAATGTATTATTCTGGTTTCAGAGACCGTGAATCCACGGAACTGGAGCGAGGTCCTGACGGAAATCCGGGAACATTTCGATCCTCATTTCGATTTCGTCCTGCTCCCCAGGGTCCCGCTTGACACCCTGGATTTTACGAGTTTCACGATGGAGCTTGGCAGCAAGATGATTCTGGACGCAACGAGAAAAAAGCGTCCTCCGCAAAAGCACAAGCGAATTGTCGATGAGCGCCGTGTGAAGGAGATGGACAGAAGGATTCTCGATGCGAGGGTGATGGACGAAACGATGCTGTTGGTCAAGGCCCGCGGGAAGGGACGAGATGTCGTCCAGAAGCTCCTGAACAAAAAGGATTGGGGTGGGATAAGGATCCTGGCTGTGGTGAGCGAGGATGTGGATCTCCGGGACCGGGAAAACACCCTGTGGGGCGTCTTTACACGCTTCGATTGTGAACGCGATATACTGTTTTCCGAACAGCGGATGATCGGAATTTCGCCGGTCTACAAAGGAACGATGGGGATTGACGCCACGTGGAAGCGCGGATATCCTGAGCCGCTGAGAATGGATGAACGCGTGATTCGCCTGGTGGACCGGCGGTGGAATGAATACTGGAAATCATGATGGATGCTTCCATGCACATACGCGACAAGGCCCTGGTTCCGATCTGGGAAAAAGTCCGCACCGGGACACGCCTGACTTTTGAAGATGGGCTTGCGATGTTTCGGACGCACGATGTGATCTCTCTCGGAAAGATGGCTCACAGCGCCCAGAAGCAGAAGAGTGGGGATGCGGTATATTTTGTTCTGAATCAGAAGATCGAGCCGACGAACATCTGCGTCTTGTCCTGCAAGTTTTGCGATTTTGCCACGAAGAAGAACAGGCCGGATGCGTACGAGATGACGATCGAGCACATCCTCGAAAAGCTGACCCCGGACATTCACGAGGTGCACATCACCGGAGGACTGCACCCGGATTGGGAATGGGACTACTATCTTGAGATGCTGCGTCGGATCAGGAAAAACTTTCCGAACACGGACATCAAGGCCTTCACCGCAGTCGAGATCGATTTTTTCCATAAGAAGTTCCGGATCCCGATCGAGGATGTTCTGATCCAGCTGAAGGAAGCGGGGCTCAGGACGATGCCGGGAGGCGGTGCGGAAGTGTTTTCGGAACGCGTGAGGCGCCTGCTCTTCAATCAGAAGATCGGCGCCAGGACATGGTTTGAAGTGCACCGGACAGCGCACCGGCTGGGGATTCCCAGCAACGCGACGATCCTGTACGGACACATTGAGACGATGGAAGAGAGGGTGGACCATATCCTGAAGATCCGCGAGGCGCAGGATGAAACGGGGGGATTCCTGTCGTTCATTCCGCTGGCGTTCCAGCCCGGTGACACGGGCATCAAGCCCCGGGACAGGTTCACGTCTGCCATTGATGACCTGAAGATCATCGCGATCTCGCGGCTTCTGCTGGACAATGTCCCCCACATCAAGGCCTACTGGGTCATGCTCACCGAGGAGGTGGCGTCGGTGGCGTTGAATTTCGGTGCCGACGACATGGATGGTACGGTCGGCGGAGAGAAAATCGCTCACGATGCGGGTGCAGTGACGCCGATGATGCTGGCGAAGGATCAGTTGATCAAGATTATTCGGGACGCGGGAAAGATCCCTGTGGAACGAGACGTGTACTACAATCCCTTGAGCCTGCACACCGATCGCGTTGTCGGCAAGATTCCATATCTGAATTCCGTACCGTTCTACGAGTACTTCGAAAAGCGACGGTTTCACATTCTGCCGATCACGCCACGCCGCATGGGAGTGCTTGCCAAACGTGGTCAGATCGATGCCGGGCTGTTCTCGCTGGTGGATTTTCTCGAGCAGAGGGATTCTCTCGAGCCGCTGGGATACGGCATTGTGACGCGCGACCAGGTGAAGAGCGTTCTGCTGTTTTCCCGAGGGGGATGGCGGGATCTGGAGGGAAAGACGATCGGGATTACGGATGATACCGCGACCTCGGTTCATCTGCTGAGGGTTATTCTGGAAAAGAAGTACAACGTGAAAGCACGCTTCATCCGCATGCACACGGGGGTGAACAAATACCGCGACTTCGACGCGGTGCTTCTTATCGGCGATGAAGCGCTTAAATACAGCAGGACGGGGTTGGATGGGTTCGATATGATGTATGACCTGGCAAAGGAATGGTATGAATGGCAGAAACTGCCGTTCGTGTTTGCTGTATGGGCAATCCGAAAGGGCATGGACCCTGAGGTCACGGTCGAGCTGGCAGGCCAGATCCGGCAGGCTCTTGAGCAGGGAGAGTTGGATTTTGAGCGCATAGGGGCGGTCCACGCTCGAGGGGTTGGCCTTTCGCCGGCGCAGGCCGTTGAGTATCTCGCGGGATTCAAGTACCGGATCGGCGAACGGGAGATGGAGGCAATGGAATTGTTTCGCGGGCTTCTGAAGCAAACGCAGACACCTGTCACACCGGGAACCTGATGGCGGATTCGGCACTCAAACGATTTGAAGATCTGATCAGCCAGGGCACCCAGCTCGTGCCTCTTGGCGGTTTCGAACATTCCGGCTACAATGCCCGCCTGCAGCCAAAGTACCTCGAATGGCGGAAACACTGCCTGGAACTGCTCGATCAGATCGGACCGATCGGGTTTCCCTACAAGAACAAGATTCTTGGGGATGCCAACGGCGGATTCTTCTTTCAGCCGTCGGCCCAGCTGATCCTGAACCAGATGAAGGATGTTTACGAGAAGCTCAAAGTTTCCCCGGAGCTTGCTGTGAGTGCGGAGACGGCAAAGCCGTCGACAGAACAAAGACCCTCGGGCGTCACGGTGAGTGAAACCAGCGGGGCGAGGGTGCTGAAGCCGCCTCCGAAGCGTGAGGGGGCGGTCTCTGCGCCCAAACCGGCCGCATCCACCGGCGTGGGAAGGAAAGTCTATGTTGTGGGGGAGGAGAACGACGCGCTGAAACAGCAACTATCGCAGTTTCTCCAGGAAATCGGTCTCGAAGAAGTCACTCTCAGGCGGGAACACGGAAAGATGCTCGCCCTGGATGCGATCAGGCATGACGATTCGATCAAATGCGCGTTCTTTGTGTTTAATTCGGACGACCTGACGTACGCCATGTTCGAGCTCGGTCATTTTGTGGGAAAGATCGGCGCTGGCCGCGTCATTGTCCTGCACATGACCGACGTTGATTTCCCCCGGAACGTCCCCGGAGTATCGGTCAAGCCCATTGTCGTGAAGCTTGAGGAGGCAAGCCTCAGCATCATCAAGGAACTCAAATCACTCGGATATCAGATTTCCCTTTGACTATGATGACCGTCGAATCGATCATTCGCTCCGTCCGCGCGGGCAGCAGGCTCGGCAGGGAAGAGGGGCTTTTTCTCCTGAGGAATGTGGAACTGCTCGACCTGGGCGACCTGGCGAACGAGATCAGGTTCCGCCGTCATCCGCGCCCGCTCGTCACGTTCGTGATCGACACCAATCCCAATTACACGAATATCTGCACCATCGATTGCATCTTCTGCGCCTTTTACCGCCATCCGGGTGAGGAAGGGGAGTATACGTACTCGGTGGATCACATGATTCAGAAGTTCAAGGAATCGGCTGCGAAAGGAGTGACGACGGTGCTTCTGCAGGGCGGTGTCAACCCTGCGCTCCCGTTCGATTATTATGTCGAGCTTGTGGAAAGGACAGTGGCCGAGGTGCCGGAGATCCATCCGCATTTCTTTTCCACCTCCGAGATCATTGGGATGGCAGAGGTCTCGGGTCTCACCGTACGGCAGGTTCTGGAGCGGCTGTGGCAGGCGGGGCTCCGTTCGATCCCCGGCGGAGGGGCGGAGATCCTCTCGGATCGTGTGAAGAAGAAGATCAGCAGCAAAAAGGGAACATCGGCGGACTGGCTGAACGTCATGAAGGTCGCGCATGAAATCGGCTATAAATCCACGGCGACGATGATGTACGGGCATTTGGAGACCGACGAGGATATCGTCGAACACCTTGAGCAGATACGATCTCTGCAGGATCAAACCAAGGGATTCACGGCCTTCATCCCCTGGTCATTCAAGCCCGGCAACACGCCGCTCGAGAAGATCATTCCGCATTATGCGACGCCCATGCGGTATCTGCAAATGATCGCGTTCTCGCGGATTTATCTGGACAACGTTCCGCACATTCAGGCTTCCTGGTTTTCGGAGGGCAAGAAGACGGGGCAGATCGCCCTGCATTTTGGGGCCGATGACTTCGGGGGGACCTTGCTTGAGGAGAACGTGCACGCGGCGGCGAATTTTGTCAACAAGACCAACACGGAAGAGTGCAAGGAGCTCATTCGTGAGGCGGGCTTTGTTCCGGCACAACGCTCAACGCTGTATGAGATCCTGGCTGTTGAAGAAGAGAATGCGGCCGCCTGACACGTATGCCGGACCTGTTCTGCCGGGGGAGCAGGCGATGAAGTGCCTTGCGTCACTTGACAATGTTCGCAAAACTTCCTACCGTCACACGGGGACTTGTTGGGTAGTGAACTGTACGAATCCTCCCAATAGCACAGTCAACACAATCTGACGACTCTTGGGGGAATCCGGTTACCATCCCTCCTGCTCCTCTTCAGTCAAGGCTGTCTAACCAAAGTTCGTGGGGCTAATCTCAGCATTTCCCTGCCTCGGGATCAGAATACCAAATCTGAAGATCATCTGCCAAGGGGACTGTGTATGGCAATCGATATTTCAGTGATCAAGGAGATGTTGAAGAAAGATCCAAGGAAGGTTCGGCGGCTCGACGACCTCGCATCCCGTCTGATGATACACCCGGAGACACTCCGCAAGGCCCTCTGGCGGAACTGGCAGTTGAATTTCTCCGACCTCTGGAATGATGCCGCCGAGGAGAAGATGAAAGAGCTCCTGTTGACGACGGATGATCAGTGCAAGTATATCTCTCTTCAGGTGGGGTTCAGGGATGATGTGGGACCCAGATTCTTCAAGCGAAGAACCGGAATGACCATGGTGGAGTTTCGCCTGACCATGAGGCATACAGTCGTGCCCCAAGGTGTCGATGATACTAAGAAGGGGAACGGATCACGTCCCGCCAGAGCCAACCGCCAGAATCAACCTTCAAAGTCAACCTCCCGGGTCAACCTCTAGCGCCAAGACAATTTTGTTGCAATTGCGGTTTGAGCGTGCAAGATTTGCGGAGAGCGGGAAAACTTGCGACTGCGATCCCGTCCCCCAATCGGAAATTGTCCCCAAGAGATCGGGAAAAAACATCAATTAAGAATAACGAAGCCCCAGTTCAAAAAATAGCAACGCCCCCGAGGGGCTCTCTCAAAACGAATCCGGCCAGGATTGATTTCAAGGGATGACCTGCCCGCCAACCGTGTGGCGGGTTGTGTCCTTGAGGGCGCGTTGTTTTCTCTGTTGTGTCTCCCGCTCGAACAACGAGCGGGATCCTCAATTCTTCACAAACTTACCTTCGCTACCGCTCGGTAAGTTAGGAAAAATTGGGACTTGAGGGCGCTTTTTTTTACCGCGTCCTTTCCCGCAAAACGACTGCGGGTCCTCAATTCGCCAGCCACTCATCCGCCTGCGGCGGTTCGTGGGTCGAATTGGGAGAAGGCGCTTACTTTCATGCCGCCAAGTACGGGAGGGCGGCTAACAGTCTGAACTAATGTACAGGACCGCGTGTAAAAAATCAAGACCTCGCCAGGCCGGTCAAATGTCACACTGGCGTGTGAAATCCAGCGAGCCCGATTTTGCACGTTCCGACGGATTTGCGCTTCCGTCAGTTCTCTTTCTGGTTGCCATCCTCACAACATCAGCCCTTTCGCTTCTCTCTTTCGCTTACCTCGAAAGGAAGATAGCCCTTCGTGAGCTTTTTCAGCTTCGGGCCGAATATGCTGCTCAAAGCGGAATCGCACTAGTTTTGAATGATCTCTCCGGATCAGTGCTTCCGTCATTGCCCCTCGAGCGGAGATACGATTTTCCCGATGGATCCACGGCTCTCACAAACGTCCAGCCCTGGGGGCTACTGTTGGCCGTCAAATCGAAGGGAATATCGCAGAGTATCACGAGCACGCGAAGGTGCCTGGCGGCACAGGAGCCTGCAAGGGACTTCGAGAAAGCGCTGATCCTGGCAAATGTGAATCATGCTCTTGTGATGACGGGAAATTCACGGATCGTGGGCGATGTGGTTGTCAACCATGCCGGGGTTTCAACGGGATCGCTGCGTGATTACACAACGCCATTCAAAATACCGATTCTTGGCAACGTCACGAAGAAGCAGGTCCCGATGCTGCCAGAGTACATTCGCGACCTCGTCTCGAATCAGCTCTCGATGTTTGACGGGTTTCTGAGTCGAAAGCGGCTCCCGGAATGTGCTTCGGTGGTAGTTAGTACCGGGATGCTCAACCTCGACGAAGTTGACGATGCGGTTCAAATGATCATCTCGACCGGCAACCTCGTGGTCAGCGGATCAACCCACCGGACATCTCCACTCTACATTGTCTCGGAAGGGAAAGTCTCGCTGGAACGAGCCTCCGGCCTGCAAGGACTTATAGCCGTTTGCTCAAAGGCCGACATAACCGTGGCGCAGGACTGCACGTTCGAAAACATAATCCTTTACAGCAGGGATTCGATCACAGTTGAACCGAACGCAACAGGAAGCGGCCAGCTCATAGCGCCGATTGTGAACGTCAGCAAATCGACCAAGCTTCACTATCCATCATTCGTTCTCTCCATTCCTTCGAAAGAGAGTGTCACGCAACGAATCAGTCTTTCAGACACACTGGAGGGACTGGTCATCATGATGACCGACATTTCTGCGTCACCTGAGGATCAACTGACGGTGATCGAGAGCGATGCCGTGGTAGTCGGAGCACTGTTCAGCGAAGGAAGCGTCACATTGGATGGACGAATGATAGGGACCGCTGCTGTAAAGGATTTCTATTTCTACGAGGCTCCGACACAATACGTCGGATGGATGAGGAAGGGAGCAATTGAAAGGGACAGGCTTCCTGGCGGATTCATGGTTCCACCCGGGATGGGAGGCACGGGAAGGTTAGGGGTTCTGGAATGGATGTAAACAGGTTCCGCGATGAACGCGGATACACGCTTGTAGAGACCCTGGTCGCAATGACAATATTCGTCACCGTGGTCATGGTTCTGGCCACGGCGTTGGGGAACATTCTTCTGTTCTCAGACACAAGCCGTGACCGGATGGCAACGAATATTGCCCACTCAGAGATCGTGTCCTTGAGCACATTGGCGGAGAATGTCGAGGGAGTGAAGATGGTCGGCGACTTCAAGGTCATGTTCAATTCAACGGTGAATGACAAGCTTCAGAGGATTACGGTTCGTGTCGTGGACACAAATGAAGCGAAGAGTCCAAAGTACAATGGCATTGTGCTTCACAAGGTTGTCGCATTGAAGTGAACCAGGTCACCAAACCAGACGGCTTTACAATTCAAGAGCTCCTGGTTGCGCTCAATGTCGGATTTCTCCTTGTGAGCTTTTCGGCCGTGCTCTTTCTTTCAACAGGGAAGCTCCTGAGATCCTGGCAGGAGAGAACGGCGGTGAAGGCCGTCGTTCAGTCGGTGACAAGCAGGTTGTCCCTTGATGCGGAAAGTTCTGTGGCCATTCGGGTTGCTGGCGATAGCCTGCTCACGATGATTGGGGGGTATAAGACGGTGACGTGGAGTTTCCAACGCGGCAAGGTGACAAGAAACCGAACCATTGTCGGAGAAGACATCGCTATGAAGGTAACAATGGTTCCGACGAAAGTGAGATTGTCAACGCAATTGACCGGATCAAAGAGAAGATACGACTACGAACAACAAGTGGTGATTTCACCAAACCCGGATGCGAAGGCAATCTTCAATCGTTCAGGGCCTTCTCCGGGTTTAGAAGGACGTGGTGGGGAATGACTTCGATGCAACAGACAATCGACATACGAGATTACGTCGCAGGCAAGAGGGAAGAGACCGCTGCCCGAAGCGCCCCTCTTGGCCTGGAAGCGCTCTTTAAACCAGGGATCACTGATTCCGACGTTGCAGCCTTTTTCACACAGCTTTCCGTTATGCTGGGGGCGAGAGTTCAACTTCACAAGGCTCTCGAGATTCTTTCACGCCAGATCAAGAATCGTGCTTTCGGAGCGGTGATCAACGGGCTCCTCGCTGAAATCAGACGCGGAAGCCCGTTTTCGAAAGCGCTTGCCATGAATCCGCAAGTGTTCGACGAGCTCATGGTGGTGACTGCAGAAGTTGGACAGGAAAGCGGACTGCTCGCGGAAGTGTTAAGTGGCTTGGCTGAATACCTGGAAAAGATGAACGCACTCAAGAAACGGTTAGTACAAGCCCTTACATATCCGGTCCTGGTCCTGACGGTTGCAGCGGCCGCTGTGGGATTTCTGCTGGTTTTCATTGTGCCGACGTTTGCAGAGATGTTCAGAAGTTTTGACATGACGCTTCCTTGGTCAACGGAAGCCGTCCTGACACTAAGTGAGATCCTGACGCAGTACGGTCTACTTGCCTTCATCGGCTGCCCGGGGCTCTGGTTCGTATTCCGCAGAAGCCTCAAGTCTGAGTCCGTAAGGACCAAGCTCGAGGAATGGATTCCAAAAATTCCCTTTATCGGCGAGATAATTCTCAAGAACTACATTGCCCGCTTCTGCAGAACACTCGGCACACAGCTAAAGGCTCAAGTCTCGCTGTTGGATGCTCTCGAGACCACCCGAAGAATCATTCCAAATCGAACCTTAAAAGCCGAGATAGGCGGGATCATCCGGATTGCGCGGCAGGGCCGCGGGGTGACCAGCTCGATCGCTTCATCAAGGCTCTTTCCTCCGATGGTTGCTCAAATGCTCATGGTAGGCGAAGAGTCGAGTGAATTGGATGAGATGTTGTTGAAGGTTGCAGAGTACTATGAAATGGAGATAGATGGGACAATTGAGGGACTGTCAAGTGTGATTGAGCCCATAATCGTTCTCATCCTTGGCTTAGCTATCGGAGCGTTGTTGGTCGCGATGTACATGCCGATGTTCGACCTTGTTGCAGTTATCGGGAGTTAGAGTATCAGAAGTCTTTTAAGATTAGTCATTACATAGACTCAAATTGGAGGGTACGATGAACCGCTTTACGACCTTTGCAGTGTGCGCCACCCTTGTTCCCCTCTCCTTACGGGGACAGATAACGGGATCAGGAACGACCAACTACATCCCCAAATTCACTGGCTCTACGAGCATAGGCAATTCCGCTATCTATCAATCAGGGGGCAATGTCGGCATAGGGACAACCAGCCCTGTGGTGCCACTTCAAGTGAATGGAAAGATTTCAGTGGGATCGAATGTCACTTCCGGACTGTCTGAGCGCTCGCTGAATCTCGTTGATATCAACGCGGTGCAGCGCATTTGGAGATGGACGACAAATACTTCTATGGCGCCTGCCGTCGAATTGTGTTGGGGAACCAATCCTGCGTGGGGGGCTCAGGGCAATTATCACTGGGACTTCTTTATTGCGACGCAGTACTCCGGAGGCTTCGGAATTCGTGACCGGTCGTACGGTGCGAATGATGCTATTAGGCTCTTTATTAGCAATACCGGTGCAGTAGGAATTGGAACTATCAATCCTGCGGCGTACAAACTTGCTGTCAAGGGAAGTATCCGTGCGGAAGAGGTTGTAGTCGAAACTGGATGGTCAGATTTTGTCTTTGAGGAAGATTATCCGCTCATGCCTCTGAGTGATCTTGAACAGCACATCAAGGCCAGGAAGCACCTGCCTGGAATACCCCCTGAGAGTGAAATCGCAAAGGATGGAGTGAAACTGGGCGAAATGCAGTCAAAGCTCCTACAAAAAATCGAGGAACTCACACTGTACATCATCGATCTTAGGAAGGAAATCGACCAATTGAAGACGAAGGACTGAAGATCAGCACGTCTTGCCTTGATTGGGCGACGCAAGAGGTCGTGACATGCGACCACGTTCAGTGCTCATATTGATTATTGGTTTTCTCGGTGATCGCTCTCTGAAGCAGGGGTAGAAGTGGGAGAGTCAACGCAAAGTAGAAAGGGTAAGACGATGAAGGCACGTGGTACTACGCGAGACATCACCTCATCGAGAATTGCAGTTCACATATTTGGTGTCTTGTTCGGAGCGTTTGAAGCATTTGCGCAAGTGGGGGCGATTCGAGTGGGGATGTCTTCACCGACCGCGGCAGCTCTGGGAAAATACGGTGATGTCCCTGTAAGCTACTATACGGGCCTTCCCCACGTCTCTGTACCGCTTTTTGAACTCAAGGGAAGGACGATGAACCTCCCGATTGCAATCAGCTATCAAGGTGGGGGCATCAAAGTTGAAGAAGTCCCCGGATGGATTGGAATGGGATGGTCATTGCTGGCCGGAGGCGTCATAACACGAACGACCCGCGGGCTTCGGGACGACGCAACAACTGGTTATCTCTTCACGGGTGGCGAACTGGAGGGAACAACAAACTGGCCGAACCCAACGCAAACCTATTACGATGGTGTCAAAGGACAGTTGTACGATCCCGAACCGGACTATTTTTACTTCAATTTTGCAGGGCGATCCGGAAGATTCGTCTTTGGCTCTGACCAAAAAGTATATACGATCCCGCACGAAAAATTGAGATTTATCCACACGATAACCGGAAGTGGCAGCAGTCAGGAAATCAGCAAATGGACTGTCACGGACGAGCAAGGGATTCAGTACATTTTTGAGGCGGTCGAACGCACAAACGACATTCCCCAAGGATCGAGGACTGAAGGAGGTACAAATCAGAATTCGATCACAAGCTGGTACTTGACAAGAATAGTGTCAACATCCGGTCAGGATGAATTCACGTTCACCTACTCTACACCAATCAATGTAACATATTCGGTTCAAATCTACGAGGAGTCGTTTCACCTGACAATGGGTAACCCGTGCAATCCCCAGAATGTGGCATACATCAATAACTACGAAATTGGCGTCCGATACCTTGAGTCAATTGCTGGACCGAAGCACTCCATTACGTTTACCGCGGGGACAAGAAGTGACGGTACCGGAGAGAAGAAGCTTGACTATTTCACCGTTCTCCTGCAGGGTCAAGTTGTGAAGAAGTTTGTCTTCGAGTATGACTATCAACCCGGGGGCCAGGCAAGACTTCGGCTGACAAAGGTTCATGAGGAGGCTGCCGATGGAAGTCGTCTTCCATCCCACACCTTTTCCTATGATGATTCATGGATGCCTGCCCGCTCGTCAAAGGCGATTGACCATTGGGGATATTACAACGGTCAGAATTCCAACAGCACGCTCATCCCGAGTCTTGTCTTTCTCGGAAACAGCTATCCTGGGGCAAACAGGGAACCAAACGGAACAACGTCAATGGCGGGTGTTCTTACAAAGATCACTTACCCCACGGGCGGATACACGCAATTTACGTATGAGCCTCACGATTATGGAATGATCGGGAATAGCTTTGTCACGGAAGGTGAAAGTACCCCTTACTATGCCGGAGCATACTCTGACAATGGATCGGTGCAGGAGTACCCCTTTACGATTGGTGGGACCTCTCAGACCTCTGTTCATATCGTCGCCGATCTCGATCCTGACTATGCGGTCCCGAGTGTTTTTCACAATGTCGAAATTACCAATTCAACCGGAAGTCAGCTTTTCTTTCGCACATCACAGGATCAGCAAACCGACATTGTTCTTGATCCAGGAGCCTACAAGCTGCGCGCCATCTCCGAGGGGGCTGGTGCACATGCTTATATTGATATTTCCTGGTCGGAAATCATTTCGGTGAAGACAAAGACTGCGGGGGGAGTGAGGATAAAGAGAATCGAGCATCACGATGGAGTCAGCGCGGCAAACAACATTGTAAAGGAATACACTTACAGAACCGCGGCCGATCCTGAACGGTCAAGTGGCGTTCTGGTGAGTAACCCGAAGTATCATTATTGGTTCGAGGGGTTCTCTTGTCAGTACCTATCTCGCTCTTCAGTCGCCCGTGGAACTCTTGGAACAACACAGGGCTCACACATCGGTTACAGTGAGGTCACCGAGAAAGTCGGGTCCAGCGGGCAGTTTGGTGTCAACAAGTATTCATATCGATCACCTTTTGACGTGCCGGATTATACCTGGGCGCCGGAGTGGTGGCCTTTGGCTCCCTCCACGAGCCAGGATTGGCAACGGGGACAGATCGAAAGGCAAGAGGTAGTTAATGCGGCAAGCTCCCTCCAGCAGATGATTGAGTATGCATACAACTTTGCTCCTGGCGCAAATTACAAGTCTGTCAGAGCGATGACGTTCAAGACGATGATCCATACGTTCGCTGAGGTTCAAACATATTGGGCACCGTATGAAATTATTGCGGCATGGTATTACCCGACATCAGAAACAATGACCAGCTATGATCAGAACGGGACAAATCCTGTTGTAAAGACAAAGCAGTACTTCTATGATAATCCGACTCATGTTCAATTGACGAAAACGATTGAGACCAACAGCGATGGGCTCCAACGCACGACCGAATTCGTGTATGCCCATGAGCAATATTCGCCGATGAACGATGGTCCGGCAGGAAAGCACATGATGTCCCAGTTTTTTTCCACGACTGTGAAGCAAGGCACAAGTGACGTGGAGGCAAAAACCTGGACCCTGTGGGGAAATGCGGACGGAATATGGCGAGCGCGCGAGGAATGGGTCTGGCGCGGTGATGGGAGTGCAAATGACCTCACCGCACCTGCAGCGCCAGGCGATGGTGAAACGTACAAAGCTCGCACCTACCAGTCCTATGACACATTCGGCAATCTGCTGGAGGAGCGAGATGCAAACAATGTGACAACAAGATATGCATACGGGCACAATAGTTCGCTACTCATCGGTGAATTCAGGAATATAGGAACGGGGAATGTTCATACCGACAACTTCAACGACGGAAGCGTGACCGATAATGATCCTTTTAGCTGGACACTGGTGGATGGACCGTGGTCGGCGTCGAGCGGAACTCTGAAGTCGACTTTTGTTTCGACTCACCTCGCCTATGCCGGAAATCACACGATCCAATATCAGAACTTCACAACTGACGTCCTGGTCAGAATTGTCGACGATCATGAGAACCCGAACAACTGGGCTGCGATTCATTTTGGAAGCACTTCAACAGATGTCTTTAGCACGGGATATCTTGTGTACTACAGGAGTAATGGCAATATAGCGCTCTATTCCTTGGGGTACGTGCTCGCCGGTGAGGTGAGCACCGGAAAGAGCCTAAGCTCGTGGCGAAGGCTCAGTGTGAGCGTCAATGATAACAAGGTGCAGGTGTTTGTCGATGGTCAGTGCTTCATCGATTACACGCACGGCTTTGCATTGCCCGCAGGGTATATCAGCCTTGCCACGTACAGAGCCGATACGGAGTTCGACGACTTCCGCAGTTATCCGCAGGGAGCCGTTGCGAAGACGTATTCATACGATCCCTTGAGATTATTCCTGAACGGAACAGTTGATGAAGGTGGCAGTGTCGCGCGCATTCGGTATGATTCGTTCAGCAGGCCGACTAAGGAACTCGCCCTCACGAACGGCAAGTATGGGCTCGTTGCGGAACACCGTTATCAGTTCGGCCGAGCCGTAGGTGATGTCTTCAACCCCTCTCGGCCCAATCTCATTGAAACAGTGTGGTTTGAAACGCAGTCTGGGTATTCTGATTTCTCATCAGGTGATGGCTGGAGCCACACATCAGGCGTGACATTTGGCATTCCTATGGCAGGTGAAACGACGGTGCGAATGGGGGGACCTGCGTGGCGGTCTATCTACAAGGCTGCAGGCACGGGGCACAAGCTGGCGCGTGTGGATTTCTATCCAGACAACACAACCTCTGGGACGCCTCACGTGTTGGCTTTCGAAGGATCAAACTATCGTTTTTGTGTCCAATACAATCCGGGCTCCGATAGGTTTGTCATTCAGCGGAATCTTAATGGTACGTGGGATAACCCACTTACGCTGTCGCTTCCTGCTCCCCCCAACAGGTGGTACACGGTCGAAATTGAAAAGACGGAAACAGGCGAGACTTATGCGTTTGCGTACCCAAAAGGACACGGAAGGATATACGAGTCGGGGTACTTCTATCAGACATCGGGATACCCCACGAATTGGAACCCGAATGTTCAATCGTGGTCTGACTATGACTACTACTATCTGGCGAACCACTACATTGGTTTGCCGGACAGAACGGTTCAGTTTACGGACGGCTTAGGAAGACCCATCCAGCTCCAGCGCCAACTCAAGAACACGACAATTGTTACATCCAGCTTGACATATGATGCGCTTGGAAGAGAATGGCGCAGCTACAAGTCATATGAAAAGGATTTTCTAGGTGCAAACCGCCACCGGTTCGATCCATCCTTTGCAGCCAATGCAGACGCTTATTACAATGTGATGGATTCTCCTGAGTCTCGCACCGAGGGATATCCTTACTCGGAAGTCCGGTACACCGCGGATCCGATGAACCGGCCTTCGAAACAAAGCGCGCCTGGATACCTGTGGCGGATGGATGCAGGAAAAGAAGTGAAACTATCCTATTTGGCAAATACCACCGAAATCCCCGGTTACACTGGAGGCTCGCTTTTCAAGTCGCGAAGGACCGATGAAGACGACAAAATCGTTGATACATTCACAGACAAATTCGGCAATACGATTGCAAGCATCGTTGACCCGGGAGGACTTAATCTTCGGACACAATTCAAATACGACGTTCTTGGAAACCTTATTGAGTCAGAACCACCGAAGGGGTCAACCTGGAAAACCACGTACGCATACACGCCACTAAGCCAGGTACGCCAGAAGACTTCACCGGACGCCGGAACGGTTCAGTACTTGTATGACAAGAACGGAAACCTGAGGCTTGTAAAAGATGCAAACCATACAGCCGGAAGCGCCAACAGTGTAAATATCAACTACAGCGCTGGCGGTGTGTTTACTCACAACAACAATTATACCTTGAACCTGCCGGGAAGCGTCAATATTTCTGTTACGTCAAACTCTCCTGGGCAGACTTCAACGCTCAAGGTCAAGGCCTCGAATGGTACTGTCCTTCAAACATGGGTTGCGGTAAAGCAAACGACGAACGGGTCGATGATTCTGCCCCAGGGTAGCTATAGCATCGAGCTCACTGGAGCAGGTGGATCTGGAACAACATCCTACAACCTCACATGCACAACCGGGCATGAACTGATTTATCGGAAATACGATCTGCTGGACAGAGTTGTTCAGATTGGGGAATACGTCTCGTCCTCCGCCTCGGCCAATTTTACCCAGACAAATGCGGATAATACAACATTTCCGATGTCGAGTCAGGTTGTTCAACATACGTTCTACTATGACGACCCAGCCCCTCTGGCAACCTATCCTCTTGCGACTGATCAGCGGAACGTGAGGGGTCGAGTATCCTATGTGCAATCGTACCGTCTCGGCTCATTGGCGCAAACGGCGCTCTACTCGTACGACGACCTTGGAAGGATCGAGTGGATTTCTTATTATAACCTTGGGTCGGTTCCTAAGAAGCTCAAATACACCTACGATCTCCAGGGGCGGGTGCTTAAGAAGGAGTATATCGACCTTCAGACCTCCGCCAACAATCTCTTTACTTATTACGAATATGATCAGGTGGGGAGATTGACGAAGGTGTCAACAAACCCCGTTGACAATCCTGGAACAGCGAATAAGGAGGCCGAATACAGCTATTACGCCTCGGGAGCGGCCAAGGACTTGAAGCTGGGCAGTTCCAATGTCCAAATTGTCGATTATCGCTACAATGCCCGGGATTGGCTCTCGAGAGTCAACGACGTTGATAATATTGGAACGGACCGATTCGCTCAACGTCTGTATTATGCCGAAACGAGCCCACTGAGTGGAACAACGGCCCGGTTCAACGGCAATATCTCCGCCATGACGTGGTGGAATACGCAGGTGCCAACCGACCCGCGGCTGGCCTATCGTCTGAGCTACGATAATGCCCAACGGCTTACTTCGTCACAATCGTTCGTATTCACGACGAGTTGGGAGACGAGCGACAAGTGGAAGGAACCCACGGTTGCATATGATCAGAATGGAAATATCCTCTCTTACCAGAGGTATGGTCACAACGCGGGGCTGATGGATAATCTGACCTATAATTACTACACTAACACAAACGGGCTGAATTACATCACAGACAGTGTCCCGGCGGGTTCCTATGGTTCTGATCTTGATAACCAGAGTCCAGGCAATTACGCCTACGACAACAACGGCAACATGATCCAGGACTTGCAGAGAGACATTGGTTTCATCATCTACGACATCAACAACCAGCCCGTGAGCACGTACCGGAAATCGAGCGGACAGCTCTTTGCCTCTGCATACGATGCAAAGGGAGCGAGGATTCGGAACGATGAGAACGGCACCGAATACTATGTCATAGGTGCAGATGGAGCCTCCGAAGCTGTGGCGGATGTAGGGGGTTCTTTGAAACTGATGAGTATCAAAGCAGGATCGGAACGAATTGGCGAGTATGTCATGCAAGGTGCATACAATGTGGCGCTGCAATACCAGACCGTGACAGGACTTTACGAGGCTTCCACCTCGGTCACAGTCGGCCCAACGGTGACTGTTTCCGGAAATGCCACGTTCAAGGCGGGTTCTCTTGTGCGACTGCAGCCCGGTTTTCAGGCGGCGACTGGAACGACATTCCGGGCATATATCGGATCGGTTTCTCCGCCGGCGGCTTCACGGTTTTATTACCTGAAGGATCATCTGGGAAGTATCCGGACAATAGTAAACGGAAGTGGGGCTGTGGATGGATATCATGATTTCTATCCCTTTGGCATGACGATGGAGCAAAGAAGCCTCGTGGGTACGGCCGATTCGCGTTTCAGACACACAGGGCAGGAATATGAGAGCCAAACGAAGAACTACGCGTTCGATTACCGAGCGTATGATCCTCTAAGAGGAGGGTGGCTCTCGACTGATCCGATCGAGGAGTATGGCTCAGCATACGTCTATGTCGGCAACAATCCCCTGCGTTGGGTCGATTGGTTTGGGTTGATGAGCAGCGACACAATGTACACCGCAGATGCGAAAAGGTTTGAAGAGAGATTCGGCGTCGTTGATGTTGTTGCCGAGAATAAGTCACAATTCTATGTGCTCGAATACGTCGGTTTGGAGCTTCCTTACGTGTTTGACCTGCTATTTGGGGATCGTAGTGGGTATTACGGCCATGAGTATTTCAAGGTCGGTGGAGAATATTATAAAACGATTGATCTGAGAACGCGATTCATTGGGGGAATTCCGAAGGAGTTGGCGATGGTTGGCGGAGCGGGTCGAGCGTTTCGACTCACTGGACAGCTCAAGCAAATCTGGTCGGACCGTAGGTTGTTTCTGAGGTGGTTGAAGGGAAACCAAAGCCTTGTTCGTGTTAATAAGCCTCTGAGTCACGAAGAAGCCCGCCAAATAATTGATAACGCTGAACGGCTTGGTCTTGCGAGAGATATCGACCTAAACCCGCGTGGACTTAGTGGCCTTGAACAAACGGGTAGATGGGCTGGTATTCCGCATTTCAAGATCAAGAATATACATATTCCAGTCCATCAAGGATTCAAGCGATGAGCAATGAGACTGTGCTTGACGGATTCGTTTTACTCGGGAAGGGGGTTGTGGAAGGATATCGCGGTGTCGATCGCCCGAGATTCGAGCCCTCGCTGATTGACTCAGAGATCATGAATATGGAAACACCCGCTGATGAACCGCGAATATGGAAGTTCTATCCGCCAGGGTGGAGGCAAAGCGCTTACAGGCTTTTCGAAGAAAACATGGTGGATGTTGATAAGGAAGATGTTTTCTTGCTCAATAACCTCCAGATAGCCAAGAAAGTAGCAGAACTCATAGCTCCACATATTGGAGCGTATGAAATCGTCCGATGTCTTATCGGTCATCCTCAGAGGTCAACTTTCATTAATGAATCTGTGGCTGCGACCAATATCGGATATGATATTGCATATCTGGGAGGAGATTACTATTCGGCAATACTAAATGGACTCTTTGTAAATCCACACGTGGACCTTGTTGAGATCTACCGTGCGGAGTTGAATAGATTTGGCCTCTTTGCGAATAGTCAAGTTGCGTTAGAGTACCTTTCAGATTTCAAAAAAAAGGTCGTGACAGAACAATCAGCTGACTTTTATCTTTACAAACTTGTAATTGCATTCGGAGCGTTGTGATTTTTGCGCGGAACAAATCCTCCCGCTACCAAGGCGTCGGCTAGGCAGGCTTAGCGATTTGTTTGCATCTCACGCTCTTTGCCTCGGCTTATAATGCATCAGGAGCAAGGATTCGCAATGATGAGAACGGCACGGAATACTATGTTGTGGGTGCAGATGGAGTCTCTGAAGCTGTAGCGGATGTTGGGGGTTCTCTGAAACTGATGAGCATCAAGGCGGGATTGGAGCGCATTGGCGAATATGTCATGCAGGGTGCATACAATCTCGGCCTGCAATACCAGACAGTGAGCGGCCGGTACGAAGCTTCCACCTCAATCACAGCCGGACCGAGCGTGACAGTTTCGGGCAGTGCCACATTCAAGGCCGGTTCCCTTGTGCGGTTACAGCCTGGATTTCAGGCAGTGACGGGAACAACATTCCACGCATGTATCGGTTCCGTTCCCCCGCCAGCGGCTTCACGGTTCTATTACCTGAAGGATCATCTGGGAAGTATCCGCTCGATCGTGAACGGAAGTGGGGCTGTGGATGGATATCATGATTTCTATCCCTTTGGCATGACGATGGAGCAAAGAAGTGGCTCCGGTTCCGCTGACGGGCGATATGCGTTTACGGGGTATGAGAAAGATGTGAACAAGGGGAGCCTGCATGCCGGCCAGCGGGAGTATACTCCGGAGACCGGGAAATTCGACAAGGTGGACCGCTTTGATTTCAAATACCCAGGATTGTCACCATACACGTATGCGGGGAATAATCCTCAAGTTTTCATTGACTCGAATGGCGACAGCATCAGTTGGTACTTTCGAAACAAGAGGAATGAGGAAGCATTTGCTAGAATGCGTGCTCTTAATCCCGATATTGACTATATGCTTAGTCAACTGGAAAACGCGAAAGAGTGGTACGAGGTAAACGTCGATTGGGAACTCATGCAAACATCTGTATTCGATGAGCAATATCAAGCGAAGGAATATGGCAAATACGCGGGTACTCTGTGGCTGAGGTTTCCCGACGACGAGTTTTCTGCCAGACACGGCGTTTTCCACGCCTTTCAACATCACATCTTGGGAGATAGGAAATATAGAGAATTTCGTCGAACAAAGAGGATCGAGGCTGAAGCGCATATCGTCAATGCATTTGCTAATGATCTTGGCGGTGACCCGGGCATAATGAAAGCCGCAGGTGAGTGGGTTCACAACTATCAGAGGAACTCAAACATGCAAGAATCGTGGGATCGTTTGTATAGAGCACTTGGGTCTACCAGGGAATACTGGGGACTAACGACTCCAAGGCGAAATTTAATACCGTTCTATCTAAAAGATGTGTTCAACAAAATTCAGAAGAGAGCAAATCAATGATTGCCATTCTTTTGTTGCTGACATGCTTTATAGGCGATTGCGGCGATCGGATTGAGAAATTCCACCTGAGGAACCTCTGCAAAACTCAGTTCGACCTGTTGCTCGATTCCGGAGAAAACATCACAGTTAAACGTGACATGCTTCTCCTTGATCCCTCAAAAGATACAATAAGGCTGCCCACAGGGAGGTACAGCGGCGTTGATGTTTCAGAGCTTCTCGATCGGGAAGATAGTCGGGTGATGTTAGTCCTGGTCGATATAGGAGAAGGAGGAGGTGTACCAATGGTGTTGCTCTGCAAAACCTATGGCTTATGGCTCCGTGGGGTTCCAGGTACCAGGGATAGTCGAACAGCATTTAATGTGTTGACCACAGGCCTGAAATCTTTGAATCTCGCGGGCCGTGAAGAGATTTTGATGTTTATAGATTTCTATTTACGGATGATCACGCCATCTTCGCGACCCACATATAGGATCAACTCCATTGAGGATATCTGGGCACATCAAGGGTTTGTTCGTCATGAGGACGTTGAAAGAAATCACATTGAATACTATAATCGCCAAAGTAAGGAGTTGATGGTTGAAAATTCTGCTGTGGTGAAGGATCGACCAGATTGGATCAAAGAGGAAGCGGTTCATTCGGCAAGCAGATTTATCTATCCAGCAAAGGTGAAAATTGAAGATGTAAGGATTACAGTCAATACGCTCGCCTGGGATGCATTTTCTAGAGAGATTCTTGAGTTGACATTTGTCATGGCGCAGGATGGGAGTATTGATTCTGTGAACTCCACTTTAGTGTATTCATTGTTCTCAACTCGGTGAGGAACAAGTCTACGCATGCGCCCGATGGACAACCATGTATTCGATGCAAGCGGCAACATGCAGCAAGGCCTGAAGTATATTGGCCCCAGTTTCAAGTGAGCAGTTTTTGGGTTTAATTTGATTCAATGGTTTGGGTTTCGAGGGCGCGTATGCGACTATGCTCACCAGACTGGAGGACGCTATGGAAGAGAAACACGGAC